>Ga0315336_1002795_pt1 | contig 25404 bp, 23 predicted proteins | sample ASW5metaG_FD_204512 | JGI IMG/M metagenome (GOLD analysis project Ga0315336, IMG submission 204512) | Ammonia-oxidizing marine archaeal communities from Monterey Bay, California, United States - ASW #5 | ecosystem: Environmental > Aquatic > Marine > Intertidal zone | place: USA: California... | reverse complement strand
TAAAAAAAACAAATGAAATTATAGATAGCAAATCCTTATGTAAAAAAATTTTAAATGAGATTGGTTTTGCGATGTTACCTGGTTCAGATTTTGGTATCGAGAAAGAAAAACTAATATGTAGAATAGCTTTTGTAGATTTTGATGGAGCAAAAGCTTTAAATTTAATAAGAAAAAATAAAAAACTAAATTTAAATATTTTGTGTCCTAAAATTATTAAAGGTATTAATAAATTAAAGCAGTGGGTAGTAAAAAATTAGTGACAAGAAATATTATATTTTTTTAATCTCCAATAATTATAAGGCCATGGAGTAATAAAACCGGCAATTAACATAATAGGTATTACCCACCATACTAAAGCAGCCTTACCTACAATAACCCAATCTATCAGATTCATAACTATTTCCATACTTATCATTGATATAAAACTCATTCTAATAGCAGTATGAAAAGCCTTTTTAAAACTCATTTGATTAGATAGAACAATAATTTCTAAAATAACACTAGTTATTAACCCATTAAGAATTGCCAATATCATTATATAAATAACTGGCATTGAAAATAAACTTAATTGAAAAAAAAGAATAGTACCAAAATCACCAATACTACAACCAAGCAAACACCAAAAAGTATTTTTTGCACTTTTAATCCATGTATGTTTACATTTCCAATCTAAGTTATTTGTTTTTTTAATATATGCGTTATTCATTATTTAAATTTTAAATCATAATTATAATAAAGTTACTTTTATCATTTTATGATAAAATATATTAATTGTATAATTTCCAAAAAATTAATATCTTTATACATTTTCAAACAAAGGAATGATTTTCATAGAATTAACATCTACTAATCCTTTATTAGTAATTCTAAAGTTAGGAATTACTGATAAGGACAATAAATTAAAACCCATATATGCAAGAGTACACCCAGATTTAACCCAATTTCCCTTAAAAATTTTATTTTCTTTCGCTACTTCATTTGCTTTTTTATCTGATAACAAGCCTGCTATTGGCAATTTCAAACTAGAGATAATTTTACAGTTTTTCACAATAACAATTCCCCCTTGATATTCTTGAATAATATTAGTGGCAAATTTCATATCTTTTTCATTCAAGCCTGCAACAATTATGTTATGTGCATCATGGCCTACACTACTCGCAATCGCACCTTCTTTTAAATTAAAATTTTTAATAAAGCCGTGTGCAAATTCACCATTTTTATTATGTCTTTCAATTACACATATATGGCATAAATTATGAGTAGTTAATATATCATTCCACGAATTTAATTTATTATTGATTGTTATAGTTTCTTGAAATGTCATTATGCCTGGAAGTTCAGTTTTTATAACATTTATTTTGAATTTATTTTTATTAGGTATTTTAGGTATAAAATTAATTTTATTAGGTAATTTAACTGTTTTATAAGCCTTAGCGGGGTATTTATATCTTTGATTGGATAGTTCTTTGTCCAATAAAGATGTTATTTTTTTATCTTTAACAACTAATTTTCCTCCAAGCCAAGTACTATGAACATCAAAATTATCGTCCAACATTACAATATCAGCTCTTCTACTATGACCCAAAGCGCCATAATCTCTATCTATATTATATCTAGTTGCTGGATGCAAAGAACCCATAGACCAAGCAATTTTTTTATCTATACCTAATTGATAAGCTTGTTTTACAACCCAATCTAATCCAAAATTAAATAAATCATCAGCATCTCTGTCATCTGTACATACACAAACACGTTTAGAACTAGCGCCTAGCTCTGTGATAGCTTTAACTGCTTCCGGTAAACTATTCCATGGCGTTTGAGGATTGCCACCTCTCAAAAAAATCCACAAACCAGCATCTAAAAGATCATTAGTAAATAATTTTTCTTCTGCTTCATGTGTATCAGTTACACCGCTAGCAGCATAAGCAGCAACAAACTCCCTACCAAAAATATGTCCACTAATTGGCAAATTTCTTTTCAATGTTTCAGAAATAATTTTATGTGACCTTTCATTACCATCACAAACTGAAACAAAATCCATTTTTTCTCCAAGGGCAAGAATTTCTGGCCACCTATCAATTAAATAAGCGGTTTTTTCAGGCGTTAAATTACCTCCAGAAGTTTCCAATAAATTATTAGTTGCAGGTATTGTACTAGGTAAGGTTAAAAAAATAGAAATTGGAGATTTACGACAATCTTCTAACATCCATTCTATACCTTCAATATCACAAACATTCCCTATTTCATGAGAGTCACAAAAAATTGTTGTAGTCCCATTAAGTAAAGCAGGTTCTGCATAAGCACAACCCGTCATCATGCTACTTTCAATGTGCATATGAGGATCTATTAAACCAGGTGCTAAAATATTATTTTCAATATCAACTAAATTTAAATCTTTATAATTAAATCTTTTTTTTGCTTCTCCTAATTCTTTTATACAAACTATCCTTCCTTTTGAAATCCAAATTTCTTTATTATTAATTATTCTATCCGTATAAGTTGACAAAATTCTAGCATTATTTAATACTAGTTCAGGTTGTATTTTATTAGATGCAACATTTGCTAAATGTTTAGTATTTTTATGTAAAGGTGGTACTAAAAATTTATTCATTATTAAATAATAATACTATGAATTTAAACCTCAACCTATATTAATGATGATTGTAAAAAAAAAGTTGCTGATCCTTCTTTTTAAATGCATTGATTAATTTTTCACCTTCATCTGATATTAACCAATCAACATATATTTTAGCACTTTGAATATTTAGTTTACTATTAATAGAAGGATTAACCAGTATTAATCCATATTGGTTAATCAATGGAGGAAAATTTTCACAAATAATTTTTAAATTTTTTCTTTTGTTAAAAGCAATCCAAGTTGAGCGGTCACTTAATGTATAAGCAGATTTTTCATTAGCAATTAATAAAGTCATTCCCATACCTTGACCTACTTTTAAATACCAAGAATTAAAATATTGAGGATTTTTATTAATTGAAGCCCATAATTCTAATTCTTTTTTGTGTGTTCCACTATCATCGCCTCTAGAGATAAATTTAAAATTATTAGAAAAAATTTCATGTAATTTTTTTTCAATATTTATACATTCATTTTCATCAAATTTTGATCCTACTAAAACATAATCATTATACATTAAATTATATCTTTCTAAACCATATCCATCGTTCATAAATTTATATTCAGATTTTTTGTGATGAACTAATAATACCTCAACATTGCCTTCTTTAGCTGTTCTAATTGCTTGACCAGTACCTTGAGCTAGTACTTGTACTTCAATATTAAATTTACTTTTAAAAATATTATTAAGATATTTTAAAAGTCCTGTATCATAAGTTGAAGTTGTACTGGCAACCATAATTTTATTTTCGAAAGCATTTATTGAAAAATTATACAAAAAAAATATAATCAAAAAAAATTTTAACATTTGTTCATCTTACATTGGGAATAAAGTTAAAATTTTTTTGAAAAGGATAAATTTCTTCCATACGCTTTTTATTTTCAATTTTTAATAAGTTTTGATTAACGGCTCCTTTACTTAACAACATAAAATTTGGTGCAAATAAACTATTTAAATCTGAAGATAAATACCCTGATTTTACTACTAGCAGTTTAAATGATTTTAATTCTATATTAAGATTTTTAAAATCTTTTAAAAAATGGAATGGTTGTCGTTTTTTAGTAATTATTATTGTGATTGAATTAATGGAAACAATGGCAATATCATTTATAAAATTTACTTTTAAAGCATGTAAATTTAATTTTGGTCCCTTGCCACCTAGAGTTCCTCCAATAGTAAAATTTTTTGTCTTTTTTAATTGAATAAGTGAAGAAGGTGAAGCTATAGATGCTATTAAAACATCTTTTATATTATTTTTTATTAAAAATTTCAAAACATCACATCGATCACCCACTCCTCCTGCTGTAGGATTATCCCCACTATCTGCTAAAATAGAGAATTTATTTGGCAACCATTTTAAAAAATCATTAAAATTTCCTTTATTGCCAGGAATGGTTAATTTATTTCTTACCTGCCAATATTTAAGGGCTATTAATTTACAAATATTTTTACCTTTTTTTAAATCAACACAAGTAATTACAGACGCAGCTGTAGCTCTAAAACAATCTGCCCATACATAACCAATCATCAAACTAACATCTAAAATTTCACTATCTTGATATTCAATTATTTCTTTATATATAGATTTACACGGCTCATGTAAGGTTGAAGACATCTCTCCAGAAACTAATATAGGTATTGGCGACCATATTACTTTAGGAAATATTTTTTTATTGAGAATATCAGACAACATTTTAGCTGATTTAAGATATGTTAATCTAACATCAGAATGGGGAGCTGTTTTATATGCAGTAAAAGAATTAATATTATCAATTATTTTATCTGTGATTTGTCCATGAAGATCAAAACTTAAAGATATATAAGAATTTTTGCCAATAACCTTTCTTATTTCTTCAATCCATTGACCTTCAGGATCTTCTATTCCTGGTACATTCATAGCCCCATGCATAATTAGTATTATTCCATCTAATGGTAAAAGATTTTGTAATTTTTTTATAAATTTTTTTTTAATTTTTGTATAAAAATCTAATTCTATTGGACCTCCAGGAATAGATTTGCATAAAAATATTGGAATTAGTTTAAGGTTATTTTTTTCAAAAGGAAAATCTATTAAATTTTTTAATGCTTCTTTTTCAATTATTTCAAAGTTTTCTTTATTTTGTAATAAAGGAGAATAGGTGCTACATTCTGTGCTTATGCCTCCAATAGCAATTTTATATTTATAAGTAATTGTCATTTAAAATTGATAAATATAATAAATAAAAAATTTTAATATCTAATTTTATGATTAATTAATCAAAATTATGAAAATCACGGAACATTTTATAGAATAATTAACTTGGTTGTAAAAAAAACTAATACTAAGAGGTTTTATTTTTAAATTTATTCATATAAATATACCACTCATAGGATTTTATTCTGGTTGCCCTATAAATAGATTGCTCAAAATTGTTTCTAAAGGTTATGTTACAGGAATTATCTGTGTTGTTATAGCGCATATAATTGCATCTTCAATAGATCCCACAATACAACCTGCTGTATTTGAAATAGTTTTAGGAAGACTAATATCTTTAATATTTATACCTTTTTTAGAAGAATACGTAATAAAAAGTAAACATCATATAGTAATTGGAGATCATGAAGATATCAAAAAAAAAATTTAGATATCTATTAATTTAAATAATATATTTAATATATGTGATAATATTATCTTACATTAATAGATAAATTATGTACTTAATACACGGTTTTATTTCTGGAATTATTGCAACAATTTTATTTGATGTATTTCAAATTTCATTATCTTATGCCTATAATATAAATAAAACCAGATGGGATTTGGTTGGTAGATATTTTATTGGTTTAAAAAAATGGAAATATAAAATTGAAGATATTGAAAATGAAAAAGAAATTAATTATGAATTAATCTTTGGATATATATCTCATTATATTATTGGAACAATATACGGAATGATTTATGTTTCGCTAAATATTATTTTTTTTAATGAACCTTCATGGATTTTAGCTTTAATTATTGGATTTTTTAGTGTTATGGGTTCATGGTGTATAATGATGCCTTACGCTTTTAATATAGGTTTTTTTGGATCAAAAAAAGAAGAACAAAAGCAATTAATAGTTCAAAATTTAATAGCACATTTTATTTTTGGCGTAGGCTTATTTTTTGGGTATGAAATTATTATATAATTTATCATTATTAAATAGATATTAAATCAATTTTTGATGCTAAAATAAAATCATTTACTGAAAGACCCTTAATTATATGAGTATGTATCATTACTAAACAATAACCCCAACCAAAAGAAATATCTGGATGATGGCCTTCAAATTCTGCTAACTCTCCAATTAAATTTATAAAATTTAAAGCCTTTTTAAAAGATTTAAACTCAAATTTTTTGAAAATCATTTCATTATCTTTATTGACACTCCATCCATCTAATTGAGATAAATAATTAATAATTTCATCTGGATTAAGTTTGGGAGTAGTTCCTTTGCAAGGCTCACACTTATTATTTTTTAAATCAACATTCATTGATATTTAGCCCCAATTTGATTTAGTTCTATTGAATAAAGTGAACTTGTAGCTGTAACAAATAAAATATTACCTTCTTTTCCTCCAAATTCAAGATTAGAAACTAATTCTGGAACTAATAATTGGCCAATCAATTCATTTTTTGGATTAAAACATTTTATTCCTTTGCCCGCACTTGTCCAAATATTTCCATCTTTATCACATCTTAAACCATCAGAAAAAAAAGGTTTAAAATTATAAACTTTTTTTTTATTGTAGATAGAGTCTCCTATAACATCGAAAACATATAGGCTTTTAATATCATCCCCTGTATCAGCAATGTACAGTTTTTTTTCATCATTAGAAAAGCATATGCCATTTGGCCTATCCAAATGTTTACTAATTACATCTAGATTATTTGTTTTTGGATTGTATTTAAAAACATAAGATCCATCATATTCTTGTTTAGCAGGATAACCTTCATAATCTGATAAAATTCCATAAGGAGGATCAGTAAACCATATTGTATCATCTGATTTCACACAAACATCATTAGGTGAGTTAAGTTTTTTACCTTCATAATGATCTATTAATGTAGAGATATTTAAATTGTCATCAGTTTTATAAATACATCTTCCTCCATGTGAGCATGAAATTAAATTTTCTTCATTATCAGTAGTATTTCCATTACAAAAATTTGAAGGATTTTGAAATTCACCTACTCGACCATTTTCTAATTTCATCATACGATTATTAGGAATATCACTCCAAATTAACATATTTTTATGTGGTATATAACAAGGACCTTCTGCCCATAATGTTCCTGTAAATTCTTGTTTAAATTCATTATTTTTTATATAACTTTTAAACAACTCAGTATTATCAACTTTATCCATTACAGCATTTTTATAATTATAAGCTGCATTTTTAGGATTTTCTTCTGGTAATAAAAATTCTTTATTAGTCATTTTGATCAAAATTTAATTTCTATTCCTTTTTTTCTAGGTTGTTTATCAATTAATTTATTTGGAAAGTCTGTAGTTCTTAATTTCTCTTTACAAGCTTCCTCCAGTCTTTTAACAATACTTGTACTAAATGATCTACTACCATATTTAGTTTGACCTTCTTTAAAAATTTTATTTATTAATTTACTTAATTTTGCAGGTATATTAAATTTTTTCGTTAATTTATCAAATAATTTTGCATCTTTATATGCCAAGTCCATAGTAAAACCAACATCATAAGAACCATTTAATATAACTTGAGTTTCAGTTTCATGCACAAAACTATTTCCAGAACTAATTCGAATTCCATGATATGCCGTCTTTAGATCTAATCCATATTTTTTACAAACCATTAAAGCTTCTCCTAAGGATATTAAATTAACAGATGCTAGGTAATTGGTAACTACTTTTAATGTAGAGGCGTTTCCCAATTTACCACAGTATAAAATTTCATAACCAATCTCAGATAATATTGGTAATGCTCTTTCAAAATTTTTTCTTTTACCTCCTACTAAAATTGCAATATTGCCAGATTCAGCCATATGTTGACCCCCAGTAACAGGAGATTCTAATGTTTCAACACCTTTTTGTAGACAAATTTTAGCTAAACGTTTCATTTCATCTTCATCAGTTGTACTCATTTCAATCCAAAGATGATCTTTTTTAATATAATTAAATAAACCATTTTTTCCTTCAAAAACTTGTTTAACTATATTTGGTGAAGGCAAGCATGTAATTATAACAGATGAATGATTAGCAATTTTTTCTAAATTACTGCACCAAGTAGCACCTTTTGAAATTAATTTAAGTACTTTATTTTTATCTGTATCATGAATGAACAAGTTATATCCTGCAAGTAAAATATTATTTGCTAATTTAGAACCCACATTCCCTAATCCTATAAAACCAATATTAGCATCAGAAATCATAATTGTATTTCCATCCCATCATAACCTGCCATAACATTCGGAGGACACAAACTATTAATTTTTTTCTCATCAATTAAAGCTGTCATATGTGTAAAAATAGTTTTTTTAGGTTTGAGATAATTAATGTATTGCATTATTTGATCGAAACCAGCATGTGATGGATGAGGATCAGTTCGAAGTAAACCCACAACCCACAAATCTAAATTTTGAAGTTTATCAATGTCATTTTCATAAAATTCTTTAATATCAGTTGAATAAGCAAAATTACCTATACGAAAAGATTGTACATCAATAGATCCATGATTATGTTTAAAAGAATTTATTTTAATGTTTTGAAAAAGTAATTCATTTTTTAATTCCTTAATCTTCATAAAAGGTCTGTAATCTTTATCTCCAACAAAAATATATTTATAATTAGATAAAATTTCATTTTGCATTTCAATAGGCATATATGCAGGTATAATTTTGTCATTAATTAATGACATAGCTCTCATATCAGGAAGTCCAGAAGTATGATCTGAATGAATATGAGTATATAAAACTGCATCAATATTAGTACATTTGGCGCCATAAAGCTGTTGCCTTAAATCTGGACTTGTATCAATTAGAATAGTCGTTGATTTTTCTTTAATTAAAATAGAAGAACGTGTTCTAAAATTTCTTTTGTTATTAATATCAATATTCCCATTACGTTTCCATGCTAAAGGAGATCCAAAAGAAGCTCCTGATCCTAAAATCCTTATATTCATTAAAATATTTCATTATATCTAATTGCTTTAGAAAACAATTTATAAAAATTATCATCAGTAATATTTATTATTTCATTTAAAGGCCTGTTAAAAAAGTTAGCTAAATATTCAGCTATAAATTTTACATAAGATGGTTCATTTAATTTGCCTCTATGAGGAACTGGAGATAAAAAAGGACTGTCAGTTTCAATTAAAATTGAAGAAAGTGGTATATCTTTAATAACCTCTCTTAATTCTAAAGCATTTTTAAAAGTCACAATACCAGACAAAGATATAAAATAATCATTATCTAAACAAAATGTTTTAAGTTTAGATGTTCCTGTAAAACAATGAAAAACAACATTAAGATTATTATTTTTTTGATAATTGTTTAAAACTTCAATAATTTCATTTTCGGAATTTCTTTGATGTATAATTAGGGGTAAATTACACTCAATTGAAGCTTCTATATGCTCTTCAAAGTTTCTATATTGCTCTTTAATAAAATTTTTTGAATGGTAAAAATCCAAACCAGTTTCTCCTATGCCAATAACTCTATTTAAATAAACTATATTTAAGATTTCTTCTTTTGAAATAAACTTATTTGAAGAAACATTTTCTGGATGTAATCCATAACTTATATAAAGAGAATTAAACTTTGATATCAAGGAATAATGTTCGAAAAAATCGTCAGGATCTGTGTTGATAGTAAGAATAGAGGTAATATTATTTTTCTTTGCGTTATCTATTATTATATTAAAATTTTTTTTTAATGAATCAAAATTTAAATGGCAATGAGAATCAATCATTATTGTCAATACGTGGAAAAATTTGATCTGGTTTATTAATCTTTATTGACTTTGAAGGTTTATTACAAATATTATCAAAATTTAAATTTGAGAAATGAATATTCAATAGACGAAAAACTTTTAAACAACTATTGGGGGTAATTGGATAAAGCATAAATGTTGTTCTCTTAATTAATTCAATTGAAACAGATAAAACGACATTCATTCTATTGATATCTGTTTTTATTAAATTCCAAGGCGCTTGTTTATCAACATAAATATTTATTTCAGTTAGTAATTCAAATATTTCTTTTATACCTTTGTCAATTTCTAAATTATTCATATGTAAAAGATAAATACTTATTTTCTTTTCTGAAAAATTAAGAAGATTTGTATCTGCATTATTTAAATCAAATTTGTTTTCTATAATTTCATTACAATTTTTAAATATAAACGAACATATACGTTGAATTAAATTTCCATAATTATTGGATAAATCAGCATTAATCCTTTTTGCAATTGATTTTTCTGAAAAATTACCATCATTACCAAAAGGAACTTCTCTAAATAAAAAAAAACGAAATTGATCTAATCCATACTTTGAAATAACTTCATAAGGATTAATTACATTACCTAAAGATTTTGAAATTTTTTGTCCTTCATTAGTCCACCACCCATGTGCAAAAACTGTCTTTGGTGGCTTTAAATCTGCGGCCATCAAAAAAGCTGGCCAATAAACTGAGTGAAATCTTAAAATATCTTTACCTATTATATGTATGCCTGGCCAAAAATTTTTAAAAATTTTTGATTTATCATTAGGATAACCTATCGAAGTTAAATAATTACATAAGGCATCTATCCAGACATACATAACATGTTTTTTATTGTTAAGGACTGGTATCCCCCATTTAAAAGTAGTTCTAGAAATTGATAAATCCTTTAGTCCTCCGCGTATAAAACTTATTACTTCATTATATCTAGACTTTGGCTTAATTGCATCAGGATTTTTCATATAAAAAGAAATTAATTTTTTTTCCCACTCAGAAAGTTTAAAAAAATAACTTTCTTCTTTTACCCATTCAACTGATGCTCCACTTGGTGCAAACAGTTTTCCATTTTGTTTTAAAAGTTCATTTTCAGTATAAAATGATTCATCTCTAACAGAATACCAACCTTCATAGTTTGATAAATATATTTGATTATTTTCTTCTAATTTTTTCCATAAATATTGTGATGCAATTTTATGTCTATTTTCCGTAGTACGAATAAAATCATTAACTTCACAACCTAGGGCTGGAACTAAATCTTTAAAAGCTTGTGACATTTTATTAACAAATTCCTGTGGTTTGGTTGAAGAATCAATAGCAGCTTTTTCAACTTTTTGACCATGTTCATCAGTACCAGTTAAAAAAAATACATTTTTATTTTGTAATTTATTAAATCTAGATAAAATATCACAAGCTATAGTAGTATAAGCATGCCCTATATGTGGAACGTCATTTACATAATAAATAGGAGTAGTTATATAAAAGTTATTCATGTTCAATTATTCAATGATGTAAAAATATTTAAACTAAAAACTTTTTTATCAAGATTATATAAAAATAAATCATTCTCATTATTATTTAAAAATTCTAATATTTTTAAAATATTTGAATTTTCATGTTTAGTAGCAATATTCTCTATAGATTCATAGAATTTAGAATAATATTCTTTTTTTAAATTAATTCCTATATTAATTTTAATTATTGTCATTAATATAAAACGAATTAATAATAAAAAAGTTTTATATTGATCATTAGAATAATTAATCACTAAATTTGTAAGCTGAATTACTTCCTTTGATATTGGTTTATTAATATCTAAAATTTTTATAATTAATAAAAATAATTGATTAAAATTTTCGGAAATAAATTTTAAAGCTGCACCTGGTGATCCATTACACAAGTTATATAAAAACAATACATCATCTTGATTATTAATTTTATCTTTAAAATTTAATATTTGATTAAACTGATTAAAGTTTGGTTTTTTTATATAAAATTTAACACAACGTGATCTTAAAGTCGGTAATAGATTAGATAATTGATGAGTAATTAATATAAAAAATGTATTATCTTTTGGTTCTTCCAAAATTTTTAAAAGAGCATTAGCAGAGTTTTTATTTAGATCATCAGCTGAATCAATTAAAATAAATTTGGGTAAATTATACAATGATGATTGATAAAAAAAATTTTCTAGATTGCGAATTTGTTCAATAGAGATTGAAGTTTTAATTTTATTTGTTTTTTTATCAAAATCCTTTCGTAAGTACTTAATATTAGGATGAGTATTATTATAGATTAAATTAATATGATGATTAATTAAATTTTTATTAGATAAAAAATAAAAAATATTTTTAATAAAAAAAAAGGCTAATGTTTTTTTACCTATGCCTTTAGGTCCTGAAAATATTAAAGAATTTGATAATGTTTTTTTTTTATAACTAGTATCTAGTTTTTCAATTAATTGTTCATTACCAATAAATTGATGCGACATTTTAAGCATTTATTTAATTAAAAAAGAAATAATATCCTGGTGAATTGATTTAATCGACCTATTAGCATCTATTTTATAGAATCTTTTATTATTTTCAGCCACTAAATTGTATCCTTTAATAACTTTTTTATGAAAATTTAAATTAATTTTATCATATTTATTTGAAATTTTTCTCTTTTGTAACCTTTTATTAATAATCTTTGGATGTAAGATAAATAAAAAAGTCTTTGACGGTAAAAAATTATATAATAAATTCTTATGTAATTGCATTGTTTTTTTTAAACCATAATTATTTACGTAACCTTGATATACAAAAGTAGAATCTGCAAATCTATCAGTGATAACTATTTTACCTTTTTTAAGAGCAGGTTTTATTATTTTATTAATATGATTTAATCTAGCAGCCATTAAAAGCAAAATTTCTTCTGTAGAAGAAATTTCTTCTTTTTTATTTAAAATAATTTTTCTTAATATTTCTGCAATTTTAGTTCCACCTGGTTCACGAGTTATTAAATGAGGTATTTTATTTTTTTTTAAAAACAAAGATAATAAATTTAATTGTGATGATTTACCACTTGCTTCAGGACCTTCAAATGAAATAAATAAATTTTTTTTAAATTTCATCAAGACTAGTTCCAAAAATTAAATATTTTATTGCGGCAAATATTTTGAATAAAGGATTTATTTCATTCACATTTGATTCTGCAATTAATGGAACAATGATATTTTTTTTCCCTGGTATAATAATATTCATTTCCCCTAATACTTGACCCTTTTTAATTGGAGCTGAAACAATTTTATTATAAGATATTGAAGTTTTGATTAATTGTAGTTGATCGAATGAAAGAGTAGAAATAATATTATTTTTTACAATGAGATTAATTGTTGATTTGTTTCCGAGCCAAACATCAATATTTTTAATTACTTGTCCACTTGTCAGTAATTTTTTTTGAGAAGTTTGTGAAAAAGCCCAATTAATTAAATTAGATGATTCATATAATCTTGTTTTTTTACTATTAGTTCCACTTAGAACAACTGTTATACGTCTATCTTGGCGTAAAGCAGAACCAGCAATACTCCAACCTGATTTTTTCGTAAAACCTGTTTTTAAACCGTCTGCTCCTTCTACATTATTTAATAAATAGTTTCTATTACGTTGAGAAATTTCATTGTAAGAAAATTCAGTTTCATTAAAAAATTTATATAGATTTGGAAAATCTTTAATTAATGAATTTGATAAAATTGCAATATCATAAACTGTTGAATAATGATTTTCTTCAGGTAAACCATGAGAATTTATAAAATTAGTATTCAACATTGATAATTTGTTAGAATAAAAATTCATTAATTTCACAAAATCTTGTTCTGTTCCAGCTAAGCATTCAGCTAAGGCTAAAGAAGCATCATTTCCAGACTGTATTATAATTCCTTTTAGCAAATCTTTAATTGATATTTTGTCATCTATTTCTAAATAAGTTGTTGATCCTTCTTTTTGATAAGCTCTTGGAGATACAATACATATTTGATCAATAGACAAATCTGTATTTTTAATTCTATCAAAAGCAGCATAAACTGTCATAATTTTAGTCATTGATGCTGGTTGTATTTTTTTATCAGCATTTTTTTCAAATAAGATTTCATTAGTATTAAAATCTATTACAATTGCTTTTTCAGCCTTTGTATCAACAGCCTTAAGAGTTGTTGAGTGTAACAGAATAATTATAATTAAGATAATAAAACGCATTTAATTTATATACTTATTAAATATGACTAAAGTTAGGTTATTTTAAAATAAATTCAGTATTCTTATACCCCTTTGATATAAAAGATAAAACTAAATTATTAGCCTCTATATTTTCTAATGGCCCTATCACAGCACTATAATCATTATTTTCTTTTTGCGTAGTAAATTTATATATTAATTTTAAATCAGAAATAGTAGCTTTAATATTATTATACGAAGTAAATCCATATATCTTTAAAAAAAGTTTTTGATCTTGAATTTCTTCAAAACCAATTTCAATAGGTTGCTCAATAATATCAACAGATTTGTTTTTTGAAAAAATATTATCTAAATTTGATATTTTTACTTTTTCTGTTGGAGCTGATAGAATAGTAGTTTCAAAATTTGAATCATTCATTGATTGAGTAACAATTTTCATTTGCTTACTTGGATCAGATAAAATTTCAACTTTAACTCTAGCTATCTTATTTTTATAAAATCTTAATAGCTGTGAAGTTTTACGTGATACTTGTATTAAAATAGAATTGTCTGTATGGCGATCATTAATTTTTATAGTTACTGATAATCCATTATCTAGATTAGTAATTTTAACAATACTGGGTAAAGGTAGAGTTTTATGTCTACCTAAAAGTTCTGTTACTTTATTTAAATCATTATTTATAGTTCTTTTATTATGAAGTTCTTTGTCATAGAAACTAGCTAAACCTATTTCATTATAATCATAGTTTTCTTTAGGTATATATTGAACGCCTTCAATATAATACGGTTCTCCTATCTTATACTTAACAAACAAATCATGAATAATAATATTTTTATTAGTTTCTATATCCTTAATATCATTAGAAATTTCTTCAGAAAAAACATTATTAATTGATTCGTTTTTCATAACTAATTTTTTAGTAAAAATATTAAAATCATTTTTTTGGCATGAAGAAATTATTATGAAAAAAATTATACTAATAAATAATTTTATCACTTAATAACCCTATAGAAATTGCATAATAAGAACTACAATTATAATATAATATGTTCTTATAGTTAGGATAAACTAAAAACATCCTTCCATCAGTGCCATCAGGTGCAATTAATCGTGTTTCTAAATTACTACGTAGTGGTAAAGAAGAGCCGTCTATTTTCATAAAACCTAATTTACTCCATTCATTTAGATTTTTAGCAACAGATCTGGATTTTACAGAACCACATCCTTTTGGATTAATTTGTTTTAAACTTCCATATAAAGAATTTATATTTGCTGGAGGTTTTATTTCTCTACCCCATGTGCTATCTTTTAACCATGGATTTTTATCTATAGAGGTTAAGTAGTTAGCTATACTCGCAAAAGCATCAGGATAACTATTCCATATATCAACTCCTCCACCGTCCCAATCATAACCACTTTCTAAAAAAGTAGTAGGTATCATTTGTGTCATCCCAACAGCTCCTCCCCAACTTCCTATAAGTGAATCACTAGATACTATTTTTTGGTCTATAATTTTTAAAGCAGCGAATAATTGTTTTCTATAAAAAGAACTACGTCTTCGATCAAATGCAAGGGTGGTAACGGCATCAATAGTTCTAATTTTACCTTGATTTTTTCCATAATAACTCTCCATACCTAAAATAGCGACTATAAACCGTGGCTGAATGCCAAAATGGTTTCCAATTAATGATAATTCTTCATTATATTTATTAAGCATATTTGTACCAGCAACTATTCTTGCTTTATCGACCCTATAATAAAGATACTCTCCCAAGGTAATAGTAGATTCTGGTTGGCATCTATCTCTCATAATTATTTTTTTTTGTGGTTCAATATTTTTTAATTCTTGATCAATAGTTTTTTTTGAAATACCTAAACTTAAAGCTTCTAATTTTACATCATTTAACCAATTATTCCATTCAGTAGTTGAAGGCATAATAGGTTGAACACAATCGGCTGCAAATAAATTAAAAGAGATAAGAAAAATAAATACAAATAATTTCATTAATAGTTTTTAACTTTATATTATATTTGACATAATTTAATAATAATTTTGACTTTTAACTAAGTTATCATTATCTACGGAATTGGAGAGTTGCCAGAGCGGTCATAATGGGGCGGTCTTGAAAACCGTTAGACCTTTACGGGTCACAAGGGTTCGAATCCCTTACTCTCCGCCATCAACTTAATTTATTTATCAATTTTTGTACTAAATTAAATCTATCTTCATTAAGTTCACCCTTAAAATCATAGAAAACTTTTTGATCAGGACGAATACTAAATTTATTATTTTTTGAAAAACCTAGTTCCATTATTTTATCTGCATTAGAAGGTTGGTTTAAATGAAAACCAAAAACTATACCTTTTTTACTAAATTCAATTAATTCTATATTTTTTTTCCAACATAAAATTTTGATTTTTATTAATTTAAAAAGATTTTTTACTTCTTGAGGCAATTGTCCAAATCTATCAATTAATTCAATCATGAGTTCATTTCTTTTTTTTTCACTTTCTATTAAAGAAATTCTTTTGTAAATAGACATTCTTATATCTAAGTCATCAATATAATTTTCTGGTATAAAAATTTCTTCGGGAATTTTGATTGTTGGCTGATAGGAATATTGTTTATAAATTAATGTATTTTTTGTTACATTCTCTTTTTGCTTTAAAATCTCTTCCTCTAACATTTGATGATATAATTCAATTCCTATCTCTCTTATGAATCCACTTTGTTCTTCCCCAATAATAGAACCGCCACCTCTCATATCTAAATCCTGAGAAGCAACATTAAAGCCTGATCCCAATTGATCAAAAGAATTGATAACACTAAGTCTTTTTCTGCCATTTTTCGTCAGTTCTCCCTCATTATATGTTAAATATGCATATCCTCGTTTTGTAGATCTCCCTACCCTTCCTTTTAATTGATACATGCCTGACAAAGAAAAAATATTAGCACGATGTATAATAATAGTATTTACATGTGGTAGATCTAAACCATTCTCAATAATATTAGTCGAGATCAATAATGATACTTCTTGATTGTAAAATTTTGAAATTCTTTCTTCTAAAACCTTTGGCTTTAATTGACCATGAGCAACAACATATTGTATTTTAGGCAAGTTTTCTTTAATAAATCTTTCAAGAAAAGGAATGTCTTTTCTTCTAGGAGTTACAAAAAAAACTCCATTTTTTCTTCCTAAAACTTCCCTTTTAATTGCCTCAATAATTGTAAATTCATCAAAAGGAGATACGAAAGTTCTAACAGATAATCTTTCGTATGGTGAAGTAAGTATTAAACTTAAATCTCTTATACCCGACAAAGACATAGATAATGTTCTTGGTATAGGTGTTGCAGACAAAGATATTACATGAGCTTTTGGAGCAATTTCTTTTAATTTTTCTTTTTGTTGTGTTCCTAATTTTTGTTCTTCATCATAAATAATTAATCCTAATTTTTTAAAAGAAATTTTATCATTTAATAAAGCGTGAGTACCAATAATAATTTGTGCGCTACCATCTTTAATGGATTCATAAATTTTTAATTTATCTTTATTTGAAACAAATCTTGAGATTTGAGAAACATAAATACCAAAAGGCTCAAAACGTTTACTAAAATTTTGATAATGTTGTCGTGCTAATAAGGTTGTAGGAACTAAAACTATACTTTGTAAATTAGATTTTGCTGCCAAATAAGTGGCTCTAATTATTACTTCAGTTTTACCAAATGCTACATCCCCTACGATTAATCTATCAGAAGGTATTTCTTTTTTAAAGTCACTTATCACATCATCAATTGCATTTAGCTGGTCATCAGTTTCTATAAAAGGAAAAGTGCTAGAAAATTTATCATAATCAGGTGCATCAAAATTAATATTATATGATTTAGATTGAAGACGTTTAGCAGCAATCAAAATTAATTTTTTAGCAGATTCTTTAATTCTTTTTTTAGCTTCAGCTTTTCTTTTTTGCCAATGGAAAGATCCAAGTTTATCTAATTGAATATTTTGCTCTTCATCATTTCCATATTTTGTTACATAATTTAGATTTTCAATAGGTAGAAATAATTTTTGATTATCTGCAAATTCTAATTCAACACAATCATGTGATGAGGTATCAACATTAATTTTATTAATATTAAGAAAACGACATAAGCCATAATCTGAATGAACTAATATACTTCCTTTAGTTAATTTATTTATTTCTTCAAAAAAAACTTCTTTATTCTGATTTTTCTTCTCTTTAGTTGAAAAATTATACCCAAAAAGAGTTTTTTCATTAATAAAAATAAATTTATTTAATTCTAAAGAATCATCAATATCTAAAACAGTAATAAAAAAATTAACATCTTTTGAAATTTCATCAAAATTATTAATATAATCAAAATTGATATTAAGATTATCAAGAATAATTTTTTTAATTCTATGAAGTGACCCTAAAGATCTACAGCTAATTATAATTTTTTTTGATTTTTTATGACTATTAAAGAATTTATTTATAAAATTAAAGTCTATTTCTTTTCTAATTGATGATAAATTGGGTATTTTCTTAATTTTAGAATCAATATAATTTTTATTTCTAAATTCTTGTAATTTAACAAGATCAAATTTTTCAATGAAAGAAAATATTTCGTCCTTAGAGATATAAAGTTTCGATGGTTTAAGAAAAAAATTTTCGTGTAAATCTTTTCTAGCATTAAAAAAATCATTAATATTTTCAATTCTTAAATCTAATAAATTAGAAAACTGACTAGTGAATATTATTTGCGTATTCTTTAAATATGAAAATATTGATTCCATATTGTCTAAAAAAAGAGGAATAAACTGTTCTCCACCAGGAGGAATAATGCCTTCACTGAAAGAGTGGTAAATCTGACTTAATCTATAATTAGAAAATATCTCACGAAAATTTTTACGAAACAATGTTATAGATCTTTCATTAAGTAGTAATTCACTTGAAGTATAAATAATTATTTTTTTATTATCTAATTTATTTATACGTTTTTGAGTTATATGATTAAAAGAATAAATTGATTCAATTTTATTATCAAAAAAATCTATCCTAATAGGATGTTCATGATCAACTATAAATATATCTATTATTGAACCTCTAATAGCAAACTCAGTTTTATCTCTTACAACAGATGTTCTTTCATAGCCAAGTGATAATAATTTAAAGATAAGATCATTAAAACCTATCTTTTGATTTATAAATATTTCTATAAAATTCTTATTTAAAAAATCTTTATTTATTGTTTTTTGAATAATTGCATTAACAGAAGATATAATTAATTTCTTATTGATATTTGATAAACAGTATAAAGTCTTAATTCTCTCAGATTGAATTTCTTTTGAGGGTGAAACATTATCATAAGGTATTTGATCCCACGAACGATAAATCAATATTTCACTTTTTGGTAAGAGCCATTTTAATTTTGATTTAATATTAAAAATTTCTCTATCATCACGAGCTATATATAAAATAGATTTATCAATATTTATAAATTCTTCAGCAATTGCAAATGCTTCTGACCCCAGTGGAACAGAGCTCAAGACTAAGTTTCTATTCATCGATAATTTTATTTATAAGATCTTTATATTTAGGTGGTTTTTTCAATTTATTAGTTAAAATATTGAATATTTCAATATCAGAAATATCTTTAAATAAATTTGATAATAAGAGAAGCTCTTCCTTAGTTAAGTTATCCAATTTATTTGAAATCATCTTATTATAAAGAATATCGGTTTCTTTTGTCCCTGAATAAGATAATCGATATCTTATAATTTTTTTTAGAATAATAATTTCTTCGTTCATAAAATTACTACATTATAGATATAAGTTGGTGTAAGTTTATTATTTAGTAAATAAATACATAAAGTTATGAGATCAGAAAAGATTAATTCTATATATTCATCAATTATCACTCTTCCAGGAATTGGTCTAAAAATTGAAAATTTATTTAACAGAATGGGCATATATAGAACTGTTCACTTCTTATGGCACATTCCATATAATGTAATTAAAAGACAAAAACACTTAAACATCCACGAAGCTAAGATAAATTCTTTAGTAACTTTAAAGATTAAAATCATAAAACATTATCCTTCGAGATTTAAAAGACAACCATATAGAGTAAACTGTATATGTGAAGAAACGCCTATCGATATAGTATATTTTAATGCAAGACATCCAGTAATAAGGGCAAGTCTTCCTATAGGAAATGAAAAATTTGTATCTGGAAAATTAGAATATTTTAGAAATAATTTTCAAATTACGCACCCTTCTCACATTGTAGAAGTAGAGGATATTAATCTATTAAAAGATATAGAGCCTATTTATGGATTAACTACTGGATTGTCCCATAGAATTGTTTCAAAATATATACAGAAAATTTTAGTAAATTTACCTATTTTTGATGAATGGATAGATAAAAAAATAATAAATAAACATTTTTTTCAGAGTTGGAATAAATCTATTAAAAAAATTCATAATCCAGAAAATGCTGAAGACCTAATAAGTAATAATATCTATAGAAGAAGATTGGCATTTGATGAATTGCTTGCGCATCAATTAGCAATTGCAATTATAAGAAATTCTAATCAGAAAAAAATGGGTTTAAACTTTTCTTCTAAATCACATTTAGTTAAAAAGTTTATTAAAGATCTTCCATTTAAATTAACAAAATCACAACTTAATGTTTGGTCAGAAATAAAAGATGATTTAATTTCAGGCAATCAAATGGTAAGACTCTTACAAGGAGATGTGGGGTCTGGAAAAACTATAATTGCTATATTATCTATGTTGCAGGCAATAGAATCTGGTTATCAAGCAGCTATTATGGTTCCAACAAGTATTTTAGCAAATCAACATTTTGAACATATATCAACTCTTCTTAAAAATATATTTGTTAAAACTTTGTTATTGACAGGTAAAGATAAAGGGAAGAACAGATTAGAAAAAACTTCACAAATAAAAAATGGTGAAGCACAAATAATAATAGGCACTCATGCTTTGATACAAGATGATGTATCTTTTAAATCAATAGGATTAGTTGTAATTGATGAGCAACATCGATTTGGAGTTTTTCAAAGAATGGCTTTTACATATAAAGGAATAAAACCGTCAATTTTAGTTATGAGTGCAACCCCTATTCCAAGAACACTATCTTTAGCAGCTTATGGTGACATGGATGAAAGTAAAATTATTGAAAAACCATTAGGAAGATTACCAATAAAAACAACATCTCTAAATTTTTCTAAAGAAAATAAACTGATTGAAAGGTTGAAAGAAAAATTAAAAAAAAATGAAAAAGTTTATTGGATTTGTCCCCTAGTTGAAGAATCTGAAGAGCTTGATTTAAAAGCAGCAACTATTCGATATAAATATTTAGATAAAATTTTTAATAATAAAGTTTTATTAATTCATGGACGTCTTAAAGAAAAAGAAAAAGAAAAGATAATGGGAAAATTTCAAAAAGAAGATTATAAAATTTTAGTTGCTACCACTGTTATTGAAGTTGGGATAGATATAAAAGAAGCAACAAGCATAATTATAGAACATGCTGAAAGATTTGGTTTGGCACAATTACATCAATTAAGAGGTCGAGTCGGCAGAAATGACATACAATCATCATGTATTTTATTACATAAAAACAGTTTAGGAGAAAATGCTAAAAAAAGAATAAAAAAAATGAAAGAAACTAATGATGGATTTGAAATAGCTGAAGAAGATTTAAAAATTAGAGGAGCGGGAGAAATTTTAGGACGTAAACAATCAGGCTTACCATCTTTTAAATTAGCAGATTTAAGTTTTGACTCTGATTTATTAGAAGATGCAAGGAAAAGTGTTTTGGAAATTGTTGAAAGAAATCCTAGACTAAAAAATAAAGAAGGCGAAAACTTAAAAGATTTATTGTATTTATTTGAAAGAGACGTAGCAATTAAAACATTGATGGCAGGATAATGTCAAATATAAATTTTAAAAAAGGGATTCATTTTAAATGTCAAGGATCTTCTAATTGTTGTGTTTCTAGAGGCACCTATGGTTATGTATATCTTAGTAAAAAAGACATTTTGAGATTATCTAATTATATAGGTTTAAATATTAAAGATTTTATAAGATTATATTGTGATAAGACTGAAGGGTTTATTCACTTTAAAGAAAAAATGAAAAATGGTGATTGTCAATTCTTAACTAATAAAAGATGTTCTATTTATCAAGCAAGACCAACACAATGCAGAACTTGGCCATTCTGGAAAGAAAATATGAATGCAAAAACATGGAATAATAATATTTCAAAATTTTGCCCAGGTATTGGCAAAGGAGATATTATAAAAAAAATAGAAATAGAAAAAAAAATTAAAGAAGATGAAATAAATGAAATTAAAATATTAGAAGAAGTTAGTTAATTAATTGCCAGAGGATATAAATTCCATATTTTTAAATTTGCCAATATATTTATTTTTTTGTTTTTTTAGTATTAATTTAATGGTTGTCCCTTCAATAACTAATTCTAAATATTGATCATTTTTTTTTAATATATCACAGCTCTTAGTAATTCCAGTTTCTAAATTTTTAATTTGAGTTTTTTGCATGGATAAATATATTGGTGAGCCCTGCAGGATTCGAACCTGCGACCCATTCCTTAAAAGGGAATTGCTCTACCGACTGAGCTAAGGGCCCATACAACGGTAATGTCTATATAGTTCAAATAATCTTTACGCAAGAGGTTATGATATTCTATTTTTAAGATCTAAAAACTTAATAGTGTTTTTGGATACAAAATTTGAAACATCTCCACCCAACTTATGAACCTCTTTAACAAAGTTTGAAGAAATGAAAGAATTTTTATCAGATGACATTAAAAAAATGGTTTCAATTTCAGGATTAAGTTGAGAATTCATACCAGTCATTTGAAATTCATATTCAAAATCTGAAACAGCCCTTAAACCTCTAATAATACAAGTAGCATTATTTATTTTTGCAAAATCAGTTAATAATCCATTAACATTTTTAATAAAAATCCTTTTATTATTATTTATAAAAGTATTTTTTAAATCAGATTCAATAATTTTTTTTCTATCGTTTAATGAAAGTAATGGAATTTTGTTATTATTATTAGCTACTCCTATAATAAGTTGATCAACAATTTTTAAAGATCTCTTAATTAAATCTAGATGACCATAAGTTAATGGATCAAATGTACCAGGATAAATGCCTATTTTCATAAAATCAATTAGTTAATAAAAATATCCTAGATACTGAAACTATACTATCCTTATTTGGAATTTTAAATATTTTTACTCCTTTAGTTGTTCTTCCAGTAATTCTTATATCATTAATATTAAGTCTTATAACTTGCCCTTTATCAGATACTACAATAATATTATCATTATCAGTTACTATAAATGAATCTACAACCTTTCCTGTATCTTTACTTAATTTGATACCTTGTGCTCCAGTACCTGTTTTCCCTTTGCTAATTCTATAAGAGTAGGCTGAAGATATTTTTCCAAATCCTCTCGTAGTTGTAAATAATATAAATTCTTCATTTTGTTTTAATTTTTTAAAATTCTCATTATCTTTAATATTATTTTTATCTTTCCTATTCTCAGATGCAAATTTTAAATATTCATCCCTTATTTCTAAATTAATTGGAGAATGTTTTAATTTTGATAAGGATACCAGATAACAATTATTTTTTAATTTAATTGTTTTATTGCCCCCTGTATTAAGGCCTTTTTTTAAAGGTATATTATTAACTGACGTTCTCAAACACTTGCCATCATCTGAAGACAAAAGTATGTCATCTTCATTAGTTGCAATAACAACACCTTTTAATTTGTCTTTATTATTTAATTTTATACATTTTTTTCCAGAAGATCTTAAATCACTATTACCACTTTGAGCAACATCAATTAATTTATTTTTTTTTGTTAATCCTAAAATTGTTGTAAATACTATAAATTTATCTATCCATTCACTCTCATTTAAAGGCATAGGTAAGAAGGTTGCTATTTGTTCACCATTTGTAAAAGGAAGTAAATTTACAATTGGTTTTCCTCTAGCCTTTAAACTTGCTTCAGGAATATCATGAGATCTTAAAGAATAGACTTTCCCTAAAGAGGAAAATACCAAAAGTTTAGTATGAGTTGTCGCAAGGTGAATTTCTTTAACAAAATCTTCTTCTCTAGTAGACATACCAGTCTTGCCTTTTCCACCTCTATTTTGAGCTCTATAATTATCTAATAGAGATCTCTTGATATAGCCGTTATTTGATATAGTTATTATAATATCTTCTTGCTGAATATAATTTATATCATCTATTTGTTCATATTCTTTATCAAAAATTTCACTTCTTCTAGGTGTAGCAAATTCTTTTTTAATTTCTTGTAATTCATTTTTAATAACATTTAATAGTTTTTGACGAGAATTAAGGATTTCTAAATAATTTTTTATTTCTACAATAATATCCTCAAGTTCATTTCTTATTTCATCTCTTTCTAGATTTGTTAAACGATGTAATCTTAAATCTAAAATTGCTTTTGCTTGTGTATCAGTAATCTTATAAGTTCCCTCATTTAATCTATCTGTTTTGCCCTCGATTAAATTTATAAAATTTATATTGGATTTATATAATTTCCATCTGATTCTTATTAATTTTTGTTTTGCTTCTTTTCCGTCTTTCGAAGATTTAATTAATTCAATAATTTTATCAATATTATCATTGGCTACTACATAACCTATTAAAAGATGAGCTTTATTTCTTGCCTTGTTCAGCTCAAATACTGTTCTCTTAGTTACAACTTCTTCCCTAAAATCAATGAATGAAGATATAATATCTTTTAAATTCATTTGTTTAGGCGCACCTTTATTAAGTGCTAGCATATTTGAATTAAAAGTTATTTGTAATTGCGTATGTTTGTATAGTTGGTTTAAAATAATATTTGTATCAACATCTTTTTTTAACTCAATTACAACACGAACTCCATTTCTATCAGATTCATCACGTAAATCAGATATTCCTTCAATAATATCATTTTTTACAGTTTCTGCTATTTTCTCAATTAATTTAGACTTATTTACTTGATAAGGAACCTCATGAATAATTATAGCATCTCGATCTTTTTTAAATTTTTCAATTGATGTTTTGGAACGCAAAATACAAGTTCCTTTTCCACTTTTAAATGCTTCTCTTATTCCTCTAATGCCAATAATTTGTCCCCCTGTTGGAAAATCAGGTCCTAAAATAAATTTATTTAGATCATCAGTACTAACATTGGGGTTATCTATACATAACAAAGTAGCGTCAATAACTTCACCTAAATTATGCGGAGCTATATTTGTAGCCATTCCTACAGCTATTCCAGAAGCTCCATTAACCAGAAGATTAGGATATTGAGCTGGTAGTACAGAAGGTTCCTTTGATGAATCATCATAATTAGGCTGAAACATAATTGTTTCTTTATCTAAATCAGCAACTATCCTTTCAGATATTTTTGCTAATCTTGCTTCAGTATACCTCATTGCAGCAGGAGGATCTCCGTCTAGAGAGCCAAAATTACCCTGCC
>Ga0315336_1002794_pt1 | contig 25409 bp, 18 predicted proteins | sample ASW5metaG_FD_204512 | JGI IMG/M metagenome (GOLD analysis project Ga0315336, IMG submission 204512) | Ammonia-oxidizing marine archaeal communities from Monterey Bay, California, United States - ASW #5 | ecosystem: Environmental > Aquatic > Marine > Intertidal zone | place: USA: California... | reverse complement strand
GAAGCCCATGTCGGGCATGGTCGTTCCAGGAGAAATCTCGCCGGGCACCATGAAGTGCTCGTAGAGCCACTGCCCGACCGTGTGTTCTCCCAGTACGTGGCGGAAGTCGAAATCGTGGACCGTCTTGTCGCCCACATGCGTGATGACCGGTCCCAGGACTCCTCCGCGGCCGCGATACTTGTGGCAGCCGAGGCACCCCGACTCGATCAGGAGCCGCTTGCCGGCCGCTATGTCCTCCGTACCCGGGAGAGTCCGCTCGAGCAAGGCCTCGTCCAGCGGGGCCTTGCGACGCCCTCGCGGAGTGGCCGCGGGGCCTTCCGCCCGGGCATAGAGATCTTCGTGCTCTCCGTAGAGGTCGAGCTCGTAGTGGCACTTGCTGCAGCTCGTGTACAGGGCGGTGCCGCGCAGCAGCGGTGTCTCGGCATGTTGGAACTTCGTTCCGTCGTTACTCCAGCCGTGGGCGCCGTTGCGGGAGACAATCCTGCCGTGACCTTCGTGGCAGACCGTGCAGCCGAACTTTTCGACCGGATGGTACGCGAGCAGGTCACCGGGGTGCACCTCGAGGGGTTGCGCCGCGCTCGCCATGTTGGGGTTCTCCACCCCGAGATGACACGTGGTACAGCGATCGATCCTGCCGAGCTCGGTCAGGTAGAGCTGCTTGTGCTGGACCTCGAAGGCGGCTGCGGCTCGCTGCGCGTTCTCGTCGGGAGCCGTCTCGAGAAGCGCTTGCCTGTACGAGCGCTGCCAGCCGCGCCACTCGCCGAGAAAGTTCTCCTGGAAAGCCGCGAAAGCGAGGATGGCGAGAGACAGGAGCGAGCTCACGAGGAGCACGATTTTCATCAAGCGAACTTGCTGAACGTCCATCTCACACCTTCAATTTAATGACTCGGCCAATCACTTTCAGACCAATAGAAGTCCCAGTTCGGGCCGCGGTGCACCGTGGCGAAGTAGGTCAGGATGAGGAAGCTGACGAGAAAACACGTGAACAGAGCGATGGCGCCCATGCGGGTCGAGCTCGTCTTCTTCACAACCGCGAGGGACCACGCCGCGAAAAGAGCGACATATACCGTGCCCGGGTTGAAGAGAGTGATCACCATCTGCGGCACCTGTGCCGTCGCTTTCCAGTCGCGAAGCCAGCCGTAGCTGACCGTGAACCAGAGCACGCCCACCCCCACGACAAAGGCGAAGGCGGCACTCCAGATCGCGACCCGACGCCCCCGCGGTCCGCTGAACCAGACGCCGGTGTCCTCCTCTTCGCGATCGAGATAGGGAACCAGGGCGAGCCCGAGGATGACGACCATGGGAATGCCGACGCCACCCATGAAGGCGGAGTACGAGACCAGCTCCTGCAGCCCCAGGAGGTACCAGGGTGCCTTGGCCGGATTTTCGGGAACGTCCGGGTTGGCCATTTCGCGCAGCGGAGCGTCGAAGAAGACTCCGAGGATGATGACGGCAAGCGTCGTGACCATGCTCACCGCGGCGATCACGTAGATGACGTTGGGCCAGGTGGTAATCGTGTTCCGCAGCTCTCGGTTGACGTGCGGAGTCCTGCCCTTCATGAGGCCCATGAGGCCATAGGTCTTGATCGGCGCGGGGGAGGTCAGCGCGAGGGCGTTGCTTTCCTCGAATTTGTCGGCCAGGGACGGACGTGTCAGGCCGCCATCCTTGCGTATCCTCCAGAAGTGGAGCGCGATGAAGATGGAGGTTACGAGGGGGAGCACCATCACGTGCAGCACGTAGAAGCGGATCAACGCCTCCTGCCCGACGTAGTGGGAGCCGAGAAGCAGTTCCTTCTGCATGCCTCCGATATCGAACCAGGAGGTGATGCCGAGCGCGTCGGTGAGCTCCCGCGGCGATTGGGCGATGTTGGCGCCGATGGTGACGGCCCAGTAGGCCAGCTGATCCCAGGGCAACAGGTAACCGGTGAAGCTAAGAAAAATAGTCAGTACGAAAAGAATCATGCCGATGATCCAGTTGAACTGGCGTGGTTTCTTGTAGGCCGAGCAGTAAAACGCCCGGGCCATGTGCAGGATGACGCAGGCCACCATGCCGTGAGCAGCCCAGCGGTGAACGTTGCGCATCAGCCGGCCGGTGGGAACGGTGTTCGAGATGTCCAGCATGGAGTCATAAGCCTGGTCCACCGCAGGCTTGTAATAGACCATGAGGAGGACACCGGTCACGCACAGGATCATGAAGAGGGCAAGGGTCACGAGGCCCAGCCCGAACGTGGTCGTGGCCTTGATCGAATTGACATGCGTGCGCACCGGCAGGATATGCATGAAGAAGTTCGTGAACACCGTCTGCGAGCGGGCACGATCCGAGGTGGGCCTGCCGTGCCGGATGAGCGAGTCGCGAAACGCCGCCGGTGTGGTCCGCAAGTTGGAGAGAAAGTCGCCCATGGCACCGGGGTCACCGACCCCGCGCGGCCTCACCTGGTCTTCGGGAGGTTTTTTGCCGTTCGTATTGGCCATGGGAGGCACCTCTGAATTTTTTCAGACTGTGAAGAGCGTTCCCGGCGGAACTTCCTTGAGCGTGTCTGCCATCAGCTGTCCTTCAGGCGACAGCCCGAGCTCGAGCCAGATCAGGCCTCTGGGGGCCGGTCCCCCCTTGACGTTGCCGTCGGCGTCGAATTCCGATCCGTGACAGGGACAGGTGAACTGCCCATCGTCCTCGCGCTGGGCAATGCAGCCGAGGTGCGTACACACCGAAGAGATTGCGTGGAAGCCATCCGCCCTGCGGAAGAGCCAGAGCTTTTGCTCGGGAAAGTAGGTGGAGGATCCCGCTTGAAACCGCTGCGGACGGCCGAGCTTGACGCGCGAGGCGGATTCGGGAAACACCGAAGGCATGGGAAGTCTCATCGCGCCAAGGACCGCCATGACAACCGCCGTGATCGCTGACCACGCGGCCGCCAGCCCGAGGAAGTCGCGACGCCCCTGAGGCGCCTGGAATCGCGGGTGTTGATGAAGCTCGTCAGCCATGGGGCCCACTCCTGTTGGTTACTGCCTTTCCGTCCTGCAAGGTCCATTCCCCGGAAAAACCGAAGCGTTCCATGGTGATGGCATCTACCGGGCAGCGTTCCGCGCAAAGGGCGCAGCGGATGCACTTCTCTTCGTCCTTGACGATGGCGGAAACCGCGGAAAGATTCTGCTCTCCGTAGCGCGCACCCAGGAGGTCGCTCAGTTCGGGAGAGCCGGCGAGTCGGTCGCAGGAGATGAGCTGGAGGCACAGCTCCGGGCACACGTCCGCGCAACCGCCGCAAAGGATGCACCTCTCGGAATCGAAGATCGTGTTCACACCGCAGTCGAGACAGCGGCAGGCCTCGGTAACGGCCATCTGCTCGTCGTAACCGCGCTCAACGACGACGGTCGTGTCTCGCTTGCGCTCCTCCGCGGTTGCGATCGGAACGGAAGCGCGCGGCAACTTTTCGTAGTCCTGCTCCCGCTGGTATCCAGGCAGATCCAGCTGGACAAACTCGACCCTGGGCTGGAGTTGCTCACCGGTAAGAAAGGCGTATATGGAGCGGGCGCACTTTTTTCCACTGGCGACCGCATCAATCAAGAGGCGTGGTCCGTAGGCGAGGTCGCCGGCAACGAAGACGTCTTCCGCGGTCGTCTGCAGGGTGTCCGGGTTGGAGCGGAGGAGTCCGCGCTCGTCGCGCTCGATGCCCGACTCGGGAGTGATGAAGGAGAGCTCGGGCCTCTGTCCGATCGCCCAGATCACCGTGTCGGCCTCGATGGTGGTGATGTCGCCTTCATCGAACTTGGGGGCGAAGCGGCCGTCCTCGAAGACACTGAGGCAGCGCTTGAACCTCACGGCGGAGACGCCGCCGGAAGGGTCGCGGAGAATCGACGCCGGTCCCAGCGAGGCGTGCAGCTGGACGCCCTCCTCGTTCCCTTCGAGGATCTCCGCATCGTCGGCGGGCATCTCGTGGATGCTTTCGAGACAGCACAGGTGGACCTCGCGGACGGACTCCTGCCGAAGAGCACTGCGCGAGACATCGTAGCCGATTTGACGAACCACCGTTCGCGAGACGTCGTAGGCGACGTTGCCTCCGCCAATCACCACGACCCGCTGCCCCAGGTGGCGTACGCTCGACGTTTCCGAACGCGGATCGAGCGACACGTCGCGGAGGAACTCCACGCCGCCAAGGATGCCGCGCCCCTCGCCGCCAGGAACCGGAACGGAGCGGGAGCGCTTGGCGCCAATGGCGATGATGGTCGCCTTGTGCTTGCGGCGAATCTGCTCCAGCGTGATGTCCTTCCCCACCTCGGTGTTGCAGAGGAACTCAACGCCCAGAGCTCGGATGACCTCCACCTCGGCTCGGATCAAATCGCGAGGCAGCCGGTACTCGGGAATCCCGACGGCGAGCATGCCGGCCGGAACGGGTTCCATCTCGTAGACAACGGGTTGGATCCCCAGGAGGGCCAGGTCGTGGGCGGCGGCCAGGCCGGCCGGGCCGGAGCCGATGATTCCGACCGTTTCCCCGTCCGCCTTCGGACCCGAAAAGTCACCGAGAAACTTCGAGAAAGCCGAGAGCTCTTCCTGACTCGAACAGTCACGCCTGGAAGACCGGCCCAGAACACGCCGCAAGAGCTCGACCGGCTTGAGCGTTTCGCGGGTGAAGGACTCCGGTCCGAACCGCTCGGTGACGAAACGCTTGAGGGCTCTAATAGAGACGGCCTGGTCGATGGAGCCGCGGCGGCAGGCGGCCTCACAAGGAGCCCCGCACACCCGCCCGCAGATGCTCGCGAACGGATTGGGCCCGCGGGCGATGAAGTAGGCTCCTTGAAAGTCGCCGGCCGCGATGGCGCGGACGTAACCGCGCGCGTCGGTCCCGACCGGACAGGCGTACTGGCACTTGATCTGTCGGCGCCAGTACTCGTCGCCTGGGATCTCGACCTGGATAGGAGGTTTGGTGCCCGCCACCTTATCGGCCTCTTCTCTCCTCTCATTGGCTTGCCAACTCATCGGCGGTGGAGAGCACGTGACGTGCCATACGCTCGCCGCGTAGTTCTAGTGGGGTTCGCTCCTGTTAAAGCCGCGGTTTGTGGTGGAAACAGCGGGAAATTTCCCATGAGGGGGAAATATTCCTGCGCCCTTCGTCGTGGCCACCCAGTTGCGGCAGAGCTGAGCTATGAAAAATTCCAGGATTACGCACAGAAGGATGGTTGTGTACCTTGTGCTGGTCGCCGCGCTCGGAGCCGGTGTCCCGGGCAGTTCTCAGGATGCCCCGGAAAAGCCGCCCGATACTTTTCCGGACGGAAAGGAGAAGGCCCCCGACCTCACTTTCAGGCCGCCCAGGTACAAGGCCCTGCGCTACAACGAGGACTGGTCCGTGCTGGCGGACAAGAAGGACCAGACTCCAGGTGACAGCTTCGATCCCATCAAGTACCTCCCGTTGACCGAAAAGGGTGACACCTACCTTTCCTTCGGCGGCCAGATCCGCAGCCGCGTCGAAGACTGGAACGAGTTCGGCTTCAACGGTGCCAACGATGATACGTTCTGGCTGAATCGCTTCCTTCTCAGCGCCGACTTGCACATGACCCGGTACTTTCGCGCGTTTGTCGAGGGGAAGAGCGCTTTCTCAACCCCCCGCGAGCTCCCCGGTGGTAGGCGGACGCTCGATGTGGACGAGCTCGCCCTGCAGCAAGCCTTCGGCGACTTGAACCTGGGGTTCAGTGAGGACAACGGTAAGCCGAGGCTTACTCTGCGCCCCGGCCGACAGGAATTTCTCTTCGGGGCGCAGCGACTCGTCAGTCCCCTCGCGTGGTCGAATACCCTGCGCACCTGGGACGGGGCGTCAGGAATCGTCCGTACGGAACGCTGGGAACTCACCGGATTCTGGAGTCAGTTCGTGAACGTGGACAAATACTCGTTCAACAACTCGGACTCCGACCTTCAGCTCTACGGCGTCTACTCGACAGGGAGTATTCGCAGTGTGCCGTTCGAGATCGATCTTTACTGGCTGGGGCTGAGCAGAAGCTCGAGCAGGGTCTTCAACAGTTTCGGGGGTCGAGAAGACCGCCAGACCCTGGGAAGCCGCCTTTACGGGGACATTGCGCGGACACGCCTCGACTTCGAGGTCGAGGGTGCTTATCAAACCGGCACCCTGGGATCCAAGACCATCAGCGCTGGCATGGTCACTACAGTCCTTGGGTACAAAATTCCTCTGGGAACGGACCTGGTCGGTCAGCCGAGAACAGACGTCGGCGTCAGCTACGCGAGCGGCGGAAAGGGAATCGGCTCCAGGAATACTTTCAACCAGCTCTTTCCTCTCGGCCACAAGTATCTCGGATACATCGACGTAGTGGGCCGGCAAAACATTGTCGACACCCACGTGGCAATCACGTGCAACCCGCTGGCCCGAGTGGACACATTCAAGAAGTCCTCAACGACTCTGTCCTATCACTACTTCTGGCGCGCAAGCCGCAGGGATGCCCTCTACAACGCGGGCGGAGGGGTCCTGCGACCTCCGACGAACGGGAGTCAGAATGTGGGGAGTGAGCTGGACCTTACCTACAAGCACCCCATCGACCGACACCTCGCCTTACTCGTGGGGTACAGCCATTTTTTCCCGGCGACTTTCATCAAGAAGACCGGTCCAGACCGCCCCATCGACTTCACGTACCTCCAGCTCCAGTTCACCTTCTGATGTCTCGTGTCCGTCGAGAAAGTTGTTGGGTCGCTTAGAGGTCCGCTTTCTTCTTGTCCTTGTGTGCCTTGTGGCAGGTCCCGCAGGCCTTGGTCATGGAGGCAAAGGCCTTGTTCGCATCTCCTAAGTTCTTGGCCTCGATCGCCGCGATAACGTCAGCGCTGCCCGGGCGGAGCATCTTGGTAGCCGCGTTCGCCCAGGTTCCGTCCGGACACCGTCCGTCTTCCATCAGGATGAAGCTCAGCTCGTTCAGAAGAGCGGCATGGACCATCAGTTCTTCCCACTGCTCGGCGCTCGAGGGGCCGGCGTCCAGCCCTTTCTTGAGCGCTCCGCAGTGCACCTTGGTCAGGCCCCTCATCAGGTGCTTTGTCTGCAACGGTCGTGACTTGCCCTTCGTGATCTGGGCGGGGGAGGGGCCCGTCACAAGCAAGATCACCGCGAAGCTACCGATCAGAAGCACTGCACCGAGGGCGCGAAAATGTTGCATCTCAAACCTGCCTTTCCGAAAAAGGAAACTTGCCACTTCGGGATCGCATGTAGGCTACAAGAATCCTGGGCTCATAGGACAACCTTATCTTGATGTACTGGGACGTTTTGGAACGGGCGGAGGCGGAACGCCCTGCGCATTATTCCCCACAAGCGGGGAAATTTCGTCGCACTGCAACGCACGTGGCAGGAAGACGCGCCGTCCGAGTCAGACGAAAAATTGACACGCTCCGAGAGATATTTCGGCGTTCCGTACCTGGCACCGGGCTCGCAGAGTGTCGACGACAACGGTCACCAATTCGGTAAGATCCACCGGCTTGTCGATGTACCGGTTCGCGCCGTTTCTCAGAGCTTCGGCTTCTGTTGTCTCAGAGGGTTTTGCCGACATGACGACAACCTGGCATTGGCTCCCTGCTTTCCGGAACTCTTCCAACACCTCCACTCCCGTCGAGCCAGGCAGGTTGTAGTCCAGCAGGGCAAGGCACACACCCGCGTGAAAGGCTTCCAATGCTTCCGCACCATCCCTGGCCGAGAGGACCTGAAATCCGGCCGCCCGCAAGAGCTCGGCAAGGGACCAGCGAATGAGCTTTTCATCGTCAACTACGAGAACCGTGCACATAAGGCACGGAGGGTAACAAGTTGCGTGCCATATGACTCGCCACCGTTCCGTTTCAGCCACGGCTCAACCGTCAGCAGTCAATCTCGAAATTTATCGTGGCAGGACTCGCAAGTCTTATCAACTTTCGAGTGAATGGCTTTGACCCTCTCGGCATCCTTCTTTTTGGCGGCCTGCGCCATCTCGACAAGACCGTCCCGTGCGGTCTCGGTGTATTTTCTCCATTCCTTCTTCTTGGCGTCGGTATCGACTCCATCATATTCGGCGTAAATGCAGATATTGGAGATCTCGGCAAGGAGGTATGCGTACCTTCTGGCGCTCCTGAACTTCGCCTTATCGACCTTCTCGAGAATCACGGCCAACATGTCCTCCTCCATTTCCATGAGGACATCCAGGGGAGCGACGAGTCTGTAGGCGTCCGCTTTTGAAACGGTGGTGCGACCGATGGCCGTGGCACCGTCTTCCGCTCGTCCGTTGACTCCGGCGAGCCCGAGAAAGGCCGCTGTGACCAGGACCGCAAAGCTGAGAGGCAAGTATCTGCGCATGGTATTTCTTTCTTACTCCCTGAATGGCTACTCAATCTTCAACGTGTAACTCAGGACACCGATAGGTTCTCCTTTCTTGGCCTTTTCGTAATGGGAATGACACATGACGCACTTCTTCCTGACAACAGGGACGGGCGTCGCAGACTGCAGAAAGCGATCGCCGTTGACTCGGAAGATTTTTTCATAGTGCGCCTTCCCGGACTTGAGCGCCTTGACGGCGTCGACCTCGAAGGCATCCCTGGGCGAATTCTTTTCCTTCAGGGGCTTGCCCGTAGCGTCCACCAGACGCACCTTGTGCCACCCCTTTTTCTCCATCGCGGCAAATAGTGCCACCGCGGCGCCCCCGGCAGGAAAATCATCCTCTTCCTTCACATACTTGTCAGTGATGAGTACGACCACCGTCTTGTACAGGTCATCGAGCATGCGAACTTGTGTTCGGGTCCGCTCCAAGGCTGGGTCGGATCCGGGATCTGCACGTCCCTTCGCCAGACTCCACAGGATGATCAGACCTGCGGCGATCACCAGATAGCTCATCGCACGACTGAGGTTTCGAGACATCTTTTCTCCTTTCAGTTGAACGATGCTGCCTTGATCCCGTCGCCAAACGAATGAACACTTATCCGAATGTCACAGGTGGGTCTGTGACTTTCGTCACGCCTATGACATGGGACTGGGACTCAGCGGTTGGGGATCCGCGAAATGATGGCAGCCCGCTTGATGAGATCCTCACGGAAGATCTCTTCGCAGACGTCCGCCACCTGGGGACGTAGAAGAAGAATCGCTTGCTCTTCATCTACGCCGGAAACCTTCAGCGGAACGACGGCAACGCCAAGCGTCATGGGCTCTCCTTGAGGAGAGTAGAGCGTTTCTTCGCAATAGACGATTCCGTCACCAGTGGCAACCGCCGACACCGCGGCGCACCGTGCGGCGCAGCTCTCTTCCGTTACGGGAAAGACTTGCCAGCAACGGCAGCCGAACCAGCTCAACGGGACGAGGGAGCTCGCTTGGGCGTTCAGGTAAAGCACCTCCATCCGCCGCGTAACCACGGCGCAAGCGTCAGCCTCGTCTTCCAGAAAACTCCACCGAGACGCTACCCGATCCTTACGCGCCGTGACTCTGTCTCGCTTCTCCGGCTCCAAGGTTCCCGCCCTCCGTGAAAAAATTGGCTCGTCCGGGGAAAAATTCACCCCTCCCCTCAAGTTTCTGCCGGGCAGGTGGATCGGGTTTGTTTGGGCGCAAACGTTGTGCCAAAAGTCACAGCCGTACGTACACTATAGTTCCCGTACCTACTTCCAAGTGACCTCCATGCAGAAGAAGTGGGCGAAGACCTTCCGCGGAGGGTTGTTCTTGTTTGCCGGATCCGCTTCCTTGCTGCGGATGTAGAAGTCCACTTGCATGGCTGCGGGATTGACCTGACCTGCAGGCGTCTTCTTACTGAGCACCGGATAGCGAACCTTCAACGTTTTACGGTCGCGCATCCCCTGGGTAACCATGAAGTGGGCTTGGTAGTCCGTGTACAGTGGCTTGCCGTTGAGCGTCGCATTGGCGTAGCCCCAGCCTGCCAGGTAGAGAATCGTCTTGGGCCAATTGGAATCGCCACATCCGGAGTCACCGTGCTCGAAGATCATGGACGCCACACCCCCATTCTGGCACGGCTTGAATCCCACAAAGCGGTCCATCACCATTTCGAAGTTCCCCTCGGGAAGCTTCAACTTGGCGACGAACTTTCCCGTGTTCTTGATCTCGTCGACGTCGATGGTGGCGGTACCGGCGACCTGGTGCACTGTTTTGGCCTCGTTGTCCATGTGGTCCCAGCCCGGCTTGTCATTGAGGCCCCCCACCATGTAAACCTTGCCGGCGGCGAGGTGAAACTGGCCGTCGTAGAGCTGATGCATCCGCGGCGAGTAAATGCTCATGTCCGTGCCAGGCTGCTGGCGTCGGCCCTGGACGTTGGTTTTCTGTCCGAACGCTTCGCGCCTTGGAGTCTCATGAAAAATCTCGGCCATGGCAAAGCACCCAACCACGCCCGCCAACACCGTTATCGTGACTCGACGACTGTTCATCGCTACTCCTCCTTAGCCGGATTATTCCACAAAGGTCAAATTCACTTTTGTCGTCTGCTGATCGCGCACCGAGACTTCACGCTTCTGTGATCCGAACCGTTCGTGCCAGGCCTCCAGAGTGTATGTTCCCAGGGGAACGCCGACAATCTTGAAGCGGCCTTGGGAATCGGTGACGGCGTGGAACGGGTGGCCGTCCACCCGAATGAAGGCATTCATCCAACCGTGGTTGTCGCACCGAATCTGGACCATCCCCGGCCGGGAGAGGACTCGCTTCAAGCTGATACCCGCTTGAGGCAGAGCGAGATTAAACGTCGCGGCGAAGTAGGCGTGCGCGGTGTGTAAGATCTTGTCGCTGTTGCGCACCTCGAGGGTGCTCCCGACCGTCAAGACCGCTGCGTGCGGCTCAAATCGGCAATCCTTGTTATCCAGGAGCAGGTGTTCGGGTCTCGCCTTCGGCAAGCGATCCAGCTCTTTTCCGGCCAGGTGGACAATCACGTACCGAATGCCACGGCTCCCCGGATCGACGACGCAATCCTCCTTGGAGTATTGGTGACCACAGTACTGCGCGTCGGCTCCCACCGGCACAATAGTCGAAGTGGGAACACCCTCACCGGCAAGCCGCACTGTTCCCTCGACCGTACCGGTGTCCCGGGAGGCGTCAGCAAGCCTATCCGCTCCGTTTCTTGTTGCAGGGCTCTGGCCGACCGCTTTGGGCCGTGAGGGGTGGGGAGCCGGCTCAGGCGGTCCACCATCCTCCGCTCGTCGACAGCCGAATAACACAATGGCCAGCGCAGTTACAAACGACGCGGTCAACCGTATAGGGTACTCGCCCATTCTCTTGCCTCGCACGTCCCGCCGCGCCGCTGGTACGCTCGACCAGAGCTCGACACAATCGCGGGCACCGAGCCTGGCCGTGAAAACGTAATTATCCTCTGTAACGTCGAGATCACAAGATTCAGACCTCGGAGCGAGAATGACTCCCCTGCCGCGGACCTGCAGCCGCGGACTCTTACTACGGGATTTCTAGCTCGACTTCGATTTCGGGAACGAGTTGGACCGGTCCGACGAGTCCATTCAGGTCAATGACCTCCATGTAAGGCAACTGCGTTCGGTTGATTGTCTCGTTCGACAGCAAATCCAACCACTTCTGATGTCGCTCGAAACTGGCTTCCGCCCGAGCGTTGGAGTCAGAGTTGGTCACCGCGATCTTCAACCGGTTCGTGCCCGGACGCAGATAGTCGGTAACATCGAACCTGAATGGCTCCCACAGCCTCGTCCCGACCTTCTGGTCGTTGAGCCAGACCTCTGCCGTCACTCCAACTTTTCCCAGATCGAGTTGCACGGACCGGCTCGTCAACTCCTGGGAGAGCTCAAAGTCCTTTTCGTAGACGGCTTCTCCTGAGTAGTAGGTCAAGCCTGTCCAGGTCCAGTTACCCAGCTGATATTCATTCGTCCCACTTTCAAATATGGGATAATCCAACAACTGGCTTGCGGCGGGCATTTCGAGCGCTACGACGTTGGACTGCTTCCAGTCGAGCTGTGGAAACACCACGCGTCCATCTTCTTCTGGGACCATGCGCCGCCCATTGAAATGGACATTCCACTCAGAAGACCCCGTGGGCATCAAGAATGCCCGCGTGCCGGGGGGAACCTGGATTCGATACCAACGTTCTTTTCCGAGGGTCGATTCCGGCCGCCCCTCCAGCAGGCGTGAAACCGGCCACAGGGACTCGAACCGCGAAGCGGCTCGCGCCATCCTGGCCTCCCGCCTCCGTCTCAGCTGGGCCGGATCCTCCGGCCGGTGGCTCACAAGCATACCGGATACTGGCAACTCGTCCCGATCCGCCAAGCGGAACGCGAAGTAGGACTGGAACTTTGGACCAGAGCTCACCACCTTCAACAGGATTTCATTCCAGCCAGCCTTCAGCGGAATCGAGACCTTGTGGGAAAAAGTATCTCGAACCCACAGGTAGCCATACTGGCCGTGGAGGGCATGGACGAGGTGGCCGTTGACCCACAACTTCGAGTTAGCAGCTTCCAGAAGCGCCTGCACCTTTTGCTCTGCAGGTGAGTAGACGTAGGTGAAGGCATATCCGACGGCTTCCGTCTCCGAACCGGGCATTGTCCCGACCTTGACCAGGTTCACCCACTCGGTGAGAGAATGGTGCTGTCTCCAGCTCAGTTGCCGTCCGTCCGATCCGTAATACGGCTTCTCCAGGTCGACCTCGGACTCCGGGGGATGCTTCCTGTTGAATCCCTGTCGATCAGTACTGGGGAAGGGACCGATGAGCCACCACTGGCGAATGGTAAAACGCTGGCGCGACAGCCAGTTGAGGGGCCAGGTCCGGTCATTGTAGCCCGGCTCGCCAAAGCCGGCAGGGACTCCGTGACCCGCCGGCACCACCATCTCACGGCCGTAATGCGCTCTCACCTGCGGCGCTGTCGGACGGAACTTCCACCCGTGAGGTGACAGCATTTGCTCTGAAAGTGGCTCAGGGTTGCCTTTCTTCACCTCGAAACGCTGGCCTTGCCACTGCCCTTCTGCAAACACCTCTCTTACCGTGCCCGAGACGCGCCCTTTGAGCTTTGGGGGGCTTCCCCCTTCAAAGGTATAGTCCTCCAGGTTCGTACGGCTAATGCGTGGTCCCGCGGTCTGCCCCGCCGCCTCGATGACAGCGTAGAACCCATCCCAGGCTGTCATGTGGAGCGGTAGGAAGGTTCGCCCGTTATCCACCCAGTAGGCGGTGTCTCTTCTCTTTCCAGTGGTCGGGTCCCACAGTTCCGGCTTGCCCGGCACCGACACTGAAACCACCAGCTTGCGTGCTTTCTCGGTGTTGTTGGCAATCCAGTAGATGTCCCGGCCCTCTTTCTGGCGGTGCGCGTAGAACAGCTCGTTCGCCGAACCCTCCTGCACCTTGAAGTCGGCCGGCCGGAGGCGATCGATGGTTTCCACCACCCGCTCTCGTCCGTGCCGGAAGAAAAATGACCGACCGCCCCGCTCATTATGATGCTCCACGTCTTCTGCAGACTCCGGGTCCACACCAAAGGTGGCTCGCACGTCGGCTGTGATCTGGGGATCGTTGTAACCTTGTTCGATCGACCCGGAAGGCAGGGTGCCGTAGGAAATGACGATCCCCCCGCTCTCGTAGAATTCTCGGATCTTGCGCAGAGAGGAACGGCTGACGGTTGTCATGGGCGGGAGGACAAGGACACCAAAAACTTCTTCTGCAATGCGGAGTCCCCCATCCTCCAGCGTTGCCTTCTCGAGGTAGTAGTCATCGGCGACATCGAAATCCCTCTGTCTCAGGACGAACAGCTCCATGAGACCACCGTAATCCGTGTCCACTTTTCGACTGAAGTGAAGCTCCGGCGCCCGGGCCCCCTTGAACTTGTCGGTGTCGGCGAAAGTTCCCGACCCATCGTAGTTCGTGCTGGAGGCGGTCACGATGGTGGACAAGGGTTTGAAGAGGAGTATGTCCGCCACGTGGCGACTCTCGTCATTCATGTAACCGATGCGCCGCATCAGATCGACATAGTGATGGAAAAACTTCCAGTGCGGCTGCTCCATGCCCCACAGGGGCGCAAGTGGACTGACGTGAGTCGTGTTATAGGGCATGTTGACGGACTGACGCACGATGCCCCAGGCAGCGATGGCGTTGCTTCCCAGTCGCATTTTCTGGGGGCTGATGAAAGACTCGACTCCCTGTAGCAACTGACACTCACCCCAGAACAGCCGCCGCTCGAAATGAGCGATGGACGCCGCTTCCTTGAACTGGCGCGGGCTGCTGTGCCAGGAGAAGAGATCTTCCGCGAAGGGATAAGTCATGACTCTCTGCTCGGCCATGAAATCTCCGGCGTATCGCACCTCCATCCGAATATTGTCTCCCCACGATTGCTGGACCGATTCCAGTCCGCGCGCGCTGCACCAGCTCGCGATCGGTATCCAGTAGTTCTCCAGAAACATCTCGCTGACGACCTGGCGGTAGTCGCTGCGTATTTTGGGCGTGCTGTCTCCTCCCTGGTGAACCAGCAGTGGAAGATGCTTTCGCAGGTCGTACTGCTTCTTGAGCCGGAAGGTTTCGAAAAATTCCGGAGTCCACACGAGGGGTCCTCCAAAGGTGCCTTCCGAATCCACCAGAACGTATTTGAAGGTAGAGCCGACGTACTCCGGAAAGCGACGCTGAAGCTCTCCCAGCGTCAGATCGATATAGCGTCGTGTGGCATCCCGGTTCAGTGGGTCCACTCGGAGATTCAAGGGCCCGTCGTAGTTCACCGGATAATAAAACGTCAACAGCCAGTGCCCGGCGTCGAAATCCGACTCGAAATGGGACCCATCGATCGAAGCGGAAAGATCGATGAGGCTCTCGGAGTCCAGCTGATCGGGACCGATTCGCTTTGCCGCGATGGCGATTACAGGATCCGGCAAGTTCTCGATACGCACCGATGCCGGCGCGAAAACCTCACGTTCCATGAAACGGAGGCGCTGCAAGCGGTACTCAGGGTGACCCAGCAATACGTGACTCTGGTCGGGCGGATCCAGATGGACATCCCGTGCATCGCCCTGAGGGTGAGTAACGTCCGGCACCATTCCCAGCGTGAAATTTTTCTGTCGAGCGTGGGCCAGGATCTCCCCCCAGATTTCCCACCAGCCCTCGCTGAGGAAAGGCGGACTCAATCCCGTCGCTGGATAAACAATACAGGCCCGTATTCCTTGCTTCAGGAACTCGTCCATCTGCTGCTTGGCCACCCCGGCGTCGATTTCCGAGTCCCACCACCACATCGGAATCGGTCGGTAACCATCCGGAGGGTCTCGGAATGCATCGTAAAGCGGGTCATTCGCTCGTAGCTGACCCACTAAGAAAAGAACCAGCAGGAGAAGGCAACTCGCCAGGGCGACTCGATGGGAACTCGGCACTTGGGTCTCCTCTTCCAAAAAGCGGGCTTGAGATGTCAACCTTCGATCCGCTCCGCGATATACCGGACACGTTCTATCGAGTTATTCCCCATCACCATGTCGCCCACGCCAAGGATAATGCGCCCATCACCCATAGTCTGCAGCACTCGTTCAACGTAGTCGCGAAACTCGTCCTCACGGGTCCGTTCTTCGAGAATGGGCGAAGGGATCCCTCCCCAGATGATGGGGCCCTCCCGCCAGGCATTCCAGGCCTCCTCGAAGGTGCATTGGGTCAGTGGGTCCGGGGAGAAGGATTCGCATACGTCCAGGCCCGACTCTGCAAGCAAGCCGAGCAAGGGTTTGACTTCACCGTCGGTGTGGCTGCCGAACTTTTTCCCCTGACCGTGCAGAATTTCGGCGTAGCGCTGATAGTATGGCAGGCAGTACTCAGCAAAGAGTTTGGGGGTCGTCATCAAACCGTGAAGGTTGTCCGGGCACTCGACGTAAAGCGCCGGGCATTCAGCAAGCACGTGCAGGCTCGCGGTGAACTTCTCATCGACAAGAGCGAGCAGTTCTTTTACTCGGCCTGGGCAATCCTGGAGAGCGTAGAACAGAGGGGCTTCACCCAGGTACTCCAGCAGGACTTGTTGAAAAGGAATGCGCTGCAGATAGAGTACCGGGAAACCCATGTCCCCCAGCTTGGCGTCCTCCTCGAAAAATTTTTCAAACTGAGGGACGTACTCCATACGTTCCAGTATATACAGGATGGTTCGGTAGTCCGCCTCTTCCTGGATCAAGTGCTTTTTCAGGTAGCCTTCCATACCCCTGGCGATCATGTCATCCAGTATCTCGTACTGGACGCTCACTGTTCCGACAGGAGTGATGAAGTCGATCACCGTGACGCCGCCTCTTTCATTCGGAACAAGATCCCACACTTGGGGGAAATAGTTGAGCACGGGATCTACCTCGTGGTAGACGACTTCCCCTTCGAATCTCGAGATCACTTCGACGCCCTGGAGCCTGTAGCCGTTGGCGCTGATGAACTTTTCTTGACCGAAACCGACTGCCTGGTGCACTTCTGTCAGTGACAACCCCGTGAACTCTTCAGGCAGTGTCCCGGCCCGGTGGTGCGTCTCGTACCATATTTCCAGGCGGTCGATAAAGGGAGGGCGGTCCGGTTTTTCTCCGGCAAGAGTGGCGGTCACTCTCTCCCGCAGGGTCCATTTCCGGCCGGTCGATGTCCTTTTCTCGTGATTCTCTTCTCCTTGGCCTTCCATCAGCCACTCCTTTACCGCGGTGTCCGGATGGACTCATGGGATTTCTCGTTGGAGCCCTTGGCTCAACCGAATGCTCATGGCACCCGCTGGCCGCGTCTCTTACTGTGATCAAAGTCACAGCACCGAAGGGCTGCGGAAAATAACCTTTGCGGCCATGAACTACGAACAACATCCTGACGTGACAGCAGTGGATCTCTCGCCCGGCCGGCTCCGTAGCTTCAGCGGCCCCAAAGGCACCGAGGTCTTCCTCCTCTGCCATGGAGCTCCCGGGGGACCGGACGACCTTCACCTCCAGACCGAAGACGTCTACCGCCGCCTCCAGGAGGCGCTGAGTGCCGAGGGGGGATCCCTGGAGCATGTCCTTCACGAAACCGTCCTCTTTCGTGACCTGCGGCAGGATCTGGATGGCTTTCTCCTGGCTCGCCGCAAGACCCTTCACAAGCTGGGCAGCATTGGCTCCTTTGAGCCGGCCTCTACTTTCCTGCAGTTGCCGCCGTTGGATCCACCGTCGCGTCTCGCCGTCCTGGTGTCGGCCTTTATTCCACACTATCGCTCCGAACCGCTAAACTGGAACCTGTGGGCCTGCGGCTGTGATGGCTGCATGCAAGTGGAAGCGAGCTGCCGCGTGCTCGTTGTCGGCGGCCAAAAGTGTCTCTTCGCGGGCAACTTCCTCGGCTCCCCGGGAAACACCTTCGAGGAGGCCTACAGCATGTTCCGCGCCGCAGAGAAGGTGTTGAGGCAGGAGGGTCTGAACTTCCGGTCCGTACTGCGCACCTGGGTTTACCTCAGAAACATGAAGGACGACTATGCGGAGTTCAACAGAGCGCGCACCATTTTCCTCAAGCAGGCACGCGTGCCTCTGCGCCCCGTCAGCACCTGCGTCCAGGCGGCTCGTCTGCCTCCCCAGCACAAGCTGTCCATGGGCTTCTACGCCGTGCATTCTCCATGCCTGGGCGTTATAGAAGCCCAGGCCATGAGCGCTCCAAGCATGAGCGAAGCCTACGAGTACGGCTCCGAGCTCTCGCGCGGCATACGCGTAGCCGAAGCCAACAAGGTTGCGCTCCTTGTCTCCGGAACGGGGAGCGTGGACGAGAAGGGGCGCACAGCTCACCCTGGGAACTTCGAGCTCCAGGCAAAGAGGATGCTGCTGAACGTCTCGAGCCTGCTGGCGGAGAACGGGGCTCTGTTGCGCGATCTATTATCAGGGGTGATTTACGTCAAGAGGCCGTCCGACGTTCCTCTGCTCCGCCGGATCCTCCTGGAGCATGACGGCGGCGATCTCCCCTGCGCGGTGGTCCAGGCAACCCTATGCCGTCCTGGGCTCCTCTGCGAGATGGAGGCCCTCGCCGCCTTGCCCCTCACCTAGCACCTGGCAGCCCGTTGAAAAAGTGCTCCGTCGTGAAAACCGAGAAATTTTCGTTCGGATCGAGGCGCGAAACGGAGGCGATATCGCCCCCGTTGTCAGGAATTTACGTATCGCCGAGTATTCGCAACGAAGAGCCGGGCGCGAGCCATTTTGGCACGCGGGGCCGGTTTTCATAGGTCTGACTTTTTCAACGGGCTGCTCTCAACCCTCGGGATGCATACGTGCTCGTAGCAGGTGAATCATCCGGGTTCAGAGGCTGGCAGACCGCGGGCCGTGCCAGTAGGCCGGGAGTCCTTCCTTGGTGTCGCGCAGGATCTCCAGAATGGCCTCGCGCTGGGCCTTGGTGAGCCGCGAGAAGTCCGCGCCTTTCTCGGTGCTCGTGAGGATTTCCCAGAGGTGGCCGTAGACGTGCTTCCTGAACAAAGCCGGCAGGGCGTCGAAAGCGGCGGAGTAGATCATGTAGCTGCAGGGGTACTTGAAGATACGGTGCGAGAGGTCGAGGTCTCGCAAGCTCCTGCCCTTCTTGTCGTGGGGCCCCCGCTTCATGAATTGCTCAGAAAATTCCGATGTTCCCACTATGGGGCCCCGGAAAGTCGCCTCCTCGACGAGAAGGAGGTACTTCAGGAGCCGCTTGCTCGCATGCTCGAAGCGCCGGATGGTCGATGCGCTGAGCTCCCCCGTGGACTCGCCGGCCAAGCGGCCGAAGGTCTCCTGATCCCGTAGCGCTCTTTGGGCGTGGTAATTCGCGCTCGTGATCAGGTTTTGGAGGTGCGCCTGGTGCTCGAGGATCATGAGCGCCACGATGTCGCTGTGCGGCGTCACGTACGGGGAGGTGTCAAAGTACTTGCTGAGGTCGGTGACGTTGCCTTCTTTGCTGCGGTCGAACTCCTCGGGCCGCTCTCTGTCGAGTACTGTCTGGTTTCCCATGTGCTGCTCCCGGCCGTGGGTGCCGGACACGTACCATCCTCCCCAGCGCTCACTCAGGGGGCTCGTGTGGTTGGTCTTGAAGGTGCCCGCCCTCAGAATGGGCAGGCCGTTATCGTCCGGATGGACGGACCGGACGTGGACTCCGGGCACCCCCAGGGTCAAGCCCCCCGAGTGACACTGCAGGCACTCGGAATTCTGCCGTCGGAAACCCGGCCTGGGCACCTTACGCTGCTGAAGCGTATAGAAAATGGAGCCCAGCTTCGGGTCCGTAGAGGCAACCTCGAGGACATCGCCGTCCTGCACCCAACCGACGTAGACGTCCTCGGAAAAATAGAGGGCGCGCGGCTTCCGGGGAGAGATAGCGGGGCGCTGGAAGCTCGTCTTCGAGAACACCAGCATCTGGGAGGATGTCGACACTCCCAGGTGCTGCAAGACGGAAAGCAAGTAGCCATGCTTCTTGTCGAAAGTCAGCTCGAGCCCACCGGAGTCGAGCTTTTCCTGCAACCGTACCACGGGGTCCTCGGCACGCGCGGACTCGTAGACATCGAGTTCCCAGTCGAACTGGGACTGCGCCGTGGTAGGCCAAAGGCAAACCATGACGGCGAACACTAGAAATAGGCCTGTCTTCATCGGGAGATCGTCCTCTGAAAGCCCAGATTATTCATGAACGCCGTAGCGAGAGCGCGTAGGCGCCCGGCTGGCAATGCGCCGGATCGGTTTCGACCGGAGGCGGGTCCTCTGTGTCAGATAGTTGGCACCCGTTGAGGATCGAAGCCGATTCGGTAACGCAGTCCAGGCGGGATGCATACGTGCTCGTAGCAGGTGGTTCATGAATAATCCGGGCTAAGCCCTCGAAGTCCTTATCTGGAGATCCGTTATAGGTCAAAGACGGAGCGCATAAAACAGATATTTGGATCTAATTATCATATTTTTTACGGGTATCCGGATCCAGGCCCCAACAGTCCGTTGAAAAAGTGCTTCGTAGCGACAACCGAGACATTTTCGTTCAGATCAAGGAGCAAAACGGAGGCGATATCGGGGATATCGCCGAGTATTTGCGACGCAGAGCTGGGCGGGAATGGCCGGTTGTCGTAGAACGTGACTTTTTCAACGGGCTGCCAAGAGCCTACTTGCTGATCCCGGCCAGCGGCCGGGGAACTTCGGCGAATAGCGGCAAGATGGATCCCCGCGGGTCCACACCCAATACTGTATTGCCCATCCAGTGATAGGTGTACTGAGTACCGGCGATCGTTATCCGCTGGGAAAACTCGACCAAGGGGTAGGTAAGAGTCAGTTCCTTGCCAGGCCTTACCTCGGCGAATTTGACATAGGCGCCATCCCAGAGAGGCTGGACCTCCTTCCCATCAACATAAGCCCGCACGGCCTTCCTGGGTGTCCAGGACGGTGGGCGCAAATAAAAGTCGGAGTTCTTGCGAGCTTCGACGGTTACCCTCCCTTCTTTGGGCAAGAACGACACCACGCGAGCCGCTGGGTGATCTCGGTTCAGCGCCAGATGGACCTCAACCCCACGCTCTGCCTCGACGACGACATTGGTCCACGCAATATGAAGGGCGTGCATTCCCTCCGGTGGGCAGCAGCCCATCATGTTCATTCCTTTGGATGTCCGGCTTGTAGCCAGATCGGTTGGGTACACCCGAGCAAGGAAGCCACCTTCGTAATGGCTCATGAGCGCCAATCCGGCGTCCACCTCATCCGCTGGTTTGTCCTTGTTTACGAGTCGATAGAGCTCCTTGAACTCCGGCGTCATGAAGAACTGGGCTTGGCTCACGTAGTTCCGCACGTAGCGCTCGACATGGTCCCAGTATTCTGGGTAACCCGCTCGAGCAAGCCACCGAGCCACGTCAGTCATGTCGCCGGTGGCGCACGTCTCGGAGTTGCCCTCCCACGGGCTCTCGGGGAACCAGCCCCAATCCGTGCCCATGGAACGAGTGAACTCGTAGACGCTCCTGGCCCAGGCGATGTAGCGCGGATCGCCAATCAAAGCCCCCAGATGCGCGACCCCTATAACTGCGCGCAGGTGCAAATGACAGTTGTAGCCGCCGTAGGTGCCGTCCGGCCGGATCCTGTAATCGCCGGTGCCGGTCTGCAGGTCAGCGAGCTGGCCGTCAGCGAAAGCCCGGGCAAAAACCAGGGCATCCGGGTCGCGGGTCACTTCCCAGTAGCGCACCACGGCCAGGAGGATGCTCGGGTAATGGGGACTGCACTGCGTCAGCAGCCACTTGTCGTCCCGCCAACAACTCAGCCCACCCTCGTAGTACGCCCGGCCCGTGTCCCAGCTCGCCAATTTTCGAAGGCCCAGGAACAACTTTCGAGCCAGGTCCAGGTGCTCCTTGTCCCCATCACGCTCGTAGCGTTCCACCAAGCTCACCAAGGTGAGGGAGGTGGTCCAGCCCATTGCACACGGTTTCTCGGGGTCCCCCTCCAGCATTCCAAGCGGGTAGGGCCGGGACCAGCTGAGCCCATCCTCACGGACGTAACCCAAAATTCGCTTCCAGATCGCGGCCTCGACCTCCCTGCCCTCCTGGTTGCCGGTCATCTCCCGCAGGAAGATAAACTCCCAATCCATGCGGTTTTCCGTGTCTCCTTCGGCTGTCAAATCCTTCTGATGGGCCAGCGGCGATGGAGGGCAAGCCAGCGGACCGATTGCAAACCTGGCCTCGTAGCCCCGCTCTTTGCTCGGATTGTTTATCAGGTAGTGCAGGGCCCAACGCGCCATTCCCACCAGGTCAACATCCTGGGGCGGGTTGCTCCGTGAAAGCTTTTCTACCTTCGGCGGCGCCGGAACGAGTCCTACCTGATCGATCGTCCCGAGAAAATCCCTCAACTCAAATTCCCGCTTCGTTGGGTCGGTGACAGGTTTTTCATTCGCTCTCAGCGGGTAGCGAGCCAGCCCCGCGAGGAAGACGGCAAGGAGGGTCACCCAGACACTGCAACTGAGAACTCGTGCTTGCCTGTGCTTATTCATACTGCGTCTCCGGTTGGGTGGTTTGTATCTCGCTAGCCAAAGTGCCCGGAGGATTTTTTTCCGCTGTGACCTTTGTCACATCGAAGGGTTTCTCTCGACGGTGGGCTCAAGGAATCCTTGCGAAAGTGCCGATGTATCCATAGCCCTCCTGCTGCTTTCGCAGCGCGACAGGGAGGACAGCGCGGTGTCTGTAATGAAAAATCTTCTCCGTTTTCACATGCCATGGGTGATCGGGCTCACCCACTTCCTGGTGGGTACCGGGGTCCCGACGTCGCCGGGTGTAACCTTTGGCAACTTGGCGAGCGCACAGGATCACCGGTTGCAGCCCGTCGCGACGGACGAGAGCCCCGATGACCAGGCCACCTCCGTCCCCTTCCTGGACGACGCCGATTTCAGACTCTACCCGCTTCGTCCACCCACGGCGCTACCTGTCCCCGACACGGACACGGATGGCTTCGAGATCCGGCAAGAACTCCAGCATGAGGAGTCGGTCCACGTGGGGCCCACCGATACTCGTGCCCAGCTAAGTGGGAGCATACGAGGTCGGAAAAATACTCCCTGGCTGTTTGAGTGGTCGAGCGACGTCTCTTGTGGAAGCACGGCAGCCTCTCCTGAGGACGTGCAGGAGGGATCTCATTTTGGTTTGACTCGCTTTACCGTGAGCCGCCAGGTTGGCGACCATCTTTTCTTGCGTGCCGGCCGACAGCGTGCCGATGTTTTTGCCGGGATTGGCAACCTCGACGGAGTCCACGGGCAACTAGCCTTGGGCCGGCACTTCCAGGCGGGAGTCCTGGCAGGCTTTCGGCCGTCTGCCCTCGAGGAAATTTTCTCTTTCCAGGAGCCTTTGGCACTGAGTTACGTGACCGTCGAGGCGGGCGAACCCAAGGAGTTTCATTACAGGGGAGCGATCGGTCTGATGGGAGACGTTGACACCGGTGATCTGGACCGGTGGGCCCTCCTCCTCGAGCAGGAAACCAACCTTGCTTCAAAACTCAAGCTCCGGTCCAGCTCCGAGGTCGACGTCGGGCCGCTGTTCTCTGAAACGGAAACTACCCCGCAGCCACTGCGAGAAAACCTGCAAGTCATTTCCCCGGTAACGTCACTGCTGACGCTTCACGCGGGCTTCGATTACTACTCAACGCCCGACATCCGCAAGGGGCACGACTCCGGAACGTGGCGTTACCGGTTAGGAGGAACTCGGAATCTCACCCCCAACCTGGACATTGGTGGAGAATTCTCCTTTCCCGATTCCCTCGACAGACCAGGCCAGGCGCGGAAGTGGCGGGTGAGTCTGCGGCGTACCGGTCTCCCGGGACTGCGCCAGGCCCGACTTACGGCCACGGCCCACACCCTGGATGCCTACAGGGGCTACGCCGGAACCATCTCGCCTTACATTCCCTTGTGGAAACAGAAACTCTTCTTGAGCCCTGCGATCACATTCGGTCTCCGAGAATCAGACAGAGTCCTGGAAGACCTCCGCATCACTCGTGCTTCTTTCCTGGCCCAATGGCTAGGCGCCGAAGGACCGGCGGTACGTCTGGGAGCCCACTACCTGCTCACCGGCCACCTCAACGGCACCTTTGTGGACGTCGGTATCCACCACTACTGGTAAATCGCCTGCCGCGGACCCACCCGCGTCTCCTGTGACCAAGGTCACAGACCCTGCCGGTAACCAAAGTCACCATTCTGGTGGTTTGCATATCCTACTGGGGGATGTTCCCAGGCACCGAGGGGGTAAAAAACCCCGCATTGTTGTTTCACGCGTGAGCGAGAGGAAAATCCATGCCTGAACTGAAGAAGCTCTACGAAGCAGTTCTCACGGGCGACGCCAAGACCGCGTTCGCTGTCACCGAGGAAGCTCTTGCGGAGAAAGTCGACGCACAGGAGCTCGTGAGCGGCTTCATGATTCCCGCCATGGAAGAGGTCGGGCGCCGCTTCGAGAAGGGTGAGTACTTCATTCCCGAGCTGCTGATCAGCGCTCGAGCCATGAAGAGCTCCCTGGACCTGCTCCGTCCCATCCTCGCACAGCGTGGCGCCGAGCCGGTCGGGCATGTCGTGATCGGAACCGTTCAGGGTGACCTGCACGACATCGGCAAGAACCTGGTCGGTTACATACTGGAGGGAGGCGGCTTCGAGGTGACCGATCTCGGTGTGAACGTCTCCCCGGAAGCCTTCGTCGCCGCCGTGCGGGAGAAGAAGGCCCGGGTTGTCGGATTGTCTGCTCTCCTGACGACCACGATGATGGCCATGAAGGACGTCATTGAAGAGCTCCAAGCCGCGGGAGTGCGGCATGAGGTCAAGGTAATGGTCGGAGGCGCTCCCGTGACGCCAAAGTTCGCGGCGGATATCGGCGCGGACGCCTACGGTGAAACGGCGGTCTCAGCAGTGGACACAGCCAACAAACTCCTTGTCGGCTGAGGGTCAGAATCTGACATTGAGGTCTGCTCGGACCCTCCACTCGTCCCTGTGACTCGCACCGGGTGACCTCGTGTCGAGCTGAGAAACCAGAGCCCACAAGTGCAGGCCGATCTTGTCGAGGATCTGGTAGTTGCCGCCGAAGACGTGGCCGCGGAAGTTCGTAGCCAGGAGGAAGTCATCCTGGGTAACCGGGGAGAAGACCGAGTCCTGCTCGAGGACTTGCCACTGGTAATAGAGTCGCCAGTCGCCCCGTTTGCGAGTGCTCCCGGCGGATACTCCTACCGCCCAGCCCTGATCTTCTGCGATACTCGCTTCCGTGTTCAGTATGTATTCTCCGGAGACTGTCACGGGAAACTGTCCGCCAGTGTAGGTGAAGGCGAGGATCGGGTTGACGATCCCGAATTCAGAGGCGTAGTCGTCCGGTCTGCCATCACCGTCGGTGTCGACGGTCACGTTTCCTCTGTTCTCCGACACGAGGGGGGAGGTGTCCACGTTGGTGTAAAAGTAGTAGCCCGCCGCTATATTTCCCGTCACATTCTCGACGACGCGGAACTGCGCAGCCACCTGGAAGGGGAACAGGAACGTATCATCCCCGTTCCCTTGCTCCAGAAGAACGTAGGCGCCCGCCCGAAAATCCAAGCTATCCAGTAGCCACAGGTCGGAAAGAGAGTATCCCGCCACGGCCCCTTCCGGCTGGATGTCCGCATCCCAGACCAGTTCCTGGTAGACCGGATTGCTGGAGAAGGGGTGCTGGAATTTGCCACCCGTGAATACGGCGGCACTGTCGAGCCATCCCGGCTGGTACGTCACGAAGGCCCTGTCGAGGCTGATCTCGAAACTGTCGAAAGCGTTTCCCAGGGTTTGGTGTGAAGACCTGGGGTCCTCAGGGTTCCCAGTAACAAGCCTGGCCCCCACCAGGACGTCGTCCAGCAACTGGTAATTGGCCCCCAGACGAAAGCGGAGCCTCAAGCGATGTCGGTCCGACTCATTGTCAAGATGGAAGGCCGCCTCGTAACGAAGCCTGAGGTCACCGTAAAGCGCCAGGCGGTCCAGGACCTCTTCCCACACAGACCTCTCCTCGGGCGGTGACCGGACAGCAAGATACTCGTCGACGGCCCTGGCAATGTCCCCCTTGGTCACCTCACCGGCAGCGTCTCGGTGATCCGCCGCACGTGCGGC
>Ga0315336_1002793_pt1 | contig 25410 bp, 22 predicted proteins | sample ASW5metaG_FD_204512 | JGI IMG/M metagenome (GOLD analysis project Ga0315336, IMG submission 204512) | Ammonia-oxidizing marine archaeal communities from Monterey Bay, California, United States - ASW #5 | ecosystem: Environmental > Aquatic > Marine > Intertidal zone | place: USA: California... | reverse complement strand
TTTTATTCGCAGTGAACCCTTTCCGTCCTGGGCCTATTGCTGTTAGTGTTGACCGCAATAGAGTCCGTACCGGGACGCGTCCTGCATGCTTGACCGGTTCGTCAAGCAAGGGTGTCGTGCGCGGCAACGGCCTATCACAACTTTCGAAGCACTAGGGAGGGGCTTTAGGAATGTTGAAAGCATTAGTAATCGACCCGGGCAAATGCACGGGCTGTAAGCAGTGCGAATTGGCGTGTTCCCTGCGGCAGGAAGGCGTTTTTAACATCGCCAAGTCCCGCATCAGGGTGTTCGACTTCCACGAGGAAGCCCGTTTTATCCCTTATACCTGCACCCAATGCGACGAGGCATGGTGCCAGCAAGCGTGCCCGGTTAACGCGATCACCACGACCGACGACGGCGTCAAGGTCGTCCACGATAGTCTCTGCGTGGGCTGCAAGGTCTGCACGATCGCCTGCCCGTTCGGAACCGTGAACTACAACGCGTCCACCGGCAAAGTGATCAAGTGCAATCTTTGTGACGGCGATCCGGCCTGCGCCGAGGCTTGCCCGACAGAAGCCATCATCTACACGGACGTCGAGCAGGCGGGCTACGACCGGATGAAGGATTGGGCCCAGAAGACCGATGCCGGCGCTCAGGCGACGACGTAAGCTTAGGGAGATTTAGAACATGTCTTGGACACGGAAGATTCTGCGTGTTGACCTGACCAAGGGCACGTGCACCGACGAACCGCTCAACATGGAGTGGGCCGACAATTACCTGGGCCAGCGCGGATTGGCCACGAAATATCTGGCCGAAGAGATCGATCCCAAATGCGATCCCCTCGGTCCCGACAACAAGATCATTTATGCGACCGGACCGCTGACCGGCACTTGCGCCTCAACCGGTGGACGCTACTCCGTCGTCACCAAGGGCGCGCTCACCGGCGCCATCGCCTGCTCGAATTCGGGCGGCTTTTTCGGCGCCGAGATGAAGTTTGCCGGCTATGACATGATCATCGTCGAGGGTGTCTCCAAGAAGCCGGTCTATCTGACCGTATTCGACGATCAGGCCGAGTTGCACGATGCCTCGGAGATCTGGGGAACTTCGGTCTGGAACACCGACGACTGGGTCAAGACCAAGCATCAGGACCCGATGATCCGGGTCGCGACCATCGGCATCTCGGGTGAGCAGGGCGTGCTCTATGCCTGCGTCGTCAACGACAAACACCGGGCCGCTGGCCGCTCGGGCGTCGGCGCCGTGATGGGGTCGAAGAATCTGAAGGCGATCGGCATTCGCGGCACTGGCGGCGTTATGGTCGAAGACCCGAAGGCCTTCATGCAGGTCACCACCGAAAAGAAGGCGGTTCTGGCCGAGAATGCCGTCACGGGCCAAGGTCTGCCCGCCTACGGTACCCAGGTCCTGATGAACGTCATCAACGAAGCTGGCGCATTGCCCACCCGCAACGCCCGCGAGGTTCAGTTCGATGGCGCCCATTCGATTTCGGCCGAAGCCATGGTCGAGCCGAGTGGCAAGGACGGCAAACCCAATCTTCTTACCAACGCGGCGTGTTTCGGCTGCACTATCGCGTGTGGCCGCATCTCGAAGATCAATGAGGAGCATTACACGGTCGCCAACAAGCCGGAATATTGGCATGCATCGGGCGGGCTGGAATATGAGGCTGCCTGGGCGTTGGGTGCCGCGACCGGCGTGGATGATCTCGACGCGCTGACCTATGCCAATTTCATCTGCAACGAGCAGGGCATCGACCCGATATCGTTCGGTGCCACGCTCGGCGCCGCGATGGAACTGTACGGGGAAGGCACCATCACGAGCAAAGACACCAGCGGCCTCGCGCTAGAATTCGGTTCCGCCGAAGCGCTGACCACGGCCGTCGAGCTGACCGGCAAGGCTGAAGGCTTCGGCAAGGAGCTGGGTCTGGGTTCGGCGCGTCTGACGGCAAAATACGGCAAGCCTGAGCTCGCAATGACGGTGAAGGGCCAAGAGTTCCCGGCCTACGATCCCCGCGGTGTCCAGGGCATGGGTCTGACCTATGCCACGTCGAACCGGGGCGCCTGCCATTTGCGCAGCTACACGGTGGCCTCGGAGATTATGGGGATTCCGGAAAAGACCGACCCCCATGTCACCGACGGCAAGGCTGGCCTGGTCAAAGCCTTCCAGGACGCGACCTCGGCGGTCGACTCCTCCGGGCTCTGCGTGTTCACCACCTTTGCCTGGACGCTCGACGACTTTTCGCCGCAGATCGACGCGGCCTGCGAGGGCGACTGGTCGGTCGACAGGCTCGCCGAGGTGGGCGAACGGATCTGGAACTTGGAGCGTCAGTTCAACCTGGCAGCGGGCTTTACGGCAGAAGACGACATGCTGCCGCAACGCTTGCTCAAGGATGCAGCCAAGACAGGACCGGCCGAAGGACTCACCAATGGCCTCGACAAGATGCTGCCTGAGTATTACGAGCTTCGCGGTTGGACCAAGGAGGGCGTGCCGACCAACGAGACAGTGTCGCGGCTTGCACTTTAGGGCCGCGGCAAATCCTTGGATCGGAGCCTGGCCACCGTGGGTAGCGGTGGCCGGGCTTCACCACATGTGAAGAAGGCGGCAACGCGGCCCGATAGGGCACGCACTCTTTCGGGTCGTGCGGTCAATCGGCCGGGCGACAAGGTCTTTTCGGAGGGCAGTCCATGCATCATGTCATTTTAGGCGCCGGCCCCGCCGGCGTGGTCGCAGCCGAAACCATTCGGAAAAACGACAGCGAAAGCCAGATCACGCTTGTGGGGGGTGAGGACGAACCCCCCTACTCGCGGATGGCCATTCCCTACTTTCTCGCTGGCGATATCGAGGCGGCTGGCACCTATCTGCGCCACGAGAAGGGCTATTACGACGGCCTGGACATCAATTACGTGAAGGCCCGGGCGAGCGGTGTCGATACCAACGCCAAGAAACTCGGCCTCGACGGCGCCAAAGACCTGAAATACGACACCCTGCTGCTGGCCACCGGCGCCAGTCCGATCCGGCCTCCGGTGGACGGACTCGACCTGGACGGCGTCCGGACCTGTTGGACGCTTGCCGACGCCCGGGCGATCCTCAAGACCGCAAGCAAGGGCGATCCCGTTGTGCTGATGGGCGCGGGCTTCATCGGCTCCATCATCCTAGAATCGCTCGTGCAGATGGGAGTGGATCTCACGGTCGTCGAGATGGGCGACCGCATGGTGCCGCGCATGATGGACGATACCGCCGGCGCGATGCTCAAGCGCTGGTGCGAGGAGCGCGGTGTGCGGGTTCTGACCAGCTCGCAGATCACCAAGATCGCCAAGGCGACGAATGGCCTGGAAGTGTCTGTCTCCGGCGGCGATACGCTTCCCGCCAAGCTCGTTGTAGTGGCCGCAGGCGTTGCGCCGAATACCGATTTTCTGAACAAGAGCGGTATCAAGACCGGCACCGGCGTCCGGGTCGACGAGCACTTGGCGACCAGCGCACCCGGTGTCTACGCAGCGGGCGACGTGGCCGAAGCTCGCGACCTCTCGACCGGCGACTGGGATGTCCTTGCGATTCAACCGGTTGCGGTAGAGCACGGGTATATCGCTGGGCTGAATATGGCAGGCACGCCCACGCCCCATCGCGGCAGTTTGAACATGAACGTGCTGGATACGCTGGGATTGATTTCCAGCTCGTTCGGCTCATGGATGGGCGCCGAAGGCGGAGAATCGGCAAAATTGGTCGACGAAGAGGGATACCGTTATCTGCGGCTTGAGTTCTCCGGCGATCAGCTGGTCGGCGGCCAGGCCGTGGGCATGACCGAGAATATCGGCACCATGCGCGGCTTGATCCAAACGGGCCTGCATTTGGGCGATTGGAAAGACAGGTTGATGGTATCGCCCCAGCGCCTGACGGAAGCATACGTGGCAACGTCACAGGGCGTCGGACACGTATGAACATCACATTGAAGCTCTATGCGTCGCTAGGCGACTATCTGCCGACCAACGCCTTCGAAAATACGATCAAGATTGAAGTGCCCGAGGGTACCAGCGTGTCCGATGTGCTGTCTTCACATCAGGTGCCGTTGGAGACCTGCCATCTGATTCTGATCAACGGATTCTACCATCCTCCGGTGAGCGCGCCCGCCACCAAGCTCGCCGAGGGCGATACGCTCGCCGTCTGGCCGCCCATTGCCGGAGGTTAGGTCCCGTGACCGCCAGCGACCGTCAGGTCGAGAAAATCATGTCGATGACGCTGGCGGATTATCATCGCAGCCTGAAGGTGCTGGCGCCTGAACTCACATTAGCGCCGCATCAGAAGACGGTGCGCCTCGATCTGGAGGGCGCCTCGGCGGACGTCCGCTTCGAAGACATGGACTCCAAGACCTATGGGACGCTTTTGAAAATCCCGCGAGCCCGGGTAACCCTCGACTTCGACGACTCTAACCCCGAGGCGCGGCAAGCCTTTCTGGAGCGCTTCGACTTTGCGTTCCGGCGGGGTGGCGGCTGACCGATATCAGCTAGCTATCTGAACAGTTGATCAAGGAGGTCCTCGGGCCGAGCCCGCTTTTCCTGCGGCGCCTGGTTGGGCTGGGCTTGCCCCTGTTGGGACTGCCCCTGTTGGGACTGCCCCTGTTGGGACTGCTCCTGTTGAACCTGGCCCTGCTGAGCTTGGCCCTGCTGAGCTTGATCCTGGCCAGGCTGGGCCTCGCCTCCCTGGCTGGTCTGGCCCTGGCCTTGCCCAAGGAATTGGTTCAGCAGCTTTCCGACATCCTTGCTCTCTTTCAGGTCCTTGAACTTGTCACGGAGCTTCTTGACGGACTCGATCGTCTTTTCCGGATTCTGCAATAGCCGCTCGACATCCGGCTTGAATTTTGGATTGTCCCAACTGCCTTCGATCTTGACCGGGATCTCCAGTCCTTCCAGATCGCGCTCACCACCCTGGCCTTGAAGGCTCGCAACGACCCGCGGCTCGATGGTGTAGTCGATTCGCTCCCGGGGAAAGTCCACGATGCCTGCACCCTTCATGCGCAGCAGCGGCCCAATGAGATCAAGATCGTCGTTGCGCGCAATGCCGTTCTGCATGGTGTAGGTGCCGGTCATTCGGCTGAAGTCGGTCTTCATGCGCTCGGCGCGGTTCCAGCCCTGCAACTGCCCCCCCTGCAGCCCCCGCAGCATTTGCGGGATGTTGAGGCCCTCGATCGCGCCGTTGGTAAATTCGAAACTGCCATTACCGTTCAGAGACCGCACCATTTCGCTTTGCGACCGGCCCCTACCCGCCAGATTCAGAGTGAATCTCGCCCGCCCGGAAATCCAGTCGAATTCCATGGCGTCGCGCAGCAAGGGGAGCGCCTCGACCCGGTCGACGTTGAACGTGGCATTGAGCCCCGGCACGGCTTGGGCCGCATTCAAAGTGATCCGACCCGATCCACGGCCGTTATAGAGCTGCATCTCGCGCAAATCGCTCGTCAAGACACCACTTCGCAGCGATGCGACCACGGCGCTCCTGCCGACCTTGAGTCGCTGATACAGCAACTGGCCGGCGGTCAGATTGAGGTCCGCATCCAAGAGACGAAGGCCCGCGAAGTTGAACGCCGTCTGGCTCCAACCTCTAACCTGGGGCGCACGGTCGCTCTTGCTACCCTGGTCCTGCTGATCGAGATCCTGGATGAAATCGCTCAGAGATTGATCGGATTTTGGGCTGGGTGCTGGCCCTTTTGGCTGGGCGACCACGGGCGCCGCCTGGCGAGCACGGGGAGCCGGAGCCGCGGCGCTGCGGCCTTCGCCCAGATATGGATTGACGTCTATCTTGTCGAGACGCAGCGTCGCCTTAAGATATGGCCGCGCCGTATCCAGGCGAATCTGAGCATCACCCTCACCCGTCATGCCGTCCAGACCCAGGCGCATTTTGGAGAAGGCGACGGCTTGCGGTGTGGCGTCAACTGTTCCCTCGACGCTTGCCGGGCCAAAACCCGTGGCGGCCGGCACGCCAGTGCCCAGCCAGCGGGCCAGTGCCCGGACCGAGGGCGATTCGCCGCTGGTCTGTCCGGTGAGACGAAAGCTATCACCAAGCACGACTTGGCCTTTGAACGTACCCTTAAGCGGCGCCGCATCCACCATCAGCTGCATCTTGGTGGGCTGATTCTGCATCAGGCTTTGCAGGGTGGCGAGTTCCGCGTCGATCGCCACTTTCTGATCGCGCCAGACCAAATCGCCAACCGCGTCGAATGGTTCGGAAAGGCTGGCAAGCGCAAGTGTCAGATTGATCGCATCGGCGCGATGCTGTGCGCCGCTGCGTTGGTCCGAGAACTGGAGCACGCCGTCCTCGATGCGGACATCGCCGAGGCTAAGATCCTGAAACATTGAGGCGCCGCCGCCCGCCTGGGCCCGGATCGCGCGTCCGTGCAGTGCGGTTCGCCGCGCGGGCGCATCCAGGTCCGCGCGCCTTTCGAGATCCCAGTTGCGCCGTCCCGCGCGGTCGATTTGCAGATTGAACACTGGGCGCGTCAGCACGAATCTATCAACCTCCACCTGGCCGCCGATCAGAGGCAATAGCTTCAGATTGAGGTTCAGCGCCGCAATTTGCAGCGTGCTCCCAGCCTCCATTCCCGGAGGATTCGAGAGGGTGACGTCGCCCATGTTCACGCCGATATTGGGATAGAGCGAAAACGACGTCTCGCCTTTCACCGCGAGCATCCGTCCGGTCTGCTGCTCGACCAACGACACGATCTGATCGCGGATGTAGTCGGTCGGCACCAAGAAGGCGACCGCAGCGGCGCCCAACATGACGACGACGACAATCAGAACAATCAGTCGAAACAGGAATCGCATGGCGCCGGGTAAGCCCGATGGGTGGCTCTTGTGATCTCCGTCGATAAGGTCAGTATTTGGGGCGAATCAATGCCGCTTTGTGACAATCTAGGCACATTAATACGGTGAGAATAGGCCCCCGCAAACCCTCCCGCATCTCCAACTTACGCAGGGTCTCGGACACCCAAACTCCGGCTTCCAACCGGGCGCTGTTGCTTAGGTTGGCTATGCCACGCAGAGATTGCGGCGGCGGCGCGAGCGGTTCCCATCCCGGCTGACGACCGCGGAGACCTGGTTCAGCGGCCCTTTCGCTCTGGCAGGAGCGCCGGGCGCGCGCAGCACGACGGGCGCCGGCAGCTTGGCCATACGGGAGGCCAACGCAACCGCCCGGCGGGCTCGTTCGCTGCGGGTCTGGGCGATCAGAGCCAATTCTTGGGTCCGGCCCCGATTGGTGATGATCTCCCATGCCGAACGGTCGCGCTTTTTTATCCCGGCGCAGGCGTCATACAGGCTTGGGAGAGCGCAGGGAACCCGCAGTCCGTGATACTCCACGGGCGCGTCGACCAACGGAATCTCGATGCCAATACGATTGAGATTGCGGACCAGAAACGGCTCCATCACGGCAAACATCACTGGAAAACCGCTTGCAGCCGCAAGCTCCATGACGCCAGCTATCAGGCCCACCGAGAGGTAGGGGACTAACTGTTTGGCGAACAGTTCGGGGAATCTGGTGGCGCGTCTGCCGAACCCCACTTGGCAGCGCTTCAGCCGCTCGCGGGAGATCGCCAGCCGCGAGAACTCGACCGCGTGGGATGCTATTTGCGGATCCTGCAGAATCGGATGGTTCGACACGGTCTGAATTGGAAAGCTGCTGGCGGGGTCGTCCGCATCGGGCAGGACCAGCCGTGCCGTTCCCACTATGATGCCGCTGCGGCGATGACGCAGCAGCAAGTGCAGCGACCGCTCGTCATATTGGTCTCGCTCGCGGTCTCCGGGGTGGTCTTCCGGCTTCTCAAAACCGTGCTCGTGGGCGTAGACCTGAAATCGCAACAGATACGCCAGATCACGAAGCTCCGGCGCGTCGGCCCGGATGATCTCGAAGTGCCGGCGATACAGCGCAAACGACATGCGCCCGGCGACACTCTTTGTGGTCTGCTGAATCAAGGCCGCGGGCAGCCCTGCAAGTTCCGCGTCATCGGTCAGCCAAGGCATTTCTGCGTCGACCGCAGGGCCCAGCTTCTTCTCCATCACTGTCTCCTCCCGCGCTTGGATGCCCAAGCGCACCTCTCCGAGCGGCACATTCATCCGCTCGCAGTCTTTTTGCACGGGCGACCGCCAAAGCGATCGCTGTCCGTGCCACCCGTCTGTTTTGGAATTTGGAACGCACACCGATCCCGGCGGCTTAACGCCCCAAGCACGATAGATGGGGTCTCACAGGTTTATGAGAACTGGCTAATTTTGCATAGTCACTATACAAATATGCATAGATGGATAATTGGGACGACTACCGCTTCTTCCTCGCGGTGGCGAAGGCAGGCAGCCTGTCGACGGCGGCACGGCGGCTGGGCGTCACACAGCCCACCGTTGGGCGGCGAATACACGATCTGGAGAGACGTCTTCAGGTGCGATTGTTCGACCGGCTCAGCCACGGCTATAGGCTGACGGAAGCCGGCGAAAGCATCCTTCATCTCGTCGACGACATCGCCGCTAAGGCGCAGATAATTAAGAGCCAGGTAACAGGCCAGGACAGTGAATTGTCCGGACTGGTGCGCGTCACATGCCCAGACATCATCGGAACCCACGTCATTGCCCCTAATATGGGCGCGCTTCGGGAGCGTCATCCCGAAATAGAAGTTGAGCTCATAATTGGCGTGGCGGCGCTAAATCTTTTGCGCGGCGAGGCCGACATAGCTGTTCGGGTCGGCCAACCTCAATCCAGGGACTTGGTCGGAAGGCGCATCGGTTATTTGTTGTTTGGTCTCTTTGCCGCCCAATCCTATTTGGCGGCCCATGGAACTCCCGACTCGATCGACCAATTGACGGATCACATCATCATCGAATCGGCGGGCGAGCTGGACGCCGTTCAGCAGGCCAAGAAGCTAAGATCGATCGCCCGTGGCGCGCGGTCGACCTTGCGATGTAACGATCTTTTCACACAGATGGCAGCGGTTCGCGGCGGAGCTGGCATTCTGCCAATGCCGGTGCGCATGGCGGCAGCTGAACCGATACTGCGCCGAGTGCTGGAAAAAGAATTCAGTGTTCGGATCGAGATTTGGGTGCTGATGCGCAGGGAACTCGGCCGCACTGCGCGGATAAGGGCCGTGCACGATTTCCTCGTCCAATCCGCCAAGGCGGACGAGGCACTGCTGACAAGCAAGATCTAAACGGCCAGATATTCGACTCCAAGCTAGTCCACGCAGAGGTGACTGCAGCGCTCGTGGCCCTCGGTGCGGTGAGCAACCACGGCTTTCACCTGATCAATGGGTCCCCTCGCCCTCGTCCTAGAATCGGTTGCCCGGAGTATCACCGGCGCCGGCTGTTTGGCCATGCGGAAGGCGCGGGCGACTGCCCCGCGGGCACGCTCGCTGCCCGTCTGGGCGATCAGCGCCAGTTCCTGGGTCCGGCCCCGATTGGTGATGATTTCCCAAGCGGAGCGGTCACGCTGCTTTATCCCGGCACAGGTATCGTAAAGGCTGGGAAGGGCACAGGGAACGCGCAGGCCATGATATTCGACCGGGGCGTCGAGAACGGGAATCTCGATGCCGATGCGGCCTAGATTGCGGATCAGAAACGGCTCCACGACCGCGAACATGACCGGATAGCCGTTCTCGGCTGCGAGTTCCATAACGCCGGCGATCAGTCCCACTGACAGGTAGGGGACCAATTGTCTGACGAGAAGTTGGGAGATCTTCCCCGAATTGACGCCGCACCGCTTCAGGCGCTCGCGTGAAATTGCCAAACGCGAGAACTCGGCAGCATGGGCAGCTATCTCTGAGTCCTGAAAGATTGGATGAGCAGAGACGGTCTGAACGGGAAAGCTCTCGCCAGGATTGGTGGGCTCGGGCAGCACTAACCTCGCCGTTCCGACTACGATGCCACTGCGCCGGTGCCGAAGCAGAATGTGCAGGGAGCGCTCGTCATAATCGTCAATTTCGCGCTCGCCTGGATGGTCCTCAGACCTCTCGAACCCGTGCTCATGGACATAGACCTGGTAACGCAGAAGATAAGCCAGCTCGCGAAGTTCAGGAGTGCCCGCCCGAATGATTTCGAAGTGACGGCGGTAAAACGCAATCGACATACGGCCGGCAACGCTCTTGGTGGCCTGCTGGATCAGCGCTGCGGACCGTTCCGCCAGATCACCGTCGCCGGCGACCCAGGACATTTGAGCATCGTCCACCTGTTGGCTTGGATTCGACGGTTCCTTGCCTCCCGGCGGAAACAGACGATGGATGGTCGCGGTGGCGAGCATTCCTTCTTGCGCTGAAAACTGGCTATCTGACACGACATCCTCCCATTGGGCCCGGCAACGGAGCAAAAATCCCGTGTTCTTGCCCTTGGCCAAGCCCGCCTGACCGTGATTTGGGGTGTGATCGTTTGAAGCGCCGTTTGAGAGATCGTGGTATTTTTGCTTCAATTGGTTGAAGCAATTCTCCAAGACGCATAAGCCCCTGAAATAGATTGGCTTCTCAGCCTCTAGGGCGCGCAAGAAAATTCGATTGGATACGGACGTCGATCGATAATTCGGTTTTCCGGCATCGATCGGGGAATATGAGCGTATTTTGATGGCAGTCGCGGCGCAAAATCAGCCGAAAAACGTATTGAGACTGCGGCTTCTCGGCGATCTGGAGGTCTTCCGGGGAGAGGAGCCGGTCGATCTGCCTCCCTCCAAGCGCACCCGTGCGCTCCTCACATATCTCGCCCTTACCGGACGTCCCCAGCGACGGGAGCGATTGTGCGCCCTGCTATGGCAGCTCCCGGACGATCCTCGCGGCGCGTTGCGCTGGAGCTTGAGCAAGCTGCGGCCAATAGTCGACGAACCGGACCAGCAACGCCTGGTGAGCGACCGCAAGACAGTTTCGCTCGACATTGGCGATGTCGAAGTCGACGCGATCGAACTGCAGAAGCTCGCCAGAGGCAATCTAGCCGAGGCGAGCCTCGACGAACTGCGCCATGTCGCGGACCAAATCCGCGGGGGATTTCTTGAAGACCTAGAATTGAATGGCGCTGATGAATTTCATGCTTGGCTCACGGCCGAGCGGCGCGAATTCGCACTCCATCAGGAGAAGGTTCTCAGGGCGCTAATCGGGCGGCTTGCAGATGCACCTGACGACGCGACAGCCTATGCCAGAATGCTGGTGCGGCTGCGGCGTGAGGATCAGTCGGCTCATGCCATTTTGATCGAGGCTTTGGTCGCGGCAAACCGCCTCGATGAAGCCAGGCGAAGCGCGGAGGTCGCGCGAAGCTGGTTTGCCAAGACCGGCGAGGCCATGGCGCCGGCGCTCGTGGAGGCGCTGGAGGCGGCGGAAAACACACCGGAAGCACCGGCTTCTGCGGATCCACAGGTCGTGTCATTCCCATCGCCGCCGGGCCGCGAGGGACCCGCCCAAAAGACACCCGAGCCATCGGCGGTCACCACTCCGACGCGGGGTGGTAGACCACTGGTCGGACGCGAGTCCGTCATGCAGGTATTCGACGGCCTGATTGACGCAGCGCGGTCGCGCGGCCGCGGTGGCACCCTATTGCTCCATGGCGAGCCCGGGATCGGAAAGAGCAAGCTGCTGCGGGCCTTTCGCCAGCGTGCGGACGATACGGGCGCCCTCTTCTTCGATACCCGATCAGTCTGGTCGGAGGGACGTCCAACGTACTGGCCATGGGCTGAGTTGGTTCACCAGTGCCTCGATTCCCTGCGCGACCAGGGGCACGATCCTGACCAGCAGCCCTATGCCAAGAATCTTGCGCTGCTGTTGCCAAGTGAACCGGATGAACCCGTCGAGCCTGGGGATCAGCCGAACGACGCATCGCAACATTTTCGCGCGAATGAAGCGGTCGCCCAATTGCTGCGGCATTTGGCGGAAGATCAGCCCGTCTGCGTGGCGATCGACGACGTCCACACCGCAGACACACTGTCACTGAACTTGGCTGAGTATCTTGCGGCTAAGCTCCGCGACGCGCCGGTCGTCTTGATCCTCACCTATAGCGAAGCCGGGAAGGACCGTGACGAGTCCGCGGAACGCGTGTTGGGCAAGATTCTGCGGGAAGGAGGCCGCGATTGCCCGGTCAAGGGGCTCGATGCGGCTCACGTTAAGGCCGTCGCCGAGTCGATGTTGGGCCACGGCGTCGACGAGGCGCTCGCCGCCCGGCTCCACAGCCATAGCGGTGGCAATCCGTTTTACTTGGAGCAGCTCATCTCCGCGCTTGAGAACAGGGCCGGGGATGAGAAAGAAGCCGAAGGCGCCGAATTGGAGCTGCCCCAGGGCATGCATTCGGTGATCTTCGACAATCTCGGCAAGCTTTCACCCGAATGCCTCGAGCTGCTGCGGAGCGCGTCCGTGCTGGGCGAATCGTTTCGCCCTGCAATTCTTGCTTCCGCGTCGCAAATGGATCTGGACACCGTGCTCGCGCTGATCGAGGAGGCGAGCGACGCCAGCATCCTCAAGCGATCAAACGTCGCGGGGGGCCATTTCGATTTCGCCCATACGGTGGTCCGCGACGCGCTCTATGGCGAACTGCCCGCAGCGCAACGGGCCGAATTCCATGAGCGCGTGGGCGAAGCCATGATTGCGTCCGAGATGACGCCCGGCCACCCCCAGGCCCATCAAGCCGCCTATCACTTGCTGCGAGCGAGGGCGAAGACGCGAGCCGACCGGGGCGTAACTTTCGGTCTCGGCGCTAGCGCCGCGCTGTTTCACGACTTTGCCTATAACAAGTGCGCCGCCATGTGCCGCGATGTGCTCGACGCCATGGCGCTGTTGGACGCGGATCATCCCGAGCAGCGTATAGTGATGCTGCGGCTGGGCTCAGCACTCGGCCGTGACGGCAATATGAAGGATGCGTCCGAGGTCTTCATGAGCCTGTCGCGCATGCGCAGCGAGGGCGCGGCGCCAAGTCTCCATGAACTCGATATCGAAGCTTTAAGGGAGAGCTATTCCGTAATATCCGGCCGTTTCCACTCCGTCGTCGATGCGCTCTACGACAATCTGTTCTCCGGTCATCCCGAAGCCAAGGTCTTGTTCGTGCGCAAGCCGATGGAGAAGCAGCTGAAGATGCTCGCTGATACCTTCACGTCCGTTATCGATCGAATGGAAAATACGCCTTGGCTCGAAGGGGTGCTTGCGGAATTGGGTGTCCGGCACCGGCATTATGGCGTCACGGACGAAATGTATGATTGGGTGGCCGACGCCCTGTTCTCCGCGCTGCGGGATGAATTGGGCGAACATTGGACGCCCCGCCTCGAAGAGGTCTGGCGCACGGCATACTACCATATCAGCGCGATGATGATCGAAGCCGCGCGGGCGGCAGAGGATGCCCGCTGAAATCAAGCTCGGATCGACGCTCTAGTCGTCATCCTCTTCATCCAGCAGCATTTCGCGGCGCATCTCCATCTTGGCCTTCAGACCAGAGATGTCGTAGCCGCTGGGAAATCGGCAGCCGATTCCATTTATCGCGGTCCCGGTCACATGCCTGCGCAGGCTAACTCACGATGTGATTTCGATGACGAACCGATAGACCCCGTCGCTCTCGCCCGATTCTAGCAATTTATGCCCGGTCGCCCTGCAGAATGCCTCGAAATCGGCGACGGAACCGGGATCGGTCGCCAGCACTTCCAGAGTGCCCCCGGTAGGCACATCCCGCATCGCCTTCTTGGCTTTCAGGATCGGAACCGGGCAATTCAGTCCTTTTGTGTCAATCGAAAGGTCGGCCATCACGGTTTGTCTTCTCCCAATCGCTGCCAGATTATTTCTGGAGATTTCGCCGTTCACTAAAAAATCCTGGATCCGGCGAAGTCATGCCTCCCACCAAGGGAGGATTTATATATTACATTTTTCCTATATATCAAAAATCAAATTCTCCTCGAACCTCGCTGTCCACACGCTGGCGCCGATGTCGCGGCCCCTACGAGGCGAAGATGGACGCGGACGGTTTCGACGGCTGCGAGTAGCACTCTCCCCTTTGGCCGCACCGTTCGCTAGAGGCCCGGTTTGGGCACCTGCGCTAAGCATCCAACAAGGCGCTCCAAACGCTTGGCGCCAAAGACCCGCCAAGCTTCGTCGATCCACTGGTCAAGTTCACCCGCATCGCCCTCGCCCCGGCAACCCAGATAGACGGCATTTAGCAGCGGCTCCAACTCGTCCTTGAACTCGTGGGTGCGCAGGTCGTCAGGCGTCCAGCCAATATAGAGGCCTTCTTTGAGAAACTCCTCGTGACTGCCAGTCTCCTCGGCCAACTTCTCAAGACGCTGCGACCGCCGGATATCTTCGCGCATCGGCTGGGCGCGAAAACGCCCTCATCCCGCTCGACGGCGCGTTCCAAAGACTCTAGAAGCTGCATGCCGATATTCTAGTCCATTCGCTTGATCTGTGTCGTCACCGGCAGCCTGTTTCCCTCTATATTTGAAAGTTCGAAAAAATGGAATATATAGCGCGCACGACAGAACCACTGAGGGCTCGGCACTGATGGAAGCTCTGCGGGAGCTGATGACGAGCGCCGCGCCATTTTACCTGGCGCTGGGCGGATTCTTGATCGGGACGGTGTTTGGCTACATCGTCTTCCGGACCAATTTCTGCGCCATGGGCTCGATTTCCGACATGCTGACTTTTGGCGATCGCCGCCGCTTCCGTGCCTGGCTGCTGGCCGGCGCCATTGCGATCCTCGGCGCCCATTTGCTGCAATATTGGGGTGTCGTCGATCTCGGAAAGTCCATGTATAGGGGCCCGACGTTCAACTGGCTGGGAAACATCATTGGCGGTCTGATGTTCGGCTTCGGCATGGTGCTGGCCGGCGGCTGCACCAGCCGCAATCTTGTGCGCGTCGGAGGCGGCGACCTCCGCTCCCTGGTGGTGTTGTTGATGGTAGGCCTGTTCGCCTATATGACGATCGGCGGCATTCTGGCTCCGATCCGCGACTACATGCAGCGTATGACCGCAATCAATCTTGGCGAGGGCGCCTCCCAGTCCGCGGGTGAAGTTTTGGGAATGGTAACGGGCATGGATGCCGGAATGCTGACCTGGTTGGTCCTAGCCGTTCTGGTGTTGGGCATCCTGATCTACTGCTTCAAAGACTCAAGTTTTCGGACTTCGCCGGTTAATATCATCGCCGGCGTTGGCATCGGGATCTGCATCATTCTGGGCTGGGCGCTGACCGGCCTCGCCTATGACGAATTCGCCGACCAACCGCTGAACCCAATTTCGCTGACCTATGTCCGTCCGACCGGGGACACCTGGGAATATCTGGAGCGGTTTACCGCCGACATGACGCCAGGCTTCGGCGTCGCTTCTGTGATCGGCGCGTTGGCGGGTGCCTTCATTGCCGCCCTGGTCGGTGGAAAATTCCGGGTGAGCGGCTTCGCGGATTCCGGCGACACCTTGCGCAATTTGGCGGGCGGCGCCTTGATGGGATCGGGCGGCGTGATTGCGCTGGGCTGCACCATCGGCCAGGGCGTGACCGGCTTCTCTACCCTTGCGGTGGGCTCGATCGTGGCCCTGGTGGCCATCATCATGGGCGGCGTTGTGGGCGTGAAATATATGGAACGCTACCTGATGGGCTGAGGGCGGGCCACGGAACATTCACGTGTGCAAAGCACTATCGGCCAAACCGTCCGTTAACGGTTTTTCGGATCTCTGAGCCAATTCAACGCGATTTGACCGGTCCCGGATTGATGAATCCGCGCCGCTATACATATACTCGGGCGCCGAAACGCCGATTTGCCGGCGCTGCCTAACCCGAGTGGTTGTCCAATGACGTTCTTGCGTATCTGTTCGCTCATCATTTTCGCGATCGCAATGACGGCCTCCGTCGCTGCTGCCGAGAAGACCGGCAAGGCGCCACCAAGCGTTGTGGTAGCACCGGTGGTCAGCAAGGATGTTTCTCAAAAGGATGAGTATGTGGGCCGAGTGCAGGCCCAGAACACTGTTCAATTACAGGCGCGCGTCGAGGGATTTCTCGAGAAAAAGGATTTCACCGAAGGCGAGATGGTCAAGAAGGGCCAATTGCTCTTCGTCATCGAACAGGCGCCGTACCAAGCCACCCTGTCGCAGAATGAGGCGAGTTTGGCGGGCGCACAGGCCACGCTGAAGAACGAAGAAGTGAATCTGAAGCGGCAAAAGATCCTGCAAGCCCGCGGCGACATCTCGGTCGCTGGGTTGGACACCGCAATTGCTAACCAAGCAACCGCAGATGCCAGCGTCAAAGAGGCCCAAGCCCAAGTCGATACGGCCAAGATCAATCTGGGTTACACCGAGATCCACAGCCCAATCGACGGCCGGATCAGCGCGGTCAATGTAGATGTCGGCAATCTGGTGAGCTCTTCGAGTGGGACTCTCGCCACCGTTACCAGCGTCGATCCGATCTACGTGAATTTCAATCCCGCCGAATCAAAGATCCTTGAGCAGCGCCGCAAGGGCATCATCGACGGCAATGAAGTCAAGCTGACGCCGCGCTTGATCTTCTCCGACGGCAGCACCTATTCCCATGCCGGCACCTTCGATTATGTCGACACCACCGTTTCGCAGACCACCAATACCGTGAAGCTGCGGGCCGTCTTTCGGAATCCCGACAATTTGCTCACGCCTGGCCAGTATGTGCGCGTCGTCGTGCAGCCCAAGCAAGCCAAGACGGCGCTGGTTGTTCCCCAAGGGGCCGTCCAACTCGATAAGTCAGGCCATTACGTGCTGACGGTCGACGGACAGGACAAAGTTGTGAAGAAACAAATCACGGTCGGCGCCCAAATCGCCAGCGATTGGGAGGTGACCGCGGGTTTGAACAAAGGCGACCGCGTTATTATCGGAGGGCTACAAAAGGTCAGCCCCGGCGAGGTCGTAAAAGTCGCCAAAAGCCAGAGCTGACCGGAAACCAGCAACGTGGTGCGTGATCGATGATTTCCGAGTTCTTTGTCGATCGACCCAAATTCGCGCTGGTCGTTTCCATCGTGATTACGATCGTCGGCGCGATCGCTATCTACTTCATTCCGATTGCCGAGTATCCCGACATCACGCCGCCCGAAGTCGTGGTGAACGCGACCTATCCCGGCGCCAACGCCTCCACGATCGAGAACACGGTAGCGATCCCGATCGAGGAGCAGGTGAACGGCGTCGACAACATGATCTACATGTCGTCGACCAGCTCCAATGACGGGACCTACCAGCTCATTGTCACATTCGAAGTGGGAACCGACCCGGACATTGCCGCCGTCAATGTGCAGAATCGGGTGGCCTTGGCTGGGCCTCAGATTCCCCAGGCGGTTACACAACAGGGCATCACCACTCAAAAACAGTCCAGCGCCATGCTGCTGGTGATCAACCTGCTCTCGACGGACAAAGAGCACGACGAGATCTTTCTGAGCAATTACGGCTCCAATTTCCTGCAGGATCCCCTGGCACGCATACCTGGCGTCGGCGACGTCGCGCAATTCGGTCCGCAGACCTATTCCATGCGGGTTTGGATCGACCCCAACAAGCTGACCTCGCTCGGGCTCAGCGCATCTGATCTTTCGAATGCCATTAAGGCGCAGAATGTGGAGGCCACCGCCGGCCAGGTCGGTGCCGCGCCCTTCGGCGGCGACACTCAGTTCCGCTTTACCCTGGATGCCAAGGGCCGTCTCGATACGGTGGAGGAGTTCGGCGATATAATCGTCAGGAGCGATGCCGACAGCTCGGTCCTGCGCTTGAAGGACATGGCCCGCCTGGAGCTGGGGTCCCGCTCATATGCGGTCGACACCACCTTGAACAACCGACCGTCGGCGGCAATCGCCATCTATCAGTCTCCCGATGCCAACGCGTTGAACGTGGCCGAGGCCGTCTACGCGGAAATGGAAAAGCTCAAAAAGAACTTTCCGCAGGGCGTCGAATACAAAATTCTCTACGACGTCACCAAGGCGGTGAAGGAGTCGATCGAAGAGATCGTCGAGACGCTGTTCATCACCGGACTTTTGGTGATTACGGTGACCTTCATATTTCTGGCGAGCTGGCGCAGCACGCTGGTTCCCGCAATTGCCATTCCGGTCTCGCTGATCGGCACCGTCGCAATCCTCTATATCGTCGGCTTTTCCGCCAATCTGATCACACTGTTCGCCCTGATCCTGGCCATCACGCTGGTGGTCGATGACTCGATCGTAATCGTCGAGAACTCTGAGCGCATCATGGATGAGGAGGGCTTGGAGCCCCGCGAAGCCACCCTCAAGGCGATGGATCAGGTGACCCGCCCGATTATCGCAACGACCTTTGTGTTGGCCGCGGTGTTTGTGCCGGTCTGCTTCTTTCCCGGCATCACGGGCCGGGTCTACCTCCAATTCGCGCTCACGATCACGACTGCCTTCGCCCTCTCTGCGGTCAACGCGCTCACCCTGGGGCCGGTGCTATGCGCTGGGCTGCTCAAGCGCAAAGCCGGCGAGCCGCTCAAGCCTCTGGCGATGTTCGGACGCTTCGTCACCTATGTCCGCGACCGCTACGTCATCATCGTCTCCTGGCTGCTCGACCGCGCTGCCCTCGCAATGGTGGCGGTCGGACTGGTCTTGGCTGCGATCGTGGGGATGTTCTTGACCACGCCAACCGCCTTCATACCCACCGAGGACAAGGGCGCATTGATGGTCAACGTCCAATTGCCGTCCGGCGCATCCCTTCAGCGCACCAATGCGGTCATCAAGGAAATGACGACACTCGTGGAAGACGTCGATGGGGTCGCCGACGTGATCGGAATCTCGGGCTATAGCCTGATGGCGGGCAGCGCATCCAATTACGGCACTCTGATCGCCATTCTGAAACCGTGGGACGAGCGCAAATCGTCCCAGACCCAATGGTACAACATCCTGTTTGCGATCGATCGAACGCTTGGCACCGTTCCGACCGCTTCCGCCTTCGCGTTCCCGCTGCCTCCTATCAATGGTCTTGGCATATCGGGCGGCCTCAACGGCCAACTTCAGGATTACGGAGATAGCGGCCTGCAAGCTTTGGGATCGGCCGCCCGGTCGCTGGTGATCGACGCCAATTCGTCGCCGGTGTTCCGGCGGGTCTTCACGACATTTTCGGCCAGCGATCCGGAATATTTTGTCGACATCGACCGCGACCAGGCCGAGGCGGTGGGCGTCCAGGTCAGCGATATCTTTACCGCGCTGCAGGCGACGCTCGGCACGCTTTACGTCAACAATTTCACGCTCGACGGCAGGCTCTATTGGGTCATCATTTCCGCGGAGGCCGCCTACCGCAGCAATCTGAGAGACATCGATCGCATTCAGGTCCAGAACTCGGCTGGTGATATGGTCCCGCTGCAAGCGCTGGTGACCATAAAGTCCCAATTGGGGTCCGAGAATATCGGCCGATACAACATGTTCACCACCGCGCCGATCAGCGGCATGACGGCGACCGGTTACAGCAGCGGCCAGGCGATTGCGGCGGTCGAGAAGATCGTCTCCAGCTCACTGCCGGATGGCTATGGCATCGAGTGGACGGGCATCTCTCTGCAGGAGGTCGAGGCCAGCGGCCTGATAATCTACATCTTCATCGCGGCCTTCATGTTCGCCTATTTCTTCCTGGTGGCCCAATATGAGAGCTGGAGCTTGCCGCTGGCTGTGATGCTCTCGGCTTCATTCGCTGTGTTCGGTGCGATTTTGCCGATTTGGGCGCTCTCGGTTCTCAACAACAACATCTATTGCCAGATCGGTATCGTCTTGCTGATCGGCTTGGCCGCCAAAAAAGCCATCATGCTGGTCGCCTTTTCGGTTGCCCGGCGCGAGGAGGGCGAATCCATCCGGGAGGCGGCCATGAGCGCCGCCCATACCCGGTTCCGGCCCGTCACCATGACGGGGCTTTGCTTCATCATCGGCGTGATTCCGCTGGTGCTCGCCTCTGGCGCCGGCGCCTCGAGCCGGCTTTCGCTGGGCGTTGTCGTGCTGTCGGGCATGATCGCGGACTCCTTTATTGGACTGATCTTCATTCCGATTCTCTATTATGTGTTCCAGTCGATGCGCGAGAATGTGAAGTCGGAATTCAAATTCGGGTCGCTGCGCGACCGCGTAACTGCGCTGATGCCGAATGCGTCAGCCCCCAAGACCCCAACCCGGCGGAAACGCGCGCCCAGCAAGGCGCGGAAGCCCAAATCCGCCTAAATCTCGTTTCGCCCACCGGTGGCGCCAATCCGCTGCGAACAGTTTTTCGTATTCCCTTTTGAACATTTCCTCGCCCCGCCGCGACTAACGGATGAAAGGGCTGTCGCCCTGCGAAAGTCCCAGGAGAGTTGGGGAGGAAAAGATGGAACTGATGATCGAGAGCTTAGATACCTACGAAGACACAAGCGCGACGACGACAGAGACCCGTGTCTTGCAGCGGCCGGTCGATCTGGTGCACCTCGCCCGCTACACGCTGGGCGACGCGGCAACCGAGCGCGAGGTCCTCGCGCTGTTCCGCACCCAGTCGCATTTCCTCCTGAAGCGTCTCAAGGAAACCACCGACCAGGCCTCGCGCCAGCGGACGGTTAGCACCCTCAAGGCATCAGCCCGCGGAATCGGCGCCTGGCGCGTCGCATTCGCCGCCGAACAGGCCAATGGTGCTAAGGACGTTCGCGTCCTGGAAGACCGGATTGAGGAAGCAAACCGTTTTATCGGCGCACTGCTCGGCAACGCATAGCGCGCAAGACCGTCAGGCCTGTTTGGGCTCGGGCACCGCAATCTTGTGTTTGGAGAGATCGACCTCGCGATAGGCAATGCGGTCCTGGTCGGGCGTGAAGGGAACCGGCCTGGTGGCGTCGAATCCGACCTTGGTTCCGACCGAGCCCCTGAAACCTGGATGCAGCTCGTGGCCGAACGCCTCTTGAATCCGGACGATCCCGGTCATCGGGTCGAGCCGCTCCACCATCGCCCATTCCACGTCTGACGCGTTGTAGATATCCACGTCGTCATCGACGATCGTCACCATCTTCAGCGAGGCGAAGGCCGCAAAGGCGGCCGCTATGGCGGCTTTCGACTGCCCCTGCTTCTGTTGGGCCATCTGCACCACGGCGTGATAGAAACCGCCGCCGCCATGGCTGAAAAAAACGTCTTTCACGCCAGGCACCTGGCGCTGCAGCATGGCGAGCACCGCGCCTTCCCCCAATAGCCCTGCAAGATTGTAGAGCTCGATGCCCGACAGAATGGTGTTGAACACGGGCTCTTGCCGGTGGTGGACGGCGCGGACATTGACTACCGGCTTGTCGAACTGCCCCGCATAGAAACCCGTGACCTCCGCAAACGGTCCCTCGGGCACCAGCTCGTCCGGCATGATTTCGCATTCCAGCGCGTAATTGGCGTCCGCCGCCAATTCAACGTCGCATACCGTGCCTGGAACCAGCCGGACGGGCCGCCCCTCGAACTCGCTGGCGATGCCTAGCTCATCCGCGTCGGCGGGCGCCATTGCAGACGGCGTCGCGGCGGCGAACATCAGGCCCGGCGCGACCCCTACATTAAGGCTCAAATGCAAGGTCTTGCCCTGCTTTTTCGCCTTTTCGAGATAGAGCTCCAGATGACGCCCGGAATCGATGCTGACCACCAGCTTGTCCTTGCCGATCAGCATGAAGCGCTGGACCGAGGCGTTACGAACGCCCGTCTCGGGATCAGTGGCGATTACCACGCCCGCATCGATATAGGGGCCGCCATCGCGCAGATAGTGAAACGGAATAGGGATTCGCGAGAGATCGACCTCGTTCTGGGTGACCTCCAGCACCGGCCCCGACTTCACCGGCTCGGGATCAACGGGCTCGCGTTGCCATTTCTGAATTTTCTCGAGAATTGCGGCTGCGAGCTCCCGTTCCTCCACGCCCATCAGATCGGCCAGCATCTCGCGCGACCAATAAAGCCCGGTTAGCAATGGATGATCGCGGCCCTTGATGTTCTCAAACATCACCGCATAGGGCTTGCCTTCGAACCGCGCCGCGATCCCGGCCAACTCAAAGTCGGGATCAACCTCGCTGGTGACCCGGGCAAGACGGTTGGACTTGTCCAGCCGCTCGATAACGTCCTGTAGATCCCGCATGCCCGTTTGACCCACGCTCGCGCTCCCTCGTTGGCCCGAATTTCAGCCCTTGTCGGCGGATCGCCTGAATATCCGCACCGGGGCCTTGTCGTCGGATTCTTCGCCCCAACGCTTCACCAGGCCGCAGTCGATGTCGAAGAAATCGAGCGCCCGGCCTACCGTTTGGTCGACCATCTCTTCCAGCGACTCTGGCCGCTCATAGAAGGCGGGCACCGGCGGAAATATCACCGCGCCCATATCGGCCAGCGTCGCCATATTACGCAAGTGAACGCCGTGCAGCGGGGTCTCGCGGACCATCAGCAGCAGACGCCGCTTTTCCTTCAGCACGACATCAGCGGCCCGGGTCACCAAGTTCGAGGTGACGCCGGTAGCGATTGCCGAGACGCTCCGGATCGAACAGGGCGCGACGATCATGCCCTTGGTGCGAAACGAACCGCTGGAGATCGAGGCGCCGATATCGGTATCGGGATGCACCACGTCGGCGAGCTTGTGAAGCGCTGCGACTTTGATGTTGGTTTCGTAGGCTAGCGTCAGTTCGGCGGGCCGGCTCATTACCAAATGGATTTCGATGTCGAGTGGCCGCAGCACTTCGAGCAGACGCACGGCATAGACGATGCCGGACGCCCCACTCATTCCGACGATCAGCCGTTCGGGCTCTGACATTAGCTCCCCATGGCCGGACGCAATACAACCCTGCCGGCCGCGCGGCCAATCGCATATCCGGCCCCGCAAAACCTAGCCGCTTTGGCCGCACGAGGCCAGGGGCCGCGGGGGACATGGTTGAATCTGGTAAAATGGCGGAGAGAGAGGGATTCGAACCCTCGAGACGGTTGCCCGCCTACACGCTTTCCAAGCGTGCGCCTTCGACCACTCGGCCACCTCTCCGCGCCGGGGGCCGAATATAGCTGAGGGCTTGCAGCGTTCAAGAACAGGCTCAGAGCGAGTGGGAACGAGGATCGGCCGGCATTTCCTCGTGGGAATGCACAGGCTATCTGGTGCGGGCGTCGAGGATCGCCTTCACCAGGTCCTCCGGAACCTTGTCCGGCACCGAGGCATCAGGCTCGTTGAAGACGATCCTGCCCACTTCCATGGCTTCTTGATAGGCGGTGAGATAATCCCGGCACTCCCGGCACACCTTCAGATGCAGTTCGAAGACGCGGACCTGCGCCCGGGGAAGTGAGCCCTCGAAATACATCGAGATAAAATCGTCAAATTCGACGCATGAGATCATGTAGGGCAGATGCCTGAACATCATGCCCTTCAGCAGGCCCTTTAGCTTCTGCAAGGTACTCGGGCTCATAGGCTTTCTCCCCGCAGCGCCGGTTCCAGCAGCTTCTTCAACGCCGCGCGGGCCCGATGCAACCGCACCCGGACCGCCTGCTCGCTGATTTCAAGCTGCTCCGCCACTTCCAGCGTGCTCAGTTCTTCGTAATCCCGTAGGATCAGAACCACCCGGTAATTCTCGGGCAACTCCTCGATCCTGGCCCGGACCCAAGCGCGGGTATCCGCGTTCTCGACGATCTCTTCCGGCGTCGCAATATGGGTCCAGGGCGCCTCGATCCGGCATTGGTTTTCATTGAAGTCGGGCAATAGCTCATCGATCGAGCGCTCATCGCGGCGGCGCATCGAGCGCAGCTTCATCAGCGCCACGTTGATTGTTATCCGGCGCAGCCAGGAACGGATGCTGGAGCGCCCCTCGAAGCTTTCGATATTGCGGAAGGCATTTATGAAGGCCTCTTGCACACAATCTTCGGCAAGCGCCCGGTCTCGCATGATGGGCTGGGCGACTTTCAGCAAATAACCGATATTCGCCCGAACCAGGGTCTCGGATGCCGCAGCGTCGCCCGCCCGCAGCCTTTCGACAAAATCTTCCTCGTCGCCCGCATCTTGGCCCGGCTTCGGCTTGCCGGGCTTCAGCGCCACCCTGTCGTTCATACGCGCGATCCAACTAACGTCATCTGCTCGACTCTATATCATGACTTTCCCGGCTGCGCCCTCGACGCCGACGCCACTCTAATGGTTTCGGCGTAACAATCGTCGCATTGGATGCATCTGTAGGGTATTCCCATCTTTGCACCGGCGGCCATGAATCCCCATCTTTGGGGCCGGGTGCTAAACTGACCCTCGAGCCCTGTCGAAGGGAAAAGGATTGCGATGATTTTTCGCGTTTTGGGTATTTGGTCCTTGCTCGCCGGCGCCGTCATCCTGATTAACGACGGCACCAAATCGCTGGCCTCCGGTACCTGGGTGGCGACGCGGCTGGGCGAGCATTGGTACAATCTGCATCCAGCCAGCCTGAACGCGTCCCAAGCGGGCGTGGAGCGCTATGTGGATCCCATCCTGTGGGATCCCGTCATCGTTTCAGTATTGCAGACACCCAGTTGGATCATCTTCGGTATCCTCGGGGTCCTGCTCTATTGGATTGGAAGGCGCCGGCGCCGCCGTGAAGTTTTTAGCAATTGACCGAATGCTCTGCCGAATCGGCAGAAGGAGACACAAGCCATGTTCCAGTTCCGCAAGCCCCTCGACCTTCCAGGTCAGTCTGAGGCCTTGGCCGGACGCCCTGTACCAATTCCCACCTCCAGCCACCACTTCGTAAACGGCGAGGCGCTAAAGGGACCGTACCCGGATGGCGCCGAGATGGCGCAATTCGGTCTGGGGTGCTTTTGGGGCGCGGAGAAGTTGTTCTGGCAGTTGCCCGGTGTCCATGTGACCGCGGTGGGCTATGCGGGCGGGCTGACGCCGAATCCCACCTACCGGGAAGTCTGTTCGGGTATGACCGGCCACACCGAAGCGGTGCTGGTGGTCTACGATCCCAATACCATCAGCTACGAGGAACTGCTGCGGGCTTTCTGGGAGGGCCATGACCCGACCCAAGGCATGCGGCAAGGCAATGATATCGGCACCCAATACCGCTCCGGCATCTACGTCTATTCAGAGGCTCAGCGAGAGGCGGCGGAAGCCTCCAAAGCCGCTTATGAGCAGGCTCTCAAGGAGCGCGGATTCGGCCCAATCTCGACCGAGATTCTCGACGCGCCAGAGTTCTACTTCGCCGAGGAGGAGCACCAGCAATATCTGGCGAAGCACCCCGGCGGCTATTGCGGCCTCGGTGGCACCGGAGTGACCTGCGCGGTCGGCACCGGCGTTCCTCAAGAGGCCTGACGAACGCTCAGGCCAGGTCCAGGGCTAGGCCCTTAAGGTCTTCCAGCGAAACGATATCGAGGGTGGCCTCGTGGGTGGCCGAGAGCACCACGCGGGGCGCCCTGCCCGCTTCCAACGCTTCGGCCAGGCGCGCGGCGCACAGGCACCAGCGGTCGCCGGGCTCGAGCCCGGAGAAGCCGAATTCCAGCCGCGGCGTCGACAGGTCGTTGCCAGTGGCCTTGGAGAATTCCAGGAACTCGGCCGTCATCTCCACGCAG
>Ga0315336_1002792_pt1 | contig 25419 bp, 23 predicted proteins | sample ASW5metaG_FD_204512 | JGI IMG/M metagenome (GOLD analysis project Ga0315336, IMG submission 204512) | Ammonia-oxidizing marine archaeal communities from Monterey Bay, California, United States - ASW #5 | ecosystem: Environmental > Aquatic > Marine > Intertidal zone | place: USA: California... | reverse complement strand
AAGCGGGGAGAGGGAGCCGCTCACATTATTTTTTATAAATGCCCGCATAGGTATCGCGCAGCACGTTCTTCTGCACCTTGCCCATGGTGTTGCGCGGAAGATCATCCACGAAGATCACGCGCTTGGGCATCTTGAATTTCGCCAGTCGTCCGTCGAGCGCTTTCAGCACGGTCGTTTCATCGAGCGCGGTCTTCTTGTCGCCGACCACAACCGCCGTGACGCCTTCGCCGAGATCGCCATGCGCCACGCCAATCACCGCCGACTCGGTGACGCCGGGAATAGCGTCGATCTCGTTTTCGACTTCCTTCGGATAGACGTTGAATCCGCCGGAAATCACCAGATCCTTGCCGCGTCCGATGATATGGACGTAACCGCGCTCATCGATTTTTCCGAGATCGCCGGTAATGAAGAAGCCGTCGGCGCGGAATTCGGCGGCGGTTTTCTCCGGCATCCGCCAGTAGCCCTTGAACACGTTCGGGCCTTTGACCTCGATCATTCCGATGGAATCGCGCGCAAGCTCCTTGGCGGTTTCCGGATCGGTGACGCGCACCGACACGCCCGGCAGCGGAAAGCCCACAGCGCCCGGCACGCGGTCGCCGTCGTAAGGATTCGACGTGTTCATGTTGGTTTCGGTCATGCCGTAGCGCTCGAGCACCGCATGGCCGGTGCGCGCCGACCATTCGCGGTGGGTTTCGGCCAGCAGTGGTGCGGAGCCGGAAATAAACAGCCGCATATGCGATGTGGATTCTTTGGTCAGGTTCGGGCTTTGCAGCAGCCGCGTGTAGAACGTCGGCACGCCCATCAGCACGGTGGCGCGCTTCATCAGCGTAATGATCAATTCCGGATCGAGCTTCGGCAGAAAGATCATCGACGCGCGCGCGAACAGCGTGACGTTGCTCGCCACGAACAATCCGTGGGTGTGATAGATCGGCAGCGCGTGGATCAGCACGTCGTCCTTGGTGAAGCGCCAGTAGTCGACAAGGCTTTCCGAATTCGATGCGAGATTGTCGTGGGTCAGCATCGCGCCCTTGGAACGGCCGGTGGTGCCTGACGTGTAAAGAATGGCCGCGAGATCGTCACCTGCGCGTGCAACGGTTGCGAACTCTGCACTGGCTTTGGCCGCGCCATCGCTCAGAGAACCGTTGCCGTCGGCATCGAGGGTCTCAACCTTCGCGCCGACTTTTGCGGCGAGCTTTCCGATGCCGTCCGCCTTCGACGGATCGCACACCACCAATGACGGCTCGGCGTCGCCAATGAAGTATTCAAGCTCAGTGAGCGTGTAGGCGGTGTTGAGCGGCAGGAACACCGCACCGGCGCGCACCGTCGCCAGATACAGCACCAGCGCCTCGACGGATTTTTCGGTTTGCGCTGCAACACGATCGCCGGGCTTGACCCCGCGCGACACGATCAGGTTCGCCACGCGTCCCGATTTTGCAATCAAATCCGCATAGCTGATGCGTGATCCGCCGCTGGTCTCGATGGCGAGCCTGCCGATATCGGCAAGCCCATCGAACAGGCGGGAAAACAGGTTGGCGTTCGCGCTCGCGTTCATGCAACATTCCATCAAGATCGGATTTTTTTCGGTCTTTGAGTACACCAAAACCAGCACTCGCAGCAACGGAGACAACCGGCATGAGCAATAACAAGAAACGTGTGGCCTGGATCACAGGCGGGGGAAGCGGCATCGGTCTCGCCGGGGCGCAAGAGCTCGCCAAAGAGGGATGGACCGTGGTGATTTCGGGCCGCCGCAAGGACGTGCTCGACGAGGCCGTCGCAAGCATCGCCAAGTCCGGCGGCACCATCGAAGCGATGGTGCTGGATGTCAGCAGTGCTGCGGATGCCGAGAAAGTGGCGAAAGACATCGTCGCCAAGCACGGCCGCATCGATCTTCTGGTCAACAGCGCCGGCGTCAACGTGCCGAAGCGAAGCTGGGACGATATTACCACCGAAGGCTGGGACAAGCTGGTCGATATCAATCTGAGCGGTGTGATGTATTGCATGCGCGCGGTGCTGCCGGCGATGCGCGCGCAGAAGGACGGTGTCATCATCAACGTCGCGTCATGGGCGGGCCGTCACGTCTCGAAAATGACGGGGCCTGCCTACACCACCACCAAGCACGCGGTGCTGGCACTGACCCATTCGTTCAACATGGATGAATTCAAGAACGGCCTGCGCGCCTGCTGTCTCTCGCCCGGCGAAGTTGCAACGCCAATCCTCAAGCTGCGTCCGGTGCCGCCGTCGAAAGAAGATATGGCGAAGATGTTGCAGCCGGAAGATCTTGGCCGCACCATCGCATTTGTTGCAAGCATGCCGCCGCACGCGTGCATCAATGAAATCCTGATCTCGCCGACGCACAACCGCAGCTTCGTCACCCCGACGATGCTGTGATTGTTCTTCTCCCTCTCCCGTTTACGGGGGAGGGTTGGGGAGGGGGCGTGCAACAGAGGTGAAGCGCCCGTCATGTTCGCCGGTCGCGGAACCCGGAAAAGTTTCAACATCACGAAAATTTATATTTCGAAACGCGTAGCCGAAGCCCCCGTAACTCGATCAACGGCAACGCGGTCGCCATGCAACACACAATGTAAGACGCGTTGTCCCGTTACCGCCCGGCGGAACCCTGCCGGGCTTTCCAATTCACCGGGAGACGAAAACATGTCGAATCGTATTGCTCTGTTGTCCGCCGCCGCCATCGGCGCACTGGCTCTCACCGCGTCCATCACCGTGCCTGTTCACGCACAGGACAAGATGGGCAAAAGCGAAATGTCGGGTGAGAAGACCGTGATGGTCGGCGGCGCGCCGATGTATCCGTCGAAGAACATTGTCGAGAACGCCGTCAACTCGAAGGATCACACCACGCTGGTCGCCGCCGTGAAGGCCGCCGGCCTGGTCGATACGCTCGCCAGCAAGGGTCCGTTCACCGTGTTCGCGCCGACCAATGCGGCATTCGGAAAGCTGCCGAAGGGCACCGTCGACAATCTTGTGAAGCCTGAAAACAAGGCGACGCTGACCAAGATTCTCACCTATCACGTTGTCGCAGGCAAAATGAATGCGGCCGATCTGACCGACGGCAAGAAGCTCACCACCGTCGAAGGTGAAACGCTGACCGTGAAGAACGCGGGCGGCAAGGTTTCGCTCACCGATGCCAAAGGCGGCACGTCGAACGTGACCATTGCCGACGTCAACCAGTCGAACGGCGTGATCCACGTCGTCGATACGGTCCTGATGCCGAAGTCGTAACGCTGAGGCGTTTACAACGTAACGCTAAAATCGCAATCCGGTCGTATTTGGTGTCCCCTGAATGCGGCCGGGGGCGATGGGCGGGCCGGGGCAACCCGGCTCGCTTTTTTGTGACATGTCGTGCGGCGTTTTGTGTCGCTGAAACCCGCGATTTTTATCCCGCGCGCTGTAACAGGGATTAAGATGCAACGTACTGGTGTTGAAGACATCGTGGAAACGGAAACGCCTATGTCCAGCATCGTCACCGAGCGTCGTTCGGCAACCGATCATCCGGCCGCAGAGCCCGTGACGGCGAAGGTGATTCAGCCCGGCTGGGTTCGGGTCGTTCACTGGATCAATGCTGTCGCCATCGTCCTGATGATCATGTCCGGCTGGCAAATCTACAATGCCTCGCCGTTGTTCGACGGTCTTCGCTTTTCACGTTCGATCACGCTGGGCGGCTGGCTGGGCGGCGCTATTCAATGGCATCTGGCTGCGATGTGGCTGTTGATGGTCAACGGTCTCGTCTATCTGACGCTTGGCCTGATCACCGGGCGCTTTCGCAAGAAGCTGTTGCCGATCAGCGTCGATGGCGTTGTCAGCGACACCAAGGCAGCGCTCACCGGAAAACTCTCCCACGCCGATCTGAGCGTCTACAACCAGGTGCAGAAGCTGCTGTATGCCGGCATCATCGTGGTCGGCATCGTGATCGTGCTGTCCGGGCTGTCGATCTGGAAGCCGGTGCAACTGCAATGGCTGACGGCACTGTTCGGCGGATATGACGTCGCGCGCTACGTCCATTTCTTTTGCATGGCCGCGATCGTCGGCTTTCTGGTGATCCATGTGGCGCTGGCGCTGCTGGTGCCGAAAAGCCTGCGCGCCATGATTATCGGACGCTAGGAGGTTGTGATGGGCCGTATGCGTAAACTTCTGATCCCCGGCGTCGACAAGCAGTTGCTGGTCAAGGACGCGCTGAAGGTGATGCCGGACCTGTCGCGTCGCCGTTTCATCGCAGGCGGCGCCAGCCTCGGCGCGCTGACCATGCTGACCGGCTGCGACGTGACCGACAGCTTTTCTGCGGAATCGATGCTGACGCAGATCTCGAAATTTAACGACGCGGTGCAGGCGGCGATTTTCAACCCGAACACGCTGGCCCCGACATTTCCGGAAAGCGCGATCACGCGGCCGTTTCCGTTCAATGCCTATTACGCGCTCGACGATGCGCCGAAGGTCGACGGCGCGACATGGAAGCTCGAGGTGCGTGGCCTTGTGGAGAACAAGAAGTCCTGGACGCTGGATGAGCTTTACAAATTGCCGCAGGAAAAACAGATCACGCGTCACATCTGCGTCGAGGGCTGGAGCGCCATCGGAAGCTGGACCGGCGTTCGGTTCAGTCACTTCCTGCAACTGATCGGCGCAGACACCAAAGCGAAATACGTCTGGTTCAATTGCGCCGATATGGACGGCTACAACTCGCCGCTCGACATGGCGACCGCGCTGCATCCGCAGACCCAGATGACCTTCAAGTTCGACAACGAGATTCTGCCGCGCGCCTACGGCTACCCGATGAAAATCCGGGTGCCGACCAAACTCGGGTTCAAGAACCCGAAATATGTGATCTCGATGGAGGTCACCAACGACTACAAAGGCGGCTACTGGGAAGACCAGGGCTACAACTCGTTCAGCGGCAGCTAGGCGCGGGTTCTGTTCCACCTCTCCCCGTTTACGGGGAGAGGTCGGATCGCTTTTGGGATCGGGGTGCGGGGCTTTTCGTTACGAATAGAACTGCCCCTCACCCCAACCCTCTCCCCGCGAGCGGGGAGAAGGAGCAGAGGCCCGTCGGCGATTCCGGCCGGGACGACAAGGATTTCCCGCCCTGCCGCGATCCATGCGAAAAACGCGGCCTTGAATCACAATTGCTGCAAAAGCAGGCGTTTGCCGTACCTGCATACTTTTGCCTCAAAAAGAGTCTGCCCCTCACATTTTGCTGACGCAATTGTGAGCAGTCTTAACAGCCGTTAACCCCTTCAAAATCAATCGCTTAGGCTAGCCGCGACATCCGGTCACCCCGTCAAGATGTTGCGCTGCACACCGGCACGATTCATGCTGAGACCTATCAGCAAGGATCGTGAATCAGGTCGTGCGTGGGGCTCAAACCCGTCTGTCCCGGTTCCCGGTCATGCGAAATAAGAAGGATACGTAATGCTCTCTCGTCCCCATGCGATGACCTCCGGGATCACCTCAATTGCCCTCCTGTTTGGCGCAGCGGTTCTGCTGTCCGGGTGCAATGACCAGAGCGTCGCAGCAGCACAGCCTCCCGAACCGCCGGAAGTCAGCATCGTCACGGTCAAGTCCGCGCCGCAGGCCATCGTCCGGGAACTTCCGGGACGTATCGCGCCGCTGCGCGTCGCGGATGTGCGTCCGCGGGTCTCCGGGATCATTGTCGAGCGGATGTTCGAGCAGGGCAGTTCGGTGAAGGCGGGCGATCCGCTGTATCAGATCGATCCAAAACCTTTTGAAGTCGAGTTGCAGGCCTCCGAAGCAGCGCTTGCCAAGGCCGAAGCAGCCATGCAGCAGGCGTCGCAGCATGCGGCGCGCATCGAAACCCTGACCAAGAGTCAGGCGGCTTCGCCGGCGTCCAACGAGGTCGCGATCGCAAACCTCGCGCAGGCCAAGGCGGAAGTTGCCGCCCGCACCGCCGACGTTTCGCGCGCGCGTCTCAACCTCGGCTACGCCACGATCCGCGCACCGATCAGCGGCATCATCGGTGCCGCCCTGCTCAGCGAAGGCGTGCTGGTGGTGCAGAACGAGACCCATGCGCTGGCGACGATCCAGCAGCTGAGTTCGGTCTATGCGGATTTCACCCAGTCGGTGAACGACCTCAACCGGCTGCGCCGCGATTTCGATCGCGGCGATCTCGACCGCGTGTCGGAAGATGCGGCCAAGGTTCGCCTCGTGCTCGATGAGGGCGCGCCCTATCCGCTGGCGGGCAAGCTGCTGTTCTCCGACGCCAAGGTCGACGCCGGCACCGGACAGGTGACGCTGCGTGGGGAGTTCAAGAATCCGAGCCGTGAGCTTCTGCCGGGCATGTTCGTGCGCGTGCTGATCGAGCAGGGCCGCGATCCCGACGCCATCGTGGTGCCGCCGCAGGCGATCCAGCGCAATTCGTCTGGCGCCAGCGAAGTGTATCTGGTGAAGGACGACAACCGCATTGTCGCGCAGCCAGTGCGCACCGGCGGCCTCATCGACGGCCAGTGGCTGATCACGGAAGGGCTTCAGCCGGGTCAGCGCGTGGTGGTCGAAGGCTTCCAGAAGTTTGCCGTCGGCGATGCCGTCCGCGCCAGCGACTGGCGGGTGTCCGAACAGACCGGCCGTCATCTCGGCAAATCGGCGGAAGCCTCTGCCGACTCCACGGTACGCTAAGGGGCCAGATCCATGCCGGGCTTTTTTATCGACCGCCCAATCTTTGCTTGGGTGGTCGCGCTCTTTATTTGTCTGATCGGGTTGATCGCGATTCCGTTTCTCGCCATCGCGCAATATCCGATCATCGCGCCGCCTTCGATCTCGATCTCGACCAGCTATCCCGGCGCCTCGCCGGAGGAGTTGTACAATTCGACGACGCGGCTGATCGAGGAGGAGTTGAACGGCGCGTCCGGCATTCTGAATTTCGAATCCACCTCGGACTCGCTGGGCCAGGTTGAAATCACCGCCAACTTCGTGCCGGGCACCGATTCGAATCTCGCCTCGGTCGAAGTGCAGAACCGTATCAAACGCGTCGAGGCGCGGCTGCCGCGTGCCGTGATCCAGCAAGGCATCCTGGTGGAAGAAGCCTCCAGCGCGGTGCTGCAGATCATTACCCTTCAATCCACCGACGGCAGCCTCGACGAGGTCGGCCTCGGCGACTTCATGATCCGCAACGTGCTCGGCGAAGTCCGCCGCATTCCCGGCGTGGGCCGCGCGACATTGTATTCGACCGAACGCTCGCTGCGCATCTGGGTCGATCCCACCAAACTGGTCGGCTACAATCTGACCTCCGACGACGTGACCAAGGCCATTCAGGCGCAGAACGCGCAGGTCGCCTCCGGCAGCGTCGGCGCGGAGCCGAGCAAGAAAGATCAAACGATTTCCGCGCTGATCCTGGTCAAGGGCCAGCTCGCCTCCGCCGACGAGTTCGGCGCTATCGTGCTGCGCGCCAACCCGGATGGATCGACGGTTCGTTTGCGCGACGTCGCGCGCATCGAAATCGGCGGTATGGGTTATCAGTTCACCACGCGGCTGAACGGCAAGCCGAGCGCCGGTCTTTCGGTATTGCTCGCGCCGACCGGCAACGCGCTGGCGACCGCAAGCGCTGTCGAAGCCAAGATGAAGGAACTGGCGAAGTATTTTCCGTCCAACATCACCTACGACATTCCCTACAACATCACGCCGGTGGTCGAGGCCTCGATCACCAAGGTGGTCCATACGCTGCTGGAAGCGGTGGTTCTCGTCTTCATCGTGATGTTCTTGTTTTTGCAGAACTTCCGCTACACGCTGATCCCGACCATCGTGGTGCCGATCGCGCTGCTCGGCACTTGTACGGCGCTGTACATGTTCGGCTACTCGATCAACATGCTGACCATGTTCGGCATGGTGCTGGCGATCGGTATTCTGGTGGACGACGCCATCGTGGTGGTGGAGAACGTCGAACGCATCATGTCCGAGGAGGGGCTTTCACCGAAGGAAGCCACCCGCAAGGCGATGTCGCAGATCACCAGCGCCATCGTCGGCATCACGCTGGTGCTGATCGCGGTGTTCGTGCCGATGGCGTTCTTCCCAGGCTCCGTCGGCATCATCTATCGCCAGTTCTCGGTGACCATCGTGGCCGCGATCTCGTTCTCGGCACTGATGGCGCTGACGCTGACGCCGGCTTTGTGCGCGACGTTGCTCAAGCCTGTGGAAGCGGGGCATGGCCACGCGAAAACCGGTTTGTTCGGCTGGTTCAACAAACGGCTCGATAGCGCGAAGGGCGGTTACGGCCGCGTGGTCGGCTGGTCGATCCAGCGCACCGGGCGGATGCTGGTGCTGTACGCGGTGCTGCTGGCCGGACTGGTGTTCGGATTCTCGAAACTGCCGGGCGGCTTCCTGCCCGTGGACGATCAGGGCTTCATCACCGTGGACGTGCAGACGCCTTCGGAGTCGTCATTCAACCGCACCCAGGCTGCGGTGGAAAAGGTCGAGCAGTTCCTGAAAAACCGCTCGGGCATCGACGAAGTGACGTTCCTCACCGGCTTCAGTTTCCTAGGCCAAGGCCAGAACACCGCGCAGGCTTTCGTGACGCTCAAGGACTGGTCCGAGCGCGGGCCGAACGATTCAGCCGCGGCCATCGTTGCGGATATCAACAACTCGCTGAAGTCGATCAAGGATGCCAAGATTTCTGCCTTGCAGCCGCCGCCGATCGACAACCTCGGCAACTCGTCGGGCTTCTCGTTCCGGTTGCAGGATCGCGGCCAGAAGGGTTACGCGGCACTGATGAAGGCGAAGGACGATCTGCTGGCGCAGGCGAAACAAAGCTCCGTGCTGCAGAACGTCTACGCTGAAGGTCTGCCCGAAGCGCCGCAGGTGCAGCTCATCATCGACCGCGAACAGGCGGCCGCCCAAGGCGTTACGTTTGCCGACATCAACAGCACGATCTCGACCAATCTCGGCTCGGCCTATGTCAACGATTTCCCGAACCGGGGCCGCATGCAGCGCGTGATCGTGCAGGCCGACAGCGTCGGACGCATGAACGCGCAGGACATCCTGTCCTACAACGTCAAGAACAGTCAGGGCCGTCTGGTGCCGCTGTCGTCGTTCGCCACTATCAAGTGGAGCGTCGGCCCGACCCAGATCGTCGGATTCAACTATTATCCATCGGTCCGTATCTCCGGCGAGGCCAAGCCCGGCTACACCTCGGGCGATGCGATCGCGGAAATGGAGCGGCTGACTGCAAGGCTGCCGCGCGGATTCGGTTTCGAATGGACCGGACAGTCGTTGCAGGAAAAGCTGTCGGGCTCGCAGGCCCCGTTCCTGCTCGCGCTGTCGGCGCTGATCGTGTTCCTGTGTCTGGCGGCACTTTATGAAAGCTGGACCATTCCGCTGGCGGTGCTGATGACGGTGCCGCTCGGCATTCTCGGTGCGGTGGTGGCGGCGATGTCGCGCAGCCTGTCGAACGACGTCTATTTCACCGTCGCGCTGATTACGATTATCGGCCTCGCGGCGAAGGACGCCATTCTGATCATCGAGTTCGCCAAGGAGTTGCGCGCCAAGGGCACGCCGCTGATGCAGGCGACGATGGAAGCGTGTCACCTGCGCTTCCGCCCGATCCTGATGACGGGTCTGGCGTTCGTCTGCGGCGTGTTGCCGATGGCGATTGCATCCGGCGCCGGCGGCAAAAGCCAGAATGCGCTCGGCACCACGGTGATGGGCGGCATGATCGCCGTCGTCGTTCTGGCGCTGCTGATGGTGCCGGTGTTCTTCGTTGCAGTGACGAAGTTCTTCTCGAAGGCCGAGCGCGACGGCGAAGTCACGCCTGCCTCGGGATCGAAGTGGGAGCGGCTGACCGGCATATTTCGCCGCAAGCGCCCGGCGCAGACGCCTGCGGGGTAAGCTAGGTCTACGCCTTCACCGGCCTTTGAAACGCGCACAGCACCGCGCTCAGCGCCAGGGCTGCCGTCGAGACGGCGAGCGCGTAGGACAAACGCCCCATCGCATCGGTGATCGCACCGGTGACGAACGGACCAAGCGTCTGCCCGAGGCCGAAGTCGATGGTGAGAATGCTGATGATTTTCGGCCATGCCGCCGGCGGATAGTTGAGGCGCGCAAAGGCGGTGGTGGCGGCCACCACCGGAAAAAACGCCAGGCCGAACACGAAAGCCGAAGCTGCCAGCAGCATCGGCGACGTGCCCAACAATGCGATGAACGTGCCGACGCAGGTGACGGCGATCATGATCGCGGTGGTGATGCCGCCGTTGTTCCGCCCCATCAGTCCGCGCCACAGCCACGGTCCGACGAACGACATCACTCCGATCATGCACCAGAAGCCACTTTGTGCGATGGCATCGCCGCCGCCGTCGCGGACATAGGCGATCATGAAGGTCATGTAGGCGATGTAACCTGCACCGAAAAAGAAGTAGCCGATGAGATAGAGAGCGATCGGGCGCAGGGACACGGATGTTGGCGCGGACGTTTGCTGGCTGGCCGGAACGTCGATGGGATTGAGCAGCAACGGAATCATCATCAGCGCGGAGATGATCGTCAGCGTCACCCACACGATCCACCATGAGCCGGGTCCGAAATACTGCAGCAGGAACGGTGCTGCCAATCCCGAAGCGATCAGGCCGGTGCCGGGGCCGGTGTAAAACAGGTTGAGCAGCAGCGCCGATTTCTCCGGCCGCGATTGTGCGATGGTCGCAGCCAGCGTGCCGCCGCCGACGAAGGTCGTTGCCGCACCCAGTCCCGAGAGCAGCCGTCCGAAACCGAAGATCACGACGTTGCCCGACAGCGCGCAGATTGCGAGCGATATGACGCAAGCCAGCGCGCCGATCCACACCGAGCGGAACACGCCGAAGCGGCGAATGAAAGAAGCCGCGCCCAGCGCGCCGGCGAGATAGCCGATGGCGTTGATCGTGTTCATGAAGCCCGCGGTCGAATACGACCAGCCGAGCGAGTCGCGCATGTCGGGCAGCACCAGCGTGTAGGCGAAGCGGCCGATGCCGAGCCCGATGGCAGGCGCCAGCGAAAGGATCAGGATCATGCGCATCGGATGCGCGAACGGGGTGGCGGAATTCGGGGATGTCAAAGGAATGCTCCGGCGGGATGCCTCAACATGGCAGTTTCCTCCCGACTTGACCAATCAAACCCAAGCAATGGTGTCTTGCCAATTCTGCAAGGGCGTTTTGGTGAAAGCGCTAAACGCTTGATCGCGCGAGTGGGCGTTGCAATGCACATAACACGCCGCCGAGAACCATCGCGGCTGCGGACAGGTAGAGCGCGTAGGTCAGGCTTCCGGTTGCGTCGGTGATCGCCCCTGTGGCGAACGGGCCGAGCGCCTGCCCGAGGCTGAACATGATGGTGAAAATGCCGATGGCTTTCGGCCATGCGGCGGGCGGATAGTTCAGCCGCGCGAACGCCGTTGTCGCCGTCGTGACTGAAAAGAACGCGCTGCCGAAAACAAAGGCCGAGAGCGCGAGCATCGGCGTCGATGTCCCGATCAGCGCGATCACGGTGCCGATGGTGGAGACGGCGATCAGCATCGCGGTGATGCCGCCGCTGCCGGTGCTGCGTGCGGTCAGTCCACGCCACAGCCATGGCGCGGCACAACCGGCCAGTCCAATCATGCACCAGATCAGGCTCTGGGTTGCGGCGTCGCCGCCTGCGTCGCGGGCATAGGCGATCAGGAATGTCATGTAGGCGATGTAACCGGCACCGAACAGAAAGTATCCCGCCAGATATGGCGCGACCGGTTTCAACGGCACGGCGACCGATGCATCCGACGCGGCAGCTGTCGGCGTGTCGATCGGATTGAGCAGGAACGGAATGATCATCGGCACGCAGATTGCGGCGAGCGCGATCCAGACGATCCACCACGATCCGGTGCCGAACCATTGCAGCAGGAACGGCGACACCAAGCCGGATATGATCAGGCCCGCTCCCGGTCCGGTGTAAAACAGGCTGATCAGGAAGGCCGATTTTTCCGGCCTGCTTTGCGCAATCGTTGCCGCCAGCGTGCCGCCGCCGACGACAATGACCGCAGCACCGAGGCCGGCCAGCAGCCGCGCAAAGCTGAAAATCAGCAGGTTCGCCGACAGCGCGCAGATCGCCAGCGACAACAGGCAGGCCAGCGCGCCGATCATGACCGACCGGTACAGACCGAATCGCCGCACAAAGGACGCAGCGCCGAGCGCGCCTGCGAGATAACCGATGGCGTTGACCGTGTTCATGAAGCCCGCGGTGGAATAGGACCATCCAAGCGCGTCGCGCATGTCCGGCAGCACCAGCGAATAGGCGAAGCGGCCGATGCCGAGGCCAACCGCGGGTGCCAGCGCGAGAATGAGGATCATGCGCGCGGGATGCACGGAGGTGGCGGGATCGGCGGGTTTCACGGGAAATGCTCCGGAAGGAATGGCATCCTTGCCGGGTTCTTGCCAGTTTCCGGCCGGTTTGACCAACCACCCCACGGCAATGGTGTCTTGCCAATTGCGCAGGGGCGTTTTAGCAAGTCCGCGAATTTCTTTTTCGTCATGCCCGGGCTCGACCCGGGCATCCATCATCTTCAAAAAGAAACTGGATTGCCGGGTCAAGCCCGGCAATGACAGGCAAACGATTTCTCGAGGTTACGTCATGGCATCGCACAAGCTCCTCCTTCTCCCCGGCGACGGTATCGGCACCGAAGTGATGGCGGAGGTGAAGCGCGTCATCGCGTGGCTGAACAAGAACGGCACGGCAAAATTCGAAACCGAAGACGGGCTCGTCGGCGGAGCCAGCTACGATGCCGACAAGCTCGCGATCACCGATGCGACCATGGCGCGCGCGCAGGCGGCGGACGCGGTGATCTTCGGCGCGGTCGGCGGACCGAAATGGGCGGACGTGCCTTACGAAGCGCGCCCCGAAGCGGGCCTTCTTCGTCTGCGCAAGGACATGGCGCTGTTCGCCAATCTGCGTCCGGCGATCTGCTATCCGGCGCTGGCGGAATCCTCCAGCCTCAAGAAAGAAGTCGTCGAAGGCCTCGACATCATGATCGTGCGCGAATTGACCGGCGGCGTGTATTTCGGCGAGCCGAAGACCATCACCGATCTCGGCAACGGCCAGAAGCGCGCGGTCGATACGCAGGTTTACGACACCTACGAAATCGAGCGCATCTCGCGCGTTGCGTTTGAACTCGCGCGCAAGCGCCGCAACAAGATGACGTCGATGGAAAAACACAACGTCATGAAAAGCGGCGTGTTGTGGAAGGAAGTCGTCACGCAGGTTCACGCCCGCGAATACAAGGATGTCGAGCTTGAACATCAGCTCGCGGATTCCGGCGGCATGCAGCTGGTGCGCTGGCCGAAGCAGTTCGACGTCATCGTCACCGACAACCTGTTCGGCGATATTCTCTCCGACATCGCCGCGATGCTCACCGGCTCGCTCGGTATGTTGCCGTCGGCCTCACTGGGCGAGACCGATCCCAAGACGAAAAAGCGCAAGGCGTTGTACGAACCCGTGCACGGCTCGGCGCCGGACATCGCGGGCAAGGGCATGGCCAATCCGGTGGCGATGATCGCCTCTTTCGTGATGGCGCTGCGTTATTCGTTCGACATGCAGAAAGAAGCCGACATGATCGACGCGGCGATCGCCGCGACTTTGGCGAAGGGTCTGCGCACCGCCGACCTCAAGTCAGACGGCGCGACAATCATCTCCACATCGCAGATGGGCGAGGCGATTGTGAAGGAACTGGAGGCGTTGAGCCCCTGATAGTCGAGTTTAGGTGCTGCGAGTTCGGGTGGCCTATTAATTGCAAACCTCAATTTGGTTGCCGCTCATGGAAAGTCCCGTACTTGCCCTGACGAGCCTGCAACCTTTGCCGACCGGCCTGCAGCCGCCTTGTCCGCATATGACTTGACCGTTCGACGGAGGAGATGTCGATTCCGTCGACTTGGCCGGCTTTTCCCGCTGTGCCACCGGCGGCGCGGGCTTCTTCTTGACCTCGATCTTTTCGCAGGTGTTGTCGTCGCCGACCTCATAGCCCTTGCGGCAGGTGATCTTTGAGCAGCGGTCGCCATCGGCCTTGTAGCCCTGCTCGCAGATCAGCGGGCAGATCCGGCCCTGCTTGCTTTTTACGGCGTCCAGCGAATCAAGGCTGGCGACTTTCACGTCGAGCGTCATGCCGGTCGTCTTGTTGAACAACGCCATCGCTTTCTGCGCGGACGTATTCCAGTTGCCGTCGGTCGCGCCGGTGTTGCAGCCGACGCGGCGCAGTTCGATCTGCAACTGCTTCGGAATATCGGCGACCACGACCGGCGCATCCGGCTTCGGTGCAGCCTGATCCGGCGTCAACGCCGCGACCTTGGGTTCTTCCTTTGGAACCGCCTTGGCCGAGTCTTTGGCTGCAGCCTTCGCGTCCTCGGCGGATTTGGCCTTCGCGACCGCCTTGGCGCGTTCGGCTTCGAGCCGCGCGTCTTCGGCTTTCTTCGCCTGTTCCGCGACCACGCGCGCGTGTTCGGCAGCCTTGGCTTCGGCAGCGGCCTTTGCCTGTTCGGCCTTCTTTGCGCCTTCGATGGCGAGGCGAGTCTGTTCGTCCTGCGCGGCCTTTGCTTTTTCGGTGGCGGCAAGGCGCGCTTCTTCGGCAGCGATCTTGTTACGCTGGGCCTGCGCCAGCTTGGCGTAGAAACTGCCGGGATAGGTGGCGATGAAATAATCCCACGCCTCGCGGGTGCCGACCCGTTCCGCAAGCTCGTAATCGCGCCGTGCGGCGGCATTCGCATCGACCTGCGGCGGTGCGGCGACGGGAGCAACGGCGACGGCGGGCACCAGCGACACATCGTTGCCGCCGAGCGAGCCATACACGAACGGCTCCTGCTTGTTGTTCGTCGCCTTCAGCACGTCGTCGCGCACGAAGCCGAATGCCTTGCGCAGATCGAGGCCGGGCTTGGTCATGTGCTTGACGAGCGCGGTGGCGAACGGACTGTTCTTGCCCTCGCCATCTGATGCCGTCGAACCGGCCTTGGCAGCAAACGCAACCAGCGTGTTCGGGTTGGTCGGTTCGACCTTCGCAAGACCGCGGCTGACCGCGCGGGAGCCGATGGTGCGCTTCATCGTTTTGCTGAAAGGATTATCGCGGCAGGCGTCGAGAATCACGAGGCGAAGCTGCTTTGCCGGATCGGCTGCGACAATGAACCGGTCCAGCGGAAAGGCCTCATCGAGAACGTCGGTGTCAATTTCAAGCTTCGCATCGACAGGGATCAGATAGTTGGTGCCCTCAAGTTCGATGCCGTGACCCGCGTAATAGATCACCGCCACATCCGCATCGCGCACTTTGTTGCCGAACTCGCGCAACGTGCGCTTCATCTCGATGCCGGTGAGATTCGATTTCGCATCGACGACGTCGAAGCCCGCTTTGGTCAGGATGCCCCCGATAGCGGCGGCGTCGTTTGACGGGTTGGTGAGGGGCGTGACGTTTTGATAATCGGAGTTGCCGATCACCAGCGCGACGCGCTTTTCGGCGAGCGCCGGGGTCAGCGCGGCCGCCAATATCGTCCACACGAGAATCGAAAGGCGCATCCGCAAAGTGGAGCCTCAAAATCAAAAATCTGAAAGCGCGAAATAGGCGGAAAAGTCTAGCTTCAGTCAGGTCGTGCGCAAGCGGTAAAATCGGCAACAGGGCCGGAACCGGCATTTCGGTTCAGGGCGAGGCCTTTACGGCGGCTCACACCATGTCGCCTTATGGAGCGAAGTTTGCCGCCAGTTTGCCTTATGCAAATCGCCAATAAAAATGCCCGGCTGATGGCCGGGCATTTTGGCTTCAGCGGCTGCTGAAAAATCAGTAGAGCGGGAACGGGAACGGCGTGCCGGTGTCCCACTGGTCGCCGAGCGGGCGGCGGCTGGTGTACAGCCGGTCGATCTGCTGGCCATAGGAGTAGCCGGGCGGGTAGGCGTAGTCGGTGAACTTGCGCTCGCCAGGAAGCACTTCGGTGCCGGCATCGAGCCAGGAGCGGCGCGTCACGTAAACGCGGGTCCGGCCGCGCTGGTAGGTCGAGTTGACCGGTTTACGCGGCGGACCGTCATAGGTCGGGTCGTTCGCGACGCGCTTCCGGGTCTGGGCATCTGCCGCCGTGACGCCGAACCCGGCTGTCACGATCGCAGCCGTCGCCAGCAAGACCGCCAGTGTTTTCGCGCCCGGATACTTCAAAGCCATTGAATCCTCGTCACATTCCCAATTGCGCCGCACCATACCCGTTTCCGGCAGTCCCCCACAAGGACCAATGGGCCACACTTGTTCGGCATAATCAGTCTCGCCGCCGATGCCGGCCAAACCGCCGCGCCGGTACCTGTTACCGCGCCGATTTTGCTCGTTTTACCGCCCGACCCAAAGCGGGCGGGGCGGGATCACCCGCCGCGCCGGCCGTGTGTCGGTGGTTTGAGATACCGGCTCGGCACTGCAACGCGCCGAACGCTTCATTCGTTCCTCGAAGAAGGTCTGCGCCGCGGCGGTGGGCAGCACGCCCTTGAGCGTGATGCGGTCGAGCATGCAGGCCAGCGTATGGAAGTTCGGGCGGGCGCCACTGGCTTCGCAGTACCATCCCTTGAGATAGACGGCGGCGGTGTCAAAGCGGCTGAGATAGGACACGCAGAGTTTGGTCTGGCCATCGGCGTTGATCTGGAAGCTGGCGGCGCGGACCGGACCGAAGCGCGTTTCGAGATCGTAATAGGTGCCGCTGGAGCCCATATACGCCGTGCGCAGCAGTGGCCGCAGACTGGACATCTCCGACGAATAGTCGCGCACCGCCGGCGTGTCCGGATTGGACGGCATGTTCACCACAAGCGTGAAGTCGGTGTTGCGATCGTAAACCTGGCCGTATTGCAGGATTTCCTGCCAGCCCGCGTTGAACCGCGCCGAGCTGGCCGTCGGCGACAGGCGGGTGAGTTCAGGCGCGCTGATCTGGAACGATGCTTTGGCGCTTACGCGGGACGGCTGATCGAAAAAACTTGCGACGCGAATGATCACGATCGAGATGAGCGCGAATACCACGATCCCCGCGAAGTAGAAGGAATAGCGTACCGTCTTTCCGGCGTAGGTGCCGATCGTCGATATGTGATTTTGGTCGAAGGACATTTCAAAATTCCTGAATTGCTAATCTCAATCCTGCGCAAGTCCGCCGCGTAACTGCGGGGCGTCGCCGGAGGCGATCCAGTTCGTTGAAGCGGACGTGGTTGTGTTGCAGGTGTGACGCTTCAATTCGGCGTGCGCGAATAGCTCGGCGATTTTCGGATCGTTGCCGGCCGACAGCAGGACCAGCCGGTTCAGCGTGCAGCCAACGAATGCGCGCTGGGCAGCCTGTGTATCCGCCTGGCAGGCCCATCCGCTGATCCTGAGGCTTGGAGCCGTGAAGGTCTTGGCGAAGCCCAGACAGGCCTGCTTGCCGGGCAGGGCTGCCCCGCTGAAACGGATCAGGGCGACGCGGCCGAATTTGGTGTCGACGAAGCCGGCAGGCTCGGTCTCAAGGGCCGCTGGCCCAGCCATGCGGGCCGCAATGTCCGCGTCTGCAGCCGCAAATGCATCCAGCTCCCCGCCGGGGCGATAAATTTCGACCTCCGCGGTGGGCGCTGCGCCGGCCGTCGCGGCCCAGCGCAAAATATCCCTGCGGCCGCCCTCAGGGTGGCGGAGAATCTCGTAAGCATCTGTTCTGTCTGATAAATCAAGTTTGCTGATGGCAAACGCCGGATGCGGGCGGCTGGCTGGTGTCCAGCCGGGACTGGCAGGAAGCCCGGCATTGGCCGCGACCGGCACCGCCGAGACGAGATCTACCGCGATGACGGCCAGCACGGCGAGGCCGCTGATATAGGCCAGGATGCGAACCGCCACGGCACTGCATTCGTCGGCAAAACTGCGCAACGCCGGATGGATGCCGGAGGCATTCAGGACGGGCTGATCAAGCAGGGTCGGGTTCATATATGACTCTTGGCGGACGTTCTGTTCCGGTCGTGAAACGGGAACGACCTTCCGCCGTGGCCACGGAATAAGACCCCTGCCACCTGACGGCCGACCTGCCCCCGCAGTTGCTTCTGCGTTGTATTTGGGCCGTTTTTCGCATAGAAGCGCTGCCTCTTCCCTTCCGCAGACGGCGGCGGCGAAGCATTTTTCTTCGGAGAGTCAACGATGGGTTACAAGGTTGCGCTAGTTGGAGCGACCGGCAATGTGGGCCGGGAAATGCTCAACATCCTGGACGAACGCAAGTTTCCTGCTGACGAGGTGGTCGCGCTTGCGTCGCGCCGCAGCATGGGCGTCGAAGTGTCCTATGGCGACCGGACCCTGAAATGCAAAGCGCTGGAGCATTACGATTTCAGCGACGTCGATATCTGCCTGATGTCGGCGGGCGGCGCCGTGTCCAAGGAATGGTCGCCGAAGATCGCGGCCGCCGGTGCTGTGGTGATCGACAACTCGTCGACTTGGCGGATGGACCCGGACGTTCCGCTGGTCGTGCCCGAAGTCAACGCAGAGGCCGTTGCAGGCTTCACCAAGAAAGGCATCATCGCCAATCCGAACTGTTCGACCGCGCAACTCGTGGTCGCGTTGAAGCCGTTGCACGACAAGGCGGTGATCAAGCGCGTGGTGGTCTCGACCTATCAGTCGGTGTCGGGCGCGGGCAAGGATGCGATGGACGAACTGTTCTCGCAAACCAAGGCCGTCTACACCAACGACGAACTCATCAATAAGAAATTCCCGAAGCGTATCGCCTTCAACGTGATCCCCGAGATCGACGTGTTCATGGAGGACGGTTACACCAAGGAAGAGTGGAAGATGATGATGGAGACCAAGAAAATTCTTGATCCCAAAATCAAGCTGTCCGCGACCTGCGTGCGCGTGCCGGTGTTCGTCGGCCATTCCGAGGCGGTGAATATCGAATTCGAGAATCCGATCTCGGCCGATGAAGCGCGCGACATCCTGCGCAATGCGCCGGGCTGTCTGGTGATCGACAAGCGCGAGCCGGGTGGTTACGTCACGCCGTATGAAGCCGCCGGCGAAGACGCCACCTACATCAGCCGCATCCGTGAAGATGCGACGGTGGAGAACGGTCTCGTGTTGTGGTGCGTGTCGGACAATCTGCGCAAGGGCGCGGCGCTGAACGCGATCCAGATCGCGGAATGCCTGATCAACCGCAAGCTCATCAGCGCGAAGAAAAAAGCGGCCTGATCGTCCGTTATCGATCGCGACGCGCCGCCGGTGACACGGCGGCGCAATGCGTTTGGGGTGGGATTTCTTTAAGAGGCCAGCGAGCTTTGATAGACGCGGCTGAACTCGTTGGTGGTCTGGTCGACGATCGACAATGAGCCTTCAGCGACGCCAAAATAGGCGCCGTGCAGTTGCAGCTTGCCGGCATCCATCGCGGTTTTTACGAACGGGAACGTCGTCAGATTTTCGAGGCTGCGCAGAACGGCTGCCTTCTCGATCCGTGTGACGAATTGCTGCATCGTTTCGTGCTCGCGCTGAGCGACCTTTTCCCCCGGCTTAACGAACATCGACATCCACCGGCCGATGAAATCGCCGGGGGACAATGGCTCGATGTCATCGACGAAGGCGCGAATGCCGCCGCATTGCGCGTGACCGAGCACGACGACGTGTTTCACCTTCAAGACCTGTACCGCATATTCCAGCGCCGCTGACACGCCGTGCGCGCCGCCATCGGGTTGAAACACCGGCACCAGATTGGCGACGTTGCGCACGACGAACAGTTCACCCGGCCCAACATCGAAAATCACTTCCGGCGACACGCGGGAGTCGCAGCACCCGATGATCATCACTTCCGGCGACTGTCCGATCTGTGACAATTCGCGATAGCGTGACTGTTCGGTGGGCAGGCGCTGGGTGACGAAGGTGTGGTAGCCGGTGAGCAGGCGGTCAGGAAAAGGTGACATGGGAGGCCTCGCAGGTCTGTCCCGGTTGGCTAACCTAGCAGCGCATCTGGAACAAGTCTTTTGGATGCGTCGCTGAAATGCTATGCAAATTTCTTCCACTTTGGAAACCAAGCCATGATCCATCCGCGACGCAGCGTCTTGTTTATGCCGGGCTCGAACGCGCGGGCGCTCGACAAGGCGCGCAATCTTCCCGCCGATGGCGTTATTCTGGACCTTGAGGATTCCGTGGCCCCCGATGCCAAGCCGATGGCGCGCGACCAGATCGCGCAAGCCGTCGCGGCAAAGGGTTTCGGCAAGCGTGAAATCATCATCCGCATCAACAATCTGGACTCGCCGTGGTGGCAGGATGATCTGGCGATGGCTGCGGCGGCGCGGCCGGACGGAATTCTGGTGCCGAAAGTCTCGCATCCGGACGATGTGAAAAAGCTCGAGGAACGTCTGCGCGCGCTCAAGGCCGATCCGGCGATTTCCCTCTGGGCGATGATCGAGGGACCGCTCGCGATCCTCTCCGCGCAGCAGATCGCGGCGACAGCACGCGAGGGCGACCGGCGGCTGGCCGGCTTTATCATGGGGCCGAATGACATCGCGCGCGAAACGCGGATGCGAATGTTGCCGGGACGCGCGGCGATGCTGCCGCTGTTTACGCATTGCATTCTCGCGGCGCGGGCTTACGGCCTCGAAATTCTCGACGGTCCATACAACGATATCAATGACGTCGCCGGGTTCGCGAAGGAATGCGCGCAAGGCCGCGACATGGGTTTCGACGGCAAGACGCTGATTCATCCGGGCCAGATCGATGCAGCCAATGCGGCGTACACGCCGCCCGCCGAAGAGATATCACGCGCACGCAAGATCATGGGCGTGTTCGATCTACCGGAGAACGCGGACAAGGGCGTGGTTCAGCTCGATGGACAGATGGTCGAGCGGCTGCATGTCGAGATGGCGAAACGCACCATCGCGATTGCCGATGCAATCGCGGCGTTGAAGGCCATCTGATTGTCTTGAGGACCAAAACGAAAATGGCCGGGACAAGCCCGGCCATAAAACATTCCCAAGTCAGGCTGCCGAGCTACAGCCAGGGCCGTTCGGCTTTTTCCTTAGCCTCGAACACGTCGATCGACTTGCCCTTTTCCATTGTCAGGCCGATGTCGTCGAGGCCGTTGAACAGGCAGTGCTTGCGGAATGGATCGATCTCGAACCTGATCATGCCGCCATCGGGGCCGCGAATTTCCTGCTTTTCGAGATCGACCGTCAGCGTGGCATTGGCACCGCGATCGGCGTCATCGAACAGCTTGTCGAGTTCGTCTTGCGAAACGCGGATCGGCAGGATGCCGTTCTTGAAACAATTGTTGTAGAAAATATCGCCGAACGACGTCGAGATCACACACTTGATACCGAAATCGGCCAGCGCCCATGGCGCGTGCTCACGTGACGAGCCGCAGCCGAAATTATCACCGGCGACGAGAATCTTCGCTTTGCGGTAGGCAGTCTGGTTGAGGACGAAATCCGGATTCTCGCTGCCGTCATCCTTGTAGCGCTGCTCGGAGAACAGTCCCTTGCCGAGGCCGGTGCGCTTGATGGTCTTGAGATACTGCTTCGGGATGATCATGTCGGTATCGACATTGATGATCTTCAGCGGCGCGGCAACGCCCTCGAGTGTCGTAAACTTGTCCATGATGTTCCCGTGAACCGGATGCAATTTGAGCTGTTCTAAATATACCATCGCCGCCGTCAAGGCTATGCGCTGAGGGAGGACACATCATGAACGCCATGCGCGAATATGGCCTGCGGACAGGGCTTTTTCTTGCCGCGACGATGATCATGCTGATGCCGTCCGACAGCGCGCGTGCGGAGATGTGGTGCATCCGCGATTTCGGTAGCGACAACATCTGCGTGTTCGCCACGGCGCGGGACTGCACGTCGGCTGCGGTGATCCGGGGTGGTATTTGCGAGCGCGAGCCGTTAGGCCGCACGGAGGCCTCATCCGACCGGAAACCGGCGAAGCGGGTCAGGTAACCGAGGCCTCGATCGCGTCCATATCGTCGTCGGACAATCCGAAATGATGGCCGATCTCATGCACCAGAACATGCGTCACCACGTGGCCCAATGTTTCGTCGTTCTCGGCCCAGTAATCGAGGATCGGACGGCGATAGAGCCAGACCATGTTCGGCATCGGCGCCACATCTCCGCTTGAGCGGAACGGCAGGCCGACGCCCTGAAACAGTCCGAGCAGATCGAACTCGCTCTCGGCCTTCATTTCCTCAAGGACCTCTTCCGAAGGGAAGTCGTCGATGTGAATGATCAGCCCTTCGCACAGATCGCGGAAATGTTTCGGCAGCCGCGCGAATGCGTCATGCGCAATCACTTCCATCTCGGCAAGGGTGGGAGATTTCGCTGTCGGCCACATACGGCCTGTTTAGAAGGCTTGGCCGCCGGGGCCAAGGGGAGACGGTGACACACAGCCATTTCACCGGGGAGACGCCTGTTGACGCGCGCGGCTCAATCGGAGACGTTGCCGCCCATCGATTGGACAAGACGGACGGGACGGCGCTTCATGACGCGGGCAGGGATTTCGGCCATTCTGATGGGCCTGGTTGTTCTGGCCATGCCGGGCCATGCGCAGGCGCAGTCCGAAGCGCCTCAAGCCAGGCCGGCCATTCATGGGCTGACCGCGGAAGAGTTTTCCGCGCAGAGCCGCGACGTCATCCGCCGCAAGCCACGCCGCGTCCGGATTTATCGTGGCTCGAACTATCCGGGTCCGAATTCCAAACGTGTCTGCAATGCCCACTACGAGCAGGAATATCGCCCGAGCGGAACGGTGATCGTGCCGCGTATGAATTGTTACTGGAGCGGCTAGCTCAACACGCGTCAGCTCTTTCTGAGCACGCCGATTGCGCCGATGACGATCGCTCCGGCACATAATCCATAGACGATAACGGCCATCGCCATTTGCGTGAACGCGCTTGCCGTTCCCGGCGTTGTTCCCGGTCCTTGCGAGGCACAAGCGTGACCGGCGAACAGCAGCATTGTTGTGGCATTCGCCGCCACCCATCGGGTGCATGAGATGCGCGACATCACATCCTCCTTTTGCTGACTGTTGTCAGATACGCGCCATGTCACCGCCGGGTTCACGGCGTGACTGTCAATGTGCAGGATCCCGGCGCGCCGAAGTTCGTTCAGGATAGGCCTGCATAGGCCTGCAGAAGCGTGTTCATGAAGATGAATGTGAGAACGACTCTCAGGCTCAATGCCGCAAATTTTACTGGAATCGGTCGAATCGGCGCGCGCCATGATCTTGCTGCAAATCCGAAGTCATTCTTATTCTCGCTAAGTCGCCGATGCGGCCTGCCCGGTGCGCGCGGGGGGAAGGCTGTCGGCAAACGGTTTGAACGGAAATCGATGATGCGCGTTATCTTCAACGCATCGACCAATGATCGGAGGAGAACTGCAATGAGAAAGTTTGTGGGAGCCGTGGCGGTCGCTGCCGCTCTTTCTTTGGCCGGCTGGATGTCAGCCGCACCTGCGAGCGCGGCGTCGCCGACCTCCACCGCGTCGCATAGCGCGCGTACCGACGAAGCCAAACCGACCGATGTCAGCGCGCGCCGCCGCTACTACCGGCGCCATGGCTATTACGGCCGCCGTTACTACAGGCCGTACTACCGTCCTTACTATCGTCCGTATTACCGGCCTTATTATCGTCCGCGGCCCTATTATTATCGCCCATACGGCTATGGTTATTCGCCTTATGGATATGGCTACCGTCCTTACGGGTACGGATACCGGCCTTACGGCTTCGGTCCCCGGTTCGGTTTCGGCTTCGGCTGGTAAGTCCGAGGCAACAAAGCAAAAAAACAGGCGCTCTTTTGAGCGCCTGTTTTCTTATGATCAGTTGATGTCGATGCGAGCGGTTCAGCTCGCGTGCCATTCGCGGATGTCGACGAAGTGTCCGGCAATGGCTGCGGCTGCGGCCATTGCGGGCGACACCAGATGGGTGCGGCCCTTGAAGCCTTGACGGCCCTCGAAGTTGCGGTTCGAGGTCGAGGCGCAGCGCTCTTCCGGCGACAGCTTGTCGGGGTTCATCGCCAGGCACATCGAGCAGCCCGGCTCGCGCCATTCGAACCCGGCCTTGATGAAGATCTTGTCGAGACCTTCGGCTTCGGCCTGCTCCTTCACGAGACCTGAGCCCGGCACGATCATCGCATTGAGATTGCCGTTGACGGTGTGCCCCGCGACGACTTTCGCGGCCGCGCGCAGATCCTCGATGCGGCCATTGGTGCAGGAGCCGATGAAGATGCGGTCGAGCTTGATGTCGGTGATTTTGGTGCCAGCCTTGAGGCCCATATAATCGAGTGCGCGCTGCTTCGAGAGGCGCTTGGCTTCATCCGCGATCTTTTCGGGGTCCGGCACGACGCCGGTGATGGAGATCACGTCCTCGGGCGAGGTGCCCCAGGTGACGATCGGCGGCAGCTTTGCTGCATCCAGCCAGATTTCGGTATCGAACTGCGCGCCCTCGTCGGTACGCAGCGTCTGCCAATAGCGCATCGCCTTGTCCCAGTCGTCGCCGGTTGGCGACATCGGACGGCCTTTCAGGAATTCGTAGGCCTTCTCATCGGGCGCGATCAGTCCAGCGCGCGCGCCGCCTTCGATCGACATGTTGCAGACCGTCATGCGGCCTTCCATCGACAGGTCGCGAATGGCCTGGCCTGCATATTCGAGCACATAGCCGGTGCCGCCGGCAGTGCCGATCTCGCCGATGATGGCGAGAATGATATCCTTCGCGGTGACGCCGTCGGGCAATGTGCCGTCGACGGTGGCGCGCATGTTTTTGGCCTTCTTCTGGATCAGCGTTTGGGTGGCGAGCACATGCTCGACTTCCGACGTGCCGATGCCGTGCGCCAGCGCGCCGAACGCGCCATGCGTCGAGGTATGGCTGTCGCCGCAGACAATGGTGGTGCCGGGCAGGGTGAAGCCCTGCTCCGGGCCGATCACGTGGACGATGCCCTGACGCTTGTCATGCTCGTTGAAGTATTCAACGCCGAACTCGCGCGCGTTCTCGGCGAGCGCTGCGATTTGTTCGGCGCTTTCCGGATCGGGATTCGGCTTGGAGCGATCGGTGGTCGGCACGTTGTGATCGACCACGGCGAGCGTTTTCTTCGGCGCGCGGACCTTGCGGCCGGTGGTGCGCAATCCCTCGAAGGCCTGCGGCGAGGTGACCTCGTGAACCAGGTGGCGGTCAATATAAAGCAGGCAAGTGCCGTCATCGGCCTCATGAACCAGATGGTCATTCCAGATCTTGTCGTAGAGGGTGGTCGCTTTGGCCATGTTCGGTGTCCGATTTAACTGCCCGGTGGGGCGTTTGCGGCTTCAGAGCCGCTGGTAATTGCTTCCGCCCTTTTTACTCGCTTAACGCAGCAGGGGAAAGTATCCTGGTGTCCTGAATCCGAAGTTCGCCTCATTTTGCAGAGCGCTCTGTAGCGAACTTCGGATTCAAAAGGACACCAGCAATTGTAAATTCTAGTGTGGTTTTGGCTCGCAAGTCCGCAAATAACCGTGCCGCAGGAATGATGCGGACTT
>Ga0315336_1002791_pt1 | contig 25440 bp, 20 predicted proteins | sample ASW5metaG_FD_204512 | JGI IMG/M metagenome (GOLD analysis project Ga0315336, IMG submission 204512) | Ammonia-oxidizing marine archaeal communities from Monterey Bay, California, United States - ASW #5 | ecosystem: Environmental > Aquatic > Marine > Intertidal zone | place: USA: California... | reverse complement strand
TCCAGACCGACCTGGCCGTAGTAGTCGGATCCGGTCTGATACGGGTTCGAGAAGTTGATGCCCGTGGGGGCCTCCAACTGAAGGTACTCGCTACGGGCCGCGACATAGGGCAGAAGCTCGAGCCTCCGACCGGGCTCAATGCCTTCGATCCCATCGAGATGCGCGAAGCGAGAGACACCGGCACGCTCCAGGAGAGGCGTGAAGGGGAAAGTCGCGTTCTCTCCAGCTCGATTGATATTTCGCTCAATCTGGATACCCCATACCTGCTGCTCCTCAGGACCAAAACGCAGTTGGCTGAACGGGATCCGCATCTCGACCGTCCAGCCCGACTCGGTGACCTCGGTCGCCAAATCCCAGACGGGATCCCAGGAGGAGTCACCGCTCCCGGCACTATTTCCGGTAACGATCGCGTCGCCCATCACACCCGAGGGATTAGTCCAGAATCGGTAGGCCGTCTCGTGATCGTGGTAGCTGTCGAGGAGAAGGAGGAATAGGTCAGAGTCTTCGAGGCCGGCATCCCTACGGGCAAGTCGAGTCGTGACGGGACTTCGGTCCTCCAGGACAGCCCCTACATAGATGGCGTCGTCGTCAAAGGCGAGTCGCGCTTCAGTCCGTTCTGACACTGAGGAACCTTCAACCGGTAGGGTCTGAACGAAATCCGTGATGGGTGAGGCTCGGGACCAAGCAAGCTCATCCAGAACCCCGTCGATTGAGATCGAACTGCTCAAACGGATCGCATTGGCGCGTCCCGCCAATGCGTGGTCGTAGTTCCCCTCAGCGTTGACCGTGGTCACACCCGTTCCCTCTTCCACGACGTTCTGTGCGCGGAGGTCCGGAGTGCCGAAAGCGATGATGCCAGCGATCGCCAGAAGAACCGATGTTGACTGTGATCGCACTAGTCGAGGATTTATTCGGGGTAGGAGTTGAGGTGGTACCTTGGGCGAGAAGCGCTAAAGCTCTTTGGATCTTACCCGTAGGGCAAGGAGCGGAGTCGGCATCCGGACTTACGGGAGGCCCGGAGGCGCAACCGTCTACATGTCGTTCCAGTGGGACGGGAAGAAGGTGTAGAGAAACGCCAAGCGCCGAGATCGACGTGAAGCAGAGGAGTATGCCCGGCGTTTCGTTCACGGACTCGTGGAGGATCGCTTTCTCGGGCGATCATTTGGACGCTCAAGGGGAATACCTGAGCCCGGTCCTCAGTCTCGTATCCAGTGCGCTGATCCCGTCGGGCGGACCTCCGTCGTAGCGAAGATCGAACGATACCGTGAGGTCCAACTTATCCGTCACGGAGGACGCGATTCGAAGGTTCGCGAGCGTCCGGACGTCGTCCCAATCGCCGACGGCTGGCTGTAGATAAGTCGTAGACGTGATCACCAGGTTCTCGTTCGGTACCAAACGCAGGGTGAGAAAGTAGCTTCCCCGGGTGCCGGTGGTGCGATCATCGTGGATCGCGGTCTCGTGGAGGTCCAGTCGCTCGTATTCCAACATGAGAGCGGCGCCCATACCAAACTGCCCCCATGCTCCGCTGGCAAAGGAGACCCGCACTCCGCCCCCGGTGACCATTCTAAAATCGAGGAGTTGAGGCCGGTCATAGTTCAATTGCCCCCACCACTCCGGTGAGACGAGGTCGTTGTAACGGTAGGTCTGGCGATAGTGCAACAGGCCGGACGATGCGAAGCGGCTTCCACCGAGAAAACCGAGCCCCCCGTTTCCTACCACGAGCCGCGTTACCGATTCCGTCACCCTGTAGAGGCGTGCGTTGAGACCGACCTGGACCAAGTCTACGTTTCCAGTCCGTAGGGTCAGATCCCCACCGAACGTGCCCGAGTATCCGAGCGGTGGATCGTCATTCCGGAGTGCCTCCACATCGACCTGAGCTGACATGGGTGAGGGAGCAGCAGCAGCGAGAGCGATGAGCAGCCCGAGGCCGTCGCGGTGCAGGCAGTTGCAGCACCGGAGGCGCCTGCGGCGCAGAGGTGTGAGATGGACCTTGGGAATCATAGATGGTTCGTTGAGGAGGCTCTAGCCGAGGATGTGAATGTCCTTAAGCTAACGGTGCGGGGGCGAGAAGCGTGAGCGGACGGACGGTCGCGGTCGGCCAAAGTGTCTATACGCGAGATCCGGCCGGGAACCTGCTCGAATTCATCCGTTATTCTTGAGCCCGGCGGCCGCCGCACGATCTGCATAGCCTGAGGCAGTTGCTCGGCTTTGGGAGCCCCGCCCGCTCGGTCCGGCGGCCTCAGCGAGTCCAGATGAGGATTGCGCGGCAGCGTGTCATGCCCCCAATCCTACCCTTAACCACTGAGGCCGAGCATCCTGCATAAGTTCTTTCTGACAACTTCATGGGTCACTTCACAATAACATCAGAAAGACGCCCACAGGGTTGCCACAAAGCAAACTGGATGTGGCTTATTTGTTGCCAACTTGCTTCCTTTAGCCACAATTCATAATGTTTGAATGGGAGCGTGCTGCTCAACTGTTGAAAGAGAGTCCGGCCATGCGTTCATATCCCTACAGAAATCTGGTGGTTCTTGTCACCGCTCTCGCTCTCAGTTCTTGCAGCGAGGTGGGGACGGATCCGGGCCCACTGGAGGTCCGAGGAGCGGTTGCGGGTGCCGCGGCTGCCGCTGCGGCAGATGCTGTCCTCGAGGACCTGTACCAGATGAGTGATGTGGTGCCACTCGTGGGAGGCCCTGCGATGCAAGCTCAACAAGATGCTCAAGGAAACCGAACTCGCTCGAGGGTGAAGACCTTTTTCGATGGAAATGGGCTGGAACAGGAAGTGTTCGATCCAATCTCCACGGCCTCAATCCATATCGTGGTGAAGATCGCAAAGGAGAAATCGAGGGACAATTTCTCGGCCTCTGTCAAACGTAATCGGGACATGTGGGTAACCGGTCTCGAGGGCGAAGAAGAGACTCGAACTTGGAACGGATATGGATCGGGAGAGCGTCATCGGGCACGGATCGATGACGAGTTCGGAGAGCGGATCCGCGACGTCACATCCACCTCACTCATCGCGGACGTCGTCCGATCCGTCGACCGAAAGGCCCATCCCTGGCCGCTTTCAGGAACGATTACGAGAAACGTCGCGGTCACGATCACGAATGGCCGTAACGGCGATGTGAGCCGCGCGCGAACCGTGGTGATCACTTTCGACGGGACACAGTTTGCCATCCTGAGCGTTAACGGGGAACCATCGCACGAGGTGGACCTGGCGACCCGCAAGGGCCGGAATCCTCTGCGGCGAAAGACCACCCTGCCCCGGTGAGTAGACATTCTCCGGTTGGAGGTTCGGGTGTTCAACGAGGGCCGCAATGCACTATCGGTGCTCTGGTAGTTGGCTGTGGTTTTTGTCGCTCAAGGAAAACTGATTAATTAAACCTGAGCTGACCAAACCAGTTCAGTGGCATCCAGCCACGCCTAGCTATCCAGCAGTGGTGCAGCGTATCTGCTTCACAGCCTTTGATCCGAAATGAATGGCCCGGTCGCAAACCACAGGATTCCAATCATGAAAATCCTCCGCCGAGTTGCTCGATTGACTTGCTTGATCTTAGCCTCATTGATCCTGCTCCCCGGACTACTCAGCGCCCAGGGCAGGGTGGAGGAGTCGGATAGCCATCGCTTCACCGAAATCGCGGAAGACGTATGGCACGTGGTTGGAACCGGATCCGTGTATACCATGAGCAATTCGATGGTGGTGGTCGGAGCGCGCGACGTGCTGGTGGTGGATTCGCACGTAACCCCGGACGCCGCCGAGGCTCTGCTGGCCTCGTTACCGGTCATCACCGACAAGCCCGTGCACTACCTGGTGAATAGCCACTATCACTTCGATCATGCGCACGGCAATCAGGCCTTTCCTGAGAGCGTCGAGATCATCGGCCATCGCTTCACTCGAGCCAAGTTGAGCGGCGAGATGGGCAACGTGCTGGAAGAAGCCACGTTCAGGAGTTTTTCGGACGGAGTGCCCACTCTGGTGGCCAATCTCGAGCGCCAGGCCGCCGAAGAGAGCGATCCAGTGCGTAGGGCAGCGCTTCAGGAACGCCACCAAGTACAACGTGATTACATGGATGCCATCGGAGACGTCGTTCCCACACCGCCGAATATCACGCTGGAGGCGGAAATGACATTGTTCCAACTCTCCGAACGGGGAAGCCGCGAGATCCGGGTGCTCCACCTGGGCAGAGCGCACACCGGCGGAGACGTGGTTATTTTCCTGCCGCAGGAGCGCATCGTGTTCACGGGTGACATGATGGGGCCTGGGCTTGCCTACATGGGGGATGGTCATGTCGACGAGTGGCCTGCCACGCTGGAAGCCCTCAAGGCGCTGGATTTCGACGTTCTGCTACCGGGTCACGGGGCGCCGGTGCGCAGCAAGGATCCCATCACTCATTTCCAGGCCTATCTGACGGATCTGTGGCAGAAGACCAGCGCGATGAATCGTCGCGGGTTGAGTGCCGAACAAGCTGCTGAACAAATCGACATGACTGACCATAGCGACAACTATCGACAGCTTCAGGCCCCGGGCGTGGATCCGAGGGCGATTCGAAGAATCTACGAGCTGTTGGAGAACTAGGCGAGGTTACGTCTCGAAAGCGCTCAGTAGATGTCCTGTGCGATTACCATCTCGGCGTTTCGCAACGTGGCAGTATCATGGTCGTTGTCCCACACTGCTCGTCTACTTCCCATGTAGAAGGATGTGGCCGTAGCACGCTCCGACCCGCTTTAGAGCCGGATACTACTTTCGTTCGATGGAATCGGCGCCCCGGGCGGAAACGTGAAACAGTGCGAGGGGGAGTCGCACAGGTATCAACCCCCGATGTCCGTTGCTTCCGCACCGGGACTGAACACGGTCACGTATTCACCGTTGGTATTCCGGTTTGTCATTACCAAGTGCATCTGAGAACACCCTGAGGCTAATCGGGCCCTGCCCGATATAGGGCTCCTGCGTCCGTGCTCCGAGGCTCGCTAAGGCTTGATTCAATCTCAATTTGTCTGCATCGGACTCCCAACCCATCGCGACGACGAGCGTCGTCAACCCGGACGCTCTGTTACGTACATACATAACCGGCTTCCTCCCACCATGCTCGCGATCCAACCAGGGGCGTGAACATTTCGCCCACGATCGCCCACGAGTGGCCCGACAATCACACCCAGGCACGCCACTGGATACACGATTGAGCTTGCGCTGTTTGACAGGCTGGCCGAGCATTCCTAGGGCTGACGATGTTTGAGGTCGGCCACAGCCGCTGCTGCCTTATGCACGGGGTGGGTCATGGATCGAAAAAACTACCGGTTGGGTGGTGTTCTGCTACTTTCAATCGGTCTCGTGTCGGGCTGCGCCTCTGCCAACCAGTCGGGCTCTCCCTTCGACGCGGCTGCGGTCGTGGAGATGACCGTCGTGAATCGGGCTCCTACTGCCGTGACAGCCTTCGTGTGGTGGAGAGGCGGAGCCCGAATTCGGCTCGGCGAAGTCCGTGGAAGCGCGAACAGGACGTTCAACACTCCGATTCGGTCTGACGAGGTGTATCTGTCGTTTGAGGTATTGTCGGGCCGACAGGTGGGCCGCCCCGCCCCCCCAGCAACCTTTGTTCCCGTCCGACCCGGAGACCGGATCGAGTGGGAAATTAGTTCGACCTTCGTTTTGTTTTACCGACGTCTTCAGTGAGATAGGACGCGCTCGCTGAATCCGCTGCTACCGTTGAGCTAGCTGGAGATGAGCTTCGTTTAGCGGAGCCCCGGCTGAGCCTCTTGACCCAATCGATGAGCCCGCCGGGGCGCGATCGCCCGATCAATGATCGACGCCACCGTGGACAGGACGAGGAGGTAGCTCAATGATCCGACCAGTGTGGAGAATACTCCAACAACGCCCGCCACCACATCTAGGCGTGACACTGCGATGAGAACCAAAGGCACGAAATAGAGCATGCCGTTCCAGCGGCCGAGAAAACTGATGTGCAGTCGCTTTTCACGATAGAAGAAATGGGAATCCAGCACGTATTGTGAAAAGGCCACCACAATGAGAACGGGTAGAGCCGGTGGCACTTGACCGGCTATGGCAGCACCTGCGAGTCCCGAAGCAACGAACAAGAAATCCGTGGTGTGATCGAACACTTGTCCCCGAGGGGATGCCGTGTTCGTTCGACGCGCAACGATACCGTCGAAGTAGTCCGTCAGGATCGCGATACTCACCAACGTCAGTAGCAAGAGCGGTGACAGGAAGTCCGATCGCGCGAAAGCCAGTGCCGCGGGCACCACCAACAGCAACCGAAGAGCGGTAAGCAGATTGGCCATTACTGACCGAGCAAGTCGCGCTGTGCGCGTCGCCAAAAAACAAGGCCGATCACCGCATTGAACAGAATGAAGAAATTGTGCTGCACGAATCCGAAAGCAGCCATTTGTCCCTCATTCTCGGGAAACAGGATGACCCAAGAAGTGATCGCCGCTGCGCGCATGGGCGTGGGCACCGTGGCCGCAAAGAAGATCACCGGCAGATAACCCAGCGAGGAGGTAAAGGAAGCCTCAACACCAAACAGACGTAGCGCGATGGTGTAGACAACGACGGCTGAGAGTAGCGCCGGCGAGCGTAGTAGGAAGAAGGCCCCGTAGTGCCACGGCTTGGCCAATTTGAAGGCGTGGAAGATCCGCTTGTCCCGCAGCCGGTTCTTCGGGAGCAATTTACCCTGGAAATAGAGCAGCCACAGCGTAAGAAATACTGCGGCTCCCAAGGCAATCGGGGGGATGAGGCCGAATACGTCGGGCAGAGAATCGCGACTGACGAAGAATCCTATAGTGGCCCAAACCAGCAAATAGAACATTTCGCAAAACATGATGAACAACATGACCGAGCCGACTTCCCAACCCGGCACCTGGTCACGCCTGTTGAGATAGTAGGCCATGGCGCCCTTACCGATCTGCTCATTGAAGATCGAGATGATGTAGGCGCTGGCCCGGATCGGCAGAATGTCTCGGTACCGTATTTCCTTGATAAACCAGCTGAGGGCGCGCGTGACGACTAGGGTGTCGATGAAGAAATACAGAAACGAATAGACGATCATCATCAGCAGCCACGGCAGCCACGGGACGTTGCTGAAGACTTGTGACATGTAGTCGACAAGGGAGAGACCATCCCGTCCTGCAGCGCCATTCAGTCGATTGTACAAATAGATGAAACATCCTGCCGTGATGCCTAGAAAAACCATGCGCTGTAACGCGCTTGGTTTGCGGTGTGCTTCAAGCTCGTTCGTTTCTGTGTCGGTCATGTCTCCTGCTTCTTCGCAGTTAGAAGTTTTCCGAGTGTGGTAGACAAGGGCGTCAGGCTGATGCCCATTTCCGTGTCTGCGTTTTTCTCCACAACCTCGCTGGTGGTGATGACGTCGATGACCGTCGGCGTGATGCCCCCCCCCTTCATGCGACTGGTCACTGCCGCGACTAACTTGGCAATCCAAACGGGAGTTGTACCGATCGATAGTGGTCTTTTCATCATTTCAGCGACCCGCATAACCAACGCCCGATAGGGAATAGATTCGGGTCCGACCAATTCATGGACGGAGGCCCCTTCGGGTTGAGTCCTACAGCTTTTCAATATGGCCTGGATCAGGTCATCTACATCAAGGGGTCGCATAGTGTAATCGCCTCTGCCTAAAAGCTTTACCTTACCTCTTAGTGCGGATCTCAGAAGCGAATTCGCGCCCGCCGTGCCCGGTCCCAGAAGAATAGGGGTGCGAATGATACTCGAGGATATTCCTGATTCTGCCACCGCCCCCTCGGTTTCGCCCTTGGATCTGAGAAAACCGTTGGGAGAATTCACGCTGGCGCCGAGCACACTGACGAGAACGATGTGCCGCACGCCCACCTTTTGGCAGGCTCCAACGACGGCAGCCGTGGCCGCCACGTTGGCATTCGCATAACTCGATGCTCTGCTCTCGATCAAAATGCCCGCGAGGTGCACGATACAAGACACACCTTCTATGGTCTTGGCCAGCTCGCCAACATCGTCATAGGAAATGACGCGAGGGGCTATTCGGGGTGAGTCGGGAAGGGAAGCGGCGGCGCGTTCTGATCGCACTGCGGCGATGACGTTGATATCGCTGAGATCCGTATTCTCGGCAACATGAGCCAGTAGGTTTTGGCCCACACTGCTGTTGGCGCCAGTTACCGCGATTTTCATAATTTGCAGGGTATTCTGGTGACCTCGCAGGGTGTCTCCCATCTCAGCGATTCTTACATAGCGGGCAAGATGGGTCCAAAGCGCGTGGAACAGCAAGCAGCTCGGTGGGGATGTAGGCCTAAGCGAGCTCTCGTCTGAACCGAGGAGTCGCCAAGCTCAGCACGGCGAGGCCCAGGAGAAGGGTCGCGACGAACTGAGGCCAGAGAACATCGAGACCGGTCCCTTTGAGGAAGATGTTCCGCAAGATCTCGCTGTAATGCCGGATCGGGTTCAAGATCGTTATGTCCTGGAGGATCCGTGGCATGCTCGAAACGGGGAACATAAACCTGGACAGGAGCAGCGCAGGCAGGAACACGAGGAACGTCCCCATGAAGGCCTCCTGCTGTGTCTTGGAAACCGTGGAAATCAGCAGACCCATACCCAGGCCGGCCATCAGCAAGAGGAGGCTGGCCGTCAAGGGGATGGAGGAGGGTGCCCCGCAGCGGCACATCGAACCAGAGGACCGCGGTCACGAGAACCACTTCCCCCATGCTGCTGATCCCGAACGGAAGCGGCTTTCCGGCGGCGAGTTCCCCGGCCGTGATTGGGCTGACTTGGAGCTGCTGAAGGGTTCCGATTTCACGCTCCCGGACGATCGCGAGCGAAGTGGCAGCGTAGTGGACGAGCCCCGGGCGGTGGCGATGGGGGCGCAGTCCTCGCAACGGCGAGGCTCTATCTGTCCGCGCTGCAAGTTCCGCCGGCCCGATCCAGGTTGGCCGTCCGGATGAGTGCTTGGCTGCTCTGATACCGCCTACCCTTGCCGTGGGCCCGCTGAGGACAGTCGCCAGGGTGCGAAGGATGTCGCGGGCCCGTCTTTTGGATGAGACAGACACGCCTAAGTACCACACAGAATACCACACATCCCAGTGAACTAACAGGCACCCCTAAGGGTACCCATAGTGATACAGGGTTAAAGATAAAACGGCTTGGTTATTGGCTTTCTAGAAGAAGAAAACTGAGGAAATCAGGGAAGTTAATAAATAGTGTCCAACTTATCTGGGACAAGATCCCCAACACCCCGAACTCGGCCTCCACGGTGAACCCGACGACGCGGAAAGCAGGGTTCAGGTTCCCACCTCGTTTCGAAATTCAGCAGTCATCGCTGGCGAATACGAGTTCTAGCCATCGAACACCCCAATGACTAGGTGGCGCGCGGGGTCAGCCCGCGTGACGTTGCGGTGGAAGTTGAAGCGCAATATGACACTATGAGGCAAGGAGCCCAGCATGTCGACTGTCGAGCAGGTCAGTGAACCAGATCTGACTCCCGTCCAAAGGCTTGGCGAAGCGATCGCCGATCGGGTGGAGCGGTGGATGCCTGGTCCGTTTCTGTTCGCCATCCTCTTGACCTACGTCGCCGCGGGCGCCGCGTTCATCTCCGAAGGGTCCGGAGTGACCGAGATCGCCGTGTCATGGTACAGCGGCTTCTGGGGCCTGCTGCAGTTTGCCATGCAGATGGTGACCATCCTCGTGACGGCGAACGTGGTGGCGTACCACCCGTGGGTGAAGGGTCTGATCGTCAGCCTCGCGCAAATTCCCAAGAACGGCCGGCAGGCCGTCGTTCTGGTGGGTGTCGGATCGATGCTGACCGCATGGATCTCCTGGGGTCTCAGCCTCATTTTCGGGGCGATCCTGGCTCGTGAGATGGGGAAGCACGCGGCAAAGAACGGAATGGCGGTCCACTATCCGCTGCTGGCTGTGGCCGGTTACATGGGGATCTCCCTTACCTGGGGATGGGGGCTGTCCAGCTCTGCGGGACTACTTCAGGCAACTGATGGTAACACATTGATGCAAATGGAATTCGTAGATCGAGTGATCCCCTCGACGGAGTGGGTGTTTCATCCCTACCCGCTGGCCTTGACCGCGTTGGCGGTCATCTACGGCTCGATCATGCTGTACCTATTGAGCCCGCCGCGGGAAAACTGCCGCGGGATTGGGCACTACGTGGACCTCAGCCTCGATGGTGATCTCGGTCTCGACGGGGATCAGCAGGGGAGTGCTCGGCCAGAGTCGGCTTCGGTCGAGGAGGAGGCCCTCTTGGGTAACGCAAAGCCGGCGCTAGCCGACAGGATTGACAACAGCAGGGTCCTCGCCGGCGTCCTCGCGCTGACCGGGGTCGTGGTGTTTCTCGGGGCGTTCTTCACGCAGGGCCTCGGCGCCCTCGATCTGAACAATTTCAACTTCGGGTTCCTTATGATCGGCCTCCTGCTCTACGCCAGCCCGGCCAAGTACCTGCGGGAGTTCTACGATTCCGTTCCGGGGAGCGCGGGCGTCATCCTGCTCTTTCCGTTCTACGCCGGGATCATCGGAATCATGACCGGGACGGGACTGGTCGATTCCGTGACAGCATCGCTGCTCTCGATCGCCACGCCGGAAACGTTTGCGGTGACCGCGTGGCTCACCGGAGGTGTGCTCAACGTCTTCGTACCGTCCGGTGGCGGCGAATGGGCGATCATCGGTGGGCCGATGATGATGGCCGGCGCTGAGTTGGGAATTCCTCACGGCCAGACGATCGCGGCGTATTCGGTCGGGGACGCGCACACCAACCTTCTCAACCCCTTCTGGGCGATCCCGCTGTTGGCCATCACCGGACTTCGCGCGCGGGACATGTTCGGCTATGCGATCACGATGATGCTCTTGCTCATCCCATTTCTGGCAATCGTGCTCTACGTTCTTCCCTACTGAGATCTGCGTCCCGAGGCTAAAGGACTTCCCTCGGGCGGTACCGAACGAAAAAGACGCCCTCCCCCGTGCTCGTGACCACGATCGTTCCGCTCTCGAAGAAGGGGTAGTTCGACCAGGAGCCCCGCATGGACACCGACTCATCACTTGGGACCGTGTCGAGGAATCCCACCTCGACCGGATTCACCGGGTCGCTGATGTTTAGGATCCTGAGCCCGCTCACGTAATTCGACTGGTACATCAGGTCGCCCTTGATATACAGATTGTGGTCCGTCGTGAGGGTCTCCCCGAAGTGCTCCTTGACCAGAATCGGGTCATCAAGGTCGGACACGTCCCAGATCAGGGTTCGCGAGCCCCTCATCGCGGGGGCCTGGCCCCTCATCGCTTGGCCTTCGTCCAGCTCGTCACCGAGGTAGAAATATCGGTGGTCCTCGGTGATCCACCCCTGGTGCGCATAGGCGACGTTTGGATGTGAGGCACTGGAGAGCGCCACCGGGTTAGCCTTGTCGGAAACGTCCCCAATGGAGAGTGCGGTCTCGTTCGCGCCGAAACAGATTTCTTTTCCCGCGTGCTCCGCGTCGGGACCTTGATAAATGATGCACATCGCATCGTGTGTGTATCCGGTGCCTGCGCGTCCTGTGTTCATGTCCTGGAAGCACCCTAAGAATGTGGGACGCAGCGGATCATTGATGTCGATCATGTGGAGGCCGCCCCCGCAGGTCTCGCCACCCATGCTCGCTCCCAAGCCGTATGCGATGCCGGTGTCTTCGTTGATGGCGACGTTGTGCGCGCTCGCGAAGCCCTCGTACAGGACGTCGGGCTCGAAAGTGGCCGGCCCGCCGCTGACATCGCGAAGCCGCGTGAGGTCGAAGACCTGCATGCCGTGCCAGCCGGCGCCGTCGGCTACCACGAAGGCATGGCCGTCGAACACTTTGACGTCGCGCCATGTGGTTGCTTGTGAACCCCGGGTTCTCGGCATGTTACCGAGATACACCGGATTGATCGGGTCCGAGAGGTCGATGAAAGCCGTACCATCCGTGCGGCCCACGAGCGCGTACTCGCGCCCCGTCTCCGGGTCGGTCCAGCCCCAAACGTCATTCACCCGGGTCCCGCGGTCTCCCCCGATCGCGTCGACCGGGAGGAAGGAGAGAATGTCGACCCGCGAGCAGCCGAACTGGTCCGCCTCGCCGCTATCATTGCAGGCGATCTCGCCCCCGACCAGTGGTGGAAGACCAGGCTCCGAAGGGATGAGGAGCGTAGCCTCGGATACCCAGTTACCACCCCGGTGTCGCATCACCACAGCCGATCCGAAGCCGCCGTCGTTCCCCGGTTGCCCGACGATCGCGAGATCGCCTTCTGTAGCGACGGCGGCTCCGAACCCATCGCCGTCGGCTGGATCGAGGGTGTTCGTGATCTTGCTGGCCGACCCAAAGGTGCCAGCGTTGGGATCGAAGGTGAACCTGTAGATGGCACCTTCAAAATCAGTGCCCGGGGCGGAGACCCAGAGATCGTTCTCAACAGCGTGGAAGCCGTGACCGAAAAAGGTGCCGGGCCGACTGTCGAAAGCGCTGAGCGTGGTTCCGCGAACCCATGCGTCCGTGAGCGGTCGATACGTGTAGGTGTAGACAGCGCCCTCCGTCGTATTCCGGCCGGGGAGACCCAGAAGGGCCGTGCCCTGAAACCACCCCACACCGATGGCACCGGCTCCTGGAGCGCCGGGCATTCCGACATCCCCCGGCTGCGACTCCTCTGCTGGAAGCGCGAGGCGCGTCTCCTGGAACCACTCTCCGGCACTGTCTTGGGAAAAGATGTACGCGGCGCCTGTGCCCGCCTCACCTGCGAACGAGCCCACGATCAGCCTTTCCCCGTTGTAGGAGAGCCCCCACCCGAAGAACTCGCTCTCGGCGGGATTCTCAGGTTGGAGTACCGCACGCTCGACGAAGGGTCCCGAGCCGTCACGCTCGAAGACCCAGACCGCGCCGACGCCTCCGAACCCGAGCGAAGACACGAACAGAAAGTTTCCGTACAGCTGACCGAAACGGCCGAACGCCTCGCCCTCCTCGACGACCTCAGGCCGGAGCATCGATTCGAGCTCCAAGTTGTCGCCGTCCCTGCGATACACCCAAACCGCGCCGGTCGAGTTCTCGAATAGCGTACCACCCACGACCATCGAGCGGTCATCCATGGTAAAGAATCGGCCGAAATAATCCCCATCAGGTCCATGGGGAGGCGCCGACATCGTGGTGACTTGCTCCCAGCCATCTCCGGTCTGCTCGTAGGTATAGATCGTCGACGGGCCGCGCCGGGTGGTCGGCTCGGCGATCATGATCCGCCCGTCGCTGATCGCCACGGCGGCGCCGAACTGCTGGGCCGGAAGGGGAGCGGCTAACAGAAGTAGCGCCCACAGGAGCTTGGATACTCTACTCATCGCTCACGTCTCATGTCAGGGTGGAAACTGCCGAGTGCGCGGCGTGGTTGCCGCCCGGGTAGGATACGCGGCCCGGTAGCCCCGAGCCAGTTGCCGACGCTCGCCCTGCCCCTCACGTTGTCCCGACCCGACGAACCATAGCCCCCAACAGGACGGAAGCAACGTGCTGGCTTTGATCTCTCCCGCGAAGAGGCTGGACACCGACAGCGAGCCGCCCTTGGGCGACTTCACGTTGCCCCAACTGCTGGACAACAGCGAAGAGCTCGTGGACACGGTCAAGGGTTTGGGGAAGGACCGGCTCAAGGCCCTCATGAATCTCTCAGGTGCGTTGACCGAACTGAACCATGACCGTTACGAGCGGTACTCGACGCCTTTTGACCCGAGCAATGCCAAGCAAGCCGTGTTCATGTTCCGGGGTGACACGTACGTGGGGCTCGACGCGGACACGCTGAGCAAGGATGACCTCACGTACGCGCAGAACCATCTCAACATTCTTTCGGGCCTCTATGGCATGCTGCGCCCCCTCGACCTGATTCAGCCGTATCGCCTGGAGATGGGCTCCAGGCTTTCCACCGAGCGCGGAAAAAACCTCTACGATTTCTGGGGCTCGCGGCTCACCGACGCATGTAATGCGTTGACGGTCTCTCATGAAAACCGCACGGTCGTGTCTCTGGCCTCCAACGAGTACATCAAGGCCATCCAGCCCCAGAGCCTCGACGGCCCGTTCGTCACGTGCCACTTCAAGGAAATGAGGGACGGTGTACCCAAGACCATCGGGTTGGTCGCCAAGAGGGCGCGGGGAATGATGGCGCGCTTCATCGTCCGGAATCGTGTCGAGAACGAGGACGACCTGAAGGGGTTCGCCGAGGATGGCTATAGCTTCGTGCCCGAGCTGTCGAACGATGAAGATCTGGTGTTCGTCAGGGCATGAAGGCAGCCTGGTACGAGCAGTTTGGGACCGCCGCCGAGGCTTTAGCCATCGGTGAACTGGAGGATCCGCAGCCCGGCCCCGGTGAAGTATTGGTCCGCCTGCGCGCCAGCGCGGTAAATCCCTCCGATGTGAAGAAGCGAGCCGGGTCGTTTCCCAACCTGCTGGACGATGGCTACGTGATCCCCCACAGCGACGGAGCCGGCATCATTGAAGCCGTCGGCAAAGGCGTCTCCAGCGACCGGTTGGGCGATGCCGTCTGGGTCTATCAGACGCAGTATGGCCGGCGCTTCGGGACGGCCGCCGAATTCGTCGCGGTGGGTGAAGAGCGTGCGCCGCTGTTGCCGGAAGGTGTGACTCCTGAGGTTGGGGCCTGTCTCGGCATCCCTGTCATGACGGCGCACCGTTGCGTGTTCGCCGACGGACCGGTGGCCGGACAGACCCTAGTGATCACCGGTGGTGCCGGCCGTGTCGGCCACTACGCGATTCAGTGGGCGCATCACGTCGGGGCTCGCGTCATCTCGACGGCGAGTAATTACGAGGACGGGCAGGCATGCATGGAGGCCGGTGCGGATGCGATCGTCAATCACCGTGAGGAAGATTGGTCGGCCAAGGTTCTGGCCGCGAATGATGGTCATCCCATCGACCGCGTCATCGAGGTCGAGTTCGGCGCGAACCTTTCGGAGGTGCTGAAATTCGTCCGTACGGGCGCCACCATCGTGACCTATTCATCGACGCAGGCGCCCAAACCCAGGCTGCCGTTCTACCAGATGATGTATCTGGATTTGAGGATCCGATTCGTCATTGTCTACGCGATGCCAGAAGAAGCGAAGCAGCAGGCCATCGCCGATATCGACGAGGCGTCGCGAGCCGGTCGGCTTCAGCACCGGGTGGCGCATGTGCTGGGGTTGGATGAGATCGCCAAGGCACATGAACTGATCGAGAAAGGTGGTTTTCGAGGTTGTGTCGTGATCAGGCCCTGATCTTTGAGCACGACCAGTCACGAGATCCTGTGGCGCCCGTCGCCCGAACGTGTGGCATCGTCGGTATTGGCGGAGTTCGCGAATCGGTATGGTCCCCATGCTGGGCAGGCGTCGTTCGACTACCACAGCCTGTATCGCTGGTCTATCGAGCAACCAGAGGCCTTCTGGGAGAGCGTCTGGGAGTTCGGCGGCGTGATCGGTGAACCCGGCGAGACCGTCTTCGAACCGGGCACCGACATGCGCACGGCGCGCTTCTTCCCGGGCGCGACCCTGAACTTTTCCGAGAACCTCCTGCGGCGCTCGGATGGGGGCGAGGCGATCGTGGCGCTCCGTGAGGATGGCCGTTGCCGGCGGGTCACTTGGCAGGAGCTGAACGACGAGGTCGGAGCCTTCAGCGCCTGGTTGGACGAGGTGGGTCTGGAGGCGGGCGACCGGGTGGTCGCCGTGCTGCCCAACATCGCCGAGACCGTCATCGTCATGCTCGCGACCAGTGCGCTGGGTGGGGTCTTCTCATCGGCATCACCTGACTTTGGCGAGCAGGGTCTGTTGGACCGCTTTGCGCAAGTCGATCCGAAGATCCTTATCGCTTGTGACCGCTATCAATACAACGGCAAGACGGTGGACATTCGCGAGCGGATCAGCGCGGTCGTGAAGCGGTTACCGACCGTCGAGCAGGTCGTGATCGTGCCGTATGTGGACCTCGATGTCCCGGATGGGATGGATCTCGATATCCCCGATGGAATGCTGGATTGGAGCGAGCTGATCGACGGGAGACTCGGCCGGGCCCCTCAGTTTCGCACACTGCCATTCGATCATCCGCTGTACATCATGTTCACCAGCGGCACGACCGGCATACCGAAGTGCATCGTGCATCGCGCCGGTGGGACCCTTGTGCAGCATGTGAAAGAGCATCGTCTGATCGCCGGGCTGCGCCCAGACGAGAGGGTGTTCTATTTCACGACCTGCGGCTGGATGATGTGGAATTGGCTGGTGTCGGCGCTGGCCTGCGAAGCGACCGTCATGCTGTACGATGGCTCGCCGTTTTTTCCAGATGGCAACCGCGTGTTCGATTTCGTGCAGGATGAGCGTGCCATGTTCTTCGGCACCTCGGCGAAGTTCATCGACAGCGTGAAAAAGGCAGGGCTGAGGCCGGCCGAAACCCATCCCTTGTCGGACCTGGAGACCATCGCGTCGACCGGTTCGCCGCTGGTCCCGGAGAGCTTCGACTTTGTCTACGAGCACATCAAGCACGACGTGGCGTTGGCTTCGATCTCCGGCGGTACCGATCTTCTGGCGTGTTTCGTTGGACCGAACCCGCAAGGGCCCGTGTATCGCGGCGAGATTCAGGGGCCGGCCTTGGGCATGGCGGTCGAAATCTGGAACGATTCAGGCGAAAGGGTGATCGAGGAGCGAGGCGAATTGGTCTGCACGCAGCCGTTTCCGACCGTCCCGTTGTGCTTCTGGAACGACCCGGACGGCACGGCCTTCGAGGCCGCCTACTTCGACAAGTTTCCGGGTATCTGGTGCCACGGTGACTTCGCGATGGAAACCCATAATGGCGGCTATTTGATCATGGGGCGCTCCGATGCCACGCTGAACCCCGGGGGCGTGCGCATCGGCACCGCCGAGATCTACCGACAGGTCGAGCAGCTCGATGCGGTCGTTGAAGCGGTCGCGGTGGGACAGGAGTGGGACGGCGACGTCCGTGTGGTGCTGTTCGTCGTATTGCGAGAGGGCCTGGCACTTACCGATGCGTTGACCGATCAGATCAAGGCGCGTATCCGTACGGGAGCAACACCCCGTCACGTGCCTCAGGTCGTGTTGGCGGTCGCGGATATTCCGCGCACGAGATCCGGCAAGATCACAGAACTAGCGGTCCGGGACATCATCCATGGGCGCGAAGTGAACAACGTCGAGGCACTGGCGAATCCGGAAGCGCTGGAATGCTTTCGGGATCTGGTCCCGGTCCTCGAGGACCACTGAGGAATCGCGTTCGCGTCGCCGGGTTGGGAGCGTAGGCCGGATCGGTTGTCGCGACGTGGTTTTCTCGCTGCAGCCGGGATTGGAGCGGGTCTCTTTGCGCTTGGAGGTTGTAGTGCACAACGTCGTGGACCGACCGGGACCATGCTGCTGAAGGGGGCCCTGAACGGGGCTCGCCAGTTAGGGAGCCACCCGGCGTTGCCGACGACTCCCGAGGCGTTCGCTGAGGCCGCACGGGGCGCTGTAGGAGGCGGGGCAGGGGCAATCCACGTACACGTTCGTGACCTCGATGCCGCCGAGAGCGTGCGCGCCGAGGACGTCGCGCGCATCATAACGGTGCTTCGGGGCGCGATTCCCACCATCCCGGTCGGTGTGAGCACACACTTCGGCATCGTCGGAGACGCCGCGCAGCGGCACGCCCAAGTCGCCGAGTGGTCGGTGCTGCCCGACTTCGCCTCGGTGAACTTCAACGAGCCCGGTTCGGTCGAACTCGCCGAGCTGTTGATGGAGAAGGGTGTGGGCGTCGAGGCGGGGCTGTTCGACGCTGAGGCGGCTTCCACCTGCGTCGACAGTGGTCTGGCTCCACGCTGCCTCCGACTCATGATGGAGCCGCGGGGTGGCGACTTTGAGGCGGCCGTGCGAAGCGTGGACGAGATGGAGTCCGTGCTCGCCGCCGCCGGAGTGGGCCGACCCCGACTCCTGCACGGATCACGGGCCACCGCCTGGCCGCTGATCGAAGTGGCGACCCAGCGGGGGTACGACACACGTGCCGGCCTCGAGGATATGTTCGAGCTGGCCGATGGCACGATCGCGCGGGACAACGCGGAGATCGTAGCGGAGGCCGCGCGCCGCATCGCTGCCGTGATGGGGTAGGGGCATCGCCAGCAGCCCGGCCAACCTGCTTTCGTCCAGGCCCCGACTTGCGCGATGCGACGGCCCCGGAGAAGGTTGTTCCGTCGACCCATCATCCGCCTCCGTCTTGGATCCGAGCATGAAAAACCGAACCGATCTCCTTGGGAGTTCCGTCCTGGCCAGCCGCGTCCTACGTGTCTGTCGCACGTCCTGCGCGATCACCGCCATCATTGCCGGGTCGGCGGTGCCTGCCGCAGCCCAACAGCCGACCGGCTCACCCCAGGATGCCAGAGCGAGCGATCCCCCGACTCTTCGAAGGAACGTCCGCAACATTCTGGGCGGCGTCCCCATGACGGCCGCGGACAGCATGCACCAGCGTGTCGTGCGCCTCCTCGAGTTCGACAGCTATAAGGAGCTCGTTCGTAGCCTGACGCAGTTCGGTGACCGCGAGCAGGGCACGCCTCGCAACGCGGCGGCCGTCGACTGGATCGAGGGGCAGTTGCAGGGTTGGGGGTACGAGACCGAACGCGTTTACTACATGTACACGCCCCGCGTTCCTCAGGGCGTCCCGACGCCTGCGCCCGAACCCCGCGAGGAGGTGTACGCGACAAAGATCGGGAGTACGAACCGGGGTGAGATGTACATCATCAGCGCGCACATGGACGGGCGGGGCGGAGGCCAGGCCGCAAACGACGACGGCTCGGGCACCGCGCTCGTGATGGAGATCGCGCGTGCGCTCGCTTTACCGGGGGTCGAGTCCGACGTCTCTATTCGCTTCGCGCTCTGGAACAACGAGGAGACGGGGTTGAACGGGGCCGGCGCCTACGTCGAGCAGCGTGAGGAGCTTCAGGGCATCGAGGTGCCGGCGGGCTCGGGGCAGTACCCGGAGCCGCGGTGGCTCGGCATGATCCAGCATGACATGATGATGTGGGACCACGGCAACCCCGTCACCTTCAACCAGGCGTTAGACGCCGATGTTGACGTCGAGTACCAGCTCAACTCCGCCTTCGCTGAGCAGTCGGCCCAGCTCGGGCTGGCGCTCATCAACGCCAACCGTCTGCACGCGACGGACTATCCCGCCGTGCTCAGCAACGCGATGAGCAATACCGACTCGACGCCCTTCATGAACGTGGTCCCGGCGGTGAGCCTTCGTGAGAACCGGCGCCTCTACGAGACCGGCAATGGGGCGAACCCGCATTGGCACCAGCCGACTGATCTGTTCGAAACTTTCACGGACGCAGATTTCACGCTTGGTCTGAACGCAGCCCAGACGACGCTCGGCGCGCTCGCCAAGCTGGCGGGGATTCGCATCAGGAAGTGACGCTCGGGCACGTTCGTGTGTGGCTAGCCGGCTCGCTCGTCCTTGCCGCGGGATCGGGATGCTTTCGTGATCTTGCGGGTCCGGATTTCCAGCCGTTCTGCGCAATCGAGCCCTCGTCGTCCATTGTGGCGTTCGAGGACGCCATCCTGGCGGCAGAAATCAGGGACGACCTCTCAGTCGGCCCTCAGGATCCCCTCATCTGTGGTCTGGTGGAGACACTCACCACCCTGAGTGCGGCGAGCGCAGGGATCGTGAGCTTGAGTGGGATCGAAAATCTCACGGGCCTCACGACTCTCCAGATCCGCGACAACGCGATTACCGATATCAGCCCGCTGAGTCGGCTCACCGGCCTGACGTCTCTCAACCTCGCCGCCAACTCGATCACCGACGTCAGCGCCCTGAGCGGGCTCACGAACCTGACGTTTCTCGCCATCAATCTAAACCAAACCATCAGTGACATCAGCGCGCTCAGCGGGCTCACGAACCTGGCGGGAACCCTGTGGATATACAACAACTCCATCACCGACATCGGCCCCTTGATCGGTCTCACGAACTTGACCGGGCTCAACGCCTGGGACAATTCGATCACCGACCTCAGTGCGCTGCGCGGTCTCACCGGCCTCACGGCGGTCCGGGTGTCCATGAACTCGATCACGAACCTCGGCGACCTCAGCGGGCTCACGAACCTGGAACTCGTTTCGCTCCATACCAACCCCGAACTCAGCGATATTCAGACCCTGCTGGACAACCCGGGGCTCGGACCGGGGGATGCTGTGCAACTCAAGAATACGAGCGTGAGTTGTACGGACGTGGATGCGTTGCGGGCCAAGATAGGGGATGTGGTTTCCGACTGCCCGTGATCCATGAGGTTACCACAAGTCGGGGAGGAGACGTTCAGGCCCCAGCGCCAACTGCACTTCGAACGGTTGAACCGTGATGTTGACGAAGCTGTAGTAGCCGACCAGGCCCGCCAGGTCCATCACACCTCGTTCTCCGAACACCTCACGCGCGTGGCTGAATGTAGCGGCCGTCACTTTCTCTTCGGTGACCACTTCACGGACGAAGGCGATGGTCGTCCGCTCATGATCGCCAAGACCGGGTATGTCGCCTGCGGTGTCTAGGTCAACGCGTCCCCGCGACGATGAGACTCGATAGCCGAAAGAACATCGGTCCTCCTCAGTTCATGCGGTAGTTCATAGTCTAGGCCGACCTCCGGGGTTCTCAGTGATGAGAATGTAGTCGAGAACATCACCCGTAAGTGGTTCTGGCCCCTTAGGATAACTATTTTCTCGAAGAACGAAGGCCAGGATGTCTCGATAGGTCTGGGCGGACAGCGAACCGGGTCGATCAGTAGGCATCCGTTCCTGGACTCGCGTGAACAATTCCCCCAGCGTCGACCCACCCCAGAGAAACTCGAAGCTCATTCCGACCAAGCTCGGCGACGTGTTGTCGCCACGCAGGTCAGCCGCGTGACACCCGGAGCACGACTTCGTGTACAGAGCCTGCCCGCGTTCGGCCTGCTCCTCGCTATAGACGCCGTCCCACACCGTGCGTTGATTCTCTGTCGGTGCTTGCTGTGCATAGGCACCCCGTGGAGTCATCGTGAGCACCACCGGGGTGGCGCTCACGAGTGATAGAATCATCAGTGCTCGTCCGGCTAAGCGAAGCCATCGAGTCATCAGTTCCCGTCCGGCAGTGCGAAGACGTAGAGCGAGTTGCCATGGTTGGGCCGGGTGATCTCCGGGATCAATTCGCTCGGAATCAGGGTGCCCCAACTCCCACCGCCGATGCCAGCCGGTACGGCCACGTACTGCTTCCCATTCGCCAGGTACGTCACCGGAAATCCCTGTGCCGAGGTCGCCAGCCGGGTCTGCCAGAGGATCTCTCCGTCGGAAGCGTCATACGCGTACACATGACGATCCCAGTCACCCGCAAACACGAGGCCACCGGACGTCGTGAGTGCAGCCGTGTTGATGGGTGATACGGTGCGGTGCCGCCACAACGGTTCTCCGGTGGTGATATCCAGCGCTTGGAGCTGACCCAAATGGTCTGGGGCATCGGGGTGTCTATAGTCGGCGCGGCGTACAGGGCCGGTCCCACCCCCACCGATGACGCGTTCGGTCGGGCCGAACGTGGCCCGCTCGCAGTTGAGCGTCATGGGGATGTACAGCGCGTTGGTCTCGGGGCTGAACGCCATCGCGCGCCAGCTTTTGAAGCCGGAAGTGCTCGGGCACATTTCCATCGCGACGCCGATCTTGGGAATCCTGCCCCCCAGGTAAGTGACCTCACCGGTGTCCGGATCTACGTCGACGATATTCTGATAGCCGAGATCGGTGGCGCGGATGAAGGCGCCGGTTTCTCGATTGAGCTGCCAGAGGATCGCCAGCTTGCCCATCTTGAACAGCGAGGGTTGACCTCCGACGTCGATCAAGATGTTCTCGAACCCGTCGTCCATGTCGTTCGTCTCGCCGGGAAGGTGCTGGTAATACCACACCAGCTCTCCGGTATCGGGATCGAGCGCGAGTGTCGAATTAGTATAGAGAGCGTCACCATCCGTGCCGCGGACTGCCCGGGCCCACGGCTTGGCTTGAGACGTGCCCCAATAGACCAGATTGGCTTCGGGGTCGTAGCTACCGGTGATCCACGCGTCGCTGCCGGCCCTGAACTCCAGCGGCAAGTCGCCCCACGTGTCTCCGCCCGGCTCTCCGGGAAGGGCGACGGTTGCGGTGCGCCACTTCTCCTCGCCCGTATCGGCATCGAGCCCCGCGATGAAGCAGACGTCTTCCTTGTATCGCTCACAGCCGGTGATCCCGGCGATGACCGTGCCACGAACCACGATCGGGCCGGCCGAGTACTCGTACCCGAGGCCCGAGTCGGCCATCCCCGTGTCCCACACGACCTGTCCGGTCCTTGCGTCGAGTGCCACGATATGCGCCCCGTGGGTGGCCCCGAAGATCTTGTCACCGTAGATGGCGATGTTCTTTTGAGCCCCAATCCCCCCGGCCACGTCCGGGTCGACTTCCGGCCGGTATTCCCAAATCAGATCTCCCGTCGCGGCGTCGAGCGCCTGAATGACGTCGCGCGGGTTCGGCAGGTACATGATCCCGTCGTATACGAGAGGCGTCGCCTCTTGCGCACCGGACTCATCCATGGCCCACGACCACACCAACTGTAGCTGGCCGACGTTGTCCCGGTTGATCTGATTGAGTGGGCTGTACCCCCACGCGTCGTCGGTACGCCTCCAGTTGAGCCAATCACCTGGAGCCGGATTGCGTAGGGTCTCTTCGGTAACCGGACGAAAGTCGGTTACTTGCGCCGGCAGACCGGGGCTCGCCAAGAACAGCCCGATCGAAAGAGAGACAAGGGATCGCGCTATCATCGGTCGCTCCTCCCATTTCATGGTTCCCCAGAACTGACCGGTTCATGGTCCCCGGGAATTAACGATTTTTCCGCAGGGCCAGGGGCCACGCGGCGTCTGATGCCACCAAAGTTCGGTTGAAGATCGGTCGTACAGTCGCCATGCCGCAAGCGACCGTGAAATTCATTCTGGAGAATCGGCAGCACCAGGCACCAGGCGGGGGGTTCGCGCCGGTCTCTTGGCTACGCCTGCTTGCTGGCCCCGACCCTGCTCCCGTATGATGTTAGAGCTGTCCCCGGTCCGCCCACGCTGGGACCCCGGCAGTCCCGTCAGCCACAGGAGACCGAATCGATGTCTCAGGTCCATGAGCTAAATCGCAGAGCGTTCCTGAAGAATGCAGGAGTGACGGCAGTTCTTGGCGCGGTTGGTGCCAAGCCCCTATCCGCGACCCAGGCGACGGGCGTACCCCCGACGTTGCTCTATCCGAACTACGACTTCGATGAGACCTTCGACCGTGTCGGCACCGATTGTAGCAAGTGGGACAGCCCGATCGCGACGTTCGGGGAGAACATTGAGGTCGCGATGGGGATCGCCGACATGGACTTCCGAGTGGCGCCGTGCGTCACCAAAGCCCTTGCCGAGCGTTGCGCACACGAGAATTGGGGCTATCTGAGGAGGCCCGAGTCGTATGTCCAGTCGATCGTGGACTGGAATAAGCGACGCTACGACCTCGACATCGATCCCGGCACCATCATTTTGAACACGGGCGTCCACTCGGGCCTCATCGCCGCATTGCAAACGTTCGCGCCTCCTGGATCCCGCGTGCTTCTGACCGCGCCGGTCTACAGTGGATTCTACAGCGACCTTCGATTCACCAGGACGGTGCCCGAGGACAGTCCAATGAGGCTGGTCGACGGGCGTTACTCGATAGACTTCGAGGACTTCGAACGGCGGGCCCGTCGCGCCAACGTGTTCATCCTGTGCAATCCTCAGAACCCGACGGGCAACTTGTGGTCCGCGGAGGATATGACGCGGATGGGGGAGATCTGCCTCGAACACCGCGTCGTCGTGCTCGTCGACGAAATCCATTGCGATTTCGTCGGAAACGATGAGCAGTACGTACCGTTCGCGAGTCTGCCGAACAGGGAGATCGTGAACAACAGCATCACGTTCAAGTCGGCGAGTAAATCCTTCAGTCTGTCAGGCATGAAGGCCGCTTGGTACTTCTCCAGCAACAGAGACTATCTTGAGCGAGTGGGGGCGAACTCCCGAGCGGATTTGAACACGTTAGGGATGGTCGCAACACAGGCCGCTTTGACCGATGGCGACGAGTGGCTGGACGAATCGAACGTGTACCTCAACGCCAACCAGGAGCTCGCCGAAGCCTACATCAGGGAAAATATGCCCCTCGTGAAGTACACCAAGAGCCCGGGGACTTACTTGGCCTGGCTGGATGTCAGCCAGGTGGTCGAGCGGATCGGTGCTGAGTCGATCGCCGCTGAGGAAAACGCGAGCTCCGGGGGACAGGTGACGCCTGAGAGCATCGTTCAGCGGTGGTTCGCTGAGAACGCGAGGGTCTACGTGAATCCCGGATCGTCCTACGGTACCGGGGGTGCGGGGCATATGCGAATGAATCTCGCGACTTCTCGGGGGCTCGTGGAACGCGCCCTCGGGAACATGTCCAGGGCGCTAGCGAGGGCTTGAGACACTACCGCCCGGCGGGCAGGTGCACCGCCGGGCGGTTCGAAGGACCATCGATGAAGGACCGTCGGAGGTTCTCCGCTCAAGACCTTGAGCTTCTCAGCTCAAGACGTCACGGAACACCCGGACCGCCATCTCCATTTCCTCCATGGTCCCGAGCGAGATCCGAGAGTGGGTCTGCTCCATCGGCGGGAAGTCTCGGCCCACACGCACCTTCTGCTCGAGACAAGCCGCTCGGAACTCGCTCGCCGGACGCCTGAGGTCGAGAAAGATGTGGTTCGTGTGGGACTCAGGGGTCTTGAACCCCAGATCTCGGAACGTGGCGAGTGTGAACTCACGAATCTGAGCGTTCTCTTCTCGCTCCTTGTCGATATGGTCCGAATCAGTGATCGAGGCGATCGCGGCAGCCGCGGAAAGCGTGTTCATACTGCCCAGATTCCACGCCGAAGTGATGGCACTGAGGGTCTCACGCTGCCCGATCGCATAGCCGATCCGGAGACCCGCCATCCCATGCGCCTTCGAGAAGGATCGGGTGATGAAGACGCTCGAAAACTCCTGCGTTAACGGGCTCGCGGTCTGCACTGCCGGGTCGGCTGCATAGTCGATATAGGCCTCGTCGATCAGGATTTTTGTGTCGGGTGATGCCCGCATCACCCTTCGGACAAAGGCCTCCACGGCAGCCGCCGGGTGCACCGTGCCCGTCGGATTGTTCGGGTTGCAGAAGAACACCATGCCCGCCCCGGTCGCGGCGGCCGCCATCGCATCGATGTCCAGGCCCAGCGAACCATCGACGGGGATCGCCTTGATCGGCACGCCGAGCCGCCTGGCTGTCCCGTCGGGCGTTCCATAGGTCGGCGCGGCCGTGACTAGGGGCTTAGTCGCCGAACAGAAGGCGCGGACCGCCCCAGCCAAGAGGGCACCCGAACCCGTACTCACGACCACATTGTCGCGCTCGACATGGTACTTCTCGGCGATCGTCGTCACCAAGTCGTTCGTGTGGT
>Ga0315336_1002789_pt1 | contig 25459 bp, 22 predicted proteins | sample ASW5metaG_FD_204512 | JGI IMG/M metagenome (GOLD analysis project Ga0315336, IMG submission 204512) | Ammonia-oxidizing marine archaeal communities from Monterey Bay, California, United States - ASW #5 | ecosystem: Environmental > Aquatic > Marine > Intertidal zone | place: USA: California... | reverse complement strand
ATCTTCAGGGCTCGCACCTGGCGAACAAATACGCGGCGATGAACGCCCTGGCCGTGACTTCAGCGCATGGCCACACTTACTATAAAGCGCCGCGTGTTCGTGGCCTGGGCTGGTCTTTGTGGGGAAGCGACCCCGAACCAGTCGCCGCGCCAACTAAGGCCGAACTGTTTCAGGATAAGGTCGCTTATCTCCGGCGAAAATACGCCTGGTCAGGCCCGGCCTGGTCCAAGGGCGGCTCTTTTACCTCGATGCTTTATAACGCCCAGATGGCTTATGACCAGGGCCAGGGCGCAGAGGCTCGGAGGCACTTTAACAACTCCCTGGCGATTCTCCAGGAACAAGGCGACCAGGCGATTTTCGAGCATGGCCGCGAGCTGATGAAGGTCTTTGTTGACCACACCGGAATCATTGACGACCTGCCAATATCGCCAGCCGAGAAGGAGGCCGAACGGGCCGCCGCTATCGCTCGGACGCTCGAAATCGAAGAGGCCGCCGAGTATGCCCAGAAAGAGGAGGCCATACAGAGCGAACTTGATTGGAGCCTTGAAGACGAAGCCCAGGACCAACGCTTGCAGGAAGCGATGACCGATGGCTCTTTCGGCGGAACCCTCGCGTATGCTGTCGGCGGTGATACCGGCGAAGGTATCAAAAAATTCGGCGAAGGCATAGAGAAGGGCCTGGACCCTGCCGAATGGCTTAAAATACCGGCTTTTAGGAATCTCGCGATTCTCGGCGGCCTGGGCCTGGCTGCCTATCTCTGGTCGAAAAGGTAAGGGATACAAACTAATACCTTTTTTATAAATGAGCCCAGATTCGGCGCGGGTTACAGGCCGAAAATCTCGAGATTTTGTGTAACTTTTTGAAGGCTACTCTCCTATGGTAAGAATTCCAGATCATTACATTCGAGGGGGGCAGCCTTTCGCGAGTTACTCAAAGGGCGATTATTACCCTATGTGGCGCGATCTGGGGATTTCAGCCGAGGATGAAGATTGGGCGAACGAGCTTTTTAGTTGGTGCGACGGTCACCCATCGGGGAGTTGGTTTGCCCTTGGCCTTCGGATGGCCGTTCTCTGGCGGCTCGCTTACGAGATAGACCCGAGCTTGACGCCGCAGTATGAAACGTGGTTCAGGTGGGCGAACACACACATACCATACATCGGCTATGGGGCGCATTATGTCGCTTCTTTGAACAACGAAGCGCGGGCCGTCCTAGCAAATGGAAATCTGCCCTTTGAGGTGACCGGCTGGGATTGCGAATCAAACCAGGGGCCGCCCTATCTGATTCTCCGGCCACAGTTACCAGGCGAGAAGGTTACCGCCGAGCAAACCGAAGCGATCAAAGGCATGTACAAGCGTGTCACTCAGCTTGACCCTCAAGTCTACCTGGCCGACCGGGCCGACGAAATCGCGATGGTGAAATCCCAGCTCAAGGCGGGAACGCTTAAAATGAGCAAGGGGCCGGAGCTGGCCGTTCAGGCCCAGGCCGAGGTCGAAGCCTACGAGAACGAGGCCGACCAAGCCGAGATTGAAAACGAGAAGATGGAAGCTCAGAAGGCCGCCGCCCAGGCCGAGTATGACGAGGCCGCCCGCGAGTATATCGCCGCTGGTGGATCGCCTGGCCAGCTCGGCTCTTTCTCTTCTAGCTTTCGCCGAATTCGGAACCAGGCTAAAAGGGTTGTGCGCTCTGTCGTCACGCCTGCTATCAGGCTTAGAAACGAGATTTCACACTCGATATTACCAAGCGCCGTTAGAGAATTTGGCCGCGATATTGACCAGGAGACGCGCCGCCTGGGCCGCCGAATCGATGACCAGCTCATGCGCTCCATGAAAGAGACGATGGAAGTCGCGCCCTGGATCAAGCTAGTAATGCCTTTTATTGGTTTTATTCCGATCATTGGATGGGTCGCTTTGTTGGTTCTGTCGCCAGCCCTGGCCATTGTAGAAATCACCTGGGCGGCGAAACAAAGACGCGAATTAGACAAGCAAATCAAACGCTCAAAGGCTGCCTTGCTTGTTCAAATCGCCGGTATCGAGGCCGCGACCGCAGAGATGCGCCTGGCGACTGCCGAATTAAGAAGGCAGCGCGAGCAGCTCGCCGCCCTGGCCAAAGCAGAACAAGAGCGCCGCCTGGAATTCGCCGAAGGCTTCATGAACCAGGCCGCCAAAAACAACGCCATCGCGATGACTGCCGCTGGCATTGTCACGGCGGGAACTTTCTATTACTCAAAAAACAAACTGATTGCTCTGGCCCCGCTTGCCATATATGCTGGCTGGGCTTACTACCAAAAGAAGCAGGGGCCGATGAGTCCATATTGGGAATGTATAGCACTTGAGGGCGGCGTCGATGAGTGCCGCGATGTTTGGTTAGAGCGCCAACTTGGCCCGAGGCCAGACTGGGCAAATATTGAATTGGGCGAGGTGATAAATGTCTGATGAGCAAATCCGCGAACTAATGCGCCGAGCGCAAGCCGACCCATCGAACCTGCAATTATTGCGGCGTCTTTCTTCTTTGCAAACGCGGGCGGCTTCCCAATTGCCCACGCGCCAGGAAGTCTTCGAGAGGCTATTAAGCTTTTCTCAGTCTTCCGAAGCCTGGCCTGTTGATATATTTGAAGCCGAACTCAGGAAATACCGGCTGCAATTTGGTGTTAAGTCAAATTTGAATTCCTCTCGGATGGCGACTCTTATTCAGTCCGTTTTCATGGGCAAGGATAATCGAGGCTGGGACATAAAAGATGACATCGATGACTGGAAGTTTACTCTAAAATACACGCTCGCGGCCCTGGTCGGTCGGCTATTCGCCCATCATCATGGCTGGACGTATTCAGGAGTCATCGCCGACTCCCTCGCCCCGCGAAATATACACAGAGATGGAAAAACGCTTTACTTCGAAAGCAAGTATTGGGGCCAGGCTTTTAAGGCTTGGGGCCGTCGTCATGGTGGGAACATAAAGGTTTCGACCAAGCACCATCTCGACCTTGTATCACAATCAGAGCCAGGGCATCGGCTCCTTTCTTGGATCGTTCCATTTGCTGCAAGTCCTAGCGGCGGAAGCAAGGAGGTTGACGCAAGAACCCTTCATCCTTGGTCAACGAGGGCTTATGATGAATTCACAAAGACGGGCGGCGGGATTCTCATCCCAAATGATTTTGTCCCCGAGATCGCTTTCGAGCTTCACAAGATCGTCAAAAAGAAATATACAGCGCAGCCGAGCGTTCAGGGCATCGCGTGGATCGAGGCCGGAAAGCCGGGGGAGAAGAAGGCCGCAAAGAAGACAGCCACCAGGCCGAGCAGGCCGCGACCAGGCACACCCGCGCCAGCTCCGAGCAGCTCGGAAGATGTCTTTCTTCCACAGCCAAGCATGGGCGGCGACATTCTCATCCACCACAGCGCCGAGCATGGAACCGTCATCACTGGCGACACCAAGACATACAAGGACGAAATCAAAGCGGTTAAAAAGCCCAAATTCCGATGGTCGCGCAAGCTCGGGGCCTGGTATGTTGGACGCTCGCGAGGCGTCGAAGGGAACGCTGGCTATGATTGGGCCGCCCTGGCCGAAGTATTCCAGGACGCAGGCGCAAAAGTTGAGCTTGAATTTCCAGGCGTCGAAGAGTTTTTGGCGGCTGCGCCCGCCTCGATTCACGAGGACCAGCCCGCGCCAGGCACCCCCGCGCCAGCTCCCGCACCATCTGAGATGGCCGAATTCAAGGAGCGAGTCGCCGCCACAGCTCGGAAGGGCGCGGCGAATGAAGCGCACATGGCGCGGGCTGCCGCCTCTGCTCTCACATTCCCGCCGCTTTACACGGACCCTAACGAGCCCATCCATCATGCTTCGCATTACTTCGTTCCTGGGAAATACCAAGGAAACATGATTGAGTGGGCGAAGTGGGAGAAGCGTTATAATAAATCCGTGAACAAATCCGTTTTGGATATCCTGGGCTCAAGCGCCCCGCCGCCAAAGAGAGTAAGATTCTTGGCCGCCGCCCTGGCCGAGCGCGGCCTGCCCGCTAAAGACGCCTACAAAGTAGAGACGGCGGGCGCTCGAATGAGAGCCGCCGAATACGCCGAGAGCTACGAGGAAGCATACCGAGCCGCCGCTATGGATGCCCTGGTTCATCGTCGGCACAATGACCCATCATTTGCTGCGCCAGCGCCAGCTCGCGGCCCATACGGGCAACCAGCCCACACCCCGCCATCTCTCGTTAAGGACTCAGTATTGGCGGGCCGTGTTCAAACGATCATCGGCTACGATAGCAGGAACGCGGGCCGCGTTTACGACTCCCTCGAAATCGGCGACATCTGGCTACAAGACGACAAGAACCCAGCCAAGGCCGAGCCCTGGAAATTGATAGAAAAGAAGCGCAAGGACGAATACACATTCGAGCTACTCAAAGACGTTCGAACTGGCCTTAAAAAAGGCACACAGCGCTACATGTCGAGGATGGGATTCCAGCACAGCGCGACAAGCAAGGTGAACGCGGGAAACCAGCACATAATCAAGGCAAGCGGCGCAGACATACCGAAGCCATCGCCGCACAAGCCAGGAGATCGCGTCTATAAACTGACAAAGAAAAATGAATGGTGGGTTCGAGGCTTTGCAAGCGAGAAATCAAACCCAGTCCCTTTTAAGACCAAGCGCGAGGCCCTGGCCTGGGCGAACAGGAACGAGGCCGCAGTCAGGGCTCGCGAACTGCACGGCTCGGACCCCGATGCCGTCGAAACAGCGGTGAAGCTCAAACTCGCAGGTAAACCGCTCCGCAAGCCGACGAAAGAAAAGCTCTCAAAGGCCGTCAAGCGGGCGAGTAAAACGCCGCCAGGCGGATGGACAGAGGCCGATAGAGTCGGGCCGCCCATAAATTACGAAAAGGAACGCCTGGTCGATAAACCATATGACAAGTTAGTCTTGGGCGATTTTATCGTTCTGAAATCCGGTCAATATGCCTATGTAATCGGATTTTCGCGGGGCTCTTACAAGGCCGCCCAGTCGCCTAAAGTCGCGATATGGGATCCGAAGGCCGGGATTTTTCGGCACTATGTCAACGGCGGCCAAATAGTTAAACGCAAGGATTACAGAGGGCCGCTGACGACATACCAGAAAAACACCAACAAGGCGATGTTCGCCGCCAAATTGCCGCCTTTCATGAAAGACAACGGCACCAGACACGCCATCGAGGTCGGGCGAGGCGGGCCGCTGAGTAAGATGGAAAGCGAATTTGCGGGGAAGCCTTTTGTTCCAATCGCAAAGCCTAAGACGGCCTCGATGTTTAGCGAAGAGTCAACATACAACCGGGTGAAGAACGAGCAAGCGCAGGCTATAGCAGCCGCCGCTCAATACGGTATACCAGCCAGTCGAGCCCTTGATGTTTTGCGCCAAACAAGCGCCGCGATTGAAGACTTCGAGGCCGCCAGGGCCGAGCTTGACGCAATGGAGGCCGCCGACCGCGAGGCCATCCGCCTGGGCGACATTAGCAAGCAGAAACGCGACGAGGGCGAAATTTTGCGCCGCCGTCGTTTGAAGGCCAGACACAAAGCCGATGTGGCCCTGGTCGGCTGCACCAAAAGCAAGCTCAAAAAACCGATGGCCGCCGCCGACCTATACACAGCCTCGCGAACCTTTCGCTTGCGCCGCGCTTATGTCGAGGCAAAGAAGCTTACCTGGGGAATACTCAGCGCCGAGCATGGCTTGCTCGGAGCGCCATACAGCACGATCATCACGCCCTACGATACGGCGATGAAGGACGTTAAAAGAGACAAGGAAGCCCTTGAGGATTGGCGCGATCAGGTAACCCATCAAATCAAGCTATGGCTGCCGCCCAAAGACGGCCTGGTCATCGTCGCGGTTCACGCTGGCAAGGATTATCTGGAAGCGATAAAACCGCTCGAAAAGCTCTTTCCGGTGAAGTTCTTTGGCGTATTCGAGGGCGCGGGCAAGAGCCAGGGCGAGCAAGAAGCCTGGTATAAATCCCAGCTCGAAGAAATGGGCGCAGAGATCCCGACATCGAAGACCTGGGCCGATGGCCCCAAGCCAAAACAGGTCGCCGCCGCCTATGATAACGACTATGACGCCGCGCAAGAAGTCGCCCAGGCTTTCGTCAACTTTGGCGCGGCCCACCAGGCCGGGCTCTGGAAATTGCTTGGAGAGCCCAAAGGCTCGGCAAAGTCTGTGCGAGCTATCGGCGTTATCTACAACCCCCGCGCAAAAATCAATGAGTTGGTTATTGCTGCGAAGGGCTCGGATGCTCTGATTAAGCGGCTCGACGCCCGGCATGGACGCCCCAAGACAATACCACGCATGGCCGCCGCTCTCGATGACGATTGGGTCGCCTATCAACTCCCGCAGCCTAACGAAACATGGGCCGCGATCAAGGCCGCTCTTCTCGATGAAAGCCAGTGGTCAAAGCTCGCGCCAAAGAAGGCGACGGCCAGCCAGAAACGCAAGCTCAAGAAGGCCAAGAGGCCGAGCCAGGCGCAAAAGTGGATGCTCTCGCCGAAGAGAACCTGGGAACATGACATCTCAGCGAAGCGGGCCAGGCTCAAAGCCGAGCGGGCCATCAAGTCTTTGCAGAAGCGAATCAAGGCCGCCAAAAGCGAAGCCAAAAAAGCCGACCTGGGCGAAGCAATCACAGCGAACAGGGCGATCATTGACGCTTACAACGTCTATTTAGACCCCAATAAAACGCCCGTCGATGTTGCGTCCTGGGCCGCCCATCGCAAAGGGGCCAGGCCGAGCAAGCGGGCGACGTATCAGCCGATGCTGCCATCGGGGAATCGTCCAAAAGTCCAAAGGGGCGATGACCGCTTTGTCGTCTCCCAGCTTGCAAGCGCCCTGGCGCTCGGCGTTCTCACTGATTACTCAGTTCTAAACAAGATGAAAGCTCGCGAGACACCGCCGCCGCCGATCTTGAAAGAAGAGGCCAAGCAGCCCCTCGTTAAACGCTACGCTTGCACCACAGGCGAGCCTGGCTCGAATATTCCATCATGGGCACGCAATCAATGTCACGGCCTGCTTTATGACTCAGAGGGCCGCCGCTACACTTACGAAATCGACGTGTTGCCCATCGAGCAAATCATCACCAGCCACGATGACCAGTTCTCGCCCGTTCCACTGTTCCCGCAGGAGCTACAAGCTCGCGACCGATCGAGCGCCGAGAATCAGTTAGAAGTTAAGAAAATAGCGCGTGAGCTTGACGCCGAGCGCCTGCTGCAAGTGGGGCCGACCGCGACCGAGGGAACGCCGATCATTTGGGCCGCTCCGCTGCCTGGCGGCGGAAAAGGGATGGTCGCCCTGGCCGGAAATGGAAGAACGATGGCCTTCCGCCAGGCTCCCGCAGAAATCCAGGCTAAATATCTTGACCTGGTGCATTATCTCACGGGCCGCCGAGGCGTTCTCGTTCGCCGGATTATGAGAGTAGACAAGCAGGGGGCGCTCAAGTTCGCCGCCGCGAGCCAGGAGAGCGCCGGGGCTGCACAAACACCGCTTGAGAAGTCACGCGGCCTTTCCCGCTCGATTGGAATTAAGACTTTCGCCGAGCTGCCGCACATTGACACAAGCCACCTTCGCGGCTCTCCCCTGGGCGACGAAGAAAAGCGGTTCTCGAAATTCGAGGTCGCAAATAAATCGCTGAGAGCGCGGGCCTTCCCAACTGGTGAAGCCGCCCAATGGCGGGCCAGGGCCGAGCGTTACGCGCTCATATTCCTAAGCTTGCTACCAGAGGACGCAAAGAACGCCATCGAAGATATGGGGCCAGCCGCCGAGGCCGTCTTGGTCGGTATGAGCCCTTACCTGGGCGAGATGGGCTCGCGTTGGGCGAAGGGCGACTTCTCACAGGTCGGGCCTTACCTGAACGTGACGCCGAGCCTTCAGCGCATCGCGCCGCTCATGAGTAAGTATAAGGGCTGGTCGCCTTCTCGCGTGTTCGCGGATCTTTCGACCAGGTTCAGCCAGCCGACCCTGAAAGGCTTTGAAGAAGCCGACCCTCTCGCGGGCTTGGATTTTGTCGATGTGGCCTGGCTCCTGGGGATTCTCCGAGCTGCCGCGACCACAAACCCAGAGAAGCGCGGCGCGGCGCTCGGTTACAAGCTTGTGAAGGCCGCCGAGGAGGAATTGATAGACATTCAGCAAGCTATGTTCGGCTTTGAGCCCGACGTGCGAAAGTTTATCAGCCGGGTCTTTGCTTCCAAGAAGGGCGCGGATGCTAAAGTAGCCAAGGAATCAGAAGAGCTGATGGCTATCATTGAGGACGCGATGCGGCACCGCAAAAACCCTTGTGTTCCTTGTATGGCCTTCAATCCAAAGCGCAACCCTGGCTCAGATGTCGCTTGTGATATGAATTGCATCTCAGCTTCAAGCCCGCGCAAGCATTGCACTTGCCGGTATTGCGGAGGGACAAGACACGGCGCTCTAATGGGCCGCAAGGGCTCGACTATGAAGTATCGGAAAAATCCCATTCTGATGGTCGGGAACCCAAAAAAAAAAGGATATCGATGAGAGAAGCCACCGCCGACGACCAGGCCGGATATAGAGCCCAGCTAATCGCAGCCGGGCGAAAGCCAAAAGACTTCGCCCCGCGAGCCATTGCGACCATCCCAGGCGTGACGGTTTACGCCAGCGGCGCAAGTGGCCCGAGCGATTTGATGGCGCTCTCTAAAACTGGCTTCGATGTTGGAATCTCGGCGGCCAAGTGGGCATTTGGCCTTGAAGAAGTCTCTCGCGTTTTGGGCGAAGCTGGCCAGGTCGAACTCTTCGCTGATTCGGGCGCATTCTCTGAAGTCTCTTTTGGTCCAGACGGTCCGAGCTGGCCGGAGCCAATAACGCACGAGCGATGGCTTGAGATCATCTCGATTTATGAGGGCCTGGCCGAGCAATTCGGGCGGCGGCTTTTGTTCGTCGGCCCTGATAAAGTCGCGAGCCAGGCGGGCACACTGAAAAGAATCCGCCGCTATGCAAAGGACATCAAAAAGCTCACCAGGACGGGCGCTCGCGTTATCTATGCGCTTCAGCCTGGGCCGCTCTCCGCTGCCCAATTCTTTGATAAGATCCTCGATATCGTCGGCCCGTGCTTTGTCGTTGGGATTCCCAGCGTCAACGCCGCGACTTCGACTGGGGCCGTCGAGGAATTCCTCAAAGCTCGCGGGCGCTACATCCCACAGGTCCACTTTCTCGGCCTCGGCCCGACTCACCCCCGCGTCGATGAGCTTTTTCGCCTGGTCAAGCAATACGCCCCACAGGCCAAAATCAGCCAGGACGCCGTTATTCATCGCGTCTTGATCGGGAAGGACGGGCCGCGCCCAATAACGGGCGGCCAAATGATAGCGAATGAGCAAATCGATACCAGGTATGGGGCGAGCGATGCGCCCTTTGTGGAGTCATGGCAGCCCAGCTTAGGCTTCACTATGCCGGGCGATTGGACCGAGGAAGCCGCCGATTACGAATACACAATATCGAAGGCCGCTCGCGAGGAAATCGCGGCGGGCGCTGGTTACGATAGAATGGCCGCTCGGATATATGGCCGCGACCCTGATGAGTTTTACAGGCTTTACCCCGAGGCCGTCGGCTCGCCCTGGATGGATGAGCTTTTGAAAGCCGACTGGGCCGAGCAGGCGAATAAAAAATTAAGGTCTGCGCGACGGATGCGAGCCGTAGAACTTGGAATCCGCCGAGTATCAAGGCCGCTCAAAGCTGCGCCAGGTGTTCAAGGGCGGTTCTTCTAAATGTCCGATGAATTCCCGTCCATCGTCGTTCGCTCGGAGGCTCAAGGGCTCGCGGCCATAAAGCTTCCCCGCGTCGTTAAGAACTTTAAGGCCAGCTTGCGCTTCAAGCCGAAGAGTAAAACGGCCATCATTCTCCCATGCGCCAGCATCAAGCCTTTTAGCGCGAGCGTGACGCACAGCGGCGGCTATGACGTGGCCCTGGGCGGCTCGAAAGCTGACCGATGGATTGCAAGCGAGCCCCTGGGTATCGTGCCCCAAGCTTGGGAGAACAGAGCGCCAAATAATGATTATGACTTCCCGCCTAAGTATTTGAGAGGCTCGGCCCGCGCTGCACTTATCGAGAGATTCTCGGAATTCTTCCGCCTGGTCGCTCCGAAATACAAAAAAATCGTGATTGCGACACCAGGGCACCATGAGAGACTCATAAGGGCGGCGCTCGCCATTTCCCCCGCGTCGAACGTTAAGTGGGCCGGGCAAAGGGCCTGCCTCGATTCGGGCGCTTGCCCGCCTGGACACATTCGAGCCACAACCAAAGCCTATAAAGGCTTTCTGGAGAAAACGATGAGAAGAAATCCTGGCCGCGTATTATTGCCAGCTCGGAAGAACCCGGTTCTGATGGTCGGGAACCCAGGCGGCTATCATGGCGCGAGCCGAGCGCGTGAGCTTGACCCCCAGGACGCCCTAGCGCGAATGAGGGCCGAGCGGATGGCCGTTCGTTCGGGAGTAAGCGAAGTCCCACCAAATCTCGAATGGCTGCGTATTTTCGCGACCACATACAAGGAGATGGCCCAGGACCATATCGACATCATCATGGGGATGCCTGGCCAGTTCGGGACCTACCAGGTGAATCAGGCGACAGTCTTAAACCGACTGCTTGACGATCTCTTGGGCGCGGATCTAAAGACGAGTGACGGGCGAGAGCTTTTCATGAGTCGCGCTCGCGGCCTGGCCGGATATTCTCAGGGCGCTTGGTTTCGCTCGGGCCTGGAGATGTTAGTCACTGGGCAGGGCGCTTACCCTGGCGTCTCAAATAATTTTTACGTCGTGGCTTGTGGCTATTGGTGGTATTACCTGGTCACGCTCAACAACGCCGTTTCTGTCGGCTCTCCTACTCAGTTTTCGCAATATGCCCGAGGGAATCAGCGCATTTTGCTTGACCTGATCGAATCGACGAAGAACCAGCAAATCAGAAACTCATTCTCTAACGCGGGCCTAGTATGGGAAGAGGCCCGCCTTCCCTACCAGACAACCGCCGAGAAGCGGGGCCGATTTAATACCGCGTCTGAGATCCTCCAAACATTCCCAGACGAGGATGAAGTCACGCAGACAATCCTTGATATTTTTTACTTGGGACTGAGGACAGCCTTTTATATTGGGCTTGAGGACGGGTCGAAGCCTTCGATACGCGAGGCGCAAGCCTATCGCCGAAAGAAGGTGAACCAGCCAGGATACCAGCGCGGGCTCTTTCAGAATCCAGGCTCGGATGGCTCGGCCCCTCTCCGATTCGCTGGCCTGGCCGGGCTCCTTCCTCGTTCTGGCCGCGCTCTCGATTTCGGGTGTGGCTCAGGCCGCGATACTGGCCTTCTTAACCATGCCGGGCTCACGGTTACCAGCTACGACCCCAAGACCAGGCCGACCAGGCCGCGAGGAAAATTCAAATACGCCCAGGCCGTTTACGTGTTCAACACGATCAAGAGCCCAAAGAAACGCCGAGCTGCTCTAAAGGATTTTAAGAAGCACCTGGCGAAAGGTGGCCGCTGGCTCATCGCCGTTCGCGGAACTAAAGAAATTCAGGGCCAGGCGAAGCGTTACAAGTGGAAGAAATCCGGCGACGGCTACGGAAGCAAAACGTCGAGCGCCTGGCAAAGAGGATACACGCCCGAGCAGCTCGCCAAATTTCTTAAGCTCGAAGGGATCAGGGCCGCCCAGATTTGGAAAAAGCACGGCTCGGTTATCGCCGTCTCTCATGCGCTCAAGAAGAACCCAAGCCTTGACCAGCTCCCGCCGCTTCCCAAAGGTTACCCAGCCGAGGACCGCGACCAGATGCCGTTCGACTGGTCGAATGAAGGCTACCAGCCGCCGCCGAAGAATTGGACGCCGCGAAAGAACCCAGGACCGGGCTTGCACCCTGACGCAGTGCCCATCTCCTCGCTCCCGGCTTCGATTCGGAACTCTCAAAACTTCAAGGCCCAGATGAAGGCGATGGTCGCCAGGTATGGCAAGGCCACGCATGTTATCCCGGCCCAACTCCCGCCAGGCTCGCCAAAAGTGGTCGCCGGTATCGGAGAATTAGGAAGATATCATTACCAGGCCGCCGACAAGGCCGGAGAGCCCATCTCGACCTGGTATCATGACCCCGGCGATTTCGGGGAGGGCTCGAATGGAGCCCCGCAAATACTGGCCTGGGACGCTGTTTCAGGATTTCCAGTCATCGCTTTTCCCAGTGACTCGGGCATGAAATGGACTTACCGAGGCATTCAAGGATGAGGGATACAGATTGTAATCAACTCGCGGTTACCCTGACTTTCTGGGGATTTGTGAGCTTGACTGGCAGACTTTAACCATTGACAATTTCAGCCGGAGGAAAACCTCATGGATGGATGGATTCTCGCGCTTGATGGCGCTCCAAATCCCAAGCCAACTAAACGGCGATCAAAATCTAAACGGAGGCCAAAAATGGCGAGAGCAAAACGCGGCAAGAATGGCCGCTTTCTGAAGAAACGGAAGGCTTCGAGCAAGAAGCGTAAAAATCCGTCCAAAAAGAAGCGCGTCTACCGCAAGCGCAAAAGCGCAAAGCGCAAAAATCCAAGCCGGAAGCGCCGGAAGACCTACGCAAAGAAGCGGCGGAATCCAAGCCGGAAGCGTCGGACCTATCGCAAGCGCCGCAATCCAACTTCGATGAAGGTTGCTGGGCTCGATGTCAAAGACATCGCAATGTTCACCGGGGCGCTCATCGGCGTCGAATACGCGAACAATATGATCTTCAAGGCTGCAAAGCTTGATCCTAAATTGCGCGTCGGTTGGATGGGTGGCCTGGCCAAGCTCGCGACAGCTCTTGGACTTGCTTTCGCTCTCAAAAAATTAAAAGTCTGCGGCGCGAGTGGTTGCAAAGCCATCCAGCTTGCAGGCGTCACTCATGCCGCTTTAGCCGTTGCTAACGAGGCCGTGATGCGTGTTCCCGCTCTGCGTGGCGCGTCTCCACAGCCTGTGGCTCTCGGCGAGCGTCAATACCGCCTTCTCGGCGAGCGCACATACCGCGCTCTCGGGAGCAAGCCCGCTCATCTTTCAGGGAAACGCGCTCGCTATGGCTCTTCCCTACCTCGCCACCTGGTAAGCCGCGCCGGTAAATGATCCGGCTTGGTTTCTAGTGCTAACTAAGGCCCCGTAAAAAGGGCCGCTTTTGAAAAGGACCAAAATATGGTCAACGTTGCTCCTGGTGGCGCTGCTGGATACCTTGGCTCACGCCAAACCGGCTCACGTCGCGAACTTTACGAGCCCAAATGGTCAACTCTACGCATCACGCGTTCAAACGAGTCTGATCAGGTGTTCTTCTCCGTCAAATCTGGTGTGGATCGTATCTCGAATATTGACCAGGCCGGAGTTATCAGCATTCACGAGGGCCTAACAGTCTTTCGTATGCTCATCACCCCTTGGTATGGCACGTCTGAAGCCGACTATATCGCTTTTGCTCGCGAGAGCATCATCGAATTGACCGTGCAAAAAGACAAGGCGTACAGCCTCGCCGTGGCGAACCAGGCCGATGGCCTTGGTTTCTATGGTGGCTCTTTGGCTACTCTCGGTTATCCGAGCCCCAATGCCGCGACTGATCTTGGCGAAGTCGAAATCGGCCCAGGCGAGACTTTCGAGGGTCGTTTGCGCTTCTTCCGCGCTCTCCAAACCGGGCAAGACATCCTTGTCACACTGACTCTTGAGTCTATGGTTGACGAACCCGTCACTTGAAAAAGTGCCGCTTGTTTTCCGAGCTGCCCTGAGCTTCTCACCGAGCCAGGGCGGCGACTCTTGTTTTTGTTATTCACAGTTCACGGAGTTGTTAAATGTCTGATGAAGCAATCCCTTACGGCGTCGAGCGCGTCTTGCCGCCGTGGGGCTGTGAAGACGAAATCGGCGTACCTGCCGAGTTTGTAATCGAGACACAAGAGCAGGCCATCACTGGCGAAGTTACGCTGCGTGGCCGTGTTCCATTCGATATGATCGCGAGGGGCATCCACATCAGCGCCTTGGACGATTCAAACGACCCTAGCTTGTCTTGGGGTATGAACATCCGTTCTGACCGCCAGGGCGACTGGCTCTATTATACCGACCCTCGCGGCTCGGTCGTTCCCGTGGCCGCCATCGCTGGCTCTGCTGCTGAACCGTTTTATTGGCCTGCTCCTCGATTCTGGAGAAAAGGCGAAACAGTCATCATCAAGCTTCAGCCCGACGCGACCCACACTCTATCATTCGTTTCTATCGTCTTCGACGCCCGGCGCTTGCGCGGCGTAGAGGCCGAGCGTTACGAGTGCTTAGACCCTCGATCATACGGCTACCAGGCCATCGTCTCGCCTGGCATCATCGTTGATTCAAACTCAATCACCGGCTCATACGGCGCAGAGATCAAAGAGAACCTGGGCATCGATTCGCTGCCTTATGACCTGCTCATGAGTCAAAAAACTGTCCTGATTACAGACCCCGCGAACGGCGGCTCTATTAGCGTTCCTGTCGTCGGCGCTATCGTCGGCACGAAAGAGCGTTACCCAACATTCAGGCATGACCACACGCTCGGCCTGGTGCCATCGACTCGTTATGGCGGCGGCGCAGGCACGGATGGCGGCGTTCTGGCTTATCGTCCGATCTCGGCACCGCTTCCCGCTTGCACCTGGCTACACCAGCAAGGCTCGTTCGATTTCTTCGCAGCTCACCTTCGGACTGTCGCGAACAATCCAACACAGGTTAAGGTTTTTACTGTCCTTCATGGCCAGCGCGTCCCTCAAGAGGGCCTGCCCGGTTATCTAGGATGGCCGACGCTTGACTCGCCAGCCGGGATGTATGACCCAAGGAACGGGCCGCACTAAATGAACGAGAGCTACGGAAACAGATGGCCAGGCGAGCAGCACCCAGGGAGCTTAGAAAGCTTTCAGGGGCGCGATTTCTCACCATGCCCAGGCGAAAACGGCGTTCTTTTGGAATGCCCGATTCCCGCCGCACATTTGCGCGGCCTGGTAGGCCGTGAACTTCAGGACGCTCTCGAAGACTACGGATACAATGCCGGGGTCATTGCTACGGGATGGCAGAAAGAAGTTTTTCTCTATCCTCAAATTGCCCGGCCCTTGACGGCGCAGTCATTCAGAACGAGCCAGGCCGTTGTCGCGGTTCTGACGACCTGGACGACCATCGCCAGTATCGAAACCTGCTCTTATGAGGCAGCTCGGCTGCTGGCTGTCGCGGGGATCGCGTCAAGCGGAACCGATACGGCTTTAACCTGGCGCTTGCGCTGGGAGGGCGGCGTTGACACCTCGGGCGGGGCTCGCCAGGGCACACCGCAAAGACAAAACAAAAACCTCCCTGAAGTAATCGGGGATTGGGCATCACTCACTCAGCCGGAGCCGTTTCTTGGCCTGGTCGGGCAAACTTCGCGACTGTTGCTAGAAGCGAAGCGTTCAGGCGGCGCGCAAAATGCGCGTGGTCTTCTTATCGGCTGGAAAGCCTCATTTCAGGGGGGCGGGCCGGTTAATTCTGGTTCTGTTCCCGTTTGAATAAAGGAAAAATAGATTATGACATCACCACTGATAGCCGATGAAATCGACCTCGGCTCTACAACTCCGACAGATTGCGCCGCAGGCGTCTTGAACCTCGGAACCGCCCCAACACTTCCGAAGAACGCGCACTATGCCATCGACGAAGTAATTCTCAACCTTCACGAAGCCGCTGTCGCTGATGTTGTGATTGAGGACGGCGACGGAACCGAGTATTTTCGGGCTCACCTGACAACTCGCGGTTCTCACACTTTCAAGCGCCCAGCTACTCAGGGCCTTGGAAACATGATCGGCAAGAAAACTGCTGATTCGACCTTGATCTTGCGCGTTGAAAACGCCGTTCCTGTTGACACTTCCGTTTCTGGAACTGCAAAGGTTGTGAGAGCGATCGACAATCCAAACGATGTCCCGACTAAGTTCATCGCGGCTGCCTGATCTTTGACTTAGGAGAGGCGGCCAGGTTTCACGCCCGAGCCTGGCCGCCGATTCTCTGTCTTTCTCGGGCGTTGTATTAAGTCACTCAAAACACAGTCATTAGGAGGCCCCGATGAGAGGCGCTTATTCTCCCCCTGTCAAGCACTCGTCAAACTCGCCAAGCGTGAGCTTCCGAGCGATTGCTAAGGCATCAAACAACACCGCCGCAGACGACAAAGAGCGTTGGGTTGTTCCGCCAGAGTTTGACCAAAAAACAATCAAGTCAGTTCGTTTCTCAAATGATACGGCTGGAATCACTGGTTCGCAAACTTGCCAGCTCCACAACCTGACCGACGCCGCCGACATTCTTTCGACCGTGGCCACGATTGCCACGACCGTTAAGCGCGACGACGGGACCGCTGTTGTTAATCCTGCCGCCAATAAGGTTAGCGCAGGCGATGAGCTTCGCGTTGACGTTGACACGATCCACAGCGGCACCGCTGCAATCGGCCTTACTTGTCAAATCACTTTCGAGTGAGCCGACTTTTTAATTGATTGAGGCCGGGCTTTATCCTGGCCTTTTTTTTGGCCGGGCAGGCCGATCGTGAGGGACGATGTATCAACCACCAAAATTCCACCACGGCGTAGACATTGGCGAGGCTTGCGAGCTTGCCGACATCGGCGGCGGCGTTGCTGGTTTGCCAGCCGTTGACGCTTCTCTTCTCACGGGCCTTTCTAGTGGACCAGTGGCCCCAAACGGTTATGTTTCTATTGGTTCAAGCGGCGACTATGCCCGAGTTCAATTAGCTCTCGCGTCTGGCGAGACAAAGATGGCCTTACTTGAAGCCGTCACGGAAACAACTTCCATCACTGGTTCGGGAGGATTCCCAGCCGGAGACATTAAACTCATCACCGGACCGTATGACTGGACTTTCGCGGCAAACATTGAGTTTGAGGACACGGGATATGATGACCGATTCGACGTTATCATGAACGATGGCGAGTTTGTTTGGGCTAACACTTCAGCGAATACACAAGTCTTTAGATGCTCTGAAGGCACCAGCTCAAGCGAGGCGAACGGAAAGTTTGTTTTTAAGGGAGTCGGAACCTTCCGGAACAACTCGACGCAGACTCAATGCGGCATCATTGCTGTCAGCTCCGCCATAAACGGCGAAGGAACATTCAAGGCCATTTTACCGGACAAATACGAGTCTTTTATCGTTGGGTTCGGTAAAGGCGCTATGAATTGGGGCAGCTTGGAGCTTGTCGGAGGTGGGACAAGTTGTTATGAAGGCTTGGAGCTTCAATCCGATGGAGCTTTCAACTGTGACAAGCTGATACTAAGCGGCACCTGGTCAACGAGCCAGGACGCAATAAAAACTACGGACGTTCATTGTGACGTTAGGACTTTGCAGCTTTTGACAAACTGTGATGTTCAGCTTGGAGGGCGTACGCATTCAATCACTCGCTCCTCGAACCAGGCGACGGGAACCCTACAGTTATTTGACGATGCCAAAATCATGAGCGGCGACTTGATGGGCTTCGATGAAGTTGCACTTGACAATGACACCGCTATTTCGCACTGTGACATGACCTTCGAGGACATAACCACAGTGGGAACACTTCGCCGTGTCAATATAAGTCATTGTCACGGTTGGAATCCACTTGCCGATGACTGGGTTGTTGATACTCAGCATAGCCAATATGCCTTCAATCGAAACATGCTTACGCTAACTTGTAGCGGTGATGACAATATATTGATAGGAAATGCCGTTGGGCATAATACCGGTGGTGGTGGTGGTGCTGGAACCATTACGACTTCAGGCGATTACAATGTTTGCATCGGGAATCAAACTGATGCGGCAATCGTTGACTCAGGGACCGGAAACAGCGTGGCGAACAACATAGTCTATTGAAACGTGGAGTATTGACCGATGAGAACTGTTGATGAAATTGCCGAGCTGATAAAGGCAGAGATCGATGAGCGAAAGCTTGCGCTCCAGGCCATTCATGATGCCTTGCCTGAGAACCCAAATTACCGGTGTTTGGCTCGCATGGATAAGATCGAGCATCAATACGTCAAGCCTGGTGATAAGGTGACTGGGCGGCGCAAGAAGAGAATACAGCTCGACCCATCAGACGCAGAAGGCGCGGCGGATCTCATAGAGAAAGGCTTCCATTTCTATTGCATCGTTGGTCCAGCTCGGCGGTGCAATATCAATCCTGATTCGGATCGTGTTTGCATTGATTCCTTGAGTCCTGAGCTTTGCGCTAAGATCGACGAATACGATGCCGCCAAGAAAGAAAAGCGAGTCGAGATAGACAACCTTGAACAGTCCATCGTTAGGCTCGCGGCCTCTCTTAACCCAATCAAGAAGTATTCTCCAAAAGCCAAGCAAGCAGTCGAGGCCCTGGAAGCCGAAGGCGAAGAAACCGCAAAGGCGAAGCTCTCAAGAAAACCTTTCGAGCTGCCAGAAGCCGACCAGGCCGACGAAAAGGAGCCCGAGCCTAAAGAACCAGAGCCCGAGCCCGAGCCGGAAATTAACGCAACCTTGCAATGGTTCATCGAAGCTATTTCAGGCGTTGACGACTGGGCAGGTAAGCTGGAAAGCGCCGGATGGCCTTTCCAGAATTGGGACAAATACAGCGCGCCTGAATTGTTGAACGCTGCCGAGCTGCTCGGCGTCGAAGTGCCCGAAGACATCGCGTCTGATCTTTTAGGCGAGTAATCAAGGGGAGAGCCAGACAATGTATAAACCACCAAGGACTCAAAAGGCCACACAGGCCGAAGCCGAGGCCGGGACAGAAACCGCTAATCGCGAGTTTTCACCGGAGACGATTGCTCAAGCGGTCGCCGCCCTGGCTGCTGGTGGTGGTGGCATACCTGGCGCTATAGCCTATGGGCATGATTGGGTTTGGGACTCGACGACCGAGCTTAGACTAGTGCCCTTTGGTCATATTTCTCCAGTAGCGACTATGACCCTTGTTGACGCGGCCACAGAAACGACTTATTCAACCGTAGAACTGACATCGGCTCTTACTTTAGATCACACAATTTCAGGCGCGGGCGGCCTAGATACGGGCTCTGTTTCCAATGGTGCGTTTTACAAAATCTACCTGATTGCTAAAGCAGGAGGAGCCGACCCGGTATTAATTACTTCATTGAGCGCGGCTGGCTCTGTGACTCTTCCTGCAAACTACGTCCTGATATCGCCCCGCGAGATATGGGGCTGGTATGCATCGGGCGGAAATTTCCAGACTTTCATTTGCAAAGATCCTGGAATTGGCCGGTCTTGTCGGTATGGATCGACGGCATCGAATAGCTCGCCTACTCTTCTTGCAAACTCCGTTCTAACAGGCCGCCAGAGCGTTGATTTCTCCGCCAAAGTCCCATCAAGCACCAGGACGGCATTAATACAAATCCGAGCAAGCAACACTTCATCAACGTCTCGGAATTGCACACTGTACAACTCGGCGGCTCAGGGAGGCCAAATCCTACAGTCTTTTCAGTCTTTGGGAGGCGCTGGAGCTGGCGATGGTAACGTTGAATTCATGAGCGCGATAGTGGATTTATCCATGCGACGAGGGCTTGACGATTGTTTTTCTTATTGGTGGTCTGGGGCCCCAACAGGCGGCATCGTCGTTTTCCTTTTGGGATTCGACTTAGGATAAAGAACTCAGGGATGGAGCGTTAAAAATGAACCCAACACAAGAACTCAAGGCCCACCGTAACAATTTGAAAGCGCACCTGGCGCAGAATAAAATCTGCTGTGACCAGGCCAAAAGGCGCATTCAAACAATCTTTCGCGATCTCTGCAAAGTCACTGCCGCCGTGGAGAAGACCAACAGCGAGGAATACCATCGCGAGTTTGATCTAAGCCTAGATGCGCGTATCGCTCAAGTCGAGTTGGCCGCCGTCGAAGCATTCAAGGAACAGTTACGCCAGGCCGCCCAGGCCGGAGAGAATATCCAAGCGATGTTTGCACCTCCAAAGCCCGAGCCCAAAGCAGAGCCCGAGCCTGAACCCGAGCCCGTCGATGAGGAGCTGCTGGCCTTCATTGCTTCAATCACTAACGCCCCTGACTGGGCAAAGAAGCTTGAAGCTGCAAGCTGGGATTTCAAAAACTGGGATGAATACACCGAGGAGGAGCGCCAGGCCATCGCAGAAATCGTTGACCCATCGGCACCTGGTGAGCCCGAGCCGGCTCCCGAAGAACCCGCCGAAGCCGAAGCCGAGCCCGAAGTCAAAGATGATCGATCGGTTCTTATTGCGGCCATACAAGGCGTTGAGAACTTCAGCGAGCAGCTACGAAACGCCGGATGGACGTTCAAAGCCTGGGAGGATTACACAGATGAGCAGCTCAACCAGGCCGCCGTTATCGTTGGTCTTCAAGAGCAACTGAGCCCGCCTGCAGTACCGGATGAGCAACCCGAGCCGGAAGAATCACCCGAACCAGAGGCAGAGCCCGAAACCACTCCCGAGCCCGAGGAAGCACCAGAGGAGCCCGCACCAGTTGAAGAGCCGGAATCCCCAGAAGCCGAGCCGGAAGAACAACCAGAAGCTTAATAACTGGGCCTTATGGCCTTTGGTGGAAACATGGCGAAGAGTCTGATTAATCTGGGCCTGGCTCATTCAAAGCCCGTCCTGACGTTGAGAACACAGATAACGCCCGAGCTGAGAATTGATCTCAGCGAGGAAGCACAGCCCGCGCCGCCGAGGCAGCCGGGGCCAGCTTCAATCGTTGTCGAGTGGATAATGGCAAATGTTCTGCGCCCAGAAATTGAAGTAGAAATGGCCGGAGGGCTCAAAAGGAAGTACTCGCCCTGGGGAACACCTGACAAACAAATCGCGCCCCTGGTCGGCCTGGTCACCGTGGCCGCCGTTGTAAGTTCTGGCGTCGTTGGCTGGCAGATGTATAAGAAATACAAGAAGGGGTAATCAATGAAAGGCGCATACAAAGGGCCTCGGTTCCACGCTGGGCAAGATATCGGGGAAGCCCTGGAACTGATAGACATTGGCGGCGGTGTCGCTGGTCTGCCTGCCCTGGACGGCTCGAACCTAACGGGCACTGGCTCGGGAATGACCATCGAGGAAGAAGACGGTCTGCCTTCGGTCTTGGAGCCGACTAAAATCTTGGTCCCAAACGGAAGCCTCACCGACAACGGCGACGGCACCGCCTCGCTCTCAATTGGTGGAAGCTGCTTTCCGTCCGGCCCTAACCTAGACTCATTCTCTGATAACCTAGTCGCATCTTGGGATTGCGACGAGGCGAGCGGTAATCTACTCGACGCTCAGGCAAACAGTTACGACCTCGCCGTGGGTGGAGCGCCCACCTACGCATTCGCCGATGGTAAGCGCGGCACTTATGTGAAGGGGTCCTCAACAGGGTATTGGGCCAACTCCGATATTCCGCTGCCATCGACTGGCGACTTCGCTGTCAATTACTGGATTCGTTGGATAGGGGGTGGTGGGTATGCAGGAGTATTTTTTACGCCCGATGAAACAGTGACTACCAACCAGATAGGTATTCATTTCTTTGGCGCTAATATTTATTTGATCGGAGATAGTGCTGGGGTAATCACAAGCGTAAACGCGCTAGTCACTAACCAATGGCACATGATAACGTTTGCCAGAGAGTCTGGGGAATGGAAGGTTTACGTTGACGCAGTGCTAAAAATAGGGAACACCACACAGGGGACCAAAGATCTATCTACTTACAAATTTGTCCTTGGCCGGGACGGTTCAACCTATGCAAACGGTGTCGGATTCGACGGGATAACACATTACGACACAATGCTTTCGGCAGAAGCGATTACTGAGCTTTATCAGCACAGCACAGCCCGAATGGTGGGAGATACCTCTGTTGAGTTTGCAGACGGAGCCGATTTAATCCTCGCGAACCCTTCGATGGTCGCTAATTTCAAGATGGAGGATACCGGCTCGCCTCTGACCTCTTCGCATTACAAGCCCTTTGAGCTTAATGCTCTTACAGGGTCCCCGACATACGAGAACACGGGGAAAGATGGATCGTCGATTCAGCTTGACACTATCACCGAGTTTTTCATGAACGGTGAGCACCTTTTGCAGAAGATAACGACAGGCGATATTAGCTTTGGGATGTGGATCAAGGGAACGGGAACAGAACTGGGTCGCTGGTTTTGTATAAATCCTAACGAAACGTCCGTAAGCCAATTGATAGGTGTCAGTTGCGTTATTGGATCCGGCCTGGAGCTAAACGGGAATAGTGACGTCACGCTAATTCTTGGTGGAACAAACGTCACAGCCGACACTTGGCACCATATCGGGATGGCACGAGATTCCGGGACATGGAGGCTTTATCTGGACGGGGTTGAGCAAGGAAGTACAACGACTCAAGGCGGAAACAATATTTCTACCTATGACCTTTTGGTTGGTTATTTTGGGTCCATAAATTCGGTCGGTGGAGAAATTGACGAATTCACGATATGGGATGGATTTATTGGTTCTGACGCTTACGTTCAAGCCTGGAACTCAGGAACCGGAAGATTCACCACCGCTGCTTGAAAGGAGCTTGATATGAGTTACGACGGACGACGAAAAGAGAAGGGCGAGGGAATCGGACAGGCTTGCCCTGTTGAGGACGTGGGAGGCTCACCAGGACTGCCAGCTCTGGACGGCTCGAATCTCACGGGGATTGACGCTGGCGTGACCTGGGAGGAAGAAGACGGAGCCCCAAGCGTCACACCGACGACCATCAAGGTTACCAACGGAACACTCACCGACAACGGAGATGGCACCGTGTCAATATCGGGCTAAGGCGCGAACTGTGTTTGAAAACTTGATCGCTGGGCTTATTGGACTGACCCTAACGATCTTTATTTTTTGGTATGTGTCCAAGGATGGCTAAATGGGAATATACAGCCCACCAGCGGCGACAAGGAGCGGGAATTCATCACGCGGCCAGCTCGGCCAGGCCAGGCCGACGACGACCGAGGCGGAGTCGATATACAGTCCGAGCGCCGGATATTGCGCCGAAGTAAGCTCTCTGGCGATATGCAATAACAGCGACCAGGCCGCCGAATACAGCCTCTTTCATGATAACGATGGGGCCGTGTTCAGCGAGGAAACGGCTTTATTCTTTGAAATCGAGCTTCCCGCGAAAACAACCGTTTGGCTCGTTGACATTAAAATACTCATGGGGAACGCGAGCGGGAACCTGGGCGTTAAGTCGTCTGTTTCCCAGGCCATCACCTTTACGGCCTACGGCGAGGAGAGCTATTGATGGGCGGGATATTCCAGACGCCGAACAGGGCGATAAAAGAAGTCAAAGAAGAACTTGTAGAGCAAAACGAAGGCGACGAAAGCCTCAAGGGCCAGGTCGAAGTATTGACTGATACCTTGCTCCAAGTGCTAAAACAAATGACGATCATCACAGGCGTTAATGAGAGAGGCCATGAAGAATGAGTATCAAAATTGAATTCAAAAACGACAAGACAAGAGCCCTGGAAGAAATGGAAGGAAGCGATGGCCGCGCCAACGTTTCGAGCCGCTCAGATCGGCGCTCTTATTACAACTCGCGAGATGAGGGGCGAACCTATTCGCTACCGTTTGACTTCCAATCAGCCGAGTCTGGCGAGTATGCGGTTTATTGGAAAAACACAGATACAAATGGGCGGGATCTTGTCATTGATTCAGTTGGCCTTAATAGCGTGTTATTCGCAAGGCTCAAGCTGCACTATGTCACCGGAGACGCGGCGGGGGGAACTTCCGTCACGCCCACCAACTTAAACAAAAGCTCAGGAAACGATGCGGCGGCCACAGCGATGGAAGGCGGCTCGGCGGCTTCTGGAATTACTGGCCTGACCTCTGTTTCAGTCATCGATTTTGTCGGCGTCCCTGCTGCTGGCCACGAAGAGATGAGGCTTTCTGATAGGCTCCGGCTCGGCCAGGGCGATGCCATAGCCATCGAAGTCGATGAGGTTGCGTCGGCCTCTGACGTCTTCGGCGTTATTTTTGGATACTACGAATGACCGGAATAAAGGCGACCCTTCACGGCTCTAATTCGCGGGGCAAGCGGTTTGATTGCGAGGCTCATAAAAAGTCAGGATTCCCTGGCGGCCTGGTCGTCTATACCGAACGCTTCCGCGATGTAACAACCGAATTTGCACCGCTGATCAATGCTGAGAACGGCGCAAACATGAACGTCGATGGCTCGGCGGGCGGAACGCCTGAAGTTATCCATAATGGCATTGACACCGTGGCCTGGACTGGTTCTAACGTCGTAGGCTCGAAGGTGACCTTTAACAGCACGGCCAGGCCCCAGGCCGGATCAAATTCGGTCCTGGTCAACAACCCGGCCTTGAATGATATCTGGCAATTTGACAAGGGCTCGAACCTCACGGCCTCAAGCTACGTTGCCATCTCTCTCGGCGTCAACATCGATAAAGACTGGGCCGCCGATTCGGTGAACCTTTACGCCTGGGACACTGGCGCGGGGGCCATTGTCGGCGTGGCCGTCCTGCTGGAAGACTACATCGACGAAACCAATTTTGACACCTGGCAAACTGCCACAATTCCATTTTCAGACCTCGGCCTGGCGTCCGTTGATTTCGACGCGATAAGGATGGGATTAGTCGCCAAAGACGGAGGGAAAGCGCCGGTATTTTACATCGACACTATGCAAGCCGAAGAGACGGGGCCAGGCGTCGAGTATTCCACAGACACCGAATCGGGCTATGTTTACTACATCAACGAATTAATCTTTACCTTTGCAGGGCCGCTCGCGGCGACCTTGGCGAGCGGGACAATGCCAGCTCTCAGCTACAACAAAATATTGGGCTTGTCGGCGCTTGCGTCTGGAATGGTCCTTTCTCGCACAGTCGATGGAGTGAGAACGTTCAGTATTCCCTTTAAGCAGTTGAGCGATTTTGTCGCCGTGGGCTTTGTCATAACGAACCAGGCCAGCGACGGGACAAATACAATCATCACGCTGAAGCAGACGTTCAAGGACCCTCTAACCCTGCTTGGTGGCCTTGCGAATCGTCTATCGGTAACGATTCAGGACAATCTTAGCTCATTGCTTGTCTGTCGCGTAGCAGCTCGCGGAGTTATTACGAAAACAAGAGAAAGGCGCGATCCTGGCGATACCTCGCCCGCCGCGTCATGATATGCTTGTAATTCAGGCCGCCAGGTGGCCTTTTTTATTATTTCTTTTTGAAGGGCGAAACCATGACTCAGGAACAAAAACCAGAACCCAAAAAAGCTACACAAAGCCTAACCGTTAAAGCCGCAGTGGCCGCCGCAGTCCTACCACTCATCGCGGGATTGCTCGCGGCAAAGCTTGGCATGGAGCAAGAGCAAGCGCAAATGGTCGCCCAGGCCGTCTTCGCGGGCTGTGCATCTTTGGTAGCCTATGGACTGCGACGAGCCGGAGGCGAGCCCCTCGCTACCAAAGAATCAAAATAGATTGAAGGATTCGTCGTGGATGTGAGTGATGCCGGGCCGTGGGCCGTTGTTCTAATGGTCGTGATAAAAACGTTGATTGATGCCATCAAATGGTGGAAAGAATCGAGCGGCAAAAGCGCGATAGAGAAAGACCAGG
>Ga0315336_1002788_pt1 | contig 25464 bp, 23 predicted proteins | sample ASW5metaG_FD_204512 | JGI IMG/M metagenome (GOLD analysis project Ga0315336, IMG submission 204512) | Ammonia-oxidizing marine archaeal communities from Monterey Bay, California, United States - ASW #5 | ecosystem: Environmental > Aquatic > Marine > Intertidal zone | place: USA: California... | reverse complement strand
GTCGCGAATCCGTCAGATGTTCTTCGATCAGCTTCCCGAATCCGAGCCGTTCGTCCAACTCACGGACGAGAATGAGCCCGCCATCAGAGGTCACACGCGAACCCTGGAAATCGACCTTCAGAGACCCGTTGCAAGACAGTTGAAAGGGCTTGCTTTGTTTTTCACCCACTGGGTGTTAGCCTCCTCGTCTCTTTCGATGCGCTCAAACCCACATAGATAAAGGCCTCGGAGGCTATCCGATGGTTAGTAGAACTGCGACCAAAGTGGAAATCCGGGATTATGGACCGTCGGCAATCATCATTGCTCCGACCGCCGTGCGGCATAATAGCGGGAATGACTGAAAGCCGTGTTCTCGCTAAACTCCGCTCGGGCGACTTCGTGAAAGTCGCCGGCATCAGCCGCGTCATGCATCCCTGGTTGGCCGAGACGGTTGGCCGCATCGGATTCGATTGCATCTGGCTCGACCTCGAACATCGTCCTTGGGGCTACGATGTCATTGACCCCATCTCACTCGCCTGCCGTTCGACCGGCATCGACGTGATGGCACGGATTCACAAGGCGAGCTACGGGGACCCGATGCGCGCGCTGGAGTTCGGGGCCAACGGCCTGATGGTGCCGCACATCCGCAGTGCCGCAGAAGCCCGCCAGTGGGTCGAGTATTCGCGCTTCCCGCCGCTCGGTAAGCGCGGCATGGACGGCGCGGGCGCCGATGCCGATTACGCACTCGCCGACCCTCGGGAATACATCGAGCACGCCGCCAAAGAAGTCTTCCTGGCATTCCAAATCGAGGACAAAGAAGCGGTCGAGGCCATTGATCAAATCGCCGATATCGAAGGCTTCGATCTATTCTTCATCGGCATGGGCGATCTCAGCATGAGCTACGGCGTCCCATTTGACTTCGCTAATCCCATCCTGCAAGATGCTATGGAACGCGTCGCCGCGGCCGCCAAGAGAACTGGAAAATGGTGGGGCACGCCGACGGGTACGCCCGAGCATGCCCAACGCATCCTCGACCTCGGGGGCCGCATGATCACCGCCGGCGGCGACCACATGGCACTGCTCAAGGGTCTTCAGAATTCGTTTGAAAGCTACGGTAGCGTCCGGTTACCGGGCTAACTCAATCGGTTCGTAGTCTCGTTGACTAGGTCTCGGTGCGCCGTGTCTCTTCCACCAAGTCGGGGACGGCCGTGCGGTAGATCGCCGGCAACCCTTCGCGGTCACTGACGAAATAGATCCACCGGCTGTCGGACGAGAAGACCGGCTCGGGAGCCGATGCCCAAGGGTCACTGCGCTCGGTTCCCGCGATGGGGTAAGCCTTGCCGCTCGAAGCGTGCTCGCAAACCGTGAATTCCCGTTGGAGTCGGCTGAACAGCAGGTAAATGTTCGGACCCGCCAGGCTGCGGCTCGCACCCACAATGACCGAGTTGTCGTCGTTGGCGCTCAGCCATCCAAAGCGGGTGCAGCGCGAGACCACACGCTCTTTGCCGGTGTTGACGTCGACGCAGCGAACGGTCGCGCCGCGGCCCGTATCGTCGGGATAGAACACGTAGCAAACTTCGTGGCCGAATCCCGACCAGTATTCGTGGCCGAGGCGTTCGTTGCCTCCGCGCCGGGTCTCATCAGCCACAGCCGCCCGTTGACTTTCTCCCAGGGGCCTTCGTGGCAATAGAGCACATCGTTGCTTCTGGGACGAAATTGGGGATGCGCGAGCCAGGTATTCTCACCGACAAGCAGGCGGCCGGTTCCGGTGCGCAAGTCCACGAGTTGAATGCGGCAGCGCGGCTTCTTTGCATACTGCTCGTCGAAGCCCTCCACCCAATCTTCTTGGCGCATCTCGACCACGGCGGCGAGGCGGCTCCGGTCTGAAATGGCCAGATGGCCCGTCATGCGCCAGCCGGACTCGGTGCGATAGATCGGGCGCTCACGGCCGTTCTTCGCCGAGGCTCGCTTGAGTTCGTTGTCTTGCAGGAAGTAAAACTTCTTCTCCTTGTGATCGAGCGTCGGTGAGTAAGGGTGGATATCGGGACCACTCGTAAGTTGCACCATGTCAGCCGCGGGCAAGTTGAGGCGAAAGATCTGCCGAGAGCCGGTGCGCTCCGACGCCACTAAGGCAAAAGAGTTTCTCTTAGAGAGAAAACGATGGTGGTAATGCGGCAGGTGATGCAGGGAGTCACGCGGCGTGAGCCGGTAGACGAGCCGTTCGGTCACCTCGTCGGCCGAAACCGAAGCCGGGCCGTCGAAGCTGGTTCCGCGTCCCGTGGCAGGGCGCTGGGCCGCGGCCAACACGGGCGTCCCGGCGGACAGAAACGCCCTGCGACTCAGCGTTTTCATGAATCCGTAATCCTATCATCGCAGCCTGATGGTACTTGCCACGCCGCCACTCACAGCCAAGCGAAGGAGGCGCGGGTGTCAACCTGCGCGCTCGCGAGTGAAGCCCGCGAAAAGGTTCAATCGATAATTCGCAATGGGTTCGGCTGGCTCGCCAGCGATCCCGGCTCGGGAATCGGCGGTTTGCGGCCGGTGATGAGTAAGAAGCCCTCTCGCTGGAAAGCCTCCTTCTCTTCGCGCGAGCGCCAGTGCACGTCCGGGGTGAAATCGTTAGGGATTGGCGTGTCGTCGTGGATGCGGTCGGCCTCGACATTTTCGAATCCCATTAAGGTGAACGACTCCTTCCACTCAGCTGTCGAACGCAGGTGGATATCGCCCGGTGCGTGTTCTTTCCAGTGGTGCGAGTGGGGGTTCTCGGCGTAGAACGACATCAGGACGAAGACGGACCCGCCCCAGGCGGTGACACGGAAGATCTCCCGCGCCGCCGAATCCGGGGCGTGCCAGTAGTAGGCGGTCTCGACGCTCAGGACGCGCGTGAAGTAGTCCTCCGCCCACGGGATTTCTTCGACTGAGCCGGGGGCGAACAACAGGTTCTGATAGTCGAGCGAGAGGGCGCGGGCCGAGCCGATCAGCTCGTCGGCGATATCGATGCCGACGACCGCACCCTCGGGCGCACGCGCCGAGAGGAGCCGCGAAGCCCAGCCTTCGCCGCAGCCGATTTCGAGAATGCGGTCGTGCGGCTGCAGGTCCATGCGATCGAGGAGCTTTTCGGTGACCGGGCGGTGCCAGGTTTCCATGTCGGCGGCCAGGCCCGAGGCCAGCCACTTGTTGAACTGCTCGCGAAGGTGTTCTTCGTGCTGTAGGCGGGCAAGTTGGTGTGGAAGGATCATCGCCGGGTAGCTCTCGTCGCGGGCTCTTCGCCCATGCTAGCAGTCGTTCAGGGCCCTTCTATCTGGCGGTTGGTCATCGCACCCTTACGGGCGCGGCTCTGAGCTTTGGATTGGGGTTTTCGTGGCTGGCGATGCGGGCCCGCTCCATAACTGTCGCGGCTCTGTTGCTGCTCAAGCGCGCATTTGTTGTAGGACGGCTTGGAGTTTCTTGCGCGCGGCGGCTGATTCCGTCGTATCGTGCTCAACCGTGATTGCATTCTCCTCATCTACATCGTTAGCAATATCAAACAGCTCGCCCGTCTCCTCGTACAGCTTGTAGCGTTTGTCGCGGGCAAAGCGGACCAGTTTGTAGCCGACCTTGTTCGCTCCCGGCAGCGGATCGAAATGGAACATGACCCACTCGCGCGGGTCGCCAGTCTCGCCCTTGAGTTGCGGCAGGAAGCTGCGGCCGTCGAGGGTCATTGCCGGTAGTGCCTTGGCGCCGGTGGCTTCGAGAATCGTGGGAATGAAGTCGGTCGAGTCGACGAGGTCGTCGTTGACCCAGCCTTCGGGGATGACGCCCTTCCAACTCGCGATCAGCGGTACGTGGGTTCCGGCGTCGGTCGTGTGTCCCTTGCCGCCCTTGATGACCTTGTCGCCCATGTGTGATTCGACTTCGCGTGGTGTGCCGTTGTCGGAGTAGTAGAGGATCAGTGTGTTCTCCGCGATGCCGAGTTCGTTGACCTTGTCGACGACGTGTCCGACGACGTGGTCCATGTATTCGACCATGTCGGAGTAGTATTTTCGGTTCCCTTTGTGGCGGTCGCCTTCGGCCCAGACCTCGCTATGAGGTGTCGGCATAAAGGGGCCGTGTGGTAGCGCCATCGGGTAGTAGACAAAGAAGGGGTCGTCGTCGCCGGCGTTGCGCTCCATGAAGTCGTTGACGTAGTCGGTGTAGATGTCGGGACCGTACTTGCCGTCATGGGTGCGGAGCGTGCCGTTGTTGAGGACGACCGGGTCGGCGTAGCGCGAACCCTTGTCCTCGGTATGTTCGGAGTGCCACAGGAAGTACTCATCAAATCCGGCGTCTTTGGGATGCATGCCGGTTCCGCGCCACTGCGGTTCGAAGTCCGGTGGGTTGTAGCTGTGGAGTTGCCACTTGCCGGAGATACAGGTCTTGTAGCCCGCGGCCGTCATCATGTGGCCGATGGTTTTCTCCTCCGGCGGCATGATGCCGAACGCCTTCCAATTGCGGAAGTTGTAGGCACCTGTCATGAGCTGCACGCGAGTGGGCGTGCAAAGCGGCTGCGCGTAGGCTTGGGTGAAGCGCATGCCGGCGGCGGCGAGTGCATCGAGGCGCGGGGTCTTGTACGAGGTACCGCCGTAGGAGCCGAGACATTCATAGCCCAGGTCGTCGGACATAATGAGCACGACGTTAGGACGCTTCGCGGCGGCTTGCTCGACCGGCTCTTCGCCGGAGGGGCCGCAGCCGGCGGCGAGTCCGGCCGAGAGCAGGGCGCTGGAGCGAAGGAAGGCTCGTCGGGAAGAGGTGTCGGACGTCTCGCTTTTCATCGACGTGACCATACCACATGCGTGTCGAACCGCTCAGTGACTCGTGGCACAGGTTCGGCGGTGTGTCCCTTGCTAGAATTCGCAGCATGCTCCGTGAATCTTTGGTGCGCCGGCGGGTGTTCCGCGTTTCGCTCTTACGGCGGACGAGCGTCGGACTTTGGCGGCATTTGTTGATTTGTATCGCGAACATCCGGACCGCAGTGCGGCCCCGATTTACGAGCTTGATCGCGACCTGCGGCGGTTCGGCTGCGTGACGTGTCATCAGAGTGAACACGTCGGTCCGCTTGGTGCGCTGGCTGAATGGGCCCCGGTGCTAACAGGTGTGGGATCGAAGCTGAAGACGAACTGGCTGCGGGCCGTATTGAACGACGGCAAGCGGGCGCATGAGTGGCTGACTTTGCGCATGCCGGACTATGATGCCGCTGCTACGTCGGGCATGGCCGATGCGTTCGCCAAAGTGGCGGGGCTTGCTCCGGGAGCCGGCGAGCGCTGAGGATCTTGTCTCTCGCGGTCACGGACTGCTCGGGACGAGCCCGGAGACGGGAGGAATGGGCTGCATCGGCTGCCATGACTGGGGCGAGAATAAATCGCTTGGTGAGCACGGGCCGCAACTTGTCAGCATCGGTGCTCGGCTGCGTTACGACTGGTATGTCCGTTGGATGCGCGACCCGAGCCGGATTCTTTCCGGAACTTCGATGCCGAACTATTTCAGCTCTGCCCCACCTGACAAAGCGGCGGCGACGATCAACGTGTTGTGGGCTGCTTTCGAGCAAGGCGACAAGTTGCCGACGCCGGTGGGTTTCGACCTGAAAGCCGGGCCGGCGGGAAGCGAGCGACGTCCCACGCCGACCGATGAGGCGATCGTCATGCGCGTCGACATGCCGGAAGCCTCTCCGGCGCCGATCGCGGTCGGGATGCCCGGCGGCGTTTCCTATTGCTTCGACACCGTGTCGTGCCGTGTGCGCTATGCCTGGCGGGGAGAGTTTCTTGACGCGTCGCCGACGGTGCTTCGCAAGACCGAGCCGGGCACGAAGTGGTCTTCGGTGGCGACGATTCTCGGTGAGATCTTCTATCGCTCGGACAATTTCCCGTTGTGGGTCGGGACGTTCGACGCTGTGCCCGAATGCGACTACCGGGGGTACCGGATTATTGACGGCTATCCGGAGTTTCACTATCGCCTGGACGGGGTTGATGTCCATGAGCGAATCGAGGGTGCGCCGGATGGCAAGACTTTTGCGCGGCGGTTTCGGCTGCCGGACATACAGCAGCCAATGTGGTTCGTCATTGAAGAGCCCGCGGGGGTGGGCGTCACGTCGACGTTAGGGCCGGCTCGCGGCGGACGGCTCGATATTCCCCAATCGCGTGATGTCGAGTTCACCGTGACGGTAGGCATCGAAGGAGTCGAGCGATGAAACGCTTGCTCGGCCTGCTGGTGCTTGCGGCGTTCGCATCGATATCGCTGGCGCAGGTCCCCGCTTCCAGCTATCGCGTGGAGAACGTGGCGACGCCGCGCGGCATCGCTCCGGAAGTCAGCGCGGTGACGTTCGGCAAAGACGGATTGCTCTACGCCACCTTCCGGCAGGGCTACATCTATGCGTACAACCCGAAGAGTGGGCAATGGCGGCGCTTTGCTTCGGGGCTACACCTGCCGCTCGGCATCATCGCCGGCGAGGAGGGCGTGTTCTTCGTCGCACAGATACCCGAGTTGACGCGGGTGGCCGATACCGACGGTGATGGTGAGGCAGATGTGTACGAGGCGATCTCCGATGACTGGGGCATGTCGGGGAATTACCACGAGTTCGTTGGCGGACCGATACGGGATGCCGAGGGCAACTTCTATATTGGGCTGGGCGTATCCTCTCCAAACGCCGAGCCGCGGCTGCCGATTCGCGGGGAGTTGACCGACCGGGGACGCATCGCGAAGAACCCCGTCAAAGGCAACGTCAACACGATTCGCTTCTATTCGCCGACTTCGTACCGCGGGTGCGTCGTGAAGATCAGCGCCAGCGGCAAGTTTTCGCCGTTCGCGTGTGGTGTCCGGCAACCGAATGGCCTTGGCTTCGACGCTCAAGGCGAGATCTTCGCGGCGGACAACCAAGGCGGCTGGGTCGGCACATCACCGCTGCACCATATCACCGAAGGGGCATTCCATGGGCATCCGGCCTCGTTGAATTGGGACCCGTGATTAGAGGGGCGCGACCCAGCCGAAGCGACCATTGCGGAGCTAGAAAGCATTCGTAAACGTCCTGCGATCCTGTTCCCGCAGAATGAATATGGGGGGCTCGGTGGCGCAGCTGCTGCTCGACGATACGGACGGCAAGTTCGGGCCTTATGCCGGACAGATGCTGGTCGCGGAATGGACGTACCCGCGTATTCTCCGCGCTGATATCGAGAAGGTCGACGGCGAGTATCAGGGGGCGGCGTTCATTCTGATTGAACAGAACGGCCTGCACCGCAGCAACAACCGCATCGCGTTTTCACCTGACGGCGACACGCTTTACGTCGCTCAGACCGCGTATTTTTGGGGCTCGACGGAAAGCCTCCAGCGCATCGTCTATACGGGCAAGACGCCGATGGATATTCTTCACATGCATCTGACTGAATCGGGCTTCGATTTGACGTTCACGAAGCCCGTCGACCGGGTAAGCGCGGGCGAACCCTCAGCCTACTCGTTCACACACTATTACTACAAGTACCATGCGCAGTACGGTTCGCCGAAGACGGATGTGACCCCGGTGACAGTGACTGGAGTTGAGGTCTCTGATGACGGCTTGCGCGTCTTGTTGACGCTCGACGGGCTTGTCCCCGGTCGGGTGTACGAGCTTCGGCCGAACGGGATTCAAGGTGCGGGCGGCGAACCGCTGGCGACACGGGTTGCGGCCTATACGTTGAATCGCCTGAAGCCGAGTGGAGACCGGAACTGACGTGTGAGTCGATCGAGGACGAGGGTACCAACCACTCGAACGGGCCGTGTTTGGCGGGACCGCGGAAGCCCCATGTTATGATGCCGGTTTCTTCACCGGAGACATTGTTTGCCCGCCCGCGTTCTGAACGGAAATCGCATTCGCGACCAGATCCTGCTCGAAGTCGAAGACGCAGTCAAAGGGCTGGCTGCCCAGGGCATCCGACCGGGCTTGGCGGCGGTCCGCGTCGGCGATGACCCGGCCTCGGAAATCTACGTTCGCAACAAAATCAAGGCCTGCGAGAAGGTCGGCATTCACAGCGAGCACATCACGCCACCGGCTTCGTCGACCACCGAAGAATTGCTGACGCTGATCGATGAGCTGAATCGGCGCGACGAGATCGACGGTATCCTGGTCCAACTGCCGCTCCCCAAGCATGTCGATTCCGCAAGGGTTCTGTTAGCTGTTTCGCCGCGGAAAGACGTGGACGGTTTTCATCCGTTCAACGTGGGCGCATTGGTCACGAAGAGGCCCGCGCCGGCTCCTTGTACGCCCGCCGGACTGATTCAGATTCTCAAGCGCAGCGAGATTCTGATCGCAGGGAAACACGCTGTCGTCGTCGGCCGCAGCGATATCGTCGGCAAGCCCGCGGCTTTTCTGTTGCTTCATGAAAACGCGACGGTGACGATCTGTCACTCGAGGACCGAGGACCTTCCCGCGGTCGCGCGCGAAGCTGACATTCTCGTTGCCGCGCTCGGCCGCCCGGCCTTCGTAACGCGCGACTTCATCAAGCCTGGCGCCACCGTTCTAGATGTCGGAATCAATCGCCTCACCGACGCGGAGCAAGTCGAAACGATCTGTGCCGGACTGCCCAAGAAGCTGGAAGGCTTCCGAAAGAGAGGCTCGGTATTAGTCGGCGATGTTAACCCCAAGGACGTGATCGAAACCGCCGGAGCCTACACCCCTGTGCCGGGTGGAGTCGGCCCGTTGACGATTGCCATGTTGATGGTCAACACGCTGAACGCGGCTCGCCAGCACCGCGCGTCGTGACTCTCAGTTTCTAGGACAACGCGAAGGCCGCAATCTCGTCGCCCGACGACAAGCTTAGTTTCGATCGCCCGCCTCCAGCGGCGACGGCGATGTACTGCTTCCCGCCGACTTCATAACAGCAAGGCGAAGCATTGCAGCCCGCCTGCAACTCCCACTCCCAAACCGCGACGCCGCTCTTGGCATCAAAGGCACGGAACTTCGGGTCGGCTGTCGCGCCGATGAAAACGAGTCCGCCTTTCGTTGTGACCGAGCCGCCGAAATTCAGTGTTCCCGTTTTAGGGATCCCGCGAGCAGTCAGCTCGACGTGTTCCCCAAGAATCTCTCGCCAGACGTATTCGCCGGAGTCGAGATCGATGCAGTTCATTTTGCCCCAGGGCGGTTTGATCGACGGATAGCCCTCGGGGTCCAAAAGCCGGATGTATCCGGCGTGATTGAAGCGGAAGGCATCGTCGGGTTTCGCATCGACGATCGTACAGAAGTTCGTCGTCTCGTTCGAGTTGACGTACATCCAACTCCGATCCGGATCAAAACTGATACCGCCCCACAGCGCTCCGCCGCTAAACCCGGGATAGATCACCGTGCCCTGTCTCGAAGGCGGTGTGTAGAGCCCGCCGGTTCGAGCAGCTCGGAACTGTTCCAAGACGAACTTGTGCGCTTCGGGCGAGATGTCCGTAATGACGTCTTCGGTGAATTCGTTCCGGCACAGGCTCCCGGGCTTGAGCGGCACGGGCTGCGATTTTGCCAGTTGCTCACCGGGAATGTCGCTCTTCGGGACAGGCCGTTCCTCCATCGGAAACAGCGGTTCGCCCGTCTCGCGATCCAACACAAAGATCAGGCCCATCTTCGTCGTCTGCACCACGGCGTCGACGAGCCGGTCCCCTTTGCGGAGCTGCACGAGCGAAGGCTGCGCGGCCAGATCATAGTCCCAGACATCGTGCCGCACAATCTGGTAGTGCCAGACACGTTTGCCTGTCCTCGCATCCAGGGCGAGAACACAGTTGCCGAATAGGTTGTCACCGGGTCGATCACCGCCCCAGAAATCAAATGACGGTGACCCGATCGAGGCAAAAAGCCAGCCGCGCTCGGGATCGAGACTCATGCCGGCCCAGTTATTCGTGCCGCCGTTGACCTCCCAGGAGTCCGGGGCCCATGTGTCGTGGCCGAACTCGCCAGGAAACGGAATCGTATGGAAGATCCACTTCCGCTTGCCCGTGTAGACATCGTAGGCGCGGATATGTCCCGGCCCTTCGGGGCGTGGCCCCTCGCCTCCGCCGCCGCTCACGATGATCAAGTCCTCGTAGATCACCGGTGGACTCGTGCACTTGTAGAACAGGCCTTCCATATCGCGGTCGAAGTCTTGTGTCAGGTCGACAACGCCGTTCTCGCCAAAGCTTCTGATCAGCTCGCCGGTCGCCGCGTTGAGGCAGAACATTTTCTTCTGGATCGCCGCGAAGATGCGCTTATCCTTGCCGTCTTCGAAATACGTGACGCCACGATTTACGCCGCGGGCCCGCGACGATCGCTGGCCTTCATACGGATCGAAGTTCCAAAGGACCTCGCCGGTCGCGGCATTCAGCGCTCGAACCGCCATGCGAGCTGTCGTGATGTACATCACGTCGCCGACGACGATCGGCGTGCATTGAATCATCGTCTTCGGGCGATCGAGTTTGTCGCCGGTATTGTGAATCCACGCGGGCTTAAGCCGGTGCGCATTGAAGAGATTGATCTGGTCGAGCGGCGAGTAATGCGACGCACCCTGGTCGCCGCCGTAGAAGCGCCATTCACTGCCTGCTCCGGGGAAACTCTTTTCCGCCTGTCCGATCGAAGGCAATAGCATCGACCCTCCGGCGGCGGCACTCGCGGCGATAAACTGTCGGCGATTTATTCCTTCAGACACGGACAACCCCTCTCAACAACAAACGGGCGCGGATTGCGAGACCCACCCACCAAAGTCTCATGATTGTATCCGCCTCGGCGGGCGGTTCGCTTGAACGAGGGCCGTTTGCGATACGATCATGAGGAAACTTCGTTATGGCGAGCCAACTGAAACCAGCACCGTCAGCCGGCCGGGTGATCACGAGCGGAGACGCATCTCTCAGCCTCTCCACGCCCGAGTGTGACAAGGGAATCGGTAGCGTTATCACGAAACCCACCGCCGCCGACTTCATCGACGGCGTTCAAGTCCAACCCTACGATCTTTGGCCCGACGATCGGGGATACTTCCTGGAAGTCGCCCGCCTAGGGCAAGGATTGCCGGCCGGATTCCCGACCGAATCCACGCAGGTCTCGACGGCGCTCAGCTATCCAGGAACTATCAAGGCGTTTCACTACCATCTGCACCAGACGGATTTCTGGGTGCCGATTCAAGGCGTGCTTCAGGTTGCCCTCGCCGACCTTCGACTCGGTTCGCCCACTTTCGGCCGCCGCAATACGTTCTACGTCGGCGTCCCGCGGCCTTGGCAAGTTCTCATTCCGCCCGGCGTTGCTCATGGCTATAAGGTCATTGGCGAAAGCCCCGCTGTGCTCGTCTACATCACCGACCGGCACTACGACCCGAAGGACGAAGGCCGCATCCCCTACGACGACCCCGGTATCAACTATGACTGGGAGATCCAGCACAAATGAAGCTGCTCGTCACGGGTGGGGCCGGCTTCATCGGTTCCGCTTTCATCCGGCTTGTGCTCAGGAATGATGCCGCGGCCGAGGTGCTCAACCTCGACGCCCTCACTTATGCGGGGAATCTGGAGAATCTGGATTCCGTGGCAGGGCACTCCGGTTACCGGTTCGTCAAAGCGAACCTCTGCGATGCCGGCGCCACCGAACAGGCTGTCGCCAACTTCGGTCCGGAAGCCATCGTCCACTTCGCCGCCGAATCGCATGTGGACCGCAGCATCCTTTCGCCCAAGCGCGTCATCGACACCAACTTCACGGGCACGTTTCATCTGCTCGAAGCCGCACGCCGCCACGACGTCGAACGATTCGTCCACGTTTCGACCGACGAAGTCTACGGCAGCATCACGGCTCCGGCCGAAGCCGACGAAGATTTCCCGCTCCGCCCCAGCAGCCCCTACTCCGCTTCGAAGGCCGGCTCGGACATGCTGGCGCTCTCCTACTTCACCACTTACAAGCTGCCGGTCGTCATCACGCGGGCTTCGAACAACTACGGGCCCTACCAGTTCCCCGAGAAGCTCATTCCGCTGATGATCGCCAATGCCCTCGAGGATAAACCGCTCCCCATTTACGGCGACGGCCAGCAAGTCCGCGATTGGCTCTACGTCGACGACCACTGCCGCGCCATTCTGTCGCTGCTCGAGAAAGGCCGCCCCGGCGAGATCTACAACATCGGCGGCAACCGCGCGCTCCCGAACCTTGAAGTAGTCAAGCGAATTCTCACCGCCACCGGTAAACCCGAAAGCCTGATGCAAACCATCGAAGACCGCCCAGGCCACGACCGCCGCTATGCGCTGACGAGCGCCAAGCTTGCAGCCGAGACCGGATGGACACCAGAGATTGAATTCGAAGCGGGTCTTGCTCAAACGGTCGACTGGTACCGCGCGAATGCCGGGTGGGTCGAGCTGGTCCGCTCGGGTGCGTACCGCGATTACTACCAGGCCAACTACGGTCGTCGCGGGCGAGAGCTCGACCGCATCAAGTCAAGACCTGGCTAGGCTTTGGCGGCTCAAGACGGACCGGCAACGGGCGCAGTCCTAAGGCTACGACCGGACTTTGCTCCCTAAGAGGTCTCCCGTCACGCAGTAATCCCCTAAACTCTCAGAGCGTCAGCGATAGGCCGACGAGACAAGCGAACCATGAGCGAACAACCAACACCCGCCCACATCATGCAAACGGGGTTGGGGTTTTGGGCTTCCAAAACCCTCCTTAGCGCCATTGAGATGGAACTGTTCACCGAACTGGCCCGACGCCCCGGTGACCTTGCCGACTTGCAGGGCCGGCTTGGGCTGCATCCGCGCTCGGCCCGGGACTTTCTCGACGCCCTTGTGGCGCTCGGGTTCCTCGAACGCAATGAGAGAACATACAACAATACCCCCTCGACGGATCTTTTCCTCGACAAGCGCAAGCCCGAATACATGGGCGGCATGCTGGAGATGGCCAACGACCGGCTCTATCCCTTTTGGGGCAATCTGACCGAAGGACTGCGAACGGGACTTCTCCAGAATGAGGCCAAGGACGGCGGGACTCCATTTTTTGAAGCGCTCTACGCCGACCCGGCACGGCTTAAAGGTTTCCTGAGAGCGATGACCGGCCTGAGCCGGGGAGCCGCACTGGGGATCGCCGAGAAGTTTCCGTGGAACGAGTATCAGTCGTTTGTCGATGTAGGGGCCGCTCAGGGTGACACAGCGGTGCAGATCGCCAAGGCGCATCCCCACCTTGCGGGCATCGGGTTCGACCTACCTGAGGTTGGGCCCATCTTCGAGGAGTACGTAGCCGAGACCGGCCTTTCCGGGCGCCTCCGGTTTGAAGGGGGAAGTTTCTTCGACCAGGACCTGCCCAAGGCGGACGTGGTGATGATGGGGCACATCTTGCACGATTGGGACCTCGACGAAAAGAAGATGCTGATCGGCAAGGCGTACGACGCCCTCCCCGAGGGTGGGGCGTTTCTGATCTACGAGGCCCTGATTGATGACGATCGCTCCAAGAACGCCTTTGGGCTCCTCATGAGCTTGAATATGCTCATCGAAACGCCCGGAGGGTTCGACTACTCTGGGGCGGATTGCCAGGGATGGCTAAAGGAAGCGGGCTTCCGCGAAACATGGGTCAGCCACCTGGTCGGCCCTGATTCCATGGTCGTTGGCATCAAGTGAGCAGCACACTCCGCAGGGTGAAACAACGTGGTGGCGGAACTAACCTGATGCTTCCCCGATGTCACCGCCCCGGCTGATGGCCCAACTTTCATCAACCGGATGGTGTGTCCGGATGGGAACCCTCTTCTCAACCAATTCGTCGGCCGCTTCGACGAGGATGGGGGGCGCCGTGAGTTGCGCCTGATGGGCGTCTTCATAGCCAGCCGACGCGAAGTAGATCGCCTCATCGAAGAACTCACCAATCGAAACGACCAAGTCGTATTCGAGGTTTAACTCTTCCGGCTTTCCCGGTATGCAATGGCGGATGAAATCGACCACCATTGACTTCGTCATCGACAGCGCGAAGATCAGTTCGCTGAGCGGGATCCCTTCCAGATAGCGCTCTCGTCCAAGTCGTACATAACGCGATTTGATGGCGCTTTTCGAGCGCGTGCTGAGCCAGCGCCCGAGGTGCAGATAGAGGTCGTCTTTCAGAGCAATCAGCCGCTCGCGCGGAATGATCCGGTAGGCCGTCGAGCGCGGGTCCGTATGGAGCTGCTCAATCAAGTCGTTGGTAAGCCGGTTCGCGGATTCGTGAATTTGTTCAATCAGCCGTTGGGAGATCATTTGTGAGCCTACTATCGTCGTCCGGAGTTTTGAGCATCATACTACGTCAGTCTTCTGAAACCTAGCAGGTCGTTGAAAAAGTTCTCCGGCTCTGCTCTAGACCGCTGCATGCTGTGCTTGGCGGCACGGGCAGATACCAGGGATAGACGCCGAATCGAGTTTTTAAACAGCCTGCTAGACTGCAAACCGTTGGAGGGCATCCTCGTCCAACTCGACGCCCAACCCAGGTGTTTGGGGTACAATCACGTAACTATTCTTGATGTTGATTGGCTCAACGATCAGGTCGTCTACACGCTGATGCGACAAAATATCGCTCGGCAGCGTGCAGTTCCCGGCCGCCGCGCATGACTGCATCATCGCCGCATCCTTGATGCCGAGCTCGTGTCCGGAACCATGCCAGCAGGGCATCCCAAAGGCTTCCGAGACGCCCGCATTGATCACGAAACTCATCATTGAGGGCCGCGGGCCGGTGTTGATGAGGTCGCAAGCGCCGGCCAGCGCGGCTTCGACGATATGCTTTCCGTTGCGAGGCGTCAGAGTAATCGCCGTCTCAAGCGCTTCCGCGATCTTGGCCAGTTCGCTGACCTCGTTGACGGGGTCCTCGATCGTACGCATGTTGCCGATTTCCTCGAGGGCGCGACCGATCGGCAGAAACTCTTCGGCTGTCTCGTAGTGGCGGTTGAAGTCGACCGTGATCTTGACGTCCGGCGCGACCTCTTTAACGGCACGCACGGCCTCGACGATCGGGTCTTCCTGGCGGCCCTTCATCTTGAGGGACGTGAACCCGCCCTTGAGCGTGCGCTCGGCGACCCGCTTGGCATCGACCGGATTCTTACGCCCGCACCAGTAGGGTACGTAGACCTTGTCTTGCGCCAACCCGCCGAGCAGGTTGTAGACGGGCCAGCCGAAGGCCTTTCCGACGACGTCATAAAGGGCAATCTCGAAGCCGCCGCGCGACCGCCCGTCCGGCAGGTCAAGCCGCGCCAGATTCAAGTCGAGAACGTTCTTCCCCTCAAGAAACGCGGCGTTCTCTAGCGCGCCTTCCCTGGGCACGTTGCGCGATGTTTCGCCGATGCCGAAGAGGCTGGAATCCGTGTGGAGTTTGATGATTACTTTCGGTCCTTTGGGGAACTCCGACAGTCCGTCCGGGTTGAACTCCGGACTGTTGATGATGTCGTCCTGAATGGGAACGACAACCTGAAAGATCTCGATCTTCGTGATCTTCAGCCGTTCCGACCCGCCGGCGGCGCAAGAGGGAAGCGTCGCAAGGCCCGCGAGCCCGGCCGCTCCGGCCAATATCTGACGGCGTGAAAATGTGTGCTTATGCATTGGTAACTCGCTCCTCAATTCGATAACGGCCGACGCTAGGCGTTCTCCATCACCCAAGAACCCAGATCGATCGAGAGTTCGTCGTCGTACTGTTCGCCCCAGTCCCTGACCTTCGTAGCCATCTCTTTCACCGTCGAGTTCGCGGAATTCCAGAGATTCCGGGTCTCGCCGGGGTCCGCTTTCATGTCGTACAGCTCGCCGGGACGCCGTACGGGGCGATTGCCGAACTTCCTCAGAATAATCTTGAACTGCTCGGTGCGCAGACCGCGTTCTTCGTAATAAGCGCCGTCGATCGCTCGCTGCGGCACGTTCTGGATCATGATCGGGCGGCTCCAGTCGTCGCGGCCTTCGTTGACTTCTTTGAAGAGACTGCGCCCGTGGATCACCGGCCGGAAATCGTTGCCGTGCGCACCCATGATCGGCGTGATGCCCGCCGCGTCGAGAATCGTCGGCATGAGATCAACGGAGCTGACGCCCGACTGCCACACCTTGCCCGACGGCAACCGCTTCGGATAGCGAATCATCAAAGGAATTCGCGCCGCGTCGTCATACGAGGTGCACATGCCCTCGACCGTCCCCGGACGGTCCGTCCAGGCGCGGCCATGCTCGGTCGAAAAGATGATCATCGTGTCATCGAGCACATTCTTCTCGCGCAACTTATCGAGGATGCGCCCGACGTTCCAATCGAGCGCCGATACCGAACCGTAGTAGCCCGCGTTGCTCTGCCCTTTGTAGCGCTCAAGGAAATGCTTCGGCGGGTCCGACGGCTCATGCGGCGAATAGTACGACTGATAGAGGAAGAACGGCTCGTCTGCGTGATCGTCTAAGAAGCGCAGGCCCTGATCGGTATGCACGTCGGGCCGGTAGCGCGATTTGTGAGGCTCGCCGATCCAGTGCAGCAGTAGCGAGTTGAACGACTTCCAGTAATCGAAGAAGCCCGGGTTGGAAGGCCCCAAGTGCCACTTGCCGATATGGCCCGTCGCGTAACCCGCGTTGTTCAGATAGAAGCCGAAGTTATCCCACAGCCTGAATCGCTGATCGCGGAACGGATCGATGATCGGCTCCTGATAGGTCGAATTGCTAGGGCCGGGGCTGTGTGGATAGACGTTCCGCTTCAGCCCGTGTACGTGCGAGTAGCTGCCCGTCAGAATCGATGCCCGTGTCGGCCCGCACAGTGCTTGCGGCACATAGCAGTTATTGAACCGCACTCCGGTCTCGGCGAGAAAATCGAGGTTCGGAGTATGGACGTCGCGCTCACCGTACGCCCCGATCGCATCCGAGCGGCACTTGTCGAACAGCAGGAACAGGATGTTCGGCGGACGATCGCCCACCGGCTTATAGTCCTGCCCCTGGCCGCGTGCTTGGGCGGAGAGAAGTGGCGCCGCGCTGACGCCGGAAAGAAAGGTTCTACGATCCATGACAAACTCCTCGATGCGGGGAAGTGACAACAGTATAGTCGGGCCCTCCTTTACTGTGGGGGCGGGTCCCGCTCAGGGGCATTCTTTCTCAGCCTCGATGTGACCTCTCGGGCATGTGGTTCGTCATAATCAGAAGACATGTCTCCATCCAGACAGCAATACTTCCTATCCATCTGTCTCTTGACCGTGGCCTTGCTTGCGTTGAGCCCGCCCGGCGCACAGGCGCAGAAGGTCGAGGCGCAAGTTAATGTGCTCGACAACGGCATGGAGTTTCTGTTCGTGCCGCGCAAGGGTGACCCGAACATCTCGGCCGGCTGGGTGGCCAAAGTGGGCTCGGTGAACGAGCGTCCCGGCGTAACGGGTGTGGCGCACCTTTTCGAGCACATGATGTTCAAAGGGACGCACACGATCGGCACCAAGGACATCGATCGTGATCTTGAGATCATCAAGCAACTCGATGTACTGAAGGCGAAGATTCGCGATAAAGAAGAAGCGCTCATTGAGAAACACCGCCGTGGCTTAGTCGACGATCCGAAAGATCCCGCGATCCGGTCGGAGAAGCACAACGCGCTGCTGGGCGACTTCGACGCGTTGCTCAAGGAGCAGCGCGAGCTGATCATCAAAGACCAATTCGACCGCATCTACACGCTGCAAGGGGCGTCGGGCATGAACGCGTTCACGTCGAACGACCTGACGCTCTACATGATCAACGTGCCGTCGAACAAGCTGGAGCTTTGGTTCTGGATGGAATCGGACCGCCTATCGAACCCGGTGTTTCGCGAGTTCTATAGCGAGCGCGACGTCGTCCACGAAGAACGCCGGTTGCGTGTGGACTCCACGCCGACCGGCAAGCTCGATGAACAGTTCGAAGCGCTGTTTTGGCAGTCGTCTCCCTACCATTGGCCGGTAATCGGCTGGAAGAGCGACCTGGATGGCCTCACCCGAGACGAGGCGCTGGAATTCTTTGGGACGTACTATGCGCCCAACAATCTCACTGTAGCGTTGGTTGGAGATTTCGAGCCCAAACAGGCCATCGAGTGGGCCGAGAAGTATTTCGGGCGTTTGAGGCGGGGCGAAACGGAACCGGAGCCTGTCCGCACGTGGGAGATCGAGCAACAGGCTGAAACCCGCATGGTCGGGTACGCCGATACGCGTCCGACGGTCCGCATTCGCTACCACACCGTGGCTGATGCCCATCGCGAGGAGCCGGCCTTCTTGGTCTTGGCCAGCCTGCTGAACGGACGAACGGGACGACTGTACAAATCTCTCGTCCTTGAGCAGAAGGTCGCGACGGAAGCCGGCGCGGGGGTGAATGGTCTTAAGTACGACGGCTTCTTCGAGCTGTCGGGGGTCGCCGCCGAAGGGCACACGCCGGAGGAAGTCGAGCAGGCGTTGTACAACGAGGTGAAGGTGCTGCAAGAGCAGCTTGCCGGTGACCAGGAGTTACTCAAAGTCAAGAACCAGCAGCTCGCGGGCGACTTCCGGCGGCTCCGGTCGAAGACAAGCTTGATGATCCAACTCTTGATGTACGAAGCGTTGGGCGATTGGGAGAACATCAATAAGTTTTCCGGCCGCATTCAAGCTGTCACGGCGGAGGATGTCCGTGCCGTCGCCCGCAAGTACATCAAGGCTGAGAACAGCAATGTCGCCGTCTACAACACGAAGGCAGGCGGAGGGCCGCCGGGACAAGGTCGAGGCGGAAATCCTGGACCCGGAGGTTCACAATGAGACGCCGCGATTGGATGAAACTCACCGCCGGCGCGGCGCTCGCGCCCGCTGTCTGGGCCGCCGAGGAAGGGGTTCCGGCCCACCCGAGCGAGCTTAGGTTCCCGAAGCTCACCTACGATCCGCCGAAGCCCGCCGAGTATCGGCACGAGCTGCCGGGCGGAGCGGTGGCATACGTCGTCGAGGATCACCAGCTTCCGCTGATCGATGTCTCCGTGACCATCCGCATGGGCAGCTATCTCGTTCCCCGGGACAAGGTCGGTCTTGCTTCGTTTACCGGTTCGCAGATGCGTGCCGGCGGTACGAAGAAGATTTCGGCGCGTGACTTCGACGAGCAGGCCGCCTTTCTGGCATCGGAGATCAGCAGCAACGTCGGTAGCACCTCGGCGGGGGCGGCGCTGAATTGCATTACGCAGAACCTGAAACCGACGCTGAAGCTGTTCTTTGACATGCTCAAGAACCCGGGCTTTGACCCGGAACGGTTCCAGATCTCGGTGGCTCGCCGGTTGCAGGGGATGAAGCGGCGCAATGACCAGGCACGGGGGGTCGAGCGGCGGGAGTTTGCCCGCCTCATGCGAGGCGATGATCACTACTCGACCTGGCCCTCGACGCAGGCCTCGGTGGAGGCCGTTACGGTCGACGCGATGCGTGAGTTCCATGCGAGCTACTACCATCCGGGGTCGATGATTTTCTCGGTCTCCGGCGATGTCGATACGAAGCAGATCCTCGATCAACTCGGCAGCGAATTGACGGCCGGATGGCCGTCGTCGTCGAAACCGGATGTACCCAAGGTGCCGGTTCCCAAACACAAGCCTGTGCCGGGCGCCTACATGGTCGACAAACCGGAGCTTAACCAGTCACGAGTCGCGATGGGGCACCTGGGGATTCGCCGGGACGACCCGGATCGCATCGCGATTGGCATCATGGACCACATTTTGGGGGCCGGCGGTTTCACTTCGCGGATCATGACACGGGTACGTTCCGACGAGGGACTGGCCTATGGCGCGGGTGGCGGTTTTAATCCGGGCATCTTCTATCCGGGCACATTTCGCGCCGGGTTCCAGTCAATGAACGCGCGATGTGCGCAAGCAGCGACGATTGTCCTCGAAGAGTTGGCTCGGATTCGTGAGGAAAAGGTCAACGACGAAGAGTTGGCCACCGCCAAGAACGCCTCGATCGAGACCTTCCCGCGCTTCTTCGCGACGGCGGGGGCCGTGGCGGGCACGTTTGCGTTCGACGAGTACTCGGACCGCGAAGAGGGCTACTGGGACAAATATCGCGACTGGATTGCGGTGGTGTCGAAAGACGATGTGCTGCGGGTGGCGCAGAAGCACCTCCACCCAGACCGGCTTGTGATTCTGGGTGTCGGCAATGTCGCCGAGATGCTGGCCGGAAATCCCGACAAGCCGGAGTACCAGTTCTCGAAGCTGGCTGGGGGGCGCGAGATTAAGAGGATTCCGTTGCCGGACCCGATGACAATGAAATACCCGGACGCTTAGCTGTCGACGATTGAAACTGGATCGTCTTAGCTATCCACATCGAAAGCGGAGTCACCCTGAACACCGATGAAGCGATGATCTACTACTTCATCGGGAAGCAGGCGCACGAATCGGTACGCCACTCCTCCAGAGAATACATGAAGCGTGCGGCAAACGGCGAGCAGGTGATGACCAACACCGTAGAGGGCTACTTCAGCATCCTCAAGCGGGGCGGCCACGGCACATATCACCACGTCAGCCGGAAGCACCTGCATCGCTACCTGAGCGAGTTTGACTTTCGGTACAATGCTCGTGACATCACGGACGGAGGACGGGCTACACTCGCTGTAGACGGTGCCGATGGGAAGGGACTCATGTACTGGGACTATTGTCGTGGACATGAAAAGGCCGTGAGCATTGACTCACAGCGAGAGAACTTCAGGTTCAGCAATCGCTGCGGAATCCGCGATGGGGGTCGATGGGTCCAGCAGTCTAACCGGAGTGCAGCATGACCCTAAAGCCACGCGAATATCGCTTTAGCATCGACGGGTTCACGCCCCAGAACATACCGATGGCACGACCGGCTGAGTACATGCAGCAGTTCGCTGCCCTTCTTGGCCACTGATCGAGCGTTCACTTCTCTCGGCTAGACGATGGCAGCGCAGTGCTGGTGTCCGAGGTTGAGGCGCAAGACGACCCGAAGGTTCGAGAGCGAGCCCAAAAGACCCGTAAGCATATTGGCCCGAGAGATGCGCAAGATGCTGTGGTCATCATTGATGACATGCTGAGAAGGGACAACTCTGTTGGCCTTGTGATTGAGCCGGATGGCGCGACAGTAATCGAGTTTCCAGGACGGCTCAAGAAGCAATTCGAGATGATCGGTCCGATTAGCGAACCTGGAACGCTAGACGGCGTACCGATAGCCATTGGCGGGCAAAACGATCCTGTACCAGTGCACCTCGAAGATTTGGACGGTACGGTCCATTTTTGCGAAGCGAAACGCGAAGTGGCGAGGGGACTTAGTAAACACCTGTTTGACGATCCGATTCGCGCCGTTGGGACCGGCAGATGGGTTCGCGATACGAACGGTATCTGGTCTATGAAGAGCTTCAGAATCCACGACTTCGCTGTCCTAAAAGAGGGCAGTCTGGACGAGGTAATAGGGCGACTAAGAGAGGCTCATAAGAAGAGCGATTGGGCAACAATGGATGACCCATTGCGTGAACTGGAGACGATCAGGAACGGTTGAATGGCTGGTAGCCGCAAGGTGGTTTTCGACGCTGGGATACTCATCCTGATCCTGCAAGATGGCGTTGGTGCACCGGTTCATCCTGAGACGAAACAGCCCATCACAAGGCCCAAGGACCGCGTTGACTACCTTCAGGAATGCCTCTCTGATGAGAAAAGCAAGGTTCTCATCCCAACCCCTGCGCTCAGCGAGTTTCTAGTTAACGCCGGTAGTGCTCTTGAGAAGTACGTGGATGACATATCCAACGAGGCTTCGTTCGTAGTTGTCCCATTTTAGGAGATGGCTGCTATTGAGGCCGCCGTTGCGACCTATCACGCGAAGCAGCACCGCAAAACGCTCGACGACGCCGAGAAGGCCGCATGGCAGGGCGTTAAGGTTGACATTCAGATACTTGCCATCGCGAAGGTGAGTAGAGCCGACGTAATCTACACGACAGACAGGGGCGTCGTGACGCAAGCAGAGATGATGGAGATCCCGGCGATTCATCTCGCGGATCTTCCCTTACCACCCGAGAACCCACAGCAGGAGATCACGTTCAAAGCTGATGAGTCAGAAAACGAGCCTGACTCTCAAACATCTGAAGTTCGACGAGGCGGTGACGGACCTTCTGAAGGAACTGCCGCCGCCCAAGGGGGAACGGAAGCGGAAGAAGACGAAAGCGGCGAAGAAGAAGCCCCGAACTAAGCCGGGCTCCCAAAGACAGCGGTTTACTGTCATCAATCTGGCCTAAGACCTCTGGGTTTGTCAAAGGGCAGTGTCTAGTAAACGCATTTAGAATCAGACACTTGGCTGCTATGGCCGTAGCGGCCTATGCCGCATTTAGAACGGTCTTAAGAGGAAGCCACCCCTCGACTGAGCGGATTCCCTGATAGCTCAAGAATAAGGAAAGCCCTAGCCTACTCAGTACCGATAGTACTGAGTAGTGACCTTCGCTTTTCCAACCCGGTTTCTGAACGGCAGATTTGGCACGTTCCTCAAGGTGAGCATGCCCTTAGGGCGTCTGGCCTATCTCGGAATGGGTACCTGGATGATCATCGCGATGGGCCGCTGGTCGCCGGGTCTCACAGTCCCGTTGCTCGCCTGCTTCCTGCCGACGATTCTGCATTTGGCGCTTGCTTTGCCCCGCTCACGGGCGATTACCGAGCGGCACCCCTATCTGCTGCGCTGGATCTACGGTGTACCCGCCGTGGGGATCGTGGCCTGGATTCTGGTCTACTCGGTTGCACCCGTCATGGGCGGGACCGACGGGAACAACCTGGGTTTCCATCTAGCGAGGATGTTTCACGATCTCGATGCCGGCAGCAGAAACCAGATCGCCCTTGGAGGATTCGCTCTCGCCGTGGCATTGTTGGGGCGCGCCACGTGGAGTTGGAAGACCCGCGGATGGCGGGAGGCGTTCGTGCGGAGGCCGGGGCTCACGATGGCCACATTACTGGTGGCGCCCGTCGCTCTAGGAGTGGCGATCGCGCAGTGCTGCTCCGTTCTCAGTCTGCCCGAGGGCGTGCTCGACGGGGCGGCGTTCTTTGTGCACGCGACGCTCTATACGGAATTCGTCGCGGCACGCTCGTTGACACTTGGCTTATTCCCCATCGCCACGCTGGCGCTTCTGTTGCGCGCCTACGGCGGGTTCGAACGCCAGGGCCGGCCTGCCCGGCTATGGTCGCAAACCGCTACGCAGCTCTAAGCTTCTCCAGCAGGGCAATGGCCCTGAGGATGTCGTCTTGCTGCTCCTCGCCGGTAATCTCGCGCTCGATCGTCAGCGGACCCGTATAGCCCACTTGCTTGAGTTTGGCGACGTAGTTCTCCATTCCGACATCGCCTTCTCCGAGAGGGGTCTCCTCCCCGAAGATTCCTTTTTCTTTCGGCCATGTGCCGTCTTTGCAGTGAACCGAGACAACCCAGGGATGGATGACGTCGAGCGCTTCCATCGGTTCGCCCGAACCGTAGAGGATCATGTTGGCCGGATCGAAATTGACCTTGAGATTCGGGCGGTCAACGTCTTTGATAAACTCGCGTAGCACGGTGGCGGGCTCCTGGCCGGTCTCGAGTGCGAAAGACTGTCCGCGCTCCGCACAGTAGTCGCAGAGGCGGCGCATCATGTCGCGGACGGCGATGTAATCCGGGTCGCTGTGGTCCTCAGGCACGAAACCGATGTGGGCGGCGATGCCGGGCACGCCGAGCACATGGGCGAAGTCGCTGATTTCCCGGGTGCGCTGCTCCCGTTCCTCGCGCGTGCCCCTAGGGATGTAGCCGACCGTCTGTTCTACCGTCGGCACGTCGGCGTAGCTTTCGCCTTCGAAGGAGGCGAAGACGGTGTTAAGAGTGACACCGGAGGCCGTGAGAGCCTGCTTCCAGGCGGCGGTTCCCTCAGGGCCGATGTCGGCCTGCCCGTGTACGCCGAGTTGGCCGCAGCTCACGCCGAGGCCCCTGACCATGGCTGTGATCTCGCCCGGGGAAGCATCGACGCCCAGAACGCCGCCCGTCCAAAACATCACGCCCACCTGCAAAGGTTGCCAATCCGCCATTGTGTTTCTCCTGATATGAAGAGCTCTCCGAGAACTGCCCGGACTGCTGTATCTAGACCTTGATGGGCTCGCCGCCTTGTTCGCGCGATGTTCGCATCGCCAGCGTCATGCGAGTCGCCAGAGCTGACTCCTCCGGCGGGCAGCGCTCGGGGGCCGTACCCGTCTCGCAGGCGTCCACGAAGGCGCTTAGTTCGGCGACGAAGCCGTCTTGTTCGGAGAGCTTTGGTTCTTCCGATGAACCGTCGCCCCTATAGAGGGTCAAGCGCCGTAATCCCGAGTGAAAGTCGAGCGTGCCACCTTCGCAGACCACCGAAAACTCCATCGAGAAGGGGTAGCTTTGTGGGTGGTGCCAGCCGCCGGAAATCACGACGGGCCGTGGTGTCTCGAACTCCAATTCGGCCTCAACGACATCGATACCTTTCTCGATCTCTTCGACGCCTTGCGCCTTGATCGAGGCGGGCTTGCCGAATAGGTGAAGCGCAAAATCGAAATCGTGAATCAGCAAGTCAAAGACGCCTCCGCCGCTGCGCGAACGGTCGTGCATCCACTTGCCCCAGGCCGGTGCGGCACATTTGCGTCGAAAGAAGGCAGCCTTTACCGGGCCAATCTCGCCGGACTGGATGATCTCGCGGGCGCGCGCATAGTCGGGCCAGAAGCGCAACACCTGCGCCACCATCAAGACCCGGCCGTGCTTGCGGGCAGCTTCGACCATCTGGTCGCACTCGTCGCCGGTGAGCGCCATCGGTTTTTCAATGAGGACGTGCTTTCCGGCCTCTAATGCCTTCAGGGTCAGCTCCGCATGGAGGTAGGAGGGCATGCAGAGATCCACCGCGTCCACATTGGGGTCGGCGAGCATCTCTTCGACCGTCGCGTAACGAGCCGCCGCGCCGAAATCCATCGCTTCCCCAGGTCGGTCGAGATTGCCCTGAATCGCGCTCAGGTCCCCGGACCGCTTCTTCTCGTCACTGCTCGCCACGGCGGCGATTTCAGCATTGGGGACGCTCTGGTACGCCTGTAGATGCGTACTCCCCATGAAACCCAATCCAGCGACACCAATCTTCACGCGTTGATTCTCCCCTAGCTCTCGATTGAGACCGCGTTCGGCACTATACGGACGCCACAACATTATCAAGAGACAAGTGGTTGATTGTAAAGGAGACGTGTCCTCGTGGCGCTCACAGTGGTTCGGAGCGTCGAGGACGGTCGTCTGTTTGATACACGTTGGCAAACGATCGTAAGTGAGGAAGCGTGAAATGGTTTAATCGACCGTGAAGTGTGCTCGGCGACTCCAACTTCCGCGGACCGGACTTGTCGGAAGTGACGAGTTCGGCCTTGGCTAGACTGTCGATGGGCCCTCTGGGCGATTCATCCTGTGTACAGTGTTGGTCATGTCCAGCGCTCTCACACAAGACCCGGGACGGGTCATCGGAATCGGCGGAATCTTCATCAAGTCACCCGACCACTGACCTGCCCCCTGAAAACGAATCCGAATCTTGAGAGAGAATCGAAGGATTCGGGTGTGTGTAAGGAGGCAGGAAATGACGAGGAAGCGATACACGAGCGAACAGATTGTCCACAAGCTGAGGGAA
>Ga0315336_1002787_pt1 | contig 25485 bp, 20 predicted proteins | sample ASW5metaG_FD_204512 | JGI IMG/M metagenome (GOLD analysis project Ga0315336, IMG submission 204512) | Ammonia-oxidizing marine archaeal communities from Monterey Bay, California, United States - ASW #5 | ecosystem: Environmental > Aquatic > Marine > Intertidal zone | place: USA: California... | reverse complement strand
AAACTTTTTCTCCACAATTTGCTCATCTGTGCACATTCATTTAAATCACAAGGATCTGCACCGCGTATTCACGACACTCATTCAGCCATTTATAATATTTTTTTCTCAACCTCTTTTAGCTAACAAAACATACTTCAAGGCATGTCACGCTGACGATTTCTGCCAGTGGACGACTGCAGGCACAGCTGTCTGACAAATATTACTGAAGTTTCTTTACGGCTAAGTTGAGTTAATGTGACAATGTCCAAACACCCAATCTTTCTTCGCCAATTCTATTGTCCGAAAGTGAATAAGAAAAATGATACGAGATATCGAAGCAAACAAAATATTTCTGGCCAAAACACGCCAATGGGTCGCAAACGTTGCGATCCCGAACGAGGACCGAGTTGCTTCTCTCAATGAAGTCCCTCAAAATCTTGTGGACGATATGCAGAAAAACGGATTTTTCGGATGGTCCATACCTGAACAATACGACGGAGCAGGGTTGACGACTGAAGAGCTTGTGCTGGCAGCTTTTGAGCTTTCCTATTGTTCTGTCGCCTTTCGGGCGCGTGTTGGATCAAATACCGGTATTGGTAGTGAGGCCCTTATTGTTGATGGAACTGGCACACAAAAGGACGCATATCTTCCCAAGTTGGCGAACGGTGAGATTGTCGGGTGTTTTGCCCTCACGGAAAAAGAAGCAGGGTCTGAGGCCACTGCTCTCAAAACGACAGCAATTCGCCAAGGTGACAGTTTTATTTTAAATGGCTCAAAGGCCTATATCACCAATGCACCCATATCGGACTTGTTCACTGTTTTTGCCCGAACAGATGTGAACGATCCCACCCATAACGGGATCAGCGCCTTTCTTGTTGATCGCGGCACGCCGGGATTGTCTGTTGGGCCCGCATATAAAATGATGGGACAGGCCGGCTCACCTGTCTCGGAGGTACATTTTAAAAACTGTAAGGTCCCGGACTCCAGTATTCTCGGCGGTAAAGAAGGTGTCGGTTTTAAATCAGCTATGAAAGCTCTAAACAAGCAACGAATCCATCTATCAGCCTTGAGCACAGGCCCGTCAATGAGAATGCTTGATGAGGCAACGAAGCACGCATTGGAGCGAAAACAATTCGGAGGACCAATCGCCGATTTCCAACTAGTTCAGGCGATGATCGCGGACAGTCACACAGAAATCGCAGCCGCACGCGCGCTGATCCTCGAAACGGCCCGTAAACGGGATGAGGGTGGTGATGTCACACTTGAAGCCTCCATGTGCAAGTATTTTGCGACTGAGATGTGCGGACGGGTTGCTGACCGCGCTGTTCAGATTTTCGGGGGTTCCGGGTATATCGCTGATTACAGCAATATCGAACGCTTTTACCGTGATGTGCGGCTCTTCAGGTTGTATGAGGGAACCAGCCAGATCCATCAACTCAACATCGCGAAATACACCAAAAAACAAGTTTCTGAAAATGGGACCATCCGCAGGTAAGCTTGCACTGGCTAAACTATGGTCGCTAAATCGGCGTGAAGATGTTCTGGCCCTCCTGATTGGCAACACGCCCTTGCACGCCTAAAAACTCCTGATCCACCATATTTTGCAGAAGCATCGGATCTTCCGGCGTGTTGGCGATAAACCGCCGACCATCCTGCAACCGCCCAAACAAAATGGCATAAGACGGCCCTTCGCGGTCGTGCATGACAGTATAGGTTTCTACTTGGGCCCGACCGTCGGCAACCTCCGCGACTTCGGGGCCTTTATGTTCGTTGATGGCTTGCTGATAAATGGGCGGATCTTTTGGAGCAAAAGGTTGCGAGATTGGCTCAGTCGAATAGATCCCCACCGATTGCTTGGTCACATAATTGCCATTGGCGGTTATCATGCCCCGTCTCCCGGGAGCCTTTCGCACCTCGTTCATCATTTCGGCAATTGAATGGGTCACATAATTATTTCCAGGACCACCAAAATACGGGAGCCCGCCTGTCACTGTCAGTCCGCGCGGATCGTCTTCCCCAATGCCCATTTCCCGGCAAGCAATTTCTACCGCGGAGGGAAAACAACTATACAAATCAAATTTGTCGATCTCAGAGATATCCATATTTGCCATTCCCAGCGCTTCCTCCGCCACCACACGCATGGCCGGTGAAGAATGGAAATTATGGCGATCTGAAATATACCAGTGATCATGGGCATCGGCGCATCCATGCAAATACACCCACCGATCCTCGGGGATGCCCAATTCCCGAGCCTTGGCAACAGAGGTCAAAATGACGGATGCCGCTTGGTCAATAAACGCGTTGGCATTCATCAATTTTGTATAGGGAAAGCCGATAAATGGATTGTCCGGACCGGTTGTTGATATTTGCTCCGCGCTATAGGCTTGTTGCCTGTCCGCCAATGGGTTGTGGCTGGCAACCTTCGAAAATCCGGCAAAAAGCGCACCCATGGCCGTCAAATGCTCCGGTACAGATCGGCCCAGGTGGCCGCGAAGAGCATTTTCAAATAACGGATAGGAAAATATGGCGCCTGCCATACGATGCCGATCTTCATTGTCATTCCAACCACGGGTCGCAACGCCCCATTGCTCCGGCTTCCCGCCTGCGTCCTCGTTCCAATCAAGATTGATCTTCGCTCTCTTGGCATTTCTCTGGGTGGCCAGCGCTTCACCCCCGCAAATAAGGGCTGCATCCACCTCACCGGCTACAATTTTTTCGCCCAATCGATTGATACACCATTGCGGCATGTTCCCGCCGGGATACGTATATATAAGCCGTTTGGCGCGGCTGTTGCCAATCCGGTTGGCAATGGATTTCGGTGGATTTGAGGCCCTGCCAAACGGACTTGCGAACCGCCAGCTTGTATCGGAGAAAGACCGGATAACAACAATCGTATCGAGCGCCGACAAAAGGGCATCGCCGCCGGCCGCATCTTCCGCCGCTTGCCGGACGGCTGCCGCTGTCAGGTCCAGGGGGCCGAGGGCCACTTTGGGATCTGTTTCACGTTGCGTGACTTGTCCGCAGCCGATCAGGATCGGGGTACGATTATGGTCCATAGGCTTTACTCTTTTTATTATTATCAAATGCCAGAAGTTGCCTGTGATTATGTGAGACACAGCGGATTGGTGTCAATCCCTGGCATTGTCCTATTATCTTTGTCGCGCTGAGGCATTCGGCATTTGGGGGGCTTAATAACGCCACTGTCGAAGTATGTTCACTGAGGGTCCTCTGCGCCTGTCACAAGTGATGTGACAATTCCGCTCATTGATTGTTCCAATTTATATGATGACGGACAATCAAGGCCTCAAATTTGGCCTTCTCCTGACAATTTTTTTAGCCATTTGATATTTGAAACAATTGTTTTGCCGAGTATTTTTCTACTCGGTTGCGACCGTTTTCCTTGGCCTGATACAGGGCTTCATCGGCATATTGAATCAGGCTATTAAAATCTTTACCAAAGTTATTGGACACATTTATTTCGGTAAACCCGATGCTAATCGTCAGCTTAATCTCATCACCCTTTTCCTCAATGATAATTTCTTCGACGGCTGTTCGAAACGCGTCTAGGACCTTTCGGGCTTGTACGGCATCTATATTTATACCTACAAAAGCAAATTCTTCCCCGCCAACACGGGCGAGGAGATCTGAAGCTCGGCATCTATTTGATAGTTTTTTTGACACGGCTTGCAAGACCCTGTCTCCGGCGCTGTGCCCCCATGTGTCATTAACATTTTTGAAAAAATCAATATCCATCATCGCAACGACGGCGGATATATCCTGACGAACCGCGTTTTCAAGAAGGGTCTCGCCGGTAGTGAAAAATGTCCGTCTGTTAGGGAGATCTGTGAGGAAATCATTGGAGGCGATATAGTGAAGTTCGTTCATATGTTCGACAAGATTGATATTCTGGTGAATTCGGCAGAAAAACTCTTCGCGATGGAAATTTTTATTTATGAAATCGTTTCCGCCAGATTTCAAAAATTTTGCAGAGAGATTTTTCTCAGATTCTGCCGACAAGCCGATAATTGCCAAATTCCAGTTCGGATATGTTTGGCGGATTTTATTGGTAAGTTCAACGCCGTCCATTTTTGGCATGACAAAATCTGTAAGTAATAAACTGATATCACGATTGTTTTCCAGTATTTCCAACCCTTCACTTCCACTTGATGCTGTAAGTACATTGAAATTATATCGTTTTAGAAGGTTAGAAATGAAATGCCGGGCAGTTTTACTATCATCCACATATAGTATTTTGGTTGTGGCGTTTTTAAAATAACGCGTCACCATTTTAATCAAGCTGGAGATGCTGGTCATGTTATTCTTGAGGACATAATCGATAACCGGTTTTGAAAAAACCTTTTTATGTAACTTTTCTTCCATTAGGGCGGAAAATACAAAAACTGGAATATTGTGAGACGTCACCAGATCAACTATTTCACCGTCAGGAGCATCTGGCAGATTTAGATCCAGGAGGGCTACTTGAAAATCGTACTTTTCTGAGCTTAGCAAATCCATGGCTTCTGACATGGAGAAAGCGGTTATAACAAGCGTATCTTCAATTTGCTCTTCAATTGATGTTTTTATTTGATTTGCAAAATGGCGGCTGTCTTCAACGGAGAGAATATACTTCATACTTTTGTGGCTCAGTAACATAAATTGCCTATGTGAATATATTACGATGAGAACTATTTCATAATAGTTAATACCTGTTAGAAAACACGCTGTTTGACTCCAGTAGCTATGGAACAAATTAGCGGGATTATCGAAGAGAAAAATTATGCTTCATGGCAACAAACTAGGATAGGTTCAAGAGCTCCATCATCCGATCTCGCATAACAAATTTCTGAGGTTTGCCGGTTACCGTCATCGGAATTTCTTCAACTATCCGAATGTGTTTCGGTATCTTGTAATGCGCAATTTGCCCCTGACAGAACTCTTCCACCACTTCCGAGCTAAGGCGTTCTCCGGGTTTAGGAACAACCCATGCGCAAACTTCCTCACCGAATGTCTCATGTGGAATTCCAAACACTTGCACTTCACTGATTTGAGGATGGCGGAAGAGATATTCTTCAATCTCGCGCGGGTAGATATTCTCGCCACCGCGAATAATCATGTCTTTCACGCGGCCTACAATTGAGCAGAAACCTTGTTCATCAAATTTGGCCAGATCACCTGTATGCAACCAACCATCAATTATGCTTTCGCTGGTTCGTTCATTGTCTTCCCAATAACCCTTCATGACGGAATAACCGCGTGTACAGAGTTCGCCTTGACTTCCGACGGGTACAATTTGCCCCTCATCGTTGACAATCTTGACTTCAAGATGAGGGTGAATACGTCCAACCGTAGCACAACGTTTATCGATTGGATCATCGACGAAACTTTGGAAAGAGACAGGCGAAGTCTCTGTCATGCCGTAGCAAATGGTAACCTCCTTCATGTTCATTTGAGAACTGACCCGTTCCATTACTTCGACCGGACAAGGCGCTCCCGCCATGACCCCGGTTCGAAGCGATCCAAGATCAAAAGACTTTGTCTCCATTTCCTGCAGCATGGCGACAAACATTGTCGGCACACCGTAAACAGCAGTACACCGTTCACTGGATAGAGCCTTCAAAGTGGCTCTTGGTTCAAAGGCCTCTCTAGGAAACACCATTGTTGCTCCTTTGCTCACAGCACCAAGAACGCCCATAACCATGCCAAAGCAATGATAAAGTGGAACAGGAATACAAAGACGATCTGATTCAGTCAGGTTAATCCTGTCGGTCACGAACTGGGCATTGTTGATAATATTATAGTGGGAAAGCGTGGCTCCTTTTGGAGTGCCGGTCGTACCCGATGTAAATTGAACGTTAATTGGATCATCAGGATTCAATGTCTTTTCAATTATTGGTAGACGCAATTGTTGCGCTGGACCGCCAAGGTTTTTGACTTGATGGAAAGAAAAAGCTCCGTCTCCCGCTTCGTCACCCATAACGATCACACTCTTTAGATTTGGCAGCTTTGCAGAAACAAGCCGTCCTGGTTCGCATTTATCCAACTCGGGAGCAAGCTGTCTGATCATATTAAGGTATTCAGATTTCTTGAATGTCTTAGCTAGTACGAGAGCTTTGCAGCCCACTTTGTTCAATGCGTATTCTACCTCTGTCAACCGGTATGCCGGGTTGAGGTTTACCATGACCAATCCTATGCGCGCAGTGGCAAACTGCGTCAATACCCACTCGTATCTGTTCGGAGACCAAATGCCGATCCGGTCACCTTTTTCCAACCCCATGGCCAACAAGCCGGAAGCCAGTGAGTCAATCTCACGATCAAAGTCATAATAGCTGTATCGTTCGCCGGTATCTGAAAAAACGAGCGCATCTCGAGGGCCAAACCGCGATACTGTTTCGCGTAACATTTCAGGAATAGTGATATATCGCAATTCAACATCAGTATTGCCTTTGACATAAGAGATATCACCGTCCGGCGCCCCGGTTTCACTTGTTGGCAAAGACCTGATGGATCCACCCGACGAACGTATCTTATGTCCAAGACTTTCATTCAGAATTGACATAGGCTAACTCCTCACATTGCCCGCCAGTCGCCACTTTGCTCGAAGGCATGGGCGGCTTGATAGATTTTCATTTCTCCGTAGTTCGGTCCTACCAGCATCATTCCTATGGGCAAACCTTCGCTCAATCCACAAGGAATATTCATGGCTGGCAGGCCACCATTGAATGGAGTGGTATTGCCGACGTTTTCAAAGGCTCGTTGCACATAAAGACTGATAGAACAGTCAGAAGGCGGAATTTCTTGAGGCTTCATTGGCAAGGTTGGCATCAGCAATAAGTCGAACTGTTTTAGCGCCGCACCATATCGTTCGTTCGCTTTGCGCATTAGGTTTTGCGCTTTGCCATAAAAACGTCCACGATACTGTTCTTGAAAATACTCTCCCAAAAACATACAGGTTTTCAAAGAGTGACTTAACTCATCGGCCCTGCTTCGCCATTGCGCCATGTGATCAATCATCGACGGTAAAAACAGTCCCCGGTAATTTGTACCCGCCGAGTTACCCCGCATCATCATGTCTTGCAATCCTTCAACGGTAATTGCGGTCCAGCAATCAAACGCAAGAAAATGCTCCGGAATAGAGATCTCTTCTACGCGCGCACCGAGCTCTCTAAATCGATCCGCGGCAGCCATCACTTTCTCATCGACATCTACCTCACTCTCAGGGCGAGCGAAACCTTCTTTCAATATGCCAATTTTTAGACCATGGGCACCTTTACCAAGTGCCTCGGTGTATCGAAATGTCTTCGGCTTGTATTGACGTGGATCGAGCCCATCTTCTCCGGCAAGAACTTCTAAAAGCAAAGCATTGTCCGCAACGGAATTTGTTATGGGTCCAACATGGTCAATTGTTTGCTCAATCGGCATAACGCCAGTGTAAGGCACCAGGCCATGCGTGCCCTTCATTCCATACACACCGCAATTACAAGAAGGAATACGGATCGACCCTCCTTGATCCCCGGCGATAGCCATATCTACTTCCCCGGCAGCCACCAAGGCGGCTGATCCACCCGACGATCCGCCAGCCGAGTAACCTCTTTTCCATGGATTATGGATTGGCCCCTTGGCATTGGTATGTGAGCCCCCAGATAGGCAAAAATTTTCACAATGAGCCTTTCCTGCAATGATCGCACCCGCATCGAGCATGCGCGTTACAATAGTGGCATCGATTTCCGGCGTGTATCCTTCCATTATGGACGAACCGTTCATCATTGGAACGCCTGCAAGACAGACTGTATCTTTCAGCGCGATACGTTTACCGCGCAGAGGACCGTCCATCGCACCTTTAATGTCAGTTTTTACATACCAAGCATTCAAGGAATTATCGGTCGCGTCGGGATAATATCCAGGCGATCTTGGATATCGCACTTCGGGCAAGTTATCTGGAATTGCATCTAGCCGATCATAAGCTTGAATATAAGGTTCCATGATTTCGCTATATTCGGCCAACTCCTCATCTGTGAGGCTCATTCCAAACTGCTCGGCCATTGCTCGCATTTGAGATAAGGTGGGGCGTTTAATCGTCATATTTGTCACCACGGTTTCTTGGCTGATGGAGGCTGTGTCAACCGGCTTCTTATTTGAGAAATCAATTGCGTTCGATTGTAGAGAATTGCTCAGAGATGCAGCATTCTTCATTGTTTTCGGGCTGACATTGGCACGAGTTGATCTGGCGGCACCAAAGCCAAGGAACTGATCGACTTTCGCCTGATCAGTTAGCTCCGAACGCGAAAGCTCCGCCGAAATGCGACCGCGTTCCAAAACCAGAACACGGTCAGATAAGTCGGCGATGAAATCGAAATTCTGCTCTACGAGAAGGATCGAAAGCCCCCTGTCTTGACGTAATTTAAGGAGAGTTTCTACCATCTCATCAATAATTGAAGGCTGAATACCTTCAGTGGGTTCATCGAGTAAAAGAAATTCGGGGTCACCCATTAAACACCGCGCAAGGGCCAACAGTTGCTGTTCTCCACCCGAAAGTGCGCCACCCTCGCGATCAAGAAGCGGTACAAGGCCCGGAAAATCAACAAGGACAGATTCCATGACCTCTTCTTCACTTCCACCGGAATAGTCGTGCCAGGCGAAACGCAAATTATCCCGGACGGTGAGCTGTGGAAAAATCCCGCGACCCTGCGGAACATACCCTATACCCAATCCTGCACGTTCATTTGGAGACATCTGTGTAATTTCAGCGCCATGGAAACGGATTGTGCCAGATGTTGCAGACAGAAATCCCATTGCTGTTTTTAACAATGTGGATTTGCCCATGCCATTGTGACCAAGAATACCAACCACTTCATTCTCAGCAATTGAGAAGTCAATTCCGTGCAAAACAGGCACTTTTCCATACCCGCCAGAAAGACCCTTTACATCCAGAAGGATTGTTTGATCTTCTTCTATCATCACACCTTCTTTCCAAGATAGACATTACGCACAACGGGGTCGGACATTACTTTGTCGACGTGATCTTCCATGAGCACAGCTCCTTGATGAAAAACTGTAACAGTTGATGCAATGGAGCGAATAAATTTCATGTCATGTTCGACAATCACTACAGCTGCCGTTCGAGTCAGTTCGTGGAGAATAGTACTCATACGATCAACGTCTTCAGCGGTCATACCCGCGGCAGGTTCGTCTAGCAGCACAAGCCACGGATCAGCTACAGCTACCAATCCAAGTTCCACACGTTGGCGTTCACCATGGGCCAGGCGACCAAGTTCAGCTTTTGCAATCGAGCCAAGTGCTAGCCGATCGATGATCTCATGGGCCTTTCGTGAGGCTTCTTTAGAAGGCATGAACCTGCGTCCAGCCATCCAGATATTTTCGAAAACTGTTAGGCCATCCATAACGTTGGGAACCTGTGTTTTTATACCGACACCAAGGGAAGCTATTTCATGAGGATGCCAGCCAGTTGTCTCTTGACCGCGCATAAAAACCTGGCCTTCAGTCGGTGTATGCAAACCAATCACGCATTTGAAAAATGTAGATTTTCCAGCGCCATTCGGGCCAATCAAACAGCGTAGCTCTCTGGCCTTGAGACTGAAATTCACATTGTTAGACGCGACAACACCGCCAAAGCGCATCGTCAGGCCTGTTGTTTCAAGAACCGTCTCAACCATTGATTTTACCCACCCTACGGCTCGTTCGACGGTTGCCAAATTTGCGTATTGCTCTGCGCCCAAAGCTAATTTTCAACAGTGAGGAAACAGCTGGTACTATGCCTTTGGGTAGAAACAGGACGAACAAAACCAAAATAATCCCGGTAATAAGTGTGTTGTCGATGAGGGATTGTTGGCCAAGAAGGAATTTCAGGTACGCAAGACTTGCGGCACCAATGATAGGGCCAAATCGGGTTCCTAATCCTCCTACAATGCACCAAATAATGATTTCCGCTGACTGACCGAGGCTGAACAGCCCCGGTGTAACTATTTCACTCCAATTTGCGAAAAAAGCCCCAGCGAGGCCAGCGATAGCCGCACCTATAGAAAAAAGGATAGTTTTACGGGCGCGGACATCATAACCCATCAGCGAAACGCGAGTTTCGTTTTCACGAATGCCAACAGCTATCCGGCCGAACGATGTACGAAGCAACCAGGTTACAAAGAAGTAGAGGAATAGAAGAGCGGCGGCGCAAACATAATAGAGTGCGTCACCCCAGATATACGCTTCCGGTTGACCAGGAATATTGAGTGTGTGAAAACCAGGAATTCCATTAAACCCGCCAAGACGCGCCTCACCTATCACATATTGAGGGCCTGCAGTTGAATTCACAAACTTGAACAAAATTAATGTCACAACAAGTGTTATGACTCCAAGATAGACGTCGGTCAGGCGCCCATAAAACATCATTACACCTAAAAATGCTGCAAACAATGCTGGTACAATGACCGCGAGGAACATCGGGATAGTGCTTTCGCCCATATTAATCGCTGCAATTGCGTAGGTGTATGCACCCAGACCAAAAAATGCCGCCTGTCCAAAGCAGAGTATTCCGCCGAAGCCCCAAATCAGGCCGAGGCTTAATCCCAGCATTCCGTATATAATCAGCACTGTGAGCGTGTAGGTGCTGATCAACGAAGGCATCGACCACATCAAGACCAATGCGACAATGATTGCGGCAACATCCTGCTTTCCCCAAGAACTAGACATCACATCTTCCCCTTGAAGAATTTTCCAGTAACGCCCTCTGGTAATAGGCGCAGTAAAAGGACAGCAATGACGAGTAATGCCATCTCACCGAATACTGGAGAGATTCCAAACGTGAATATCTGATTGACGACACCAAACAGGCCTGAGCTGCTTATTAGCCCTGTTATCAGTGAAGGACCTCCAGCGATAACGGTAATGAAGGCTTTTGCGATATATGCGCCACCAGAGGTGGGCACCAATCCGACCAAAGGCGCCAATATCGCTCCAGCTAATCCCGACAAAGCTGACCCGCAAAAGAATGTCGCCATATAGATGCGATCAGGACTATAGCCCAATGCTGCGGCGATGTCGGATCGTTGCATCGTTCCCCGTGCAATTAGGCCAAGTCGTGTTGTTTTAAGCAATACGTACATTGAGATCATGAGGGCTACGGAAACAAAAATGATGAAGAAGTTGTACCCATTTATCTGATAGTTGCCGACAGCAAACCCGGTAATTGGTGTCGTAATGCTGGTTGTAGTATTGCCGAATATCATCGTCGCCATACCTATGAAAAATAGGCTCAACCCCCATGTTGCGAGCATGGTATCAACCAGTCGGCCATATAAGTGTCGGATGACCAATCGCTCAACAACCAAGCCAATAACTCCGACAATTAGAGGAGCCACGATCAACATCGCCACAAAAACATTTATGCCCAAATTCACGGCGGTGATGGTGGCATAGCCACCCATCATCATGAACTCACCATGGGCCAGGTTGATGACTTTCATCATTCCAAACACCACGGCCAGACCCGCACTGATCAACGCCAGTGAGGCAATGGCGTAAAAAATTTCCACAAGTATGACGAACGACAGATCCATTTAGCCTCTCGAAGTTTGGTAAGCCGAGGGCGTTCCACGGCATGAGATAGGATAAGGAAGGCAGCCTACACGCTGCCCTCGGGGGAACAAATCATGATTTCCCTACATCTGGATTTCATATTGTTTATTGTCATCCGGGTTTGCTTCGAGATCACATACTGCTTGAGTATCGATTGGCTGGCGCTGTGGAAGTGATTCAATAACCTTCATTTTCTGGCCCTGAATTTCCATCAGATGCACGTCCAAGACCGCGTGGTGCGTTTTTGGATCGACAGTGACCTTTCCTGCAGGTCCAGTTACAGATAACCCGGTCTCCAAGGCTGTTGTTACCGCCTCACGATCAAGAGATCCTGCTTTTCGAACACCTTCTGCCCAGGTCAAAACTCCTTGATAGTTGGAAACAGCAATTTCATGCATGCTTTGGTCGCCGCCATTGGCATCTGCCCAGGCTTTTTTGAAAGCGTTATTTTCAGGCGTGTCCAATTCCTGGCTGTAATTATAAGCAACCATAATGCCGTTACCTTCTTCTGGTGTCAGAACCTTATGCTCGTTGCCAACACCTAACGTTGTTGATGCTAACGGAATCTTGTCTTTCATACCGGCAGCAGCCCATTGCCGGAAAAAGGAAAGGTGAGCTCCACCAACGAGTGGTGCGATCACGAGGTCAGGCCCAACGGTTTGTATTTTTGCTATTGTTGATCCAAAGTCCGAGACATCAAGGGGAAAGAAATCCACACCGACGGTTTCGCCACCATTGTCGGCAACAAATTTTTGAATCCATTTTGCAGTAATCTGGCCGTAGTTATAATCAGCCGCAAGGATATAGACTTTCTTACCTGATTTACCCATGGCATATGGAACTAGTGCTTCAACCTGCTGTGCTGGTGTCACTCCGTTAATGAAAATATTGCGATCACAGACACCGCCCTCATACAGAACGTTGTAGAAGTACATTGTTTTTGACTTTCGCATTGTCTGGCGAATTGCCTCGCGCGATGCAGACAGAATACCACCATGAACCACGTCAACTTTGTCTTCACGTGTCAACTGTTGACCATACTGTGTGTAGAGAGCCATGTCAGACTGTGTATCGTAGGAAACAACCTCAACTTGCTTGCCCAAAAGGCCGCCATCAGCGTTGATCTGAGAAACGGCAAGGCGAAGAGCCATGTCCATGGGATTGCCGTAAGCATCAAAAATACCCGAAGTATCGAGAATGGATCCGAGCTTGATGGTTTCAGCCGTCATAGCAATGCGTGGCGTCATCATTACTCCACTCAACGCAGCGCTTGCGGCAATAAATTTACGTCTGCTTATAGTCGTCATCGTTTTTCCTCCCTATATGGCTCTTTGCCATGTTTGTTAGTCGGTCTTTATTTTTTGTCATCCTTTACCTTGATACGATTGGCATAATCGGCTGTTCGGCCAGCAAGGTTGGCGTCGAAATCAAGACCAATTTCCTCCCCCATCTGCTTCATCGCGGGCAAGCGGACTGCCATGCCCAAAATCTGATCCATGGCGGATCCGAAAGCGCCGGATTCAACATTTGTGTTGCCCTGCTCCCCAAGGCCGCCAATGTGATTGATTTTTATGGAATCGATTTTCTCGACCGGTTTCATCATCTGCGTCATGATTTCGGGCAGTCGATCCAGCCTGCGCTCTTCCAACCGCATTCTGACGAGTTCATCGCTCATAGAGTTTTCTGCCTCAATACGGGCGGCGTTGCCCTTAGCCTCTGCTTCAGCCTTTGTAAGCTCTGCAGCAGCCAGCGTTTTCTTAGCTTCTGCATCGGCATTGGTTTTCGTCGCATGCGTATCTGCATCGTTTTTGGCTCGAGCTATGCTGAGATCGATTTCTTTCTTGAGATTTAACTCGGCAGTTTCATGCTCACGCCTGGCGACCGCCTTTTCCTTCTGAGCCTGCACATCTTCGGCCGCCAACAAAACTTGAGCGCGAGCAGATTCTTCGACTGCTTGCGCTTCGAACTCCGTTGCGCGAAGTCGCGCCAACATGGTGTCGTTGTCTATTTTTGTTTCTTCAAGAGCCAGGATTGCCGTCATTTCGGAACGACGAACTGTTTCATCATTTGCTACTTTGGTAATTTCGATTTTTTGCTCGGATTCAATCCGCGCAGTCTCAATTTTTAATAGTGATTCAGATTTGGCGATTTCAGTTTTCGCTCGAGACTCTGCCTCTAACTGATCAAGAGACTCTTTTTGAGCAATCGCCGCTTCGCGCTCAGTACGTTCAATTTCCAATTGGCGTTGATGCTTCTCTAGAGCGCTATTACGAATTGCGAGGTCGGTTTCAGTTTCAATACGAACACGTTCGCGGCGCTGTTCTGATATCAATTCAGCATGGCGCCGCCTGCCCTGTGCTGCGAACGAATTGTTCTCATCGAATTGAGAAAGATCACCTTCATCAACAGTGAGCAATGATGCGGAGATTAATAAAAGACCGAATTGGTTAGCTTTTGCGGCAATGGCCATTTCCACATCTTTAGTGAAACCTGCACGGTCACTGTGCATTTCATCTAACGTCCTATTTGCAGCTGCGATCTGCATTGCATCGACAAGTGGCCCTTGCAAAACCACTTCAATAGCATCCCCACCCCGCTCGATCTTTGAACCAAATGATTGACCCGCCGCCGCGACACCTTCAACTGTGGGCGCAACCCTGAATTCAAATTCCATAGCCACATCGGCGCGCAGCTGATCACCGGTAACTAACGCTTGGCGCCCGGTTCTTGAGGCAGAAAAAGACACTGCCGTCATCAATACACGTTGTGTTTGATGAATGATTGGTAAACACAAGCAGCCGCCATTCAACACAATGTGCATGCCGCCTAGACCCGTACGAACGAGCGCGGAATTAAGTGTCGCCTTCGCGTAATATTTCTGAAGAAACCAGATGCCCAGCAGCAAAGTAATAATCAACGCTGCTATTGAAATAACCCAAATCAAAGTGACCCCCCAAAACAGTCCGACTCCAAGATGCAGCTCTTCTAAGTAGCCGCACCTTCTCGTCTAAACATGGAGGATTTTATTTTCCATTTCAAGTAATTTATTTTCCAATTCAATTAAAAATTGGTAAGTATATGTTTTTTAAAGTTTTTTTAATATTCGAAATACGACACCTTCAGCCTTTGCTAGATAAATTGGCGCTTTCTCAGCAAGACTTTCATCTGATTGTTCTTTACGCACGCTAGAAAATTCAATGCTATCAAGACACCCGCTGTCCTTATCTCTCCAGTCAAGTTCATGGTTTCGCATTAAGCCGGCTAGAAACTGAACCCCTTCATAGGTTGATTGCCCCAATGCGTTTAGGACAGGGGCATTTTCGCCATGAATGGCATAGTAATTCTCTCTAAAGCAGGAATTGGCTGGTGTACTCAGTGCCCCGAAATAAGAAGACGCGGAATAAAGCTCGCGAAGATTCTCTTCGCCACTTGCCAGGAGACCATTTTCCTCAATGGCGCAGGAAAAACGAATCATTTTCTCATGCATTTTAGCATCACCGAAGGCTCGGTTAAATGTGATTGCATCCTGCCCAACCAGAGAAATCAACACTGCCTCAGCGTCCGTCTTTTCAAGATCCTCGACAACACTACTCATATCATTAAGGCCAAATGGTAGGTAATTTTCATAATCGATTGAAACAGAAAGGTCCTTTAACTTTTTCTTGGCATAGTAATTCGAGGCTCTTGGCCATACATAGTCATTGCCAATCAGCGCCCAGTGTTTGATATTTTGGGTCTCATTTAAGTAGTCCAGAGCGGGACCAAGTTGACGCTCGGGTGTATCGCCAATGGCAAAAATACCCTTTGTATTTTCCCCGCCCTCATAGAGTGGCGTGTAAATATAAGGGACGCGCTGTTTAACGATCTTGCTGAGATTTTGCCGAACAGCGCTTATATGCATCCCGACAATCGCATCGATTGCATGTATTTCGATAAGGGAGTTGATAACTTCTTCAACTGGAGTTGGAGCCTCCAATGCGGAGTCAATCATAATGAGTTCGACTTGTCTGCCGCAGATGCCGTTCATTTTGTTCAGTTGAGCAACGGCAACCTGGGCGCTCGAAATACATGAAGGCGCCCATAGACCTGCCGAACCGCACATTGGGATCAGCAGCCCAATCCGAAATGTCGTACCAGGCATTGTAGCTAAGCGATCATCAAGGTCACTCAACTCGGCCGGCACGAAACCAAAGGCCGATGAATGGGGCACAAGCAAAGTATTATATTGTGTGACCGGCATAACAACCAAAATGCATTGAAAATACTTTCCAAGTCAACTAAAATCAGAGATACACTCATTGATGAACGGTATAAAATGCAGAGCAAATACTCAGTCCAATCGTATATTTCCTACTCTTTAGCCACGGCACATCGGAAAGTTCACACCTCTCTTACCAGGAGATTAAGGGATCTGGGTGTGCAAGTCGAAGCTTGGCGTGTAATGGAAATCTTAGAGAATGATTCAGATTTAACAATGGGTGATCTTGCTGAAGTCGTGTTAATGAATCCGCCTACGCTAACGAAACTTGTTGATCGCATGGTATCGGATGGCATTGTCCATCGTCGTATCGCAAACAAAGATCAACGCCAGGTCAATCTTGTACTGGCTGAATTAGGGCGAAAACGCATTGCTCAGATCAGGGAGCAGGTTCAGATTGAAGACGATGAGATTTTTGAAAAAATTGGCCGTGAAAAGGCTGAGCTACTTAAGTCTCTTCTGGCTGAAATTGGCGACAAAAACACACACTAAAAGATGCTGTCACATTAACTTGGTGGCGAGAAGCAAATGGTAAAGCAGCATATCTATACATGCCCTTTTCGCTTGGGCATGATCGTTCACGTTATTTACAATTTCTTGCGTTGAATAAATAGTAAGAGTCCGACAGCTGCGATTATTGATATACCGATAATAATTAGCGTGAGTTGATTACTGAGAAGGCACAACCCCGCAGCAGCTAGCCCCAATCGATAGTAGATTTTGAGGATCCTGAATAAGAAGCCCTCTGCAGCGATGGCAATTACGACTAACCCGAAAGCAACGGCTGTAACTGAAAAGACAATTCCAAGAACGGGTCCTTTCAGAAGAATGGCGTCATTGAATACGAACGCAAATGGCACCAGAAATGCTCCGATTGAGATTTTTACGGCATCCAGTGCGATAGACAACGGATTAGCTTCCGCCAAGGCACTCGCCGCGTAAGCAGCAACAGCAACCGGTGGCGTTAACGCCGACATGACAGCAAAATATAGTAAAAACAAATGACCTTGCAAGGCCGGGATCTGCAATTTGACCATAACGGGAGCAATCAATACGGCCGCGAGAATATAAGCACTTGGTGTTGGCATCCCAAGACCGAGCAACAACGTCAATGCTGCGGCAACCATGAGACTGATGAACACATCCTGACCGGATATGGCAAAAACAAGTACGCCAAATTTTGATGCGAGACCTGTCATTGTAATGCCGCCAATAACCAAGCCTGCAGCTGCGCAAGCACCCGCGACCGGAACCATTCGTGTCGCCGTCTCCGAGAGTATTTCGAGTGCAGCTTTAAGTCCAATGCGCGTGGATTTTTTCAATGAGGCGACGATTAAGACGGCGAGCAAACCATATACCGCAGAATAAGTTGGCGTATAACCGCTGATGAGCGACCACGATATTGCCACCAACGGGATAACAAACAAAAAGCCTTGTTTTAAAACAGGCACTATTTTCGGAACATCTTCTGCGGATAAACCTCTAAGGCCGAGTCTTTTTGCGCGGAGGTGAACCTGCACATAAATTGGAACGTAATAGAGCAAGGCCGGGATAAGAGCAGCGATCGCAATTTCGCTGTAAGGGATACCAGTATACTCCGCCATGATAAATGCGGCTGCGCCCATCACTGGTGGCAAAAGACTGCCCCCTGTCGAAGCGGCGACTTCGACAGCGCCAGAAAATCTTGCGCTGTATCCGAGCTTTTTCATCATCGGAATGGTTATGGCACCGGTTGTCACAACATCGGATGTCGGGCTACCCGAAATGGTCCCATAAAGGCCGGATGAAATAACCGCTATCTTTGCAGGACCGCCAGCCGTTCGGCCGGTCAGTGACGCCGCTAGATTAAAAAAGAATTCGGATCCACCGCATTTTGCAAGTGCAGTTCCGAACATTACAAACAGGAATGCATATGTGGCGGCGACCCGCAGCGGAACTCCAAATAGTCCATCTGTGGTGAACGTCATCACATCCAGAAAATGGGTATAGGAAATATCACCATGGGAAAGCACGCCGGACAAATGATCACCGAACAGGTTGTAAACCATGAATAAAATAACGATCACTGTCAGGCCCAGGCCCACGGTCCGTCTCATGATTTCAATTGTCAGCAGGATAATCAGACTGGCAAAAAAAACGTCATACGCTGTTAAAGGATCAAACAAAGTAATACGCGCCGCAATCGTGTCCGCGTGATATAGAAAATAAGCGCCCGTCCCGATTGAGAGAACCGAAGCGACTTTATCAACAATACTGACTTTCTCACCTCCGCTATTGGCAGAGGGACTGATAATCAAAAATGCAAGCGCCAGCATTCCTGAATAGAAACTGATTGTAATGGAAAGTGCGTCGAGCCTGGAATAGGTTGCAGAATACAAAACCCAAAGACTTAATGTTGCGCCAAAAAACCGAATGAATTGACCAAGAGAGCCTGACGGCCGCCGCCGAATACCTGTATCAAAGGCTATGCTAACAAATGACACCGGCGCTTCTCCTGATGGCAGCATACAATTTCACGAAAAATGCGGCGAGATTGAAAGTTGATCCCCGCCGCATCACTTTTGGTATCTATTATTGCAGGCCTTCAGCTTTGTAGACCGATGCAGCTGCCGGATGGTATTCAATGGCTTTGCCATCTGCCATTAATTTGGTTGTCAGTGGTTTCATCGCCTTATGGATCCCCTGTATCTTGTCAGCATTTTTGACAAGGGCTGCGGTAATTTCCTCAACCATCTTTGGATCTGCATCATCACGGACGAACAATTGTGCAGACAACGTCACCGTTCCCGTATCGCCCTCTTTCCATTTATACGCATCCGCCGGAATCATGTAGGTGCCTATACTCCATTTTTCAGAGACTTCTTCCAATGTATCGCCGTTTGCGTCCAATAATTTTAAATCAATTGCATCGGCGAGTTGTCGGATAGAGCGATGATTGACAAACAGAGAATTCAAAATAACATCGGCACGCCTGTCCCGCATAAGCTCTCCTTGCTCTTTGGAGGCAGCATAGGTGACACTTCCACCCCACGCTTCGATATTCTCTGGACTTGCGCCAGCAGCAGTCAGCATGTCGGCTCCAACCTGACTGGCAACATTCCCACGTTTATTCAATAATACTCTTACGGGGACTTTTTTTGCCGCAATATCTTCAATCGAACTAACGCCATATTCTTTGGCAAAGTCAGCATTCATGATCATCTGCATCGGCGCCCAAGTATACAGGACGGCAATGGTCCGTATATTATCAACCGGTGCACTGAAAGGCTTTCCCCCTTTTTTGGCGACGGCGGCTTCTGCATCATGGACAATTGCCAAATCGCATTTGTTCTGGCCAAGCAACGCGATATTGGCAAACCCACCGCCGGATGTTTGGTAGGTAACAATGGATCCCGGGTAGGACTCTTTGACCGCTGCATCGATACCCGATCCAAGAAGTGACCAGAGCCCACCGGGGCTCGCCCCGCAAAGAGTCAGGTTATATTCTGCTTTCGCTGGACTGACTGCAACGAACGCACCCACCAGCATCGCTGATAACATAGCAATTTTCTTTGACATTTTGGTTCTCCCAGACCACCTGCACTTTTCGTGCATGATTTGTTTATTTGCGAGCGAGGCCAAATTATGTAAACTTAGCCATCTAACTTAAAGACTGACTTATCCCCTGATACTTGTCAAGAGATATGCTTTTCGTGAAATACTAAGGGATGATGGAAATATGAATATTAAATCAGGCGATAGTGTCGGCTGTTCGGTCCCAACCCCCAATCCGGCGGATCTCCAAAATTTAGTGTCGGCCAATCGAATTTTGTATAAATACGGCGTTGTAGACGGGTTTGGACATGTCAGCCTTCGTCACCCGCAATGCGCGGATCATTTTCTATTATCTCGAAATCTGGCACCTGCTCGCGTAACCGTTGAAGATATATTCGTTCACGATTTTTCGGGTGAAATTGTAGAAACAACGACAGCTAAGCCCTATCTCGAACGATTTCTCCACGCTGAAATATATAAGGCACGCCCTGAAATTATGGCAATTGTGCATAGCCACGCCAATACAGTAATTCCCTTTGGTGTTGTCAAACAACAGCCTCTGCGCCCTTTGTGGCATATGGCCGGATTTCTAAAGAAAGCCGTTCCCATATTTGATATTCGTGATCACGCAGGTGATGGCACGGACTTACTGATTACAGATACGAAGCTCGGCGCCGCACTTGCATCTGATCTGGGCGATGCGTCTGTGGTTCTCATGCGCGGTCACGGTGCGACCATTGTTGGCAAAAATTTGCCTGAGGTATGCTTCCGGGCGGTATATACGCAACTGAATGCAGATATTCAGTTGAAAGCGCTTGCTATGGGGGATATTACTTATCTTTCGGAGCTAGAGGCTGCGGCCGCTGCTGAAAATATCGGCGGACAGGTTAACCGAGCGTGGAATCTTTGGTGCGAAGAAGTGGAAGCCGATTTTGACAGATGATTGTGATAGGCAATGACGGACATAACCATCTCGGAAAAAAAGAAGCTGGCTGCCGATTTGACCACCTTAGCCATCCTGCAGCATTGGGAACAAATTAATCCAGAAGATCGTGTCGCCCATTTGGTCAGAGATCTGGCGCGCGGTTTTAATCGAGCCTTGCAAATTCGTTTATCAGAATTTGGTGTATCCTTCGGACACTGGGTTTATTTGCGTGCTCTATGGGAAAAAGATGGCATTACCCAACGAGAATTAGCTGTCAAAGTTGGCCTGACGGAACCGACAACTCATACTGCCATTACAAAGATGCTCGATCTCGGATATGTTTCACGTAAGCATCGAGACGGAAACAGGAAAAAGCAGTATGTTTTTTTGACTCCTGTCGGGCGCATGCTAGAAGAAAAATTGGTGCCATTGGCTCAGGAAGTAAACGATATCGCCATTTCCGGTATCGATAACGAGACCGTACAGCTTATCCGTTCTGGTTTACTGAACATGGTTCGAAATTTAGCTGTGGACGAAGCACAAATCATAGAAGACGGGAAGAAACTACCGTCAACACGAAGCCTTAATCTAAAAAATAACTCAGGAAGCTTTAGTGGCTAAGTCAGAGAGTATTTTTTGCTCCGTTTCTACAGTTCCTAAAGTAAGCCAATCCGTTCCCTTCGCCACTATTCCCTGAAAAGACGCAATTTGTGCTTGTGGAATATGCGAGTCGGAGCGTCCAATAGCCTGAGCAGAGCCATTTTGAAAACCCCTCGCCGACGCGACCATTAGCCGCCGGAACTCAACAACAGCAAGATCACTGGCACCCAAAACATCCGTCGTGCGGTCGACGATTTTTCCCATGCTAACCCACATAGAGATATCCTGATTTGGTATCCCTTTGATTCCAGTAAAACTTCCATCCTTCATGAGCTCGCGGTCTTGATTGAAATCATTTTCGATAGAGTTTTTAGTACTGTAATCGCGATCTACGTCTTTATCCATCACCAGTCGATTAAACTCGCGCCATTCATCCGTACCTATTATTTCCTTCCCTCCCCAGGCGAGAAAGTAAAACCAGCTATTCTCGTCATCCACCGGAACAACAACACTGGCCACATTATAGGATGAATTAGGCGGGATCAGCGAGATAAAGGGTGCGACATAAACCGTGACACGGGCATAGTCATGTGTCGAAGAATTTTTAATGGGACGGCGCAACGCCACATACCGAAAACCATAAGGTGTTGTCCTGTATGTCATTCTCGGTGCTTTGTCTGTAGACGGGCGTGTCCAGTTAGTTTCCGTCGCACCCGCAGTATCAACGCGAGCCGGCACCATATCCGAAGAATGAAGGCTTGACGAATGAGCGGAATCGATTTGACCTTCCTGGATCTGCGCCCAGTTACAAGGAATTTTGACCTTCGTAATAGATACCTTTGTATCCGCCGTAGGTGCAAAAGGTGGTCGCTCGAACTCCGGTTTTTCGGCAGCCGGACCCATATAGGTCCAGATAAATCCACCGACTTCTTCTGTAGGGTATGACTTTATTTTTGTCTTTTCCTTAAATTTGCTTTCTGCCGGCTCAGATGGCATTTCGACAACATTTCCGCTAACGTCGAATTTCCAGCCATGGTAGAGACAGCGCAATCCGCAGTCTTCGTTCCGGCCATAGGCCAGTGAGGGCCCACGGTGGGGGCAAAATTCATCCAGCAAACCGATTTTTCCGTTACTGTCCCGAAAGGCAACTAGATCCTCACCCAATAATCTTACACGAACTGGTTTGCCATCTATTTCAAGTTCTTCGGACATAAGGGCCGGTATCCAGTGCCGCCGCATCATCTGCCCCATTGGGGCATCCCCTTCCACACGGCACAATAAGTCGTTTTCCTCTGCGGTCAACATCCGGCTCTCCATAATTTTAGATATCTAAGATTTAAATATAGAATATATCAAGAACAATTGTCTAGCTTGCAATTTATAATTAGATATCTAATATAATTAACCAAATTTTGTTTAATTGGATTGTGAATGACCTCAGATTTAATTTCCGTAAAAGTCATCGATAAACACTCTATTAATGACGAGTATTGTGTACTGAAACTGGCTGCATTGGATGGGTCCCCTCTTCCGGAATTTTCTGCAGGCGCGCACATATCTGCTAAGACGCCACAAGGCGGGATGCGGAATTTTTCACTTGCCAACGACCCTGAGCAGCGAGATCACTACCTACTTGGTATCAAGGCGGAACGAGATGGACGCGGTGCATCGGCAAGCATGGTGGATACGGTTAATTCCGGTGATGTGCTTGAAATTTTGCCTCCTGAAAATGACTTTGAACTCGTGCCAGCTGAACAATACCTGTTTATCGCCGGAGGTATCGGTATAACGCCAATTTTGTCTATGTGTCGTCAACTCCTCAGACAAGGTAATAAAAATTTCAAGCTGATTTATTGTTCACAATCGCCAAACACAACCGTATTTCTGGAAGAGGTGACGGCATCGGATTTAGCGCCCTATGTAACCTTACATCACGACAATGGCGATCTTTCGGCTTTGTATGACTTCTGGCCGCATTTGGAAGCGCCTGATAAACGACATATATATTGCTGTGGTCCAAAACCGATGATGGAAGACATAAAGGATATGTCTGGTCATTGGCCAGAAAGCCAAGTTCATTTTGAAGACTTTAAGCCTGTTCAAGTCCTGCAAGCTGATGATCGAGCTTTCAATGTCTTTTTATCCAAATCTGGCAAGCGATTGGAAATACCTAAAGATCAGAGCATTCTGGAAACCTTGCGTAATGAGGGCTATGATCTCAAGTCCTCCTGTGAAAGTGGAACTTGTGGCACCTGCAGAACACGCCTCATATCAGGGAATGCCGCTCATCGTGACCTTGTTCTGACCGATATGGAAAAGGAAACGTCAATAATGATTTGTGTCTCACGAGCTGAGGATGGAGAACTTGTCCTTGATATCTGAGTACAAGATCTCCGCGGCTGCGCCCGTCGGTGTAGCAGTTATTGGCTTAGGGCGTGGCTTTATGCTGACACTTCCTTCTATTATCGCGGATTCTCGTCTTAAACTCGTCGCAGCCTGCGACCCGAGACCCGAAGCAAGAGCAGCTTTTGAAGAACAATTTGGTGGGAGCAGTACACCTCATATAGACGAACTTCTTCAAACTAGTGACGTTGAAGTCGTGTATGTCGCCTCACCCCATCAATTCCACAAACAGCATGCTATCGCCGCATTGCAGGCGGGTAAGCATGTTCTTATCGACAAACCTGTTGCCATTGATCTTGCGGACAGCCGGGCAATTATTGGTGCGGCGGAAAAGCATAAACGCCATGTTACCGTTGGTCCCTGTCACAGCTTTGATCCCCAAATTCAGGCATCCCTGAGCCTCATTAAAAGCGGCCAGTTCGGACGCTTGAGAATGCTCCGTGCAAATTATACCACTGACTTTGTGTATCGTCCCAGACGCGAGGAAGAACTCAAGACAAAGGCCGGTGGCGGCGTAGTATTTAGTCAGGGAGCGCATCAAATCGATATTGCGCGTCTACTGTCCGGAGGTCTTGTCGATAAAGTCACCGCAATGACAGGAAACTGGGATACCGCTCGCTCGTCAGAAGGCGCGTATGCCGCGTTGTTGCAATTTGAAAATGGTGTCTGCGCCAATTTAACCTATTCTGGATACGCCCATTTTGATAGTGACGAACAACAAGGATGGACAAGCGAGCTCGGCATTGCCAAAGATCCGAGCCAATACGGACGCGCGCGGCGGAATCTAAAAAATTTGCCGGCGGGTGCTAGCGAAGAAAACCTTAAAGCTGAACGCACCTTTGGCCGCGCCGACCCATTGCCAAGCAATACGTCCAATGAACATTTCGGCGAACTTTTCCTCAGTCTTGATCATGCGGATATTCAGGTGGCTCCCCACGAGCTAAGGATTTATGGAGATGATCATCGGGAGGTTATTCCGGTAGACCTGGCACGTGGCTCGAGAGCGGGCGTCATGGAAGTCATATGGCAGATGGCCCGGGAAAATAATGCATCCATTCAGGATGCACGCTGGGGACACGCGACACTTGAAGTCTGCCACGGTATTCTAAACGCGGCGTCAACAGGCACTTGGCAAAAAATGGCGGAACAGATTGCCGTTTCTGACTACCCATCAGCAATTACCAAAAATGCACGGAGTGAATTATGAGTAACCTCAAACTTTCGATTGCCATTGGTGATTATGACCGCAATCGTGCCCTTATGGACGGCAGGGTACAGATAGACGGTGTCGATCCGATTTTTATGGCCTTGTCACCGGAAGAGATGTTTTTCAGGGCCTTTCGGCATCAGGATTTCGATATATCGGAGGTTTCGTTCGCCAGTCAGGTCGTTTGTCTTTCACAAGGCACCTCAAAATATCAAGCACTTCCTATTTTCCTGTCGCGGGCCTTCAGGCATAGCGCCATATATATTCGTACCGATAAAGGCATAGACAGCCCTGAAAAACTCAAGGGACGAAAAATTGGTATTGCAGAGTATCAACTGAGTGCCAATGTTTGGGCGCGTGCTATATTGGAAGATGAGTATGGCGTTAAACCATCGGACATCACATGGGTACGTGGCGGAATGAATTCAGCCGGGCGTCCGGAGAAAATTAAAATTCAGCTCCCGGATGATGTGGAAATGGAACTGGCCCCTGAAGGAAAGTCTCTAAATGATTTATTGCTATCCGGTGAAATTGATGGCTTCATCGGCCCACGGAGTCCAAAATGTTTTGATGAACAGCAACCGAACATAGGGCGTCTATTTGGCAATACAGTAACGGCAGCTAGTGACTACTGGCGGAAAACCGGTATATTCCCCATCATGCATCTTCTTGGTGTTCGGCGTGAACTGTTAGAAGCCCATCCCTTCCTCGCTGGCGCTCTAATGAAATCCTTCAGCTTATCAAAACAGGCAGCGGAGACGCTTCTTGCCGATACTTCAGCGACTAAAGTGACCATGCCTTTCGTTGAGGACCACTTATTTGAAGCAAAGCGATTGATGGGAGAAAATTTCTGGACCTACGGCGTCAACGGAAACGAAGTCACTCTAAATACTTTTCTGGATCATCACCACCGACAAGGATTATCAAGCCGAAGGATAACGATCGAAGAACTCTTTCCCGAAAATGCCTTGGAAAGTTATAGCCTTTAATCGG
>Ga0315336_1002786_pt1 | contig 25500 bp, 17 predicted proteins | sample ASW5metaG_FD_204512 | JGI IMG/M metagenome (GOLD analysis project Ga0315336, IMG submission 204512) | Ammonia-oxidizing marine archaeal communities from Monterey Bay, California, United States - ASW #5 | ecosystem: Environmental > Aquatic > Marine > Intertidal zone | place: USA: California... | reverse complement strand
TCATGACTGGCCGCTTTGTTTTCTTGGACATTAACGCTGGCAAAGCTTGAATCGGATATGCCGCGCCTTTCGATCCAAACCCTCCTCCGCAGTTTTCGCCGATGAAAACCAGCTGGGCAGGTTCAATACCGATCAAATTCGCCAAACCCGGCACAATGAAACTCTGACTTTGATTGGATCCATGGACGTAACACTTGTCGTTGTCCCAGTACGCCATGGCCGTCCGAGGTTCCATCGAGTGATGTGAGTTCCCCGCCGTCACAAACGTCTCGTCAAGCACGACCGCAGCATTTGCAAAGCCGCCGTCCAGGTCCCCGTATGACCAGGTTGAAGCCGGCTCGCCCATCGGCAATTTACCTTCGCCCGCTGCAGCAAAATCCTCGGCCGTCCACTTAATTTCCTTGAGACCTTCCTGAGGAACCATAGCATTGCCAGTCGTCCGCGCATTCGACCCACCCGGACGAAGACTCTCAAGCGGATCTACGCTAAACGGCAGTGGTTCCAAATCCACCTTAATCTTCGCAATGGCCTCTTCAGCCGTTGTTTCGTCGACAGCGGCCACCGCCAAAATCGGCTCGCCAACGTAATGGGGTTCGTTGGTCAGAATTGGAGCACGAGGTGCGGGCACTTCCGGCAGCTCATCCGCCGTCAGTATCGCTACCACCCCCTCCATTGCAAGTGCAGCTGACGCATCAATCGTGCGGACCCGCCCATGTGGCATTGGACTGGTTAACAGCCGGCAAAAGAGCATGCCCTCAGCGCGGAAATCCTCGGCGTACTTTGCCTTCCCCGTCACCTTGCCATAGACATCAGGCGGCGTGAAGTTCTTACCCAACAGTACATTCGCCATCGCTACTCTCCACTCGCTGCGCGCATGACCCCATTCAAGTAATGGTCATACGCACCACACCGACACAAATTCCCTGCCATTGCTTCACGGGTTTCCTGGAGGCTTGGATTTGGATTGGCTTTAAGCAAGGCCACCGCTGACATCACCTGTCCAGGTGTGCAGAAGCCGCACTGGGGACCTAGTTCATCAATGAACGCCTGCTGCACCGGATGCAACTCACCTGATGCGCTCTCCAACCCTTCAACTGTTATGATCTGACGTCCGCGGACGCGGTGCGTGAGCGTCGAGCAAGAATAGTGTGCGACATCGTCGATCATTACCGTACAGGCACCACATTCAGCACGATCACAGCCAAGCTTCGTCCCTGTCAATCCAAGTTTGTATCGAAGCGTCATCGCTAGCGTTTCATTCGGCAGCACATCCACGCGACGAATTTGTCCGTTCACGTTGAGTGACAGAAGGCGCTCCACCCCACCTGGCGGACCAGCCATTGACTGGGCCCAAGTTGCAGGAACATAGGCGATACTCGAAACCGTGACGCCGGAAGCAATGACGCCTTTAATAAAATCCCTGCGCGACACGCGGCCGGAGGGTTCAGGTGGACAGAAATCACAGTGATCGGTCATGAGCAACTCTCAGCTTCGCGAAGTTGTGTGTGAATTCTTTTTAATTACGATTTGCCGCACCGTAAAATTGTGCCTTTTTCCCTAAGGTCAGGCAAAACCCTGATGCACACAATCCAGTAGTGGACAATACCATGAATCTGCTGACAGATGGGCCTTAGGATGTCTCACCGAGCCAGAACATTCACGAGGAAACATCACCGCACTTTCTCCCTAGTCCTACCCAGTCTCAGCCCACTAAATTCAAGCTCCGGGTCCCTTCGAATTTTTACTGAAAGTTGAATTACAGCGATAATTTTTCTCCATTGTTACTAGTGTCGAGTCTGTTACTTGATAATCAATAATTTTTTATTAATAATTAAATTTGGTTAAAATTAGCACTCTAAAAACGTTTAATAAATCAAACGTTCATTTGTAATGATCGTTTGAAATGGGATAGAATTGTCTCATTCATGGATGTTGAAACGAAGGCAAGAATTCTGGATTCAGCCGAGCAATTATTTGCGGAATATGGGTTTTCGGCGACTTCAATTCGGCAAATTACGAACGCGGCTGACGTGAACATCGCCGCGGTGAATTATCACTTTGGCTCAAAAGAAGAGCTTCTGCACGCCGTATTTAAGCGACGAGTCGGGCCAATCAACACCGAACGCGTTAAGACCCTGCGTGCCCTCCTAGAAGAAACGAAAGATGGTGAGCCAGATCTTGAACAAGTGATGCGTGCCTTTCTTGAGCCAGCCTTTCGAGCGACAGAGTTCTATGGATCTCAAGGGGCGAAATTTCTGCAATTGGTCGGTCGCATGCATTCGGAAACCAACGAACAGTTGCGCAGTTCATTTTTTCAACTATTTGACGAAGTCGCCCAACATTTCGGACCAGCTTTCAAACACGTTCTCCCCCATCTCTCAACGGAAGAAATTATTTGGCGAGTGCACTTTGTTATCGGGTCGCTAGCTCACATTCTAGTGTGCACGCAAATGACGAATCCTGGCATGGGCAACGTGAAGATTGAACGGAGTGACGCACTGCTTGAAGCCCTCGTGCAATTCTGCACCGCAGGGATGGCTGCAGTCGCACCTACACAAACAACAGTGCAATCAGTGTGATACGAAGGTAAATACACCATGAATCGTCGAAAAGAACTAGCTCTCAAGATCGGGTTACCAGTAGCAGTCCTGCTTGTGGGATTACTTGTGTCTGGCACGATGTTCACCCTCAAACCAGAAGCACCAACCCGAACCCCAGTGACTGTAACCCCTCAAGTTCGTGTAGTTGAAGTCGACATGATCAACCTCCCACTGATTGTTAGAAGTCAAGGCACCGTTAACCCACGGACCGAAAGCCAACTGGTTCCGGAAGTAACTGGACGCATCATAGAAGTCTCACCATCATTTGTGGCTGGCGGCTTCTTTGAGGCTGGCGACATACTGTTACGTATTGACTCGCACGACTACGAGCAAGTGATCGTGCAACGCGAAGCCGAAATTACAGCGGCACAGCTCCGCATCGCCGAAGAGGAAGCTGAAAAGGAACTGGCGCAGTGGGGTTGGGATCGCATCGGAACCGGTGAAGCTCGCTCGTTAACGATGCGGGAGCCTCAGATTGCCAGCGCGAAAGCGAGCCTGGCCGCAGCGCAAGCCAGTCTCCAAACCGCACGCCGAAATTTAGCTCGCACGCAGGTTCGCGCACCCTACGCGGGTCGCGTCCGCGATAAAACTGTCGATCGTGGACAGTTCGTGACCATGGGCACACCAGTCGCCAGGATCTACGCAGTAGATGTAGCCGAAATCCGACTTCCACTGCCGGACGACGAATTAGCTCATCTCGACTTGCCGTTAAATTACCGAGGTGACGCTGGCCGTATACGTGGGCCACGGGTAAAATTGCGGGCGAATTTTGCGGGCCAAGTGTACGAATGGCAAGGACAAATCGTCAGAACCGAGGGCGAAATCGATACACGGACACGGATGGTCCATGTCGTCGCTGAGGTGAACAATCCCTACGGCCGTGGTCCCGATCCGAACAGGCCACCATTGGCGGCCGGCATGTTCGTAGAAGCGGAAATCGAAGGACGTATCGCAGAACAAGTGGCCGCATTGCCACGTGCTGCCCTACGAGGAAACAACCAGGTCCTTGTGGTAGACAATGACGAACGACTCCAGCATCGAGACGTCACCCTGCTGCGCACAACGCCTACCCACATTATTGTGACCGAGGGCCTGGACGCCGGTGAGCGCGTCAACCTCTCATCTATCGAAGTAGTATCGGACGGCATGAAAGTCCAGACATTTATAGTTGAGACGGAAACGCCTGTGACCGTCCCATCCACGACCTATACGGAGGAAGGCCTATGAAGAGCGCCATTGAGTGGTTTACAAAAAATCCGGTTGCAGCCAACCTGCTCATGGTTTTGATCTTGGCGGGTGGCCTCTTTACAGGCTTAACACTTAAGAAGGAAATATTCCCTGAGTTTTCTCTCGACATGATTACGGTACAAGTATCGTATCGTGGCGCTGCTCCAGAAGAAGTTGAAGAAGGGGTGTGCATCAGAATCGAAGAAGCTATCGAAGGACTCGATGGGATTAAACGGATCACGTCGAGCGCGAGCGAAGGCAATGGTAGCGTCACCATTGAAGTCGAATCCGGCGCAGATGCTCGCAAGTTACTTGAGGATGTGAAGGCCCGCATTGATGCCATTGAGACGTTCCCGGAGGAAATCGAAAAACCGATCGTCCAGGAACTTACGAACCGTCAGCAAGTCATCAATGTAGCTGTTCACGGAGCTATTGATGAATCGAATCTAAAAATACTCGCCGAACGTGTGCGGGACGAACTCGCTGCAGTGCCCGGCCTCACACAGGTTGAGGTCGCCAATGCCCGCTCCTACGAAATTTCAATCGAAGTCTCCGAAACATTGCTGCGCCGACACAACCTAACGTTTGACGAAGTGGCCAATGCAGTCCGTCGATCATCACTCGACATGCCTGGCGGTTCGGTGAAGACCGATGGCGGAGAATTTCTCCTGCGAACGAAAGGTCAAGCGTACCGAGGTTATGAATTCGACAACCTCGTCCTCTTTACCCGAAGTGATGGAACACACCTTCGCTTGGGAGACGTCGCGACCGTAGTGGATGGCTTTGAAGAAACCGAACAATTTTCGAGATTCCAAAACGAACCAGCTCTCATCATCGCAGTCTACCGAACCGGTGATCAAAGCGCCCCGGAAGTCTCAGCGGCAGTCTACAAGTACGTTGAGCAAGCACAGAGCCGATTTCCGGCGGGAGTCACCTTGACCCCAATGGGTGATTCGGCCTTGGTGCTTAGCGACCGACTGAACCTCCTTGTTCGAAATGGTTTAACCGGATTCGTGCTCGTCTTTATCGTGCTGACCTTGTTTCTCCGGTTTGGATTGGCGTTCTGGGTTAGTCTCGGCATTCCAATTTCGTTCCTTGGGGCGTTGTGGTTGTTACCCGCACTTGATGTTTCGATCAACATGATGTCGCTTTTTGCATTTATTGTCGTGCTTGGCATCCTTGTCGATGACGCAATTATCGTTGGTGAAAACATCTACACACACCAGGAACGAAGCGGCAATCGTCTCCAAGGGGCCATTACTGGCGCTCACGAAGTCGCAACACCGGTGACGTTTGCCGTACTCACGAGCGTGGCAGCGTTTGCACCGTTAATGTTTATTACGGGCGTCATGGGAAAAATGATGATCGTAATGCCGCTGGTCGTCATGCCCTGCTTGGTTTTTTCACTCATTGAATCGCTTCTCATCCTCCCAGCGCATCTGGCGCGCCATCGTAATGATCGCGCTCGGCTTGGTTTCGGCAAAGGAATCCGTCGCCGGATCGATGGAGGCCTCCAAAATTTCATTAAAAACGTTTATCGCCCGTGGCTGGAACGCGCGATCGAGTGGCGCTACGTCACAGGAGCACTTGGTTTGGCTACGCTAATGCTGTCGCTAGGGTTAGTCGGCGCTGGTTGGGTCCGAGTCGTGTTCATGCCACCAACGGATGCGGATTATCTGACCGCGTCCATCGTCATGCCACAGGGAACACCGGTCGAATCAACCGAAGCTGCAATTCAACACATGGAAGAAGCCGCCGAGTCTGTGCGACTAGAAGTCGAGGCAGAAACTGGTCGGCCACTTATCAAATCCGTGTACTCCATGGTTGGAAGTCGAGCACCATCCTTGAGTGGTGGGTTCGCACCGCGGCAACAGGCACCGGCCGCATCGCATCTCGGAGGACTTTTTGTCGAATTGGAGTCATCAGAGGTGCGTGGCATCGGGAGTATCGATGTTGTGAACCGCTGGCGCGAACGAGTGGGCCTCATTCCTGATGCGGTTGAAATTAGGTACGACGCCGAGATGTTTACGGCTGGTGATGCAGTCAATGTGCAGCTGACTGGTCCCGACATTGACGAATTGCGCGCGGCCGGTAACGCAGTGAAGGCCGGCCTCGCTGAATATGCGGGTGTTTATGACATCGCCGATTCGTTTCGCAATGGCAAGCAGGAAATCAAATTAGGCATTAGGCCAGCGGCTGAAATGCTTGGGCTGAGCTTGCAGGATCTTGGTCGCCAAGTACGCCAGGCGTTCTATGGAGAAGAGGCCCAGCGTATTCAGCGTGGCCGCGACGACGTCAGAGTCATGATTCGGTATCCAGAAGTAGAGCGCCGGTCTCTCGGCAACCTTGAGAACATGCGGATTCGAACACCCGAAGGCGACGAAGTGCCTTTTTCGCAAGTGGCAACGGTTGAACCAGGTCGAGGATTTTCGTCGATCAAACGAGTCGACCGACGACGGGCCCTAAATGTAACCGCAGCGGTAGATCAATCGATTACAACGGCGAGCGATGTCATCGCAGACCTTGATGTCCGTGTGCTTCCAGAGATTTTGTCCGCTTATCCAAATGTGTTCCATTCGTTCGAGGGCCAAACCACAGAATTCACTGACTCGTTCAGTGGACTCGCGCAGGGATTCATGATCGCTCTACTGTTGATCTATGTGCTCTTGGCGATACCGCTCAAATCGTATGTTCAGCCACTGATCATCATGACGGCCATCCCGTTCGGTCTCGTAGGAGCAACCCTGGGACATCTCATTATGGGAATGGACATCAGTCTTCTGTCGATGTTTGGGCTCGTCGCTCTGGCGGGGGTCGTCGTGAATGACGGATTAGTGATGGTGGATTTCATAAATCGATATCGTAAAAAATTGGGCACGCTCTCATTAGCCATTCGCGAAGCGGGGGCTGCTAGACTAAGACCGATCCTCTTGACTTCCCTCACCACCTTCTTTGGTCTCTTGCCGCTTATGCTGGAAACTAGTATGCAGGCGAAGTTCTTGATTCCTATGGCAGTTTCGTTAGCGTATGGAATCATGTTTTCGACAATCGTTACGCTGTTTCTCGTGCCGGCCAGTTACGCAATCGTTGAGGACCTCAGACGCCTAACAAGTGGTCGGCGATCGACCAATATTGAAGGTCGCAGTGACGACCTCAAGGTGGAATCAGACAAGGACACGTTTGCCGCACCGGCATAACCAAAGCCCTATCAGAAAACCCTTGACTGGCAGGACCCCAACACAAGAAAGATCGATATCAATACGAACTTTGCCTTACTTGAAGTTAGACCGTTGGCGCCTGGGCAAAGACAGCCGTCCCTGTTACCAACCAGGACACTGTCACACGAGCTCCTGACTCCTCAGGGGCATCACCTAGACCAGCGCCACGCGCAACAAATCGCGTTCCATCCCTGAGTTCGATCCCAAGTTCCAATAGCTCACCGAGAAAAGCTCTGTACACGACATGACCTTCCAGAACATTGTATGACTTTGACCCCGTAGAACGACCAAACTCGACTACCTCAGGGCGAACAGCAAGCAGACCGTCGTCTGGACCAGCTGAGCCACTTACCGCCACCAGTTCTCCGCTCGACAATCTATATTCTGTAGTTGTTGCGTGACGCTTGTAACAGACAGCCGGTAAAAGATTCATCTTCCCTACAAAGTTTGCCACGAAAGGATTAGCAGGATGTTGATAGAGTTCCAGCGGTGAAGCAACCTGTTGAACTCGACCTTCGCGCATCACCGCGACACGATCTGAAACGGTCAGCGCTTCTTCCTGATCATGTGTAACGAGCAAGGTCGTCATATTTAATTCACGCTGTAAGCGCCGCATTTCAATTCGCAGATCGTTCCTCAGTTTCGCGTCTAAATTTGAAAGTGGTTCATCGAGAAGCAGAACGGTTGGACTTATAACAAGCGCTCGAGCCAGCGCTACTCGCTGTTGTTGTCCTCCTGATAATTCATGTGGAAAACGGTCGCCCAGTCCTTCTAGTCGCACAAGTAATAACGCATCACTGACGCGCTGCGCCACGTCAGAACGTGATACCTTTCGCCTTTCAAGGCCAAACGCAACATTACGCCTTACTGTCAAATGTGGAAACAGGGCATAACTCTGAAACACCATTCCGATATCCCGGGTTTCAGGAGGTAATTGGCTGACGGCGCGCCCATCGATACTGATTGACCCATCTGTTGGCGCAATATAGCCAGCAATCATGCGGAGCACTGTAGTTTTCCCGCAACCACTTGGACCCAGTAGAGTCATGAATTCACCGTCACGTACCTCAAGAGTGAGATCATCGACCGCTATATTGCTGTCGTAGTGCTTGGTCAAACCAGACAACTGCACCTTAGCCACCCGCACCTCCACCAACCAGCTGTCGAACTGGCGTTGATTCATCACAGGACCACGGGTTGAATACATCGCAACCTGCGGTTAGCGTCAGAAAGCGTTGATACAGTTCATCATCGGTTGCCGGGCAGTCCTGACCCCACTGAGGGCCTGACTCTGCTTCCACAATCCTGCCATTGACGAATGTCACTCGAATCCGTGCGCGCCGGACCCGGACGCCACTCCGGACATAGCTTGGATCAACCTCAACCGTAATCCGTCCTTCAAGATCGACGATTCTTGGGTCACTCAACATCTCAGGCGTATAGGCTGCGGAGTCAAGCCCGCCGCGCACCAGTGCCAGCGCCAACGTGCGTCTAATGTTCATCTGAGATGCAGTGGGCGACAGTCCATGGCTGCGCCGGTCGAGGGCGACCGCGTACGGATATGTGAACACGTCAATCGTCTTCACGGACGAGACGTCCAGCAGCCCGATCGATTCAAGAGCAGTCAACGCAGGGTGGCATGCCCGGTTACACGGATACCTCTTAAAGGTCACACCAGTAATGGCCCAGCCGTCTGGCTGAAATTTTGGAGGCTCAAGGCTTTCGTTAGCATCCAGTAACGCCTGCCCAACAGCTCGTGTCCCTTCCAGAACGGATGTGGGTCCATGCATGCCCGTTGCTCCCCACAACGCAAACGATAGGCCAAGCATCTGACTCCAGCCACCGTACAACGTCTTACCTGAAACTCCGTGTGAAAACGAAACGTACGGGGAACACGGCGTCAACGACATCGCTCCAGACAGGGCTCCTGCCAGGTCGTCCTGATTCAATCGCAGCGCCACTCCCGCTGCCGTTGTTGCCGACAACGTACCGAGCATCGCAGGTGCGTGCAGTCCGTGCTGTTCGGCCCCTTCACCCAGCCAACTGCGTGCATAGTGATCGATCTCAGCCGCGACAGCAATCGCACGAAGCAAATCACCAAAAGAGCTATCGGCAACTTCAGCGGCAGCCATGGCCGAGGCCACGCACTCAGGTCCAACTGCCAATTCCAACGCGTCTCCGACACATCGATTACCAAGTGCCACGTACGGTGCGTAGGCTGAACGGCGAGTTACCCAATCAGTTGCTTTGGGATTGCCTGCCTTCCCAAGAAAAAGTTTCTGTGTGGAATGGGTTCCAGCAAACATCGCTCCCGCATGCGCAATGCCCACTTGATCAAGGACAAGGCGCCGAGCAGCATGCCGCGCAGGCGGTGGAACCGTGTCCGAAGCTGTATACGCCCATTTGGCGAGTTCTTCGACGACACTCCGGTTCACATTGTCCTCGCAGACATTTTCATCTTCAGAGCCATCATGAGTTCATCGAGATCGGAGGCATTCACAAGATGATCAACAGCACATTCGATAGGGTCAGCCACCTCACCAGCCAGCCGGCGAAACTTCGTTCGCAACTCCTCTTCAGTGGCTGGATTCGCATCCGTCCAGCGTGTGGCACGCACCTCAGCATGACGCTTAATTCCAGACTTGAGGATAATAGTTACTCGAGCACCACGCACGACCGGCATCTCCATATCAACGGCTGATTGCACTTTGACTCGTGCCGCTAAAGCTTGCCGATCTCGGTTACCAACCTGAGTCACAGTAAAAGCCTCTGGTCCCACCTGACCATCTAGAACTAGCGACGCGACCGTATACCGGATCGATGTCTTTGCTCCCACTGATGTCTCCGGATCGCTATCTCGACTTAACTCGACAGCAAATGGATAGGTCTCTACCAAGATGGTATCGACGTCATCTGGATCAACAGGAAGCAACTGTTCGACAGCGGTCAACGTCGGCTGAACCGATCGACAAGTAGCGTAGGCCTTGAATTGCACGTGGAGCAATTCTCGGGAATCGGCATCAGCCGATTCCGTCACTGGTGCATGTAGCAACGCGCTGCCGACACCATCTGCAGCCGCTTCAAACAAGTCTCTGGAACCAGAGAGTCCGGCCTTGGTTAGTTGAGCCGCCATCACGCCGATAAAGGCCGGCCACCCGCCGTAGAGATCTTTGACGGGTGCCCCTTTGGTGAACGCTTCGAATGGTCCAAACGGCATCAGTGCACCAGCCAAGCCAAGAGCTGCTGCAATGCGATCTGCTGGTAACCCAAGAAGCCGTGCGGCGGTAGCTGTGGCGCCAAAGCAACCAACCATGCTCGGTTCATGAAGACGGTGGGCGGTCATCCCTCGCACAATCGCGCGCCCACAGGCTACCGCGGCATCGTAACCTACCACAACAGCAGTCAGGACCTCTTCTCCTGACGCGCGTACAACTTCTCCCACAGCCAAGGCAACCGGCACTACCGTAACCCCACCATGTACACTCGCCCTTGGATTTCCGTCATCCATCTCAATATGATGCGCAATGGTACCGTTGACGAGTGCTGCATGTGCGGCTGGTAACTGTATGTTATGGCCCCACAGCGTCGACTCAGGAGGTCCTGCAGAAGTCACCATGGCCTTAACCCAAGCCTGATGAACGCCTAGGCGGTTACCAGCAACCGCACAACCAAGCAGATCGAGGATTGCAACCGGTACTCGTGCGCGCACCGCTGGATCAAGTTGCGCCCATCGCACACCTTCAATATGACGGCTGACCCGACTCACAAGGGGCATCATCCGCCGAGAATCTCGCGATTGAAACGGTTCGTCCATTCACCTCGACGCATGCCTATGGTTTCAATATCAAGGTACAAAATATTATCGAGAGGCACGAATGGCGCAATGACCGGGTCCAACACGACCTTGCGATTCGGTACCACCATCAACAAATCGTTGGCAAGTCGCTGCTGCACTTCCAAACTCAGGACGTAATTCACAAAAGTTTGTGCCAGTGCGCGTTGCGGGGAACCCGCTACAATTTGGAATCCTTGTGGCAAAGCAACTGCGCCTTCAGCTGGCACGATCCATTCCACCGTCGCTCCCGCCGCCTTCAGTTCTCGAGTCTGACTCGCTAATGCCAAGGTCACACCGGCTTCACCCTGCGCGACAAATTTGTTGTTCTCGGGACCACTCGTGCGGAAACCGAATGCGTTCGACTTCAACTGAAACAGTTTCTCAAAGCCTGGATCGATATTTGTCTCGTTCCCACCATTCAGCCGAGCAGCCATTACTAGCGTGACTGGTCCGAGACTGCTACCGAAATCGAATAAGGCAAGCTCGCCCGCAAATCGTGAATGCCACAAATCGGCCCACGACACTGGCGGATGCGTGATGCGTGTACTGTTGTAGAGAAAGCCGAGGGCCGATGCGAACGTAATCGGGGCGACACCGAGCGTACTCTTCGCTTCTTCTCGAATATCACGAAGATTCGGCAACTCCGTCTCAGACACCTTCGCAAGCAATCCTTCCCGGGCAAGGAGTTGAGCCTCAGCAAAATCAATCCAGAGCAAATCAAGTGTTGGTCGGTCTTGTTCAATGCGAACACGCGCTACTTGATCAGCTGAACGCATTCCGATCACAGTAATCGATACATCAGACAATGCTTTGAAACCAGGCGCGATGACACGATTGAAGTCGTCAATCCGACCAGGTGGTAAGGCCACCGTCAGCGTCGTGTCTAATGACGTCGGGGGACCACAGCTAGTAGCCACTATGAGAGCTAGGAGTGGGAGGTATCTCAAGCACTTAGGCATCTGTTGATCTCGAAGTTCAGTTCACACTTCTCCGATCCTAATTCCAGATCTTCGCGAATCGGTCGCCCAGGAAAACAAGAATCATTGTCAACCCAATCACAATGGTACTAATAGCCGCCACCGTTGGATCCTGGAATCGGTCAACATACTCGAAAATGGCGACAGGTAAGGTCGTCACACGCCCACTCGCAAAAAATAAAGATAGGGCAAAGTTACCAAAAGAAACAATAAACGCGAAGAGCGCTCCTGCCACAATACCCGGTTTAATGCTGGGTAATGTGACAAGCCAAAAAACCTGGAGCGGCGAGGCACCCAAACCACGCGCCGCCTCTTCTATCGCCACGTCAGTCGTGTTCAGTGACGACATTACGGTTCGAATAACCCATGGCACAGTCACGATTAAATGGGCCGCCAGCAAGGGTGGCAAGCTACCAACTAAAGTGATATCGACTAACGGCTGAACAATCGCCACAATAAACATCAGAATACCGATGGCCAGCACCAACCCAGGCAAAATCAACGGAGAAAGAAAGAAGGTTTCCAGTGTCCGGCGGCCGCGCATCGTGCCTCGGGTGAGAGCATAGGCGGTCGGTACACCCAGTAACAACGCGAGTATGGTGGCCAAGCCAGCAATGAGACCGCTTTGCCAGACGCCGTTGAGTAGACGTGGCTGATCTAAAACATTCAGGTACCAACGCCAAGTAAAACCCTCTGGAGGAAAATGCAGGGCTACCGTCGGACTGAATGAGTAGTAAACCACAATGCTTGGTGCGGCGAGTAGGAATACAAAGATGGCGATCACCAGCAACTGAAACAGCACCCGACCGATTGCGCCGGAAGTCCATCTTGTCATACTGTCTTCCGTGCACGTTCAGTGCGAATTAAGCGACTGGCTAGACCTGCCACAGCAAGCGACACTGCCAGCAAAGTTAACGACAACACTGCCGCCAGTGGCCAATTAAAAACCGTCGTCACTTGCGTATAGATCTCGGTGACCATTACGCGGACTTCACTGCCGCCAAGCAAGGCGGGAGTCACATAACTCCCCATGCTCACCATGAACACGAGTAAACAGCCTGCAAGTGCACCTGGCAGCGACAATGGCAAGGTCACGGTCAAGAATGCACCGATGGGTGATGCACCAAGACCTCGAGCAGCTTCCTCCAATGTTGAATCGATCCGACTCAGAACTGCCGACAACGACAACACCATGAACGGGAGCAAAGCCTCCATAAGGCCGATGACGACGGCCGCTTCGGTGCCTAGCAAGCGGACTGGTTGATCTCGAAAACCTACCCAGGCCAACAATCCATTTATTAGACCCCGGTTTCCGAGTAGAAGAACCCATCCGTACGTCCGCACAACAATCGATACAAACAGTGGTGTCACGACGAAGACGATTTGTGCGCTACGCCACCACCCTCGAGAGCGGATAATCGACAGTGCGATCGGATATCCGAGCAGTAAACACCCCAACGTCGTTATTCCAGAAATGCGTATAGTGCGCCATAAAATCCCTAGGTGGTACGAATCGCCCAACTCTGCGTACCCATTGAAACCAATCGGCCCAGTCAACGGGGCGTTAGGCATGGACGGCAGCAGACTGAGGTGAATCAGAAAAACAATTGGCGAAACCAACAGCACGAGAAATACAAACGTCGCTGGCGCTAATAAAAATAGCGTCTGATGATTGTCGAGGATACCAACATCATGGGATCGAATTGGATGCATTAGGGTTCCTAGGAGCCTTAACCAGTATCATAATGTTAGTGTCTACAGTCCCCAGATATGATTTGGGGCTTGTGTTGTGATGAAATCCCTGTCGAGAAACTTGAACTCATGATAACTCGCCTTGTCCGGACACGTGGAAATCCTTTCACGGCCGTTTTGTTTGTGGTCTTTTATTTATCGATCGCTTCCGGTAACCACGTGACCGCTCAGAGTTGTAATAGCGGAGTTCCCTGCAATGAGGACACTCGACCAACACGTCAACCGAGAACCAGTGTCAAAGAGGATCCCATAAACACAAAGACGGGGTTCAGCATACCTGACAACGACAAGCTTCGCGTGCGCGTCAAATTTATGGCAGCTTGGGGTCACGACTCCGCGCAAGCTTCGCTTGGACTTGAGAAACAAGGACGAATTGGCTATGCAATTGTTGAACTATTCGGCAACATCAACAAGCATCTATCGTACGTTCTTGAGATTAATCCAGTCACTGAAACAAAAGCATTAGCAGCGTGTGGCGAGGAACATTTCTTTTTTCCTAACGGACCGAGCACCATCGGCCCGCGGGTAAACTGTGACCCAGATGGTCGCACACGCGTCGACGACTACCGTTTCATCGCGTTCGACCTGGTCGACCAGCAAGGCGCCATTCGACAGGCCCATCTCAATTATCAGCGTGGGAAGTTCGGCGTAAAATTTGGCCGCTTCATGTTGCCCATAGGTTTTCATTGGGAAGATGCAGGGTCGTTCACCTCGAAAGACGCCACCCACATACAGCGTATCAATGCTGAAACAAATTTCGGTGTGGATCTATCGTTTACTCACGCCAGAAAAGGTCAATACCCGTCGGTAATAATCAATTTTGCGACCTTTCTAGGAGAAGGGAATCGGCGGTCTGACTATGATTACTTCTATTTTCTCAATCCGGATCTGGACACAAATTCTGCAGTGACAGGCCTCCTTTCTGGTACGTTCATGCCCTATCAGCAATTAGAGTTTCGAGCAGCGCTGAAGCGCGGGTTCACTGGATCGAAAGTCGAACGTCTACCTAATTACTTTGCAAGCAAGCGCCACGACTCAGCGCTGGTCTTATCAGCACGTTACCAGCCATTCACATATGTCACCGCATTCGGCGAATGGGCTAATTACACTTGGGGGCCAACACAAACTTCCGCAAAAATGCTGGGGTTCACTACCGACCCAATAGAGAAATCTGGTTATTACGCAGGGGTCGACGTCTCAGCGCCGGTAACAGACGCTCTGACCGTCGGTATGGTGGTGACCCGCGAAGAATTATCGCGTGACGACTCCCTCATCAAGTTCTTGGCGGAACAAGATCGCCTCAGGGTATCGATGGGGAAAACAGAACGCTCCACGGTATTTCGCTGGTATGCACAATTCGCCAACAGTGTCACACTAGCGTTCTATCGCAATCTGTTGTCAAACCCATTTCCATGGGTTTCAGGCATTCACCCCATCAGTGGACCGCGTGCCTTCACCGGCCGCCGCGGTTCCGACAAATGGGGCTTCGTTGTGCGGTTTCAAGTTCCGTAATACCAACCGCACCTGTACCACTTAGTGCCGCTTCTTACTTGACAGCAATGAAATCGATTTCGACTGCCGCGCCAATTGGCAATGCGGCCACACCAACCGTTGAACGAGATGGCTTGACGTCGACTTCCTCAAAGAAGTCACCATATACCGCATTCAACGCGCCATAATTTTCGATATCATCAAGATAGACCGTTGCTCGTACTACATGGCTTTTCGAAAGGCCTGCTTCGGTCAACAACTTATGCAGATTCTCTAAAGCTTGACGGGCTTGAGCTTCAACACCGTCGTGTAAACTACCCGATTCTGGATTAATTCCTACTTGCCCTGACAAATACACGGTCTCACCAGCATCAACACCAGGCGAGTACGGAGCAAGAGGCCTAGCGCCACCATAGATGCCTGTGTGTCCAGATTGTAAGGCCACCACTGAAGCAGCAGACTCCGATCGCTCCATTGTTTTTACCGCGTCACCACTAACAGTCTTGCCAATCAAAAACGCTGACACCAAACCCACCGCCACTACGCTGATTACATAACTTTGAACTCTCTTCATGAGTTTATCTCCAGTTGTCACGCCGTTTATTATTCAGGCGATCGAGGTTGTGCGAACCAATTACAACAACTTGACACGGGCGTTTCACGTGGCTGTTACGCCTGTGTTACACTCGAGTTTTTAGTGATCTCGTGCGCACCATATATGGTGAGTGTAGCTCAATGGTAGAGCGCCGCACTGTGGCTGCGGATGTTGCGGGTTCAATCCCCGTCACTCACCCCAATTAATAAGATTGAGCAATACACGTTACTCCTCAGGTCGCGGCACGTACTTTTTCAGCGCTCGCGGACCGACTTCGGCACCATAAATATTGCCTTCGAAATCAACCGCAACTCCTTCCGCCGCACTTGTTCCTGTTGCATCTTCGTCAGGGTCTGGAATGAAATACATCACCGTACCATTCACGGCACTACCAATACGGATTCCCCGCTTCCATGCACCTTGGCTAGGAGCGACCGAACCGGACTCCGAATCGGCTACATAAATCATGTCATTCTGATCGATGTAGATGCCGCTTGGTCGGCTGAATTGATACCATTCCTCAATGAAGTTACCGTCCTGATCAAGGATCTGAATCCGGTTGTTACTCCGATCACCCACAAACAGTCTGCCCATCGAATCCATAGCCAGCGCGTGAGGACCATTAAACTCTCCTGGACCGGAACCTTTCGTTCCGAACGTTGTAATGAGCGTCCCGTCACTTGTGAATTTCATGATGCGTGCGTTACCACGACCATGGCCGTCCGCGACGAAAATTGTCCCGTCGGTCGTCACAAGCACATCGGATGGCTGATAAAAGTAGTCGGGCTCTGCCGCACCACCAGGCTCACCTAACGTCATGAGTAATTCGCCATCCTCACTGAACTTGAAGACTTGGCTACCCTTCGTGGCACCTTCTGGCGGTCCTTTTCTAGCCTGCGCTTCGGCTCGCGCCGCCGCTCGCTCCTCGTCTGTCTCCGGACGAGGCGCACGAGGTGCGTTATCCATCCAGTCGGTCACCCAAACGTTACCTTCACCATCCACGAAAATTCCGTGAGGTGAGGCAATCAATCCCGCACCGAAACTCGCAAGAAGGTTACCCTCTTTATCAAAATGCAAGACAGGCGGAAGATCGGATTCAAGACAGCTGTTGGTTCCACACCGCTCAGCAACCCAGATCGTTCCATCGGGGGCGATGTCAACAGCACTAGTGGAACCCCATTCCCTCCCCTCCGGTAACTTTGCCCATCCCTCAACCGGCAAATAAGGATTTTGATGGGAATTCGTTGGCTCCGGCTGTACCTGGCTTACAACCTCGGCCTCGGCGTTACTCTCAGTGCTATTTTCAGCGCCAGTGCAGGCAATGGTACCCACCATTACCGTTATGAAAATACCGTATAAGACGAAAATTCGACCAGCCTTTGTCATGGAAATGCTCCTTTAGCATTCTATTACGCAATCTCGTGCAGACAATTCTCTGGCCCCTCAGCACAAGAGTCAACCGGTTCCTAAGTTTGCGTCTAAACTGAACTCTAGGGCCAGGTCTTTTATTCAGCCCAACTTAGGCCATAATAACTTAATGCGTGGAACCCAGGCGTGGCGGTGGACCCGCCGGTGGTCTTGGTCGATATCCCTGCTAGTACTTTTATTGCTGAACTGCAGCTGGGGTCATAGTCGCTTCTCGTCCGTGCACGCACACGGAAGTCAGGATGTCATGACCGGTCAACTTCCAGGAGCTTTACCTTTCGACAGCGAATTGGTTACATCGCTCGAAGCAGCATGGGTGGCGCGCGATGCGGATTACACACCACGCACACGTCACCTAAATGACGACAAAACACCGAAGTATACAAATCGGCTGTATCTCGAAACGAGCCCCTACCTGCGACAACACGCTCATAATCCGATGAATTGGTTTCCATGGGGCGATGAAGCATTCGAGCAAGCACGCAAACTCGGGCGACCGGTACTTCTTTCGATTGGTTATTCAACTTGTCATTGGTGCCATGTAATGGAGGAGGAATCATTCGAGGACGAAGAAATCGCGCAGTACATGAACGAACATTACATTGCCATCAAGGTGGACCGGGAAGAGCGCCCAGATATCGATGCGGTGTACATGAACGTCGTGCAAATGCTCACTGGTCGAGGTGGATGGCCGATGACGGTTTGGCTGACACCTGATCGGGAAGCCTTTTCGGGTGCAACCTACATTCCTGCTCGCGATGGTGACCGTGGTGCCCGCATCGGCTTTCTGACAATGCTGAAGCAACTGAAGGCAGCCTATGACAGCCAACCTGATCAAGTCCTAGCGGCCTCTGCAGAAATCACTAAACGAGTCTCCGAGCGATTAATACCCCCGCCGGGTGAGCGAGGCTTAGCCGACACAAGTACAATCGATGCTGCTGTTGCAGCCTACGACCAAGGATTCGATGCCACCTACGGAGGGTTGCAAGGTGCTCAGAAATTCCCCAGCAGCCTCTCCATTCGTCTTCTGCTCCGCCATTACCGACGCACGAACGACGAACAAGCCTTACATATGGCCACACATACACTGGAAAAGATGGCAAGCGGTGGAATGTACGACCATGTGGGCGGAGGCTTTCATCGTTATGCCACCGATCCCCAGTGGCTGGTACCACACTTTGAAAAAATGCTCTATGACAACGCGCTCCTCGTTACAGCATATCTGGAAGCCTATCAAGCGACTGGCGTCGAGGGCTTCAAAGCTGTGGCACAGGACATATTGCGCTATGTCGAACGTGACATGAGTTCACCAGATGGTGGATTTTATTCAGCCACTGACGCCGACAGTCTTGGACCAAGTGGAGAGCGCGAAGAGGGGTGGTTTTTCACATGGACCCCAGACGAATTAAGCTCAGCGTTACCTAAAGAACAGGCTCAATTAGTTTCTGCATACTACAACGTTACTGCCGCCGGGAATTTCGAAGGTCGAAATATTCTGAATACGCCTCGGCCACTGTTAGAAGTGGCAGAGGAACTCAACATTCCACTCGAACATGCGGAGTCCTTACTCAAGACGGCCCGCGAAACACTGTACAAAACACGAACCACCAGACCAGCGCCACTACGAGACAATAAAGTTCTGACCTCCTGGAACGGCTTGATGATCTCAGCCTTCGCCCAAGCCTCTTTGATCCTCGATCGGCCAGACTACGCAGAACGAGCTACGGCGGCGGCTGATTTTCTATTGACTCATTCGCGCGTCGATGGACAATTGCGTCGTACTCACGCCAGTGGCCAAGCTCGCATCAACGCATACCTAGACGACTACGCATTTCTCATAGCTGGACTTCTTGATCTGTACGAAGCCACAAGTGAGTCACGTTGGCTCGAGAATGCATTTGCGCTCGACCGTGTGCTGGAAAGTCATTTCGAAGATGAAGACGGTGGATTCTTCATGACGAGCGACGACCACGAAACCTTGCTGGCACGTGAAAAACCAAACTTTGACGGTGCTGAACCATCAGGAAATTCCGTACAACTCCTTAACCTGATGCGCCTGCATGAATTCACTACGGACGACCGTTACCGGCAACGGGCTGAACGTAGTCTACGTGCGTTCGATGGCACTCTGTCGCGGGCGCCTGTGGCTCTAGCAGAGATGTTACTTGCGGTTGACTTCCACAGTGACATACCAAAGGAAATTATTATCATTACACCTCAATCACGTGATGAGGCCGCACCGTTTCTTACGAAATTACGGAAGACCTTTCTACCAAATCGTGTGTTAAGTGTGGTTGCCGAAGGCGACACCTTTAACGACCACGCGACTCTCATTCCACTAGTTGAGGGTAAGTTTGCCCGTGACGGCCAAGCTACAGCTTACGTCTGCGAAAATCGAATCTGCGATCTGCCAACAACTGATCCTGAAGTCTTCGCTCAACAGATCGAACGGAAAGCAGAATTTTAGGAACCGCAAGGCGTGAATAAGCACCTCGCTAATCATCATTTTTGTTATCTTTGCGAACTCTAGTGGCCAGCGCACGTATTGGTATCGATCTCGGCGGAACAAAAATAGAAGGGATTGCCCTTGTGGATAGAGGCACCGTGCTATTACGTCAACGGGTGCCTACGCCAAAAGACAATTATCAAGATGTCCTACAGGCGATCGCGACACTTGTAACATCTATCGAAAAGGAGATCGACGCAACCTGCACGGTAGGTGTTGGTACACCTGGAGCCATTTCTCCAGCTACTGGATTAATCAAGAACTCAAATTCCACGTGTTTAAACGGCAAGCCACTTGCTAAAGACCTCTCACGCCTACTGGAGCGACCGCTCCGTTTCGGCAATGATGCAAATTGTCTCGCCCTCTCAGAAGCTACTGACGGAAACGCTGCAGGGGTACGTGTTGTCTTCGGTGTCATTCTTGGTACCGGCGCAGGTGGTGGAGCTATCGTTGATGGCCGACCCATTATGGGAATTAACGCCATTGGAGGCGAGTGGGGACATAACCCACTCCCATGGCCACAGACCGATGAATTACCAGGGCCTAACTGCTACTGCGGTAAGCAGGGCTGTATCGAAACGTTTCTCTCGGGACCTGGCCTTACCCGGGATTACGAATCGCTCACGGGTACACAACTCAAGGCTGAGGCCATCGTTGTGGCAGCTGAAGAAGGCGATGCTGCTGCTGAAACAGTACTCACGCGTTACGAAGACCGACTTGCCAGGGGCTTGGCCACGGTCATCAATGTTCTCGATCCAGACGTGATTGTCCTAGGTGGTGGTATGTCCAACACCGAACGGCTGTACGACCACGTCCCGCGATGTTGGGGGCGGTACGTGTTTTCTGACCGTGTGGATACGAAACTTGTCAAGCCGATGCATGGTGACTCGAGCGGTGTGCGCGGCGCAGCTTGGCTGTGGGACAATCCAACAAGCTTGAGGTAAGGTAGCATCACAGAAGTCGAGTTGCCTGGAATACGAGTCACACCAATTTTGCAAGCACTGTTATGATTGAACGTTCTACTGTGTAATTTTTTCATCTTGCGCGCCTGTAGCTCAGCTGGATAGAGCGCCGGGCTTCGAACCCGTAGGTCGGGGGTTCAAATCCCTCCGGGCGCGCCATTTTTTCTCAGTGATCAATAAAGCGCCTGTAGCTCAGCTGGATAGAGTGTTGGCCTCCGAAGCCAAAGGTCGCAGGTTCGAATCCTGCCAGGCGCGCCATTCTGGTGCAGGACAAGAGTTCCATAAGTCAGACAAGATAATCGAGAGAGTAAAAAAACTTGCAACGGACAACACCAATAACTGGACGCTGTTGCGTTACCCGTAGTACATTGTCCGCCGCAAACCGTTCGAGGTGGGCCGATAGCTCAATTGGCAGAGCAGCAGACTCTTAATCTGCGGGTTGAAGGTTCGATTCCTTCTCGGCTCACCATTTTTCTGAAAATGCAAATACGGCAAGATGCTTTGCCTCGTATCGGTATCTCGACCTGTCTTCTCGGGGAAGAGGTCCGCCACGACGGTGGTCATAAGCGCGACCCATACATCGTTGAAACACTAGGCCCATTGGTCGAATGGTTCCCGGTCTGTCCAGAGGTAGAGCTTGGTCTCGGAACACCCCGTGAAGCAATTCGTCTCATTCGCAATCCGAAGCATCCAGAAACCATTAACCTGGTGAGTCGAAGTGGTAACGATCTCACAGTGAAGATGCGTCGATTTGCCCGACGGCGGGCTCGCGAGTTAGCGAAAGAGAAGCTGAGTGGCTATATTCTGAAAAAGGACTCTCCTAGCTGTGGGATGGAGCGTGTGAAAATTTGGAGCGAACATAAACAAAAAACATCGGAACGTAAGGGGCGAGGCCTCTTCGCAGACGAATTACTTCGTCAGTTTCCAAACCTGCCAACTGAAGAAGAGGGGCGTTTGCACAATCCACAACTTCGCGAGAACTTTGTTGAACGCGTGTTTATTTATCGTAAGCTTCGCGCCCTGTTTGCAGCGCGGTGGACTGTCGGGACTATTGTGCGCTTTCATGCGGCCCACAAGCTGACACTGATGGCACATGCACTCAACCGGTACCGAGAACTGGGGCGACTAGTCGCCGACGCGAAGGCATTCCCACGCTCAGAATTAGCACGTCGCTATGAGGATGAATTCATGGCGGCGATGAAGACCCGGGCAACGCCTGGCCGGCATGCTAATGTGCTGATGCACGCAGTCGGTCATTTCAAACGAAACCTCGACCAGGAATCACGCAACGAATTATTAGCGGCGATCGAAGACTATCGTCAGCGACTCGTGCCCCGCATCGTGCCCTTAACCCTTGTCCGTCACCACGCGCGAACGCTCAAGGTGGCATATCTGCTTGGACAGACTTATTTGAATCCACATCCTAAAGAGTTGACACTTCTGAACCACGTGTAGTCGAATTTTCCCCGCGCCGGGCAATGTTAAAATTATCACGAGCGAAAAAACCGTCTCCAAGCCATCGCCAGACCTGTCCAAACCAGCATGACACCACCCAGCGAAGCCACCCCAGCGATGGTTTGTCCCGCGAATCCGTAAACTTCTCCTGTGTGGGCGTACCTGAGCCAACTACGTAGCTTTTGACCACGGCTGTGCGTGGGATATCCTCCCATCACGTACGCCACACAATCCAAGCGTGAGAAGGTCAGGTCTAGCCGTTTTGACGGCTGGCCACCATTGCTTCGGTCAACCGTGAAAACGACTGGTGCATCGTTCGTTTCCGGAACTGCCAAGGTAATGCTTTTCCAGTCTGGCACCGTTTTGGCCACACGCTCCACGAGTGTTTGATAGCTACATGGTGTAATAGAAGCATGCTTCGCCTGCACGCTGGTCCCTACATCGCGCACCAAAGTCGAAACAGGAGGGGTTTCACCAACTGCCCGATACACAAGGTCGCCTGCCCAGCCATAGGAAATGACTAAACCGCTCGTCACGATAATCAGTAATGGCACAAACAACCAGAAGCCGATCACATTATGCCAGTTAAGATCTCGCGCCCTCTTCCTGAGGTCACGTCGAAACGTGATGATGGGTAGAACTGAGTGCAGCGTCCATGTCCGCGGCCACACAAGATAGACCCCACTCACCAGAAGGAGGAAAAAACCAAGATTTGCCGCACCGGTAATTGCGCGACCAAAATCTCGGTCAGCCCCCTGTAGAGCAAACCAGCGGTGCCAATACATAGTGCTGCGCAAGAAGTGCCGCATCGGGCTGTCGCCATCGTTCAGGAGCGCACCGGTGTAACGACTGGCGTAGAGATAGTCGCCCCGACCCACATTCAAGGCAGCAGGTTCCCTTGGATCAGCACGCACAGTGATCGCGGTTAGGGCAATCGCAGACTCGTCTCCGGCCACACGCTCGAGCAACTCGTCGATCGAAAGCGGTGTTGTCTGTGAACTCCTAGCCGGAGCCTGGTACTGGCGGTGCGCCCAATCAGTAAGCTGTCTGTCATAGGTAAGCAGGACTCCGGTGACCGACAGCATCAGGATGACCACCGAAACCACTACAGCCACAACGAAATGAGTCCAGAAAATTATTTTGCGTAGCATCAAAGGTACTAACACTCTCTACTAGAAGCGTAGTCGAAACCCGACGGTTGGGATACGAGGAAACCCCTGCGAAGCCACTTCGACAAGCCTGGGCACGGTTGAATCGGGATCATTGACGAGTTGAGGTTCAAGTGCAACTGGATTATCACGACCCAATAAATTAATCACTTCAAAATAAAGCGACCAACGCCCGCTACTACCTCCGGGTTGGAATGTAGTTCTGAAATCGACCCGGGCATAGTACGGCAGCTGGCCAGAATTCAGATTCTCCACATTGCCATAATCAACGGTGTACATGAGATTTCCATCCGGATCAGTTTCTGGTACAAACTTTCCCCGACCATCTTGCTTAGCAGACACTCGCAGACCAACCGGTGCTGTATAGGGAAATCCACTGGCAATCCGGGCCGTCGCAGCCATGTACCAGAAACTGGTCAGACGGGCGCGACCAACGGCATTGAATGCGTGACGTCGATCATATTCAAACGCGTACCGCCGACCATAACTTTCCCGATTGGCCCGAGTCCAGGCATACGAAAGCCAGCCGGTTAGCGGTGCCGCCAGGTTAGAGTGATTGAGGTAAACATCAAAACCATACGCATAGCCACCCGCCTCGTTTGTCGGATTACTCGTGATAAGTGGCGCGGTAGGAATACTGTTCTGCAAACTTGTAGAAAAATCATATTGGGAAACCCGAGCGGTTTGTTCAGCCTTCGTCTCAAGTCGACCAATGAGTAGATCGTCGAATTTCTTGTAATAGCCCTCGACTCGCGCTGCCATCTTTTCTCCGAGGTCCTTTTCGACCCCGAGCACAACGTGAATTGCCTTTTCGTATTCAAGTTTCAACTCTCGGGTGGCTGAAAGGTCGATGAAGTAGTCTGACTGGATAAGTTTTTCATAGCCTGGACTTTGCGTGTACAGCCCAGTAGCGAGACGCATCCTAGTGCCGCCACCGGGTGCGTAGCTCAGCGCAACACGTGGTGAGAGAGTGCCTCGTCCATTGATAGTGCTCCAATCCGCCCGCAAACCGGGCTCGATGGCCAGCCGCGAGGACGGTTTATAGGTGTCCTGAATCCAGAAACCGCCACGCGTTCCAACGAGCAAGGAATCAAGATTGTCGGGTAACCCCACACCACCGCGAATACTCGATCCATTGGCTTCGATTCCGTTTCGGTCGCCGCTGGTTGCAAACCGCACTCTCGTGTTCAAGCGATGAAATTCAAAGCCGGTATTAATCAAGTGTTTTGGTGTCGCCTGAATAGATAAATCCTGTCGTACTGATAGGTCCTGCACCGAAAGCAAGCGATCGAAGACGATTGTGGCAAATCCGAACGCGGCACCATCATTCGTGGAATTCGATCGTTTCGCATCTGCCCGTATCTTTCCGTTGAAGTCAAGAAGCTCACGATTACGATACCAAGACACGATCGTCGTTGACGTGCTCCGAGACCCGAGAACCGCGTCGAAGCGGGCCGACGCCAGATCATTTTTCACGTCAGACTGGAAAGCCGCACGTTGGCCAGACCCAGTCCAATTCTTACTAAAATCTGCATCTTCGACACTGCTAAGACCCGTTACGCTGAAACGATGGCCCGGTCCGAACTCCCAACCAGCCTGCAGCTGAAAGTCGACAAATGCTGGCAAATTTTGATCCGTTAGGCGATTGAGAACAAGGTCATAGTAGGTCCGACGTGCGCTGAACAACCACGTCCCGTTATTCGAAAAAGGCGTCGCCCCCTCTAGCACGAAGTTCCCGTCAGTGATGCTCAGCGCAGTAGCACCTTGAAACTTTTTTTCACCTGGACGATTATCGACAATAAGTAACGAAGACAGACGGTCACCATAGGCAACGCCGAAGCCACCCGCCGTGAGACTAAAATTCTCAACAGTTTCTGGGTTGAAGGCACTCGTGATACCAAACAGTCGGTACGGATTATGGATTTCAATTCCATCCATGAGGGTCAGGTTTTGATCAGGAGTACCCCCACGCACTGCGAGTCTGCTACTAAAATCGTCCGTCGAGGCTACGCCTGGAAGTGTGTCAAGGGCGCGGAAGATGTTATCGATACTTCCAGGAACTTCAAAAACATTCTCCGGCGCAATGACGTTAGAGGAGCCTTGTTCTGGTTCAAAGGCCTCACCCACAACTTCGACGGTTTCAGTAAAAGTGTTTCGGAACAACTGGACCTCGATCTCAAGATTTTCAGCCAGCAAGGTCGTCACTAAATAACCATCGACCTGGAACCGTAACCGTGGCTCTTCCTCACCAACTAGCACAGAAAAACGGCCAGCTTGATTCGTCAGGA
>Ga0315336_1002785_pt1 | contig 25504 bp, 10 predicted proteins | sample ASW5metaG_FD_204512 | JGI IMG/M metagenome (GOLD analysis project Ga0315336, IMG submission 204512) | Ammonia-oxidizing marine archaeal communities from Monterey Bay, California, United States - ASW #5 | ecosystem: Environmental > Aquatic > Marine > Intertidal zone | place: USA: California... | reverse complement strand
TCGTTGTTGGGGCATACGGTGACGATGACGACGGCTCCGCTTCTGGTAGCGCGTATGTGTACCGCTTTGATGGAAGCAGTTGGATTGAAACCAAACTCCTTGCAAGTGACGGGGCAAGTGGTGGCAACTTCGGTGTCAGCGTCGCTATCAGCGGCGACACGCTCGTGGTGGGGGCAGTAGGTGACGATGACAACGGCGCCTGGTCTGGTAGCGCGTACGTGTACCGCTTTGATGGGAACAATTGGATTGAAACAAAACTCATTGCAAGCGATGGGGAAAATGGTGACTACTTCGGCACAAGCGTCGGTATCAGCGGCGACACTATAGTCGTGGGGGCAAACGACTACGGCGGCTCCTCTAGTCCTGGTAGTGCGTATGTGTACCAATTCGATGGAAGCAATTGGATTGAAACTAAACTTCTCGCAAGCGATGGGGAAAATGGTGACTACTTCGGCGTAAGCGTCGCTATCAGCGGCGACACTATAGTCGTGGGGGCAAGCTATGACCACGACAACGGCAGCCAATCCGGCAGTGCCTACATCTACAAATTTGATGGCACTAATTGGATTGAAACTAAACTTCTCGCAAGCGATGGGGAAAATTTTGAGCACTTCGGCACAAGCGTCGCAGTAAGTGGCGACACAGTCGTCGTTGGTGCAAAAGGAGACACTACTAACGGACTCGCTTCTGGTAGCACGTACGTGTATCGCTTTGATGGAACTGATTGGCTTGAAACCAAACTCCTCGCAAGTGACGGTGCAATTAATGACTACTTCGGCATAATAGTCGCAGTAGATGGCGATACAGTCGTTGTTGGGGCATGGGGGAACGATGACTACGGCGAAATGTCTGGTAGCGCGTATATTTATAAATGCTATGGCAGTATCGGGACAGGAGCTTGCTGTGTTGGATCAAGTTGTATTATTAAATCTCATGAAGATTGTACCACGTTGGGCGGATCATACTTTGGTGATGGAACTACCTGTGATGTTGTAAACTGCAATTGCATTGAAACCAAACTCCTTGCAAGTGATGGGGCAAGTGGTGACTACTTCGGCTGGAGCGTCGCAGTAAGCGGCGACACAATCGTCGTGGGGGCATACCTAGACGATGACAACGGCTCCAGTTCTGGTAGCGCGTACATCTACCGGTTTGATGGTAGTTCTTGGAATGAAACCAAACTCTTAGCAAGCGATGGTTCAAGTGATGACTACTTCGGCGGAAACGTCGCAGTAGATGGCGACACAGTAGTCGTCGGGGCATTCTCTGACGATGACAGCGGCATTAATTTTGGTAGCGCGTACGTTTACCGTTTTGATGGAACTGATTGGAATGAAACCAAACTTACGGCGGATGATGGGGCGCAGCAAGACCAATTCGGCATCAGCGTCTCAGTTAGCGGAGACACGGTCGTAGTAGGAGCACACCTAGACAATAACAACGGTCCCGATTCTGGTAGCGCGTATGTATACCGCTTTGATGGAAGTAATTGGATTGAAACCAAACTCATTGCAAGCGATGTGGCAAGTTTGGACCGCTTCGGCTACAGTGTCGCAGTAGATGGCGACACAATCGTCGTGGGGGCATACCGTGACAATGACAACGGCTACGAATCTGGCTCTGCGTACATCTACCGCTTTGATGGAAGCAATTGGATTGAAACAAAACTCATTGCAAGCGATGGGTCAAGTAGTGACCGCTTCGGCTACAGCGTCGCAACCAGCGGCGACACGGTAGTCGTAGGGGCACCCCAGTACAATGGAAGTGCGATGAACTCTGGTATCGCGTACGTGTATCGCTTTGATGGAAGCGATTGGAATGAAGAAACCAAACTCACTGCAAGCGGTTCCACACAAAATGACTACTTCGGCAATAGCGTTGCTGTCTCAGGTGACGGCGACATGGTGGTGATCGGTCAATACTTCGGCGATGACAACGGCGCACAGTCCGGCGCTGCGTACATCTACCGCTTTGATGGAAGTGTATGGGAAGAAACCAAACTCACAGCAAGTGACGGGGCAGAAGGTGACCACTTCGGCAGAAGCGTGGCGGTAGATGGCGACACAGTGGTTGTTGGGGCATATTTGGACGATGACAACGGCTCCAGTTCTGGTAGCGCGTATATTTATCAGTGTGAGTCTTCAGGGTGGTCTGGTTCTTCTGGCGCATGCTGCATAGGTAGCGATTGTCAAGTATTATCTCCTGAGGATTGTGCTACTGCTGGTGGTGAATATCTAGGCGATGATGCAACCTGTGAAGCGGATACCTGTGAAATTACTTCTCCGTACGGAGCATGCTGTTACGGTTATGATTGTGTAGAGGGAGTTATAGAAGGAGATTGTTCTGGAGTTTGGCTAGGCGAAGGGTCAAGCTGTGTTGGTTCTCCCTGCGGAGACCCGCCATGTCAATCTGGTGAATCCAGGTGTTTAGGGGCGACTTGTTATATAACAACTGACGATACGTGTTGTGGAAACTTAGTTGATAATTGCTCACATGGAGCATGCATTAATTACGTATTTGAACAAATTTCTCCCGCCAGCAGCTTAGAAACGGCTAACCAAATATTTGAAAATAGCTTTTCTGTGTATGATTGTGCTATAGTAGAAAAGTTTACATTATCGTCTACGACGAGAATAGCAAAAATAGAAACGCTAGTTAGGGGAGGCAACGGATACGGAGGTACGGATGGAATAAACGGCTGGTGGGTTAATATATATAGTAAAAACCCAGAAGAGTATAATTGGGATGCCAACGGACTCATGGGAGATGTTTATAGCAAGAAGTTCGGGCACGTTCATGTTCCAGGTGATGGAGAGCCAAACGGGTGGTGGCATAATTCTGCACCCGGACAAGATGGCTGGGGTGGGTATACTGGCGATGTAGATAGTGTTATTTTACATGTGGAAGAGAATGAAGAGGGTAGTGGTGATAAATTAATATTGACTGCTGGGGAATATTGGATATCAGTTATACCTGCTAATTATTTTAGTGCTAATGGTCAAACTTATATGCCTTACGATAGTACATCAACTGGGGATGTCTCGGTGTACCATGTTAATCCCGGTTATGGCTTCGGCTTCGGGCAGTGGCAAGTGATTGATACCAACATGCCCCTGCGTATTAGCGTAATTCCACACACTGGTGATCATGGAGCCTGTTGTTGGACTCAATACCAGGGTGACATAGAGAATCTTTTTTGTTCAGATTGGGTTTCTATAGAAGATTGCGATTGTACTGGTGGTACTTATTTAGGTGATAATACTTATTGCGAAGAGGATCATACGTCACAGTGCAGCTCTGGACTTCTTGGTGATCCTACTCCAGGAGTTGGAGCATGTTGCTTGAACGACGGTCGATGTGAGCAACTAAATGTTCTATCATGCGAATCAGTTGGCGGTTATTTTTATGGTACAGGAACTGATTGTGAAAATTATGATTGTTCTGAGCATGAAGGAGGCGAACCAAGGTCTTATGATGACCCTATTGGGGCTTGTTGTATAAATAATAATTGTTTTACTCTAACCGAAAATGAATGCAGTGAATCTAGCGGGTTTTATATTGGTGATAATACAAATTGTGATGATAGCCCTTGCTCTTCTGCTAATTATGAACGAGTATACACTGAAGAAATAGCAATTTATAAAATGAATGATCAAACAGGAAGGGGAGATGGCTCTGCTTTTGATTTAGTAGCAGTTGTGCCATATCCATATGACGCTAGGGTAGACATCCTTCAAGAGACAACTTCTGGATATTTTTTAAATGCCATAAATGGAAATTGTTTTAACCTAGAAGAATACGACATATCAATGAATGAAAATGGGACTCTCCTGTCTTTATCTGGCTATACCCTTAGAGATGACGGAGTAAGATTCCCGCACATATTAACTTGGCATAGAGAGGATTATGCTGGTCATAGTTGGTCCCTCGTTCAAGATACTAGATTCCTGGACTGGAGTGGGACAGTATTTAATAATGCTTCTGCGTTTAAGAATTTAGTTGTTAACAGAGGAAGAGTCATGGCTCTTGCTTATCAGTTTGATAATGAATCTACCAAGATCATGAAGGTAGATGCGTTTGATAGGAGTAACCCTGCAGACATTTCTTTGTCTACTGTGGTTGATGCATCTGATCCTCAATCCAGTCTTGGGCTAAATGGTATATACACATTTGATGTTACAGTGGGATACATAGCGATGATATCTGATTACTTTGACTCATTATGTCTAGTTAAAGAAAGTTTTAATGAAGAGTATCTTCCTCTCCATTGGGATTATGACATTTTGTCAGAAAATCACACAGATTTATCAGTTCTAGAAGAATTATCTTTAGCGTCTTATGATGCTTATTCTGGAGGCAGATCTAATCCAGAAATGTTTAATACTCCTAATGCAACTCATGTAAAGATAAAGAACTTTTCTGATAACGGGATATGCTTAGTTACCAATGGTTCAGATTCAAATATGTCTATTGATGTGTATAGAAGAAAATCTAATCAAGATAATTTTGGAATGGATCAATTACCATCTGATTGGACTATTTCTGATTATGGACTACCACAGAATCCACATTGCGCATATCAGAAGAGTTTGGATGCCAACAACAGGCAAAGAGGGCTTTATTGCAAGCACATAAGCGAGAGCACTGGTCTTTGCATGCTGTCAGATCCAAAGTTCGGATCAGGCGGGGATGAAAGAGGACGGGTTTATCCCTATCTTTTCCTTGGAGAAGAAGATGAAAATGGTTATGAATTTATATTGTGCCATACAAAGAATATGCCTCCGGTTGTCAATGGAATAAGTTCGAGCGGGATAGAGTACGGAGGAAAATATTCTTCTGGACTGTTTGGTTTTTCTTGTTTTGGATATGAAGTAGAATCTAAGTTTTATTTTGCATCTTTCAGTTGTTCTGGAAATCCAAGTAGCTTGTTGTCATTTTATGAATTTGATGCCTCTAGAATGTTGTTTAATAAAAATGCTCAAGAGGAAGAGAGAAGTGCTTCAGGGATATTCAAGAGATATATTTTAGAAGTATCTCCTAGTAGATGGGATAAGAAGTTTAAGACTGGTTATGTTGGATTCTCTTCTGAAGAAGTAAGAGACTCTGCTTCAATATCGATCTCTAGTGGAAAGATAAACATTATAGGTGGAGATATCGTCGTTGGAGACGAAGGGATTATCTATAAACCTTTGGGCCCTGGTGCTTCTGAAGGAGATTCAGAACCAAGGAGAATGGCATCTGGTCATGACGTTCCAGACGTTCCAGACGTTCCAGATGATAGTCCATTATCTACTGAGGTTGTATCAGATAAGTCACAGTCTATTTATCAAGAATTTGGCATACTTATTCATGACGACGGATTTGGAGGATCTGTTGGAGACGGCTCAATTTTAAGCTTAGATGATTCCACCATATCTGCTAAAGCTGATTCTGTAACCGGTATATTTGAAATTAAAGATACTTTGACTAAGTATGATTCTATTAAAGTTGATATTAAGCATGCTGCATTCAAAGATACTGGATCTGCCTCTCACATCGTAATTGAGGATACGTTTGAAGGAGTTAACTCTGGTCTTCCTTCATTCTTAAGTCAAGTACAACAATTAAACATACTGAGAGGCGGGTTGCAATTAAAGAGAACTAATCCCTATGATTTTGATAATTTCTTTGCTCCATATCAATCTAAGTATGTATTGAGCTGTGATACAGGATGGTATGATATCTTCAATTCTACTATAGATTTTTATCTACAAAAACAGAATAATCCATTGGGCATTTCCCTATCTTTCCCATCTACTATTTTTGAAAAAGAAAAAGATAATTTATTATGGGTAGGCGGTCCAGACGGAGTTCTTCAAATTCATGGATCAGACTATTCTGTTTCTATTCCAGAAATTTTGATTGATTACGATTTAAGTAATATAATTAAAATTAATCAGATTGGATCCGAGATATTTATTTTATCACAAGATAAGTTAGTGATAGTTGACGAGCAGGATAATACTGAGTTAGATCCTTTATACGGCATCAGTGGAAGACTTACTGATGTGACTAGGGTTTATAACGGAACATATATTATTTCCACTAGCAATGGCATATATTCTAGAATGAGTGGCAGTGCCTCTTATACAAAAGTGTATGAAAAAGATGTTTACGGATTTGGGGAATTGGATAAGTTCTTCTTATTAGAAGACATTGCTGGATTTGTATTTGGTGTTTCTGAGAATGCTATTCATATTACCAGTAACGGAAATATGTGGGGAATGATTGATGGCGTATTGCCAAATACTGAGATAAATAATCTTCAAAAGTTTAGAAGTGGGCATGTCTTATTAACTAATTTTGGTGCTTTTTATGATAATGGATCCTTATTAGATGAAAGTTTCAATTTTCAATTGTTACCGGTTTTAGGACCTGTTGGAAGTGGAGTGGACAATAGTGGAATGAAAGCGAATGACGCAGGTGGTGTAGTTTCTATTGCAGAAGATGGTAGTATAATTCAGTCTGAATTAGTCATAGTATTTGCTGACGGATCATATTCAATATCAACTACCTCGCTAGATGCTTTTAATCATTATGAACAAAGTGGTTTCTTGGTAATACATAAAATTATAAGATTCCAGAACCGATGGCTTATTTTTAGTTTTGATAACTTCAAATTTATTGACGATACTAAAATATACAGATTATCTACCGGCTTGAGAGTTTAATGGAATTTATACCATCTAAAATATCTACCTATTTTCAATTAGTAGGATCTCCTCTTCAGGGAGGCAATTCATTTAAAGTCTCTGATGGCTCAGACGCTTATATTGATGCATTGAATTGTTTAATATTAAAGCAAGGAAATTATCCAGTCAGATTTAGGTCTGATCAGCCTGGAGCAACTTCTTTGGGTTGCTTTCAATCATATGCTTATTCTCAAAACGCTTCTGATACAGAAATTACTTATCCTATTGTTTCAGATTCACTCGGAAAGATATATGTATATATAAGAGTAAGATTTTCAGATTATTGTCGTTTAAAAATAAAGTTAGATGATATTTACATACATACCATTGATACTTCTATTACTGATCCATATTATTCAATTCAAGATAATGAATGGTTGATAATAAAAATTGATTTCGTTTCTCATGTAAGAAAAATTTATAACTTAACCATAGTACCAGAGTCTGATGGTATTCAAATAGACTCTCTTTTAGCTAGCTTTAATGATTATATAGTAGACGATATTCCTGTTGGATTATACACATATAGTCCTGTTAATCAGGCTTTTGATTCACAGTTAATAGACAACAGCTTTCAGGTTCCTTATCTAACAATATTGACTAAGTTGTTTGTAACCAACGAGATAGGTGATGTGGACGAGGAATTAGCCTATCTAGATATAAAGACGACTGCAGATTCAGATTTTAGAGAGGGGTGGTCCAACTTTAAGGTAGAGCCTTTACCCGGTTATCAGTTTGACCTCTCATATAATGAATATATATTCGGAGTCTTTGTTACTCCTCAATCTGACTCGCATTATATTATATGGGATTACTCTGAAGAGAGTCCATTTATTGACCCATATGCTTCTTCTGTATTTTATAAAGTTATAAATGGACAGTTTATAAATCACGATCAAGACAATCAACTTTCTATTAAAGTTTATAGTGATAGAGAGCCATTAGATGAAGATTCATGTTTTATACAGACAGAATCTGGTAAAGAATATATATCTATAATTGAAAAATTTTCTGATAATATTGATTCTTCCATGTCTCGTAATATTAAAATTATAGAGAATGAGGACGGTACTGAATCTATTGAGCTGGATTTACCAGACTGCATCGTATCGTTTATAGTTGATCAGAGCGGGTCAATGACATGGAATGATAGTAGTGGGTTTAGGTTCGATTTAATTAAAGATGTAGCTGATCGATTTAAATCTGGATATCCAGGAGATGTCACGTATAATCTTTTAACTTATCAAGCCACTCCTATAGTTACTCAGTTTTTTGCAGTTTTGGAAGATCAAGTAGAAGATACTTCTGACATTGGTGAAGCTGAATTTTCTTTCTTTTATGACCCTGCAACATCATTTGCTGGGGCTCATGTTGTTAGAAAAGAAGATTCTCCTCCTTTAACTCCTCTTGATGGAGAGATAGTAGCGACTGGATTTTTTGATAGGATATATGATGGCGATTTAGATCCAAGTAAGACTTATTATTATTCAGTTTATGGTAGAGATTTGAATCAGCACTTTAGTAAGGCTGAAACAATAGAGGTACAACCTAGGAAAAGAATATTACCATATGGAGTCAAGGATTTAACTGGAACAGAGCATGACGGGACTGGAGTTAGGCGAGACCAAGACACTTTGTATTTATATCATATGGATGAAGCTGAAGGCTCCACTGTATTTGATTTTGATTTTAATAGTTCTAATTTAAAATATTATGATTCAGATGATCTCAATGCTGTTCCTATATGGGTGGATCAAGGGGAGTCTCCTCAGGCAGACCCCGAAGACTCTGAGGGCAAAGGCTCTGCAGTCAGGCTCAATGGGCAGAGTCAATATTTGAAGAGTAATGAATTAGTTTATATAAATAACCCTAATGATTTTACAGTTATGGGGTGGTGTTATCCACACGCTGATTTAGATAATGAATTCTTTAAAGATCAATGTATTTTTGCTTTACAAAATGACCCTATATTAATAACAGATGATCCATACAGCGATGCCCCTTATTACCAGTCAAACGTATATCTACAAATAATACAGTTGCAGTCGGGAGAGATTGCCTGCAGCTTTGATGGTATAGACTATATAAAATCTCAAGGAGTTTTATCTCCTAACGCGTGGAACCAGATTGCAGTCGTAATATCTGAAGGCATCATAAAATTTTACATTAATGGTTTATTGGATAGCGAATACGAATTACCAGATGGTTTTGTTGAAATAATTGATTATTCTAGTTTATATATTGGGCGAGATAAGGCGGGTAGATATGAGAACTTTTTTGGTAAAGTAACAGAGTTCTCCATGCACTCTATATCTAGAGATGCATCATACATAAATAATAATTATCTATATTTAACAAAAGACAACGGAGACAGAATACTTGTATTGAGATTTACTTATCCATACGATGAGGATAGTGAACAGGACGTAAGAGTAAAGATAGTTAGAAACGATCAGATTGGTGCGTTAAGACCGTTAAGTGATGATCTCGCTGGTCCAGACAATTTTGGGTTTGGAGCTGGTGGAGAATCTCGTATCGTATACGGATCGGATTTGGGTCCCACTCACGAGAATGATGGAGATGTCGTTTTTGATGGAATTATAAATGATCAGTTAAATGAAATAACTATTATTGAAGATTATGTATCTCCATTGGATGATTTTCAATTATCTCTTGGGACCCAAAGAGGGTTTGAGATTTACTATAGAGCATTTTCGCAGAATGACATAGGAAACTGGAGCGTCCCCTCAGACTCAGGTATGTTTGTATATTCTCCCAAGATACTAGAGGCTGATCAAAGACCTTCAGTTAGCCTTCCTTCTGTAAGTAATGTTTCGATTTCTCCTGGAAATAGCAAGCTACATTTACAGTGGGATATGCCACAGGACGAAAATGTTTCGAACGTTCTTGTATATTATAATGGATATGACGACAGTATCACGATTGATGATAGTGGAAATCCTGCTCATGCTTTTTGTGCTTTTATAGGGCGTGCTGACTCATCAGAGTTCGTACATAGAGCTGGTCGTGTTTTATCTGAGCACGATCCTTTAGAGGGAGGGCTGTGGTCTGATCCTTTAAGATCAGATATTAGAAATGGGCATCCTCAATATTACATGATTGTTACTAGAGATAGGTTCGGAAATCTGTCAGATCCAATTTTTATTAGTGGCACCCCATCAGAAAGTGCAGATGAATCAACAATACCCGTGGAGTCTGTTCTCGGAGTGCAGAAAGAGCCTGTAGATGAGAATGCAATATCATTAAAATGGTATAACCCAATAAGAATTGATACATTTGGCAACATTACAGCTAGCGGGGGGAATATAGATGGGTACTTAACTGATCGTGTTGTATTTTATGCAAGAATAACAGATAGATTTGGAAGACCTTTTGGAGAGGTGTCTAAGGTAGAATTTATACACCTGAAGTGTAGACTTGGTTCAGACCCAGAGGCGCCAATGCTGCCTGGTTGTGTGAACATGAAGAGTGAATTGTATAATCCATATACAGGAGAGTTAATAGAAGAGGTAGATTGGGATCAGTTAATGAGAAAGACTGTTCAGGTAACAAAAGATGGATGGATTAGAGTCTTTATGCAACCCTCTGGTGTCCCCATGTCTATTTTGTCATATATACACCACGCCAGCACTAATGCATGGTTGCAATATTATGTAGAGCCATATCTTGAAGATTTAAATAGAGTAGGCGGAAATCCCCATGGTTTCTTATATAAGAGCAGGGAGATCCAGCTGAATTTGAAGAATCCGTTTGAGTTTTCTGCGTCCGCCAGTGCCACTATAGAGCATAACTGTTCTCTATTAGATGATTATTTTGGAGATTATGAGTACTTAAAATTAAGCACTGGACCTCCTATATGTGGGAGTGAGTTTACTACTGGATGTTATGGGACATATTATGGGTGCTATGTAAAAAGAAACGAGCCTTATAGATTAAGCTGTACTTGTTCTTTTGAGGGGCAACCTCTTGCAGAAGGAACGCAGGTTTTTATCCAAGTTCACGATGACATATCTCCATATTGCGACCCAGTAAATTGGTTTTGTACAAGACAGTCAGACTGGAGAGAGCTTCCCGATGGCACTGTTATATATGATCCAACATTTGACAGATCTCCCAGTAAGGTTTTGGCTCCTCTTAAGCCAGCATATGATTTTGTAGAAAATAGCGAAACAGATTCTACAGCATATTTAGATGTTGCCGTTCCTGAATACCCAAGGCAAGTAAGGGCTATAGTATATGTAAACGTTAATGGTTTTATAGGTTTAGAAACAATATACATGTTGTTTGAGCCAAATTTAAAAATTAATATGGAGGAGAGGGCTCCAATAGCTGATGGAATTGATATCGCTCAGCAGCAGGCTTTTGCATATGAGGTTGATCCAGATACAGGAATTCAGTCTCCTCTTAAAGATTTAACGGTTATTAAGTGGGAATTAATTAAGTTAAGAAATACCGTAAAAAATAGGCCATTTTATACTACCAGCGAAGTTCAAGGAGAAAGGTATGCAGACGGAATTTATGATTATCAAATCAGTGGAACATCGGATAATATTTATTTTGGTCCAGCTTCTAATGTGGAATGGAAGCTTGTAGAAGACATCGCGACGATGGGCGATGGTACTGAGATAGCAGTAATAAGAGAGATACCTGAGGAATATATAATAAGAGCTACAGTTAATTATAAGGGGATTACCACTAGGATAGCAAAATCTGTATGCATTATACCTTTTGGTCCTCCGGATGTAGAAGACCCTCTTGAACCTGTTACTCATTTCTTAATTGAACACCCAAGATCTATGATGAATAGTCCTGGACCTGACCCGTTTACTCAAACGATATGGGCTGATGGTATAGATACGGCTGAATTTGATATTGTTAGAGATGCGTCTATAGGTGAGACTGAAGCTCAGAATTTATTTACGGAATGCCATAGTGGTGACGATCAGATTGAAAATTGGTTCTTTACTACCCTTCCAGAAGGCAAGCCAATAGATGTAAGAACTGGAGCTTATCCGAGAAAGTACACGGGTAACACTCCATACTGGCCATACCATATTGAGTTGGTGCATGGTGATGAGTTTGCTTGGTCAATAGATGAATATGGTTTTGAGTCAGTATCATCTGAATATACAGCAATAAATCACACCACCATACTAACGGGTGATAGTAATCAAACAAAGTTTTATGTCAGGAGCAATGGATTTGTAGATGGTGGCTTAGGTACATTCGAGGGAAGAATGTGGCATTATGGATGTCCAAAATGTTTTCATTGCACTCCAACTGGACCAATAGATCTTCCAGTTCTTTATCACATGTCAATTGATGGCTTTACTTCTATTATTCATGAAGGCAAAGAGATGCCAGTTTTGGCTGCAGGAAATTGGGGACAAGGAATCCCTCCAAAATTAATTCGTTTTAAAGAGCCATTGAAGATTGAATTCTCTCATATTGAAGTTAACGGAGAATGGTCACATGACTTTATTATTGATGGGGTAAGTTACAATGAACTGATATTTAAGATCTCCTTTTCTGATAAGAGAGTTCCTGATGGAGTAAGATGTACCGTTTATAGTTGTGGTACGAATCCTGTCCCGATAGAGAGTGAATTTGTATTCGTTGAGAATTTTGAAACTCGCGAACATCCATATATGGATCCCTTATATTGGTCATACGTTAGGGTGAGAACTTATCCTGTTGGACCAGAGGTATCTAGATATTGTCAAGTATTTGTAGAGACAAATTACGACAAGCTTGGAACTGCATATAGACAGAGGGTCTATGGTGTTAAGATAAGATACAACGTTCCTGAGATTGATCCAGAAGTACATGATCCAATAGAGGAAGACTTGACAACGTCAAGACCTACTAACCAGACTCCATTTTTGAGATCTTGTTGGTCTTATAATACTTTGTTTGGAGCAGATCCTACTAATCAGGAAGAAGCTTGGAATCAAATACCATCTATGAACATGAGGAGGGGCATGGTTGATGCAGAGATGGTAGATGGAAGGGTGTATGTTTTCGGTGGTATTACTACTTATGGAATCACAGATCATTCCGAAAGTTGGTCAGAAGATGATGACAATTGGAATATTGAGCAGAGTATGCCAGATCCCATTTTTGGGTATATGTCTGTTAGCGATGAAAGATATATATATGTAATAGGCGGTATTGGGCTAGATGAAGATGATAAACTTCAAGTAAAAAATTCTTTATACAGATTTGATACAGTTGACAAGTCTTGGCTACGTCTTGCAGATATGCCAGCAATTGAAACAGATGTAGATGTTGACATTGGAGGTGGAGGTCCACCCGGTGGAGGTCTTGTTGGTGGCGATGACAATGACGATGATGAAGAACAAGAAGAAGACTTTGGGTTAAGATATGGGTGCGCGTTCGGAATAGCTCATATTATTGATGGAAAGATACACGTATTATGTGGTATTAATTTAATACAGAGTAGTCAATTCGAGCCGTTGTTATATAGCAATCATATTTATGTATTTGATACTTCTTCAAGCACATGGTTCTCATCTAAAAAGGTTATTGACGAAGATCTTCCATTTTATAATAGGATTAATGCTTTTAGCTTTTATGACGTAGGGACAGAATGCATTCATATACTAAATGGACAGGGATATGGAGTGACAGAGACTGGACAAATTGACACGGAAGACCCCATTGTGTTTACAGATTCATTTAGATATAAGGTATCTAGTATATATAATATTGATGAATACGATTATCCTGTTTCCGATCTAGATCCATATATTGATCCATATGTTGATCCATATTACGGAGGTTCTTCTGATACTACTGCTATAGATTCAGAATGGATGGACTTATTCATTCCAATTATGTTTATTGATGATAATATGTATATTAATATGCCTATTCCTAGGCATAGGGGCAAATCTGTAACTATTGGGCTTGAACATTATCTTTTTGGTGGTCATATTGAAGAAGCCCAGGACAGCCCCGGAACCGTTGCTTCAAGAAAAATTGAATTAATTACAAGAGATTCTAGTACTAATTTGTTTGATACAGATAGAACCCTTCCAAAGGGTCTTTCTGGGCGATCATTCCATGGAATGACCTCAGACAATGGCAACAAAATTTATATAATTGGTGGACTTGGGACGGGGCATGCCCCTGGTTATGTTCAAATTGAAGCAGGTGCATATGGCGATGAAGTGGAGAGTGGAGACTGGACTCCTCCACCATGTTTGCCAGGGATGACTGAGGAAGACTGCGAGATCTATCAGTCTGGAGCCATGCCTGTATCTTCTTTGAGATTGGATGGAGAATCTGGTGCAACTATACGAATAAGGGCTTTCGATGATGAGGGTGACTTAATCCAGAAACCATTGACTTGCGTAGTAATTGGTTATTTGATATTTACTGATGCCGATACTTATGGTGGAAGACTAAGCGGGATTGGTGGACCAGATACCTCTGAGGCAGACAGGGACACTCTTTTATATCCTGTTGTATTTAGTAAAAGCGAATTTACATTAATCAATGGATTTGGCTCTACTAGGCTTATGCCTAGATCTGAAGACCCGCTCAGGCCAATAGACGAAATTAGGGATATTTTAAACATTGCTTCTGACCATCAATTTGCAGCTGGAACATTCCCGTACGATGAGTTAATGGAGATTCATCAGGGGGAAACGAGAGCTCCATATGAGATTGAAGTTAGAATAAAGATAGTAGATGATTTTTATTATGGTTCTACGGAATTGATGGATGATGACGATCTTTGGGGAGGAGAGGGATCTGATGGTGTAATATATTTCCCAGAACAAGATCAGGTAGATTTATTAGCCGGAGAGGGGGATTGGGATGCAGCTGAATTTATATCTGATTTTGTAATAAGATCCAGAGGAAGTGTGGACCTACCTGCAGTTGTAAAAACTTCATCAAAGATTGCCATGATAGCTCCTAAGTTCGATTCTGATTTATTCTATTTTAACACATGGGATTCTGGAGATTATTACTTTACTATGACCAGGGTCGGGTTTAGTAAGATTAAAGCTATATTAATTATATACAACGAAAGTCAACAGAAGGTATTTGAATTTGAGTATAAAGAGTCAGAAGAGATGATGGGGTATATCTCTAAAATAGCATCATTGAACGCAGACTCAAAATATTATTTACTAGTTAAGGCTCTTGAGGAATACGGAGACCCTCAGTTAGATGCAGATTTTGGTCAATACAGGATAAGGGTTTCTAAAGAAGTATTGATTCCTAGTCCTCCCGACCCTCCTCCTCCTAATATTGGTGAGTGCCCATTCATTTGTCCTACAGTTACCGATGCAGGTAGTAGGGTTAGGTGTAAAACTCTTCCAGACTTAGCTTCTGTTGTAAATCCGAATCAAGTTGATGAAGACATTATTGATGCTTATGATGATGTTTACAACCCCTATGGCATTCCTTTTGATGATAATGGGATTCCTGTCCCTACTCCCAACGTGGTATTGGTTGAGCCATTAGATTTTACTTTAATAGATATAGATGAGGGTCTTTTTGGAGGTTCTTCTCTTGGTGGCGGTGGAATCCCGGAAACTCCAAGTCCTAGAATCGCTTTTTATGCTGATTTCGAATGGCTTCCAGAGGTAAAGAATATACTTTTTGATAACACGTCTTCTTACATGGATCTTGTTAAGCATTTGGATAAGTTAAAGTATTCAGTTCCATTTGGATCTTCTCCCATTTTGTCTTCTATACAAGAGCTTTCAGGACTGTTGTCTTCTGGCGATGACGAAGACAAAAAGACCGTATACATGTTAACTGATAATAGTGAGAATACTTCTTCTATCAATCTGTCTGAAGCAATAGCATTTATGAATGGTATAGACGGAGATGGAAATGTGCCTATAGTTATAGGCAATATATCAAATGTTTATCCCATCACTCTTTCTGCACTGGCTTCTAGAACTGATACAGAGGGAATAGATAAATTAGCAAGAGAGACCAGAGGTAGAAGCTTCACAATATTATCTTCAGAGTTTTTAGATGATTTTGTAGATATAGCTGTTGCTCGTGGAACTGGATCTTTAGGATTTGGAGAATTGTATTATGTGTTTGATTTAAAGAAACTTGTTATGATTAATAGCTTATCAGCAGAGTTTTTTATTCCTGAAAACACAGATGCCAATTGGTCTTTCTCTACAAGTTTTGACGGCATTAATTATACCGAATTTAGTCAAGAGTTTAATTATAATGAAATAGCAGACTTTACAGATTTGACATGCAGATATATAAAATGGCATGTTCAGCTTATACATCTCTTAAGGCCAGCTGAAGATGGAACTGTTGATAAGCCAAAGTTAAACGGATTTAATATTGCTATATCTACAGATAAAGAATCTTTTATATTCATGAATAAAGAGATTGATATTGCTTCTGTTCAGCAATTAATATCTACCACTCTTTCTTCTGTACCAGTAAATTCTTCTCTTGAAATTGGCGTTGGATCAGGAGAATCTCATGATTGGATAGACTTTAGATCAAGAGCTCAGGACGCAGTCAGTGAAGATGGAAAGATATTTGTTCCGATTAGGTCCACAATGTCTGAAGACAGCTCTCCAGAGTCTCTTATCAGTATAGATGATTTGGTTTTTGAGGCGTTTTATGGATCTTGGGATGTCAACTCTGATTATACCGTTGTAGACTCTGATGGCAATCAGGTGGACAAAGATTCTTATAGATCATATCCTCGTGATGGCTTAATAGTTTTTGATTCTTATCAAAGAAACAGATCTTTTAATATATTTATAGACCTGCCTCCCACCTTTAGAGTCGCCGTAAAGGTTGTTAATAAGAAGCCAGATGAGCAAGTTTCTATTGAGGGAGTTGCATATCAGTATAATACTAATATATTCTTGCCGTCTCAATACGCGAATAGACCTCCAGTCGCTTATGATCTTAAGATAGCTCCAGAATATCCAGCGATTTATAGTCCTATTAGTGCATCTTATAGATATGCAGATCTTAATGGTGATCCAGAAGATAAAGATAAAACAGAAATAAAATGGTATATAAATGGGGTAGAGCAACCATGGCTTAAGAATCTAACTAGGTTCAATGATCTAGACAACCCAGAGGATGCATTCTATAGCAATGTGGGAACGTTTAATCTAGAAGGCGTTGTTACTCCCTTGACTTATGTTATAGTAGACGGAGGAGGTCCAGTTGGAGATACCCCAGAGCAGACTGCTGCATTAAGGGGTGAAAGCATATTTACAGTTGGTGATCAAGTGTACTTTACGGTAATGCCACATGATGGGTTCCAATATGGAGAAGTTGCTTATTCTAATGTGGTAACCATACAAGAGACTCCTCCATTCTTAACTAGGTTGGAACTTAAAGGTAGGAGGCTGGACAACTTTACTTATACTGACCGGTTCACTACTGGAGTTCAAATCTTTGCTGATTTTGATTACTTCTCTCCTGTTGAACAGAATAATTCATATATAAAATGGTTCGTTAATGACAATCTCTTCAAAGAAGGTCTTTTAAATGAAGCTAGTGATCAAAATATAATTAACACCACCTTAAATCCTGGAGAGATTAGTAGTGCAACGGGAGTTGTGGTTGCAGCTTTTGACACTGGCAATGCTGTATACTGTCAGATTGTTCCAGTTGGAAATAGCACACAGGGAGATATGGTGCAAAGTCAGACAATTACTATTCAAAATGAAATACCGGCAGTTGTGGCATATAGATTAAATAGTAATAATCCAAATGCTGATATTAATGAAAACTTAGAGTTAGAATATTCTTTTGTTGATACAGATCTAGAATTTAACCTCGATCAAACTGATCAAACTATAATACAGTGGTTTGTATCAACCAATGGAGGAGAAAGCTATATTGAATTTGAGTTACCAGCTGGAAGTAACCCAAATATACTGTACGCCGCGAATACCGCTTCTGGTCATATATGGAAGGTTAGATTAACCCCATATGATGGCGTTGGACAAGGTGAAAGTGTCGAAACAAATATAGTTACCATACTCTGATTTTAAGACTATAAAACATGAACAAAGATATTTGCATTGGCGTTTTACATCACAATAATCCATCGTTAATTTTGAGATTCCTAGAATCGCTCTATAATTATACTGATGATTTTTGCTTGGTATTACTGGACAATAAATCCACTGATAACTCCTTAGATGTCATAAGAGAATATTTATTAAATAAAAATAATGCTCAATTGTTAGTGGGTAAAGAAAATTTTGGAGTTATTGGTGGAAGAAACGTCCTGTTTAGGCATTTCCATAATAACTTAGATAATGAGCATTTGCTCTTTTTGGATAATGACCAGATTGTTCAAGATGGGTGGCATCCTCAATATTTAGAATTCCGAGATTCTGGTGATTATGATATAGTCGGCGTCGAAGGGTGGCAGTTAAGACCTGGAAGTTTTTATCCGTATAGAAAGTGCGTTTCTCATAAAGAGCACTTTAACTATGTTGGTTGTGGGGGGATGATGATACCTAGATACGTAGTTGATGAAGTTGGATATTTCGACGATCAATTTAACCCTTATTATTTTGAAGATCCTGATTATGCAATGCGAGCTAGTGAAAAGGGGTTTAAGCTAGGTTGGAACTCTAAAAATAGAATACTGCATTTAGCCCATCAAACAATTGGAATAAAGGGAGATAAGAAAACTCAATTTGAAAAGTCACATATGTTATTTATGAAGAAGTGGAAGCATATTAGAAACAATTTGCCAACGTTTAAAAATAGGAGTTTAGTGTGAGGGAGTTGTTGCCTCTAGAAGATAGTGTTTTAGTGTTTTTGCATATTAAAAAGACTGGCGGAATAAGTATGCAAAAGTTAATGCAAGAACAATTTTCAGGAAAATTTTATGGTAATGATCATAGCGCCTTAAGTAAGAAGATAAAAATTAAAAAATCTGATATAAATAAAATTTCCAATGGTTCAGCTATAGCTAATCACTGGTCTTATGGGGATTTTTGTTCGATAAAAGATAAGTGCAATTTTATAACTATTGCAAGAGATCCGATTGACAGAGTAGTTTCAGCTTATAACTTTTTTTTAGTCCATCATCCTAAAGGTAAGAGTTTTTTAGATTATGTTAGAGATGAAGACAATATAAACTTATTTTCTAAATCAATCGTTTCTAAGGACTTTATGACTGAAATTTATTTATTTGACAACTTGAGTGCATCTGTAGGGAATTCTAAAATATTTAAAAATTCAAAAAAAATTAGTCATCTTAATAAAACGAGATACAGATATACTCCTAAAAATACTGAATTGCACGAGTTCGTACGTTTAAATGAAAGGGACGTTGTATTATATAACTTGATTAATAACACGTGTTAAAATATGGGTAATTATTATAAATCTAAAGGTTGGTCAGAAACTCGCCTATATTTCGTTAGTAAAATAAAAGACTTAAGCATTGATTTAAGAGATTTTATTGACGAATATCTTTTATGGATGGAAAGTCCCAAAGGACACAAGAAGGGGGCTAATAAGAAGGGGGCGGGAAGATTTGACGCTTATGCTATTATATACAGAAATGTATTAAGAATTGATAAAAATGGCTTAGGTGCAGATCCATCTACCTGGGGTCTATTATTTGATAGAATAAAAGATTTACATGAGATGGTCATGAAAGATGGGTCTATTTTTGCCAAAATTATGACTTGTGAGAATTTGGCGCATAGATATCTTGATTTATATTTGAAATATAAAAAAGAAGAAGATTACGAGCGGTTTGAGAAACTATACAAAACTGCTTATGATCTGTCTGTTAAGGGTGAGTACTGGAAAAACGTAGATTCTAGCTACTATTGGTTAGGGATAGCATATATTAGGTGTGAAGAACCCATTAAGGCTATCAAGTGCTTTTGTAAAGTTGCTGGTAACAAGAACCCTCAATATCGTATGAGCACAGCTTTTTGGAAAAAAGTAAAATATGCCAAAACATGTTGTAAAAGACAAGAAATTTTACCATGTAAGGAGTCTTTTCAAGACCCTCCATTAGACGAAGTAAATGAGACACCTCATGAGATAGAGACTCTTGAGAGTTAAAAATTTTATGAAAATATTAATAAGAAAAGGATTATCAGCTGGACCCAGGGCATTTAAGGACAGAATAATAGGTGCATTAAGTGCCATGGATGGGATCAAGGTTGTTCGTGATGGAAAGTTTGATGTTGAGCTGGCTTTTATTAATATAAGTAAAATGCATAAAAAGCCTGTGGTGTTAAGGCTAGACGGGTGTTATTATGAGAATGGAAGAATGGGGGCAAATAGGGGAATAGAAAAATCTGCGAATAGAGCCAATCGTCTTATTTTTCAATCTGAATTCTCAAAAAAGATGTTTAAAAAGCTATTAAAGGTAAATCCGAAAAAGATAAAAGACTCTAGTGTTATATATAATGGAATTGATTTAGGATACATAAAGTCTATTCCACCCAAAACTGAAAAAGTCCCTTTATCTTTTGTATGTGCAGCATCGTGGAGGAAGAACAAAAGACCCTTATCTATAATAAATGGCTTTTTACGTGCAGATTTAGATGGAAGCATTTTGTATGTTATAGGCGATAATTTTCCGAAAAAGATTAAGGATCCTAGGATAAAATATTTAGGCGCTATATCTAAGAGTGAGGTGATAGGGGTGCTCAAGTCTTGTAATTTTTTGTTACATCTGTGTCATGTTGATAGTTGTCCAAATATAGTTGTTGAGTCTTTGGCTTGTGGACTTTCTGTTTTACACACCAATTTGGGTGGTACTAAAGAGATGGTTGGTAAGCATGGTATAAATATGGAGGTTGACTCGTGGAATTGGAAGCCGATAAAATCGGTTACGGATAACATTTCAAGAGATGTTGTGGCAGATGGGATTAATAGGCTAATTAATGTTAAGGGGGAAATTTTTAATGATGATTTTCTTTCTATTGAAAATTGTGCTAATAAGTATATGAAAGTAATAAGGTCGGTTCTATAATTATGAAAAAACCAAAACAGAAAGATTATATAAAAGATGGTAAATTTCTCAAGTCGGCTTTTGGGAGAGACATGCTTCCATATATGTGGGGGATAAGAAATGGTGACAGAAAAGGTGAGATCGTAAAGATTGATATTGGTGTAATAAGAAAGCCTATGCCCTGGGCTGATCAACAAAGGTGTTTGACCAGTCCGTCCATTGCAATTATGTCTCATTGTTCATTGCATCACTCAAAGATGAAGTACCATTTTTGCAAAAAAGTCAAGGGCATATGTACTCCCTTTAACGAAATGGCTGGTTCGTGGAAGAAAAGAGCACCTCATATCGAGTTGTGTGAGTCAGATATGGTTGATAAGAGTTGGATTTATACTAAAAACATAAAAGACAAAAAGAAAAAAACCAAGTTTAGGAAGAAATACGATATTTTTATGCTTACTGAATTTAATAAAAAAGGCTTTCGAAATAAGGGCTTGCAGATTTTATATTTCTTATTAGATATTGAAAGAGAGCTTGGACTAAAGGTTTGTATATTGGATACGGCTACCAAGTCGTGTTGGATAAGTGACCAAAGGAATTCTATTGCTTTTGGTTCATATCTTAGGGAGATAACTAAAATATCAAAGCAGAGAGCCGATGGATCAGATATTATTAGACCTAGACATGGTCGTCATAAAGACTTTTTAACTCAAAGTAAGATGAACGGCTTAATGCAGTCATCTAGATGTGTCTTGTCTGCTAACACCGATGATGCTAGTCCAAAAATTATTACAGAAGCCCTTATAAGGGGAATTCCAGTCGTTTTGAATAAAAATATACTAGGTGGATGCAAATATATAAATGAAACTACCGGCGCATTATTTGATGGTGGAAAATCAGTCGAAGATGTGGTTGAAAATTACGATGCAATTAAAAAATCTTTATTTTCTGCTCTTACTAAAGTGCTGTCAAAAGAAGATAGACCACAAGATATTATTAAATATTATCATAAGAATTGGGGTTTAAAAAACACTTCCGCACGTCTAGCCGGTTTTGTTAATAAAGTCTTCAAAAAGGATTATAGTTATGTTTTTTATCCTCAATTTAAAAAATACTTTAGAAGAAAATAATGAAATTTTTCATACCAGAAGATTTAAACAGTGTAAAAAGTGGTAAACACAAATTTTTAAAACAACTTAAAAATCGCATGGTTGATACGGGTCTGGTTTTTACTCCATCTAATCCAGATATAGTTTTGCATTTAGGAAGAAATTATGATAAATATTTTAAAAAATGCAAAACTGTTTGTAGGCTTGATAATCTGGAATTTAATACGAGAAAGCCATATCGTAAACAAAACAAAAAAGTTAAAAAAGCCATATCTAATAGTAGTGCTGTAGTATTTCAGAATAAATACGCTTCTGATGCTCACTTTAATTTTTTAGATCTCGACAAGAACATTTTGCATGCTTGCATACTGAACGGGGCTGAGGTCGGTAAGAAGTTAACAGACGTTGAACCTGGGTATGTTATTGCTAACTGTAAATGGAGACCCCACAAAAGGCTAAAAGATATCGTATATAGTTTTTTGATGGCAAAAGATCAAGGGTTTCCATTAGATCTCATCGTAACTGGGTCAGTTGATAAAAAAATAAAAAGCAATCACATTAAATACACAGGATGGGTTTCCGGAAAGGTTCTTAAAAAACTTATTGCAAAGTCGGCTTTTGGCATCCATTTGTGTTGGCTGGATTGTTGTCCGAATTCAGTTATAGAATATATATGTAGTCACAAACCAGTTATATATAGTAGTTCTGGTGGGATTAAGTACGTAGTAAAAGAGAATGGGGTATCTATTGAGGATAAAGATTGGAATTTTAAAGCATTAGACTTGTATAATCCACCTAAAATTAATCGACAAAAAGTAGTTGACGCAATGTTTTATTTATTGAACAACAAGATAGATGTTAAAAATGATCATGTTGATATAAAAAATATTGCAGTACAATACAGTAGCTTTTTTGAGAAGGTTCTTTCGTCATGATTGATAGTAATTTTTTAGAAGTTTTTATTATAACCAATAAAAGGGAATCATTTTCTTATTGCTATAAGTCTATTGAGAATCAATCAATGAAGTTACCTGTTACTGTTATTGAGGGAATGAGTTTTGTTGATGCCAACAATAAAGCCCTCAAAGATTGTAAGTCTCAATTTTATTTTAGAATAGACGATGATTTTATTTTAAATAAACACACTTTTTCTTTTATGTGTAAAACTCTTAAAAAGCACAAAAAGAGAAATAATGTTATAATGTATGACGCCAGGTTGTGGGAAGATTTTACTACAAAAGTTATTAGGGGTCTTAAGATTTATAATTCTGAATTAACAAGAAAGCTTGGACAGTTCAAAGCCAATCATTTAGGAAAAATAGATAAGATTTTTAAGAAAAGAGTTGAGAAGTCTAAGTTCGGCACAATTAGAGATAGATTGAGCGTGGTTGGAATACATGCATGCGCGTCCTGGAAAGAGCAATTAAGGTATGAAGAACTTTGGACTAATAACGCCGAGGTTAAGCACACAAAAACCACTAGATCAGACATGAAGAGGTACAAAAAGAGTTTATCTTATCAATATGATTTGTCTGGAGACTTCTTAGCACGTCTTAATAAAAAGAGAAAATCAGAATTTCATAGATTCTTAGGTCGAGAAGGGAAAAAGTGAAGTTTTTATTTTGTATTTTAACCTGTAATAGGTATTATTATTTCAAGAATTGCATTGATTCAATTGTAAATTTTTTACCTATGGATGATGTGGATATTTTGATATGTGATAATAATACGACTGACAAGAGGCTAAAAGAATATGTGTCTAAAATGCAAAAAAAGTTTAGCAATATACACGCCAAGTTTTTTAATGACAGACATAACGCTGAGCTATATAGGGCAATGAATTATGGAATTGATTTTGCAAAAAAGAATGGTGCTGATGTAATAAATTTCATACAGGATGACTATCAATATATAAGGAGGGACGATAAGATCCTTGATCATGTATCGTCTTTTTTAAGTAATAATAAAAAAATAGTTCAAATCAATACAAATATGGTTTGGAGATATAAGGCAAAAAAGATAGGAAGGGTTGATCACATAAAAGATAGCGGAATAAATTATGCCGTTATGAGAGATAAGTTTACTTGTGATAATGGATTTACGAGGATTTCGGTATATGACAAGATAGGGTTTTACCCCCTGCAAAAAGTTGCCTTTAAATCTAAAGATCATAGTAAAAGAGGGGGCAAAAAAAACCTAGTAAATTTTAAGGGAGAATCTTGGTTTGCGAAGAAGTGTAAAAGTCTTTCACTTTTTAGGGCCATTAGCTTATACCCTAATTCTACGTTAATATTTGACTGTGCTTATGTTAGAGGGGATACCAGGTATGGTGATTACTTTTCTCCCCCTAATGATCTTTACATAAAACCTTTATCCAAGGAACAAATTGATAAGATAAAATCTAACCACAAGAAAAAGAAGTTTAGCTACATCGAAGATATTTGTGAGCCATGGGGATATGAGGTCGGCACAAAAGAAAAACATTCTTTATCTAAGAAAAAAGAAAGCGTGCTTAAGGACTAATAATGAATGGCATAAGTGTAATAACAACATTATTCAACTACAAACACTATATAGGAGATTGTATAAGATCTGTCATAGACCAGGTTGATCCTGAAGTACCAGTAGAGCATATTATAGTTGATGATTGTTCTAAAGATAATCCTAAAAAAATACTAGACAAATATGCCAGCGACCAGCTAAGGTGTTTCTTTTTGCCTAAAAATATGGGATATTCTGCGGCTAAAAATTATGGTATTAGAAAGTCTAGATACGACACTCTAGTTATGCTGGATGCTGATGACTGGTTAACTGAAAACAGCTTATATATACGTTATAAAAGGATGGAAAAAAAGGGAGCAGACATGATCCATGGACCTGTTCATCTTATATCAAGGCAAGGGAATAGAATCGGACTAAGCCCTTTGTTTAAAGGGTGGAACAAGAATAAAGATTCACATAAAAGATGGAAATACATACATGCCCAGAGTGTAATGCTTAAAAAGAAAATTCATTCAGAGATTGGTTTATATGACGAAGCCATGAGATGCAAAAGCGACAGGGAAATGTGGGCAAGAATATTTAATAGAGGTTATGGTATTGGAACTGTTGCCAAGCCAGTGGCTTGGTATAGGATTCATCCTGATCAGATGCATAAGTCAAGATGGAAAAGAAGAAACAATAAAAAACTCACAAAAGATCTGCACGCAAGAATAGAAAGAAGAAAAAAAGATCTTGAAGGCGTTGATATGCTATAGGCTAAATTAGGTCGTCTATTTCTTTATATTTTATTGTTTTGTTTAGTGCGCTTTTTTTAGACCCAGATATAAAATTGTAATTTGTTCTCTTTAAGCTATTCATCAAATATATTATTTTGTTGTGAGTGGCATGTTTAGATCGGAATGTTTGCCCTTTCTTTTTTACCGTATGCCTGGTTTGTTCTTTGCCCATCCAAAAATACTTAGAATCACATAGGTCTACTCCTAAAAGTACAATGTTTTTAGGGTTTAATGAAATTGCTATATGAAGTGCGTTTACCAAGCTGCATGCCGTTTTTTCATCACCATGAAAACACGAATTAGAAGAAAATGCATTTTTTGTCAATGTGTCTACCAATCGCCTTGGTAGCACCTTTTTTCTATATTTTATATCTTTTAATATTGTAG
>Ga0315336_1002784_pt1 | contig 25518 bp, 28 predicted proteins | sample ASW5metaG_FD_204512 | JGI IMG/M metagenome (GOLD analysis project Ga0315336, IMG submission 204512) | Ammonia-oxidizing marine archaeal communities from Monterey Bay, California, United States - ASW #5 | ecosystem: Environmental > Aquatic > Marine > Intertidal zone | place: USA: California... | reverse complement strand
TTGCCCGTTCCAGAGCCGCCTTTCGAGGCCAGTCGCAATTTAAATCGCGGCAAGCCAAATGCCCGCTTAACTCCCAGAAACAACACGACTTGTCAGCGGAGAAACTTGCGTTAGCCGGACAGTAATGGGCAATTACCGTTCCGGTCGTCGCGGTCTACATGAACCCGTTCCTTGCTCTATTCACCGCGTCAGCGACACTGCGACTACTCATCAACGACTTTGCTTTGTTGATAGAGCCGCTTCGCGCCGTAACCCACCCGATGCTCAGCAGCTTCAACTTCCAAATTGCCTGCCTTCTACCAGGCCTGCTGTGGGTCTTCCATCGTGAGCGGATGAGCCAGTGGGGCCGGCAGTTCGTCGCTTGGGTCAAGCAGGAAGCACAGTTTCAACTGGGTGGAGTCACTCGCCGGTGAGCTAGGCCTTGAGAACCTTCGCGACGACTTCGCCGTGAACGTCGGTCAAGCGAAAATCGCGGCCTTGAAACTTGTAGGTCAATCGAGTGTGATCGATGCCGAGGCAATGGAGGATCGTCGCCTGCAGATCGTGAACGTGGACGGGGTCCGCCGCGACATTGTAGGAATAGTCATCCGTCTCGCCGATTGTCAGGCCCGGCTTGACGCCGCCGCCCGCCAGCCACATCGTGAAGCAGCGCGGATGATGGTCCCGCCCGTACTCGGTCTCGTTCAAACGGCCTTGGCAGTAGACAGTTCGGCCGAACTCGCCGCCCCACACGACAAGCGTATCGTCCAGTAACCCGCGTTGTTTGAGGTCGCTGATGAGCGCCGCCGAAGCCCGATCGGTCGCGGCGCACTGCTTGCGAATGCCCTTGGGGAGGTTGCCGTGCTGATCCCAACCGCGATGGTAGAGCTGGATGAAGCGAACGTCGCGCTCGGCGAGCCGCCGTGCCAGCAGGCAATTCGCCGCGAAGGTGCCGGGCGTGCGGGCATCCTCGCCGTAGAGGTCGAACGTACTCTTAGGCTCTTCGGAAATATCTGTAAGATCGGGCACCGAAGTTTGCATTCGGTAGGCCATCTCGTACTGCGCGATGCGCGTCGAGATTTCGGGATCTCCAAACTCGCCGAGCGCAATGCGATTCATCTCGGCAAGAGCGTCCAAGTAGCGCCGCCGTTTGGTGCGATCGAAGCCAGGAGGATCCGACAGATACAAAACCGGATCTCCGACCGAACGGAATTTCACGCCCTGGTAGTGTGTCGGCAGAAACCCACTGCCCCAGAGCCGGTCGTAGATCGGTTGCCCGCCCGTGCCCTTCGTGATCAGAACGACAAACCCTGGCAGGTCCGAGCTTTCGCTTCCCAGACCGTATGTCGCCCAAGCACCTATGCTGGGGCGGCCGGCGATCTGCGAGCCGGTTTGGAAGAACGTCACGGCCGGGTCGTGGTTGATCGCCTCGGTGTGCATCGACTTGATGAACGTGAGGTCGTCGACGATCTTGGCGGTGTGTGGTAGCAGTTCGCTGACGACGGCGCCCGACTCACCGTGACGCCCGAAGGTGACCCCGGATGATCCGGCGAGTGGAAAGCTATCCTGCGTCGAGGTCATACCGGTCAGCCGCTGCCCCTTGCGCACGGAATCCGGTAGTTCCTCCCCGTGGCGGTCCCTGACAAGCGGTTTGTCGTCGAATAATTCCAGCTGCGAAGGGCCACCGGACATGAACAGGTAGATCACACGCTTCGCGGTGGGTGGGTGATGCGGAATACCCGGCAGACCTTTGAGTACTGTTTCTTGACTGCCGTGCAAATCCTTCGTCATCAAACTGGAAAGCGCTGCCGCGCCGATTCCCAGCGCACTCCGGCCAAAGAACTGACGGCGGGTTTGGATGCGTTTGCTGTCGTCGGTCGGGTGCATGGCTATTGCTTTGTCACCGCTTCATCCAAATTGAGAATCAAACTTGCAAGGGCCGCGTAGGGCGCGAGCTCGCGCGGGTCCAGATCAGTGTCGCGCTCCGATTCGCCGACGCCAAGATAGGCGACAGCCGCCTTGCGCTCGCGCCGATAGCTTCCTTGGAAATTCTCGAAGACTTTTTGAAGGACATCGATCTCGGTATCCCGCGGCGGCCTCGATGTTACTAACCGGAATCCGAATGCGAGTCGCTCGTACGCTGTGGCGCCGCCTTCCCGGATCATTCGCTCCGCGAACTTCCGAGAAGCTTCGACGTACGTCGGATCGTTCATCAGCGTGAGCGCTTGGATCGGCGTATTCGTCCGGGGCCGCCTTATCTGGCAGCTCTCTCGATCGGCTGCGTCGAAAGCAATCATCGACGGCGGCGGAACCGTGCGCTTCCAATAGGTGTAGAGACTTCGTCGATAGAGTGCGTTACCCGAGTCCGCTTTGTAGACCAACCCCGAAACCTCCTTCCACAGCCCCGGCGGCTGATAGGGCTTGACGGGCGGCCCACCCGCGGTTTCGTCGAGCAACCCCGCTACATGCAAGGCCTGATCACGGATGAACTCCGCCGGTAGGCGGAATTGCGGCCCGCGGGCTAGCAGGCGATTCTCCGGATCGCGCTCCATCAGCACAGGCGTCACAGCCGACGAGCGTCGATACGTTCCACTCATAACCATCGTCTTGAGGATCGCCTTGACGTCCAAACCGCTTTCCATGAACTCGACCGCCAGCCAGTCGAGCAGTTCCGGATGGAGCGGCCGCTCGCCCTGTGCGCCGAAATCCTCACCCGTTTTCACGAGCCCGACGCCGAAAAGCATTTCCCAATAGCGGTTCACCGCGACGCGCGCCGTGAGAGGGTTGTCTCGCGAGACAAGCCAGCGGGCCAAATCGAGACGGGTCTTCGGTGCGTCAGAATCGGCGTCGGCCAGCGCCGCCGGGATCCCAGCCGAAACCTCTTCTCCGGGCGCATCGTAGGCTCCGCGCCGCAAAATGTGAGCACGGTTGCCACGATCACCCATCGTCATCACCATGACGCTGGGTATGCTCGCGTCGAACACCTCGTGGCGTCGGCGCGCCATCTTCAAAGCCGCAACCGCCTGTCGAACTTCTTTCGAAGCCACTGTATCGAGGTAGGCCCAACGAAGCTTGTGCATTTGGGTGGGCGTGCGCTCGGATGCCGGCGTGGCGGCAATCGCGGAAAGCTGATCGTCCAAACGCAGAACCGCTATTTCCCCGGCGTCCAAGGCGCGGTCGTAGATCCGTATCTCATCAAGACGCCCCTGAAAGCTCGGCCGGCCACCGCCCGCACCGAGCCGCAGCGGAAACGCATAGCTCGACGGCCATTTCAAGTCATCCCATTCAACCTCGAACGGAAACGGCTCTCCGTCCACGAAGAACCGTGCGCCGCGTGAACTCGGTCGAGCCGCCGTATACGTCAACGCTACGTGTTGCCAACTGTTCAGCGCGAGCGGCTTTTCGGAGACGATCCGCATACTGAGATCGGTGTAGCGGTGGGTCAATTCGAACCGCAGCTTGCCGTCGACCAGATACAGTCCGTAACCCTTTGCTTTTTCGACGTCGAGTGTCCGCGTCAGAACCGCACCGTTCGCGTTCTCGGGATAGATCCAGAACGAGAACGTAAACGGGTCGTTGTAATCGAAACCGGCGAGGTCGCCGAGATCGACAGACTGTGTCTGCTGGAATCGCGCGGCCTTATCCCGGCGACCCTCCGCGAGATCGACCTTGCCGTTGCCACGCTCGTACTCTTCGGGCTCCTGGTCCCACGCCGCGTATTCGACACTCCTCTTCCGAAACCCAAAGTCGGCGATCAGCCCCTCCGAGACAGCCCAGTCCGCCCGCTTGTCTTTGATGAGGGATCGCGCCCAGTCGCTGATTCCTTCCTGGATCGTTGGTTCCAACTCTTGAATCCGCTGTTCCGCCGCCTGCACCACCGCGTCAAGCCGCACGAGTCTTGCACTGTGGTCCTTCGTCGGCGCCTTCATCGTCGGGCCGTCGTTACCGAAGTGATAGACCAGTCCGCGCTCGGGGATATTATTGAAAAAGGCGAAGAACTGATAGAACTCCTTCTGCGTGAGCGGGTCGTACTTGTGGTCGTGGCAGCGCGCACAGCCCATAGTCAGCCCCAGCCACACGGTCGAAGTTGTCGCGACCCGATCGGCGGCATATTCGGCGAGAAACTCTTCTTCGACGCTGCCACCCTCGGCATTGGTGCGGAGGTTGCGGTGAAAACCTGTGGCGATCTTCTGATCAAGCGTCGCATCCGGCAGCAGGTCGCCGGCGATTTGTTCCACCGTGAACTGATCGAAACCCATGTTGCTGTTGAACGCATTGACGACCCAGTCGCGCCAGCGCCACATGTCACGTGTCCCGTCCATTTGATAGCCGTTTGTGTCGGCGTAGCGGGCGGCGTCGAGCCACGGCGTGGCCATGCGTTCGCCGTAGCGAGGCGACACCAACAGCCGGTCGACGACCTCCTCATAGGCGTTTGTGGACACGTCAGCGAGGAACCGATCGACCTCTTCCGGAGACGGCGGCAGGCCGGTCAGATCGAGCGTCACGCGCCGGATCAGCGCTTCACGCGATGCTTCCGGCTGGGCCGCGAGTTTCTCATTTTCGAGACGCCGCACCACAAAGCGGTCGATCGGGTTGCGAACTGAGTCGTCGTGATCAACGGCAGGTTGCTTCGGACGGATCGGCGGAACGAACGACCAATGTCGCGCCCAAAGCGCGCCCTGCTCGATCCAATTCCGCAGGACCTCAATCTCCTTCTCCGGAAGCTTCTCGAATCCCTTGTAGCCCGGCGGCATGCGGCGCACCGGGTCGTTCGACGTAACGCGGTCGAGCAGGACGCTTTCTCGCGCATTCCCGCGCACAATCGCGAAACCGCCGTTGGCCAAGCGTGCGAAGGCGGCATCTTCTTCATCGAATCGAAGGGCGTTAACACGTGTCCCGTCGTCCGGGCCATGGCACGTGAAGCAGCGCTCGGAGAGGATCGGCCTAACGTCACGATCAAAATCAACGGCGGCCTGCGCCGCCTCGCCGGCTGCCAAGGGCCACACCGAGACAACCAGGCCCAAAAACCCCCGTACAGTGATCTTCCAGTTCATTAAGTGGCGCTCTCGCACTATTCTCCGTTACGCGGCGAGTAGTGTCTACATGAACACCGATGGCGGTGGTACTCCGTAGCGAGCAATAGGGATGACTACTGGCGGAAGTAAGCCGTTTTTTCGTGCTCAGGCCCAACCGAGCCCTTGCAGTCGAGCCGGGCGGCGTTCGCTAATCTCAGCCTGAGGGACACGCACGTGAAAGTCAGCGTAATCGGAGCAGGACATGTGGGACTCATCGCCGGCGTCTGCTTAGCGGAAGTCGGCCACGACGTCGTCTGTATGGACAACGACGCGGGCCGCGTCGAGGCCTTGCGCAGCGGTCGGGCGCCGTTTCATGAGCCCTATATACAGGAACTACTCGAAGCCAACAACGGAGGCGAGAGGCTGGTTTTCAGCACCGAACTGGCTGACGCCGTGCGGCATGCGGAGGTGATCTTCCTGTGCGTAGGCACGCCTCCATTGCCCGACGGCGAGGCGGATCTGTCAACAGTGGAGCGGGTGTCACGCCAAATCGCCACTCTCTCGGACGGCTATACGCTCGTCGTTGAAAAAAGTACGGTCCCGGTTCTCACGGGCACGCGCATTCACGCAACGATGCAGACCTACAGTCGAGGCCGGGACTCGGTCGAATTCGAGGTCGCCTCGAATCCCGAATTTCTGAGCGAAGGTACGGCGGTGCAAGATTATCTCTTCCCGGACCGCATCGTGATCGGCGTGGAAAGCAAGCGTGCCGAGACCTTGTTACGTGAGGTTTACGCGCTGATCGTGGAGCAGAATTTCACTTGGCGGCCCAAGCCCACAGTCAACCTGCCCCCTCCCCGGCCGATGCTGATGACCAACCGTAGTACGGCCGAGATCATCAAGCACGCCTCGAACTCGTTTCTGGCCACAAAAATTTCGTACATCAATATGGTCGCCCGGCTTTGCGATGAAGTTGGGGCGGATGTATCCCAGGTCGCGGAGGGCATGGGCTTAGACCGGCGCATCGGCCCACACTTTCTCAAATCCGGAATTGGCTTCGGCGGCTTCTGTTTTCCGAAGGACCTACAGGCGTTTGTCGCGATGGCCGAGCGCAGCCGTTGCGATTTTGGATTGCTTAAGAACGTCGAAGCGGTCAATCAGCAATGCGTCGCTGGATTCATCAGCAAGGTAAAAAAGGAACTCTGGGTACTCAAGGGCAAGCGAATCGGCGTGTGGGGACTGGCGTTCAAAGCGAACACCGACGACATGCGCTTCTCGCAAGCCGCGGCGGTCGTTGAGGAACTATTGCAAGAAGGCGCCCAGATCCGCGCGTACGATCCGTGCGCGATGGACGAGGCGCGCAAAGAGTTGCCTCAGATTGAGTATGCCGACAGCGCCGAGGCCGCCGCCGCTAATTGCGACGCCCTGGTGATCCTCACCGAATGGCCCGAGTTCAGAAAAGTCAACCTTCTGAGCCTTCGCGATAAGATGCTCCGCCCGCTGATCCTCGATGGAAGGAACCTGCTTGACTCCACAGCCGTGCGCAACCTTGGTTTCGAATATGTCTCAATAGGCCGGCCTTAGAAAGGCTGGGGCAAGCCTCGGAGCCTAGATCACAGCAGGTCGTCGAGCGACGCGTGGTGATTCACGGGGCCCGAACCGTGCCCCAGTCCCGGCGCACTCAATATCGCCCGCGTGATGAATGCCTTCGCGACCCTTACGCTGTCGCGCAACGATTGCCCTTTCGCGAGCCCCGCCGCAATCGCGGCCGACAATGTACAGCCTGTCCCATGCGTGTGCTGCGTGGGGATGCGGGGCGTCCGCAAGATCTCGGACGCACCGTCGCAAAACAGAAGGTCGTCTGACTCGCCACTGAGATGCCCTCCCTTGACCAGAACAGCCTTGCAGCCCATGTCGGCGATGCGGCGAGCGGCTTCTTCCATCTCCCCCAGCCCGTTGACGTCCATCTCGGCGAGCGCCGCCGCCTCGGGGAGATTCGGCGTTATCAGCGTGGCGTGCGGCAGCAGCCGTTCTCGCATTGCCGCCCGAGCGCTCTCATCAATCAACGCGGCCCCATGTTTGCTGATCATCACCGGATCGACCACCAGCGGACACGCATTCGCCTCAGCCCACTCGGAAACGACTTCGATGATCGAGGCCGTTCCGAGAGCGCCTGTCTTCGCGGCGTCCGGCGGGATGTCATCCGTCACCGCCCGCAACTGGCTTTCAACGTAAGCCGGGTCGAGCGGATCGACCGACTCGAATCGCTCGGTATTCTGCACCGTGAGCAGCGTAACGGCGCTCATTCCGTACACACCAAACTGATGGAACGTCTTGAGGTCGGCTTGTAGGCCCGCCCCTCCGGAAGGGTCCGAACCAGCTATTGTGAGGGCGGCGGGGATCATTGCGACTCGCTCGCGCGCGGGGATGATCCGTCCCGGGCCGATGCTATACTAATCAGTACCACTTCGGACCCAACGGGTCCACTTCAGTTCATTTCCTTATAGATTGGAAGAGGAGTCAGGTGCTGGCAAGTTGCTTGCGTCTGAAGTGAAGAGTGGTAACGAAATGTCCCGCCCTGAGCGGGCCAAGAGGTGACGCTGTGCCGAAGCAAAAATCACATCGAGGGGCGAGTAAGCGATTCAAGTTGACCGGAAGCGGAAAAGTGAAACGCAACCACTCGATGAAGAGCCACATCCTGACGAAGAAGACGCGGAAGCGGAAACGCAAGCTGCGGCATAGCACCCTAGTGAACCCCGCGATGTCAAAAGCCATCAAAGGGATGATCGAGCTTTAGCAATTCTCGGGCGAGCGAGCTGTGCCACAGGCACGTGCCTGCTTCGCCGCCCATTCAAACGGCCCGCCGATTTTATAAGGCGAGTGGCCGAAGGAGGAAACCGTGCCCAGAGTCAGACGCGGCTCTAAACGCCGTGATCGACGTAAGAAGATTCTCGCCCAAGCGAAGGGCTACTACCAGCGCAAGAGCAAGCTCTTCCGCTACGCCAAAGAGGCTGTCGAACGCGGACAAAAGTTCGCCTACATCGGCCGCCGCCTCAAGAAGCGCGATTTCCGCGGGCTCTGGATCATCCGTATCGCCGCTGCGGCCCGTCAAAACGAGATTTCCTATAGCAAGCTCATCCACGGGCTGAAGCTTGCCGGCATCGACCTGAATCGCAAGATGCTCGCCGAAATGGCGGTTCACGACGAATCCGGCTTTGCTCAATTGGCCGCGACGGCCAAAGCCGCGATCGAAGCCCAGCCTGCCGCCGAGGTCCAGCCCGCCGCGGAGGCGGAGCCTGCTCCTGAAGCGCCCACCGCGGACTAGCCTACCTTTCGCAGTCCGAAGTAGGACGAGGCTCGCGGCATGACGATCGACGAAAAAACCGCCCAGGACCTGGAAGGGCTGCTGGCCGGCGGCGAGACCGTCGACAGCCTTTACGGTGAACTGCGCTCTTCGTTCGACACCGAGAAGAGCGCGCTTTCCTCAGAAGAGCAACTCAAAGCCTTTCGCGATCGCTGGGCCGGCCGCAAGAACGGCCTGCTCACCCACGCCAACGACCACTGGCTCAAGAAGGCGCCGCGCGAGATCAAGCCGCAAGTCGGACGTCTCCAGAACGAGACCAAGAAACACATTGAAGCCGGCCTCGCCGACGCGAAGACGAACCTCGGACAATCGAAACAAGCAGCCGAAGGTATCGACGTCACACTGCCCGGCCCGCCGCGGCTGATCGGCGCGCCCCATCCGCTCCAACTCGTCTTCAACGAGATCGAACACATTTTCCATGGCCTCGGCTATTCCATCGCCGAAGGACCTGAGATCGAAAGCTTCTACTACAACTTCGAAGCTCTCAACTTCCCCGCCGACCACCCCGCGGTCGACGAGATGGACACGCTGTTTCTCAGGGACGGTTCGCTGCTACGCACGCACACCTCGCCCAACCAGATCCGCATCATGGAGAATCAGAAACCTCCCTTGCGCTGTCTCGTCCCTGGCAAGGTATATCGCAACGACACGGCCGACTCGACCCACAGCCCGATGTTTCATCAGATCGAGGGTTTCGCCGTCGATCGCGACATCACATTCAGCGATCTGAAAGGGACGCTCGGCTACTTTCTACGCCGCTTCTTCGGCGAGGATACGCGCATCCGTTTCCGGCCCAGCTTCTTCCCGTTTACCGAACCGAGTGCGGAAGTCGACATCTACTGGGAAGGACGGGGCTTTATCGAAGTCCTAGGCTGCGGCATGATCGACCCGGGCGTCTTCAAGCACGTCGGCTACGACTCCGAGGAATACTCCGGCTTCGCCTTCGGACTGGGCATCGACCGCTTCGCGATGCTCAAGTACAACATCAGCGACATTCAACTTCTTTTCCAGGGCGATGTCCGCTTCTTGAGGCAGTTCACCTGAGACAGTTCTACTACTGATGCGCGTTCTCTACAGTTGGCTGAAGGACTACGTCGACATTCCGGAAACTCCGGAAGAGCTGGCTGACAAGCTCACCATGGCCGGCTTGACGGTCGACGAGACCTTCAATGAAGACGGTGAGACCGTCTACGAAGTCGAGTTCACCGCGAACCGTCCGGACGCGATGAATCATCTCGGCGTCGCACGGGAGATCGCCGCGGTTTGCGGCCGGCCGCTCAAGCCGCCTGTTGTTGAAGTTCCCGAACAGGATGCCGCGGCTTCAAGCCGCGCTGCCATCGAGATCGCCGATCCCGTCCTTTGTACGCGGTACGCCGGTCGTGTCGTCGTAGATGTCGAGGTGAAACCCTCGCCCGAATGGACGACAAAGCGGCTTGAACTCTGTGGCATTCGCGCGATCAACAATATCGCCGATATCACGAACTACGTCCTGCTCGAAACCGGCCAGCCGACGCATGCTTTTGATCTCGACCTGCTCGGCGGAAACCAGATCATCGTTCGCACCGCCCTACCCGGCGAAAGCTTGCAGACGCTCGATGGTGTCGACCGCCGGCTTACCGACGAACATCTGGTCATCGCGGATGCGTCCCATCCGGTCGCTCTCGCGGGCGTGATGGGCGGACTCGACACCCAGATCTCCGCCAAGACCCGCAACGTCCTAATAGAGAGTGCCTGGTTCCAACCGAGCTCGGTCCGTGCCACAGCGAAACGCTTCGGCATGCACACCGAAGCCTCGCATCGCTTCGAGCGCGGCGCCGACGTCAGCGCGACGGTGCCAGCCGCGGACCGCATCGCCGCGTTTCTCGTCGAACTCGCCGGTGGCCGGGTTCTCAAAGGCGTGATCGACGTTTATCCGTCCCAAGCTGGCCGAGAGACTGTCCGTCTCCGCCGCGCGCGGATCGAGCGTATGGTCGGTGTATCGATACCCGACTCCGAGGTCGAACGGATTCTCACCGACCTCGGTTTCCAGGTCACATCGGCGGCCGATGGCTGGGACATCATCCCGCCCACAGCCCGTCTCGATGTCGAGCGCGAAATCGATCTGATCGAAGAAGTCATCCGCATCTACGGCTACGGCCGCATCGAGAATACCCTGCCGAAGGTGAGCGTTCCTCCCGAGGACGCTCGCGAGCGCCGCGCCGCCAATGAGCTGCGATCCATTGTGCGCTCGCTCGGCTACAACGAAACGATAGCGTTATCGTTCATGGATTCCCGTGACGCCGCCCGCTTCGGCCGCTGGGATGTGGTTCCGCTGAAGAACCCGCTCACCGAGTTGCAGGACTGCATGCGGAACTCGTCCGTTCCGGCGATGCTCCGTGCGCTGGCATGGAATCTGAACCGCGGCGAATACGATGTCCGGCTTTTCGAAATTGGGCGGCTCTACCGCGCGACCAACGGCGGACACGACGAGCCGGCCATCCTGACTCTCGGCGCCAGCGGCTCGGCGCGTCCAGCGACCTTGGGCGACCCCGGTCAACCACTCGACTTCTATCACCTGAAGGCTGATGTCGCGAGAGTGCTGGACACCTTCAAGGCTGAGATCAACTTCGACACAGCGGACGTTCCCTCGTACTATCGTCAGGGAGTATCCGCGCGCATCACGAACGGAACCGAAACACTCGGGTACCTCGGTGAGATCGACCCCACCGCCCTGCCGGAAGAGAAATTCTGTCAGCCGCTCTGGATCGCCGAGATCCTGCTCGATACACTGTTCGCGCCGCCGGCCGAGACCATCCGCTTCCAGCCGTTGCCGAAGGTGCCCGCCATCCACCGCGATCTGTCGCTGCTTGTACCGGAAGGCACGGCCTTTGCAAAGATCGTAGCGGCCGTAGGGAAACCGGAATACCTCGTCTCGGTCGCACCACAAGAGATATTCCGAGGCAAGCAGGTCCCCGCGGGCCGCTACAGCTTGCTGCTCCGAACCGTCTGGCGGAAACCCGACGAGAGCCTCACCGACCAGGAAGTCAACGCATACACGGATAGTGTCGTGAAGAGCCTCACGACGCTGGGCATCGAGCAACGCAAGTAGCGGCGGCAAGAAAAGGTAGGGGCACGGCATGCCGTGCCCGCGGCCCTACAGGAAACTCGGAGAAGGACGCCCAGCGTCTTAGCAGTTTTAAGTAAACTTGTGTGCGTTGCGTGCACCCCCAGTCATTGACGGAGATGAAACCATGAGCAAGACCCTGCTGAACTGCCTAACCATCGTACTACTGGTTGGCTGCACGGCCGTCGAACCAGTGGCTGTCGAACCGGCGACCGACGACCCGCGCGACAGTGCGGTGCGGCCCACGGAAATGATCCGGCTCTTTGACGGCGAGTCGCTCGACGGTTTCTACACCTGGATGAAAGACACGCAGCGCGAAGACCCACGCAACGTGTTTGGCGTCACCGACGGCATGCTGCACGTGACCGGCGATGGACTGGGCGGATTGCTAACCGAGAAGGAATACCGCGACTACCACCTGATCATGGAAGCAAAGTGGGGCCCGCGCACGTGGGACAAACGCAAGGAACGGACGAAGGATTCCGGGCTACTGATCCACAGCATCGGTGCCGACGGCGGCTACAACGGTGTCTGGATGCCCTCGATCGAAGTACAGATGATCGAAGGCGGCTTCGGCGATTTCATCCTCGTCGCCGGCAACGACAAAGACGGTGAACCAGTCCCGATGACGCTCACAACTGAAACAGCGCGCGATCGAGACGACGAAGTCATCTGGCAAGAAGGCGGCCAACGCGAAACGTTCAACCTTGAAAACCGCAGACGCATCAACTGGTACGGCCGCGATCCCGATTGGGAAGACGTAATCGGCTTTCGCGGTAAGCAGGACGTTGAAAGCCCCGACGGCCAGTGGACCCGCATGGACGTCATCGCCGACGGTGGCCACATCGAGGTCTTCATCAACGGCGTAAAGGTCAACGAAGGGTTCGACATGTTCCCGGACTACGGTCGTCTACAGCTACAAACCGAACTGGCCGAAGCTTTCGTCCGCCGCTGGGAACTGTGGCCACTGGGAGAGGGCCCCAAACCCGCTCCGGCTGAGAACGAGTAGCGCGGCCGAAACCGACATCAGGGTTCCAGCAGCGTCTCCCAATCCTTGATCGTCTCGCGTACTTCTGCGGCAAGGGGCGAATCCCCGCGCAGTTCTAAGAACTGCCTCCATTCGCGAATCGCAACCCTGATATCGCCCTGCTCGGAGTGCACCAAACCTAGCAGATAGTACGCCTGCGGAAATTGCTCAGCGTCGGGTGCGTCGCGCACCGCTTGCGCCAGGCGGTCCGACGAACTCAAATCACCCAGATTGAACTTCGCCAATGCCTGGAACAGCCGCGCCGCCGTCTGGCCCGGCTTCGCATCGAGCAACGCCACCGCCTGCCGATCCACCTCATCCCACTGCCCCGCCTGCAAATACTCGCCGAGCGCCTGAAGTTCCAACTGCGTCTCCCACTCGACGATCTGGTCCCGCATCACGCCCGCCATCACCGACTCGGGCTCCGCCGCAAGAAACGCCCGGTACGCCTCTGCCGCCTCGGCTAGATCCGTCTGTGCGGCCAGTACATCACCTTGCAGCCGGTAGATCTGCGGATAGCTCCCGGCGTCACCTGAAGCCACAGCTTGCTCAATCGACGCCTTGGCGGCAGCGAACTTCCCCTGATTGAATTGCACAACCGCGAGGTGGTACGTGGCTTCGGTGCTCCCCGGATCGAGCACCAGTAATCGCTCGGCAGTTGATTCGGCATCGCCCCAACGCTGTTGACCTGCATTCAGCCGCAGCAAATGCTCGAGCGGACTCACGTACGCCCCATCCCCCTCGATCGCCTTCTCAAATGCCGCGCGCGCCGCATCGTGTTCCCCGCGCGCAAACCGCAGATAGCCCGTCAAGTTCCACGCCGTCGAGAACTCCGGATAGGCCTCGGTTGCCCGAGCAAGTTCCGCTAAGGCCGCCTCGTAGTCAACCGGCGAGACCTGTAGCGCCGCGAAAGCCTGCTCATAAGCCTTGAGTGCCTTCTTCGGAGCATCCTTCGTCGTGATGCTCCCGGCATCGTCCTCGGCTCGCAGCGACAGTCCACCTTCCTGGCTCTCCGAGAAACGTTCGAACTCACCCCGCTCATAGAAGCCGCGTGTGTATTCGAGCTTCAGCCCCGGCCGCGTCGTCTGGACCTTCACTTCCCGAAACACGCCCGGTTTACGGTCCGGCGGATAGTAGCCCAGCAGGTAGTACCCGCCCAGGTCTTCGTTCAGCAGCTCAAACACGCGGCCCATATCGTTCGAATTCAGAACTGCCCGTCCGCCCGTCTGCTCGGCCAACATGCGCAGGCCCTGCTGCTCCATGTATGAGCCCTCACCCAGCCCGGCCGTTGGTGCGCGAGAAGCGGTCGCATGCCGAAACGCTTCGAGCGCTCCCCGCGTTGGGCCCACCCCGAGTAGATACTCGATATTTTGAGTTGTGAATGTCACGGAGCCTTGGCTATCCAAGGCCTCCAGCGCTTGGGCTCCAACGACATAGAACTGGATCCGGGCCCGCATTGCCTCGCCCCGCAGATGCCGCACGAGGCCCGCATTCTCAAGATTGACGAAAATGCCCTTTCGGTCCATCAAGCTCTCGTTGGGGACAAGGTCCTGTTGCAGAGAGAACCCCATTTGCAGACCTCGGGCGAAGAGTACGATCACCTTCTTACCGGGATAGTGCGCCAAGCTGCGGATCATATCCACGTAGCGATACATGTGGGAGCGGCCAGCCTGCTCAAGGATCAGATTCGAAAAGCCCTCGACCGTTGTGCCGAACCCAAGCCGCGCAAGATCCCGTTCCGACTGCTCCGAGAAATCCGTCCCGGCCTGCACATCCGACCGAAACGGTTTTCCAGGAACCTCGTCCGAAGAGACCTTTCCGTCCACCAAGTCCAACAGCAGTTGCTTGTCGCCGATGAACGGCGTGCCGTCAATCGACACCAACGCCCCTACCGGAAGATCCTCAGCAATGAACTCGCGCACCGCCTTCCACACCCGCTTCAACTCGCCGGGCGCCACGTGCGTCGCAATGAATATGCGCGTCGCCCGCTCCAGGCCGGGGGCCGGAGTCGTGGTTTACGCGCGAACCTCTCCCGCCGCGACGCCCGGTACGAGCACTCGAATGACCGCTTCCCGAGTCGGATCGGAAACATACTCCAGCGTCGCGATCTCCTGCTGCTTGCCGTTTTCTGACAACTGGAAATCCTCGATCGTGAGGTCTGGCACCCGTCTCCCACTGCCGTCTCGAACACGAACTTCAACCTCCATCAAGGCCGTTTCCGTCCGAAAGACAGCTTCACCGGATTCAGATTCGGAGGCCTCTTGCGCGGTCGACAAACCAACCACAGCAACCGCCGCAACGATCAGCCACAACCGCCGCAGCGCCCACATCCGCAACTCTCTGCTGCTTCGCCGCATAACCACTCCGCGTGCGAACAACTGCCTTCGGCTGACCCACAACTTTCACGGTCACTTCACGCCACAAGCCGTCCGACTCCTGATTCGCCGGATAGTACGAGACGCTGTAAACGCTCCGCAGTTCCTCGGTCACCATGGGAAAGATCGGCTTTAAGTCGCGAATCGACTTGGCACGGAACATGCGCCCTCCTGACTGCTTGGCCAGCTCCTGCAACCGGTCGCGCACCTGAAACTGCCACTGCTTCAGGTTCGAGCCGACCCCTTCGATGCTCGCGGTCGGCGCTAAGCCCCCTCGCGATCGCAAGAAAGCCGGCGAAGCGGTGAACGACGATTGCCTTGGCGGCAAGAACACCGGGTATAGTAGCGCCGACATGTAGCCGGCGGCGCTACTCAAGTCCTCAAAACGCACTTTGGAGGGCAAACCCTCCCAATGCCGGCCGATATCCGTTGTCGATCGTGTCGTCGCCGCCTCTCGTATCTGATTGTCGACACCGTCCGACAGAATAATCAGGGCATTCCGCTCATCGGGAAGCTTCCGCAACTCGTGGTCGTAAGCGAGGACGATGGCATCGTAGATCGGCGATGCCCCAGTGGACGCCGGCACGTTCCGCACACGTGACTTGATCAATTCGTGGTCATCGGTCAGCGGAGAAATCACCGTGAACAGATCCGCGACCAGCGCATAGACAGCGACCCGGTCCTGCGGCCTCGCAGCATCCACAAAACGCTGTGCTGCAATCTTCATCGCGACGCGGTCCTTGCTGGTGCTGCCGCTCCAATCGAGCAGGATCGCCAGATTGAACGGCGCCTCCTCACTCTCAACGGCTTCAATCCTTTGCGGAACGCCGTCTTCAAGCACCCGAAAATCATCGGTCTGCAATCCCAGCAAAGGACTGCCCTTGTCATCCACCACCGAGACCATCAGGTTCACTAGGCGCACATCGGACCGGAAGACGCCCGCTTCGGCCGAATTCGTCTCGGTTCTAACAGCGGACCGCTCCTTGGCGGGCCGCTCCTGAGCAGACTCAAGAATCTCTGCCAGAATCCCTTCGGCTTGTCAAGGCAGCTTCACCCACGAGTCTTCCGGAATCGGCTGATCCAAGAGCGCAACCGCGCCCGGTGCACGCGCCGAAACCCGGATCTTCCCGTACGAAACGTCCTGCCTGGAGATACTGTGAATGAGCTTCCATTTCTGTGATCCACTGCGGGGCGTCATCTTCGATCCCGGCGGCGCACTGAACTCCTGCGGCGCCTGCTCGGCGAGTATTTCCAGCTTCGTGTCCTTCCAGGGGACCCTCAACTTGATGTTCCCCGTGTCGGTCGTGAGGTCAGCCTTCGCGATCAGCCCTTCGAGCGTCAGGAAGCCCGTTTCTGTCCGTGCCTCCACCTCGACCCCATACGGAAGGTTGACCACGAGGTCGAGGTCGGCACCGTCTGTTGGACGGCATTCCACTACCATCAACCCCTCTTCCTGCCGGACTACGAGGTCCCCGGCCTGCATCGGGCGCGACCGCCCCACGCCCCCAACCTTTACCTCCATCTCTGGCACCACCCGAATCGTGATCCCGCCGAACGGGTTGTCGCCCCGCACAACATCAGCGTGTGCGAGCTGGATCAGCGCGTGGGCCAGCAGAACCCCCAAAAGGGCACGGTATCCGCATCCGACACGGCTGGTCGTAGAAGACAAGCCTCGGTACGTCGAACTCTTCCCGCAAGCGTACATCGTGTCTCCTTGCTAGGTCGTCGTGGTGTCTTCCATGAGGCCGCTGCCCCTGCCTAGACGTACCAAGTCGGCCAACCGTTCCACCTCGGCAGCCAAGGTACAACGGCCTAAGCCCGTTACTCGGTAATACCGACGGCGTTCGTCGTCCAATTCGGCTGTGGGTCGTCTGGACGCTTCCTTGAGGAGTCCCCACTCCAACAGCTGCTTGATCGTCCGATAGAGGGTTCCCGGACCCAAGCTGACTTTGCCTTCCGTCTTACGCTCGATATCCTGCATGATCCCGTACCCGTGCTTGTCACCTTCGGCCACCACCGCCAAGACATAGAAGCAGGCAGGCCGCAACGGCAAGAATGACTCGGGATCTTGCTTTGACTTCATCAAGCACGCGTCGATATATCCATGATGGATATATCCTATGTGGATCGATTAGATGCGTCCGCGTGCTTCTGTCAAGCCCGTTTGGGCCAGCCATCGGCTGGCCGCCCCGAAAATCGCCGGGGCCACCAGGGCGAACATCGGGAGCAGGGCCGTGGCGAGAGTCGCACCCACGTGAATGCTCGTAGCACTATAGTGGCGGCGAACAAGGCTCCGGGTAACGGCGTCCAAGCCAAGAGAAGCCTCCGAGCCGAACAACACCAAGAGGAAAACCGCGATTGCCGCTCCTGTCACCCCAGCCCCGCCGATTCGAGCCATCCGCCGCCTGCCGAGCGCATTCAACGCGAGCGCCTCGCCACCTCGGTAGTGCAGCAAGGAGCACATAACCGTTACGAACAAACACATCGAAGCCAACAGCGCCACCAGCACCGCGCCAAGGGCCTCTCGCTCGATAAAGAACGCCCGTTGCGCGCTCAGCGGACGGAGATCAAGGATCGTGTGGCCCTCTGGATCAAGACTCGCGACGCTTCGTCGAACCTGAAGGGCAAGCTCATCCATGTCGTCTCGCGCCCGGATTGCCATCAAGAGAGCATCGGTGGCGGTCGCCTGATGCGGTATGTAGATGCTCGGCATCAGTCGGCGGCCGGGTCCAAGGTTGCAAACGACATCTCCTGCGACTCCGACCACTCGCCGGCTTTCCGCGTTCGAGGCCAGAACCGATCCCGATTCTGACCATGAGACCTGACCTCCGACCGCATTACCAGCAGGGAAAAGCGCGTTCGCCAATCTCTCACTAATCACCACGGAAGAACCGCGCTCGTACGATGCGGCGAACCCGCGACCACGGTTGATGGGAATACCCATCGTCTCGAAGTACGACGGGGTCACGGCCCGCAAACTTGCCGCCTACTCCACTCCTGCTTGTGGCAAGGTTCGCACGATAATCGGCCGACAGGGGGAGAGAAAAGGGAGAGACCTGCTTGGGCAGATGCCTCCACGTCGCTCAAAGACGACACTCGAGACAATAGCTCTTGTCGTAGCGGCGGCCACCAGGTCTCTACACCGGTCGCGTCCCGTGCGGGCCTGAGATGCAGGGCGGCGACTCGGTGCTCATCGAAACCCGGTGATGTCGATGTCGCCAACCAGGTGCGGTGCAGAAGTTGACCGCCCCAAATAGCCAGACAGGTTGAGAGCGCCAGCGCGCATACGGGAATGGCTCCTCGCCACGTGCCTTGCATTGTTCGCCCCGCACCACTACTCGCGCCGGGAGAACCCTCACCCCAAAGACGACGTTGAGTTACCAACGCGGCGGCGGCGAGCGCCACCATCCCCCCCAGGGCCAGCACCGGCCAGGAGATGTCCAGGCTCGCGCTCCTTGGGTGCATGCCGGCCGCCGTCGTCGTCGCAAGCCATCTGATCGCGACGGAGGCCAATCCAACGCCGACTACCGCCGCGACGCAAGCCGTCAGAATGGGCCAGCTTCGCGGTGCCCTCGTCGCGACCTTTGCGTCGGACTTGACTAAGTGACGGCCCGGCAGACGGTAGAGGTGAAACTGTTCTCTCCAGACCCAGATCCCAATGCCAAGCGCGGGTATCGAGAAAATCAACGGTAGCCCAATTAGGCCGGCAAAATATCGTGACTGGTTCTCCGCTGGAACCACCAGCTTGACGGACCCTTCGTCGTGCTCGGCCTGACTCGCTGAATCAACCGCCGCCTGTGCTTCCGCTAGGCTCACTCCTTCTCGGAGTCTTGCCCAAGCACAGAGGCTTCGCTTGTGTCGCTGCCTCTCTTCCTCTTCGCCGAACACAAGTGGTACGAAGACGTCAGAGCCCGCCCAGTAGCCACGCGGCGACTCCTACGATCCTTCGACGTTGGCCGGCGAGACGAAGCTCTCGTCCTACCGCGCCGGGATCGCCTCCGTAATTCTTCTGCCAGAATAGATTCCCCAACACCACCGACATGGCTTCTTCCCGCGCAAAGGTACGGCCCACCTCCGGCGCAACGCCAAGGACCTCGAACATCTCTTCGGTAACGGCATACTGGAGGACTGTTGTTGCGCCCCCGTCCTCGTGGATGAGAGATTCGCGCGAGCCGTGATAGATCCCAATACCGTCAAACGTATCCTCCATTCGCTGCCAACCCCGCAGGTCATTAAGTGAGACAATGTAGCTGGAAGCACCGCTAGCTGAGATTGGGCGCGCGAACTTTACCAACGTGCCCACATCCCGGTAGCCGTAAGGCTGGATCACCAGGTGGTTGAGTAACCCGGCTGCGCCAATCGACGTCGCGATGCACACCGCGAGAGTCAGCGTCTGCAGTGAGTCCGGCACCGACCTTGCGCGGCAAAATCGAGCGCTCAGAGCGAGGTCTTTGCGCAGGACGTCCAACCACTCCAGCGTCACCACGAGGAGCAGGTCCGCGAGGCTTCGAAGCGACCATGCCAGCGCCTCACCCGACCTGTTCCGGCCTAGTACTTCTCGCGAGTGAGCGCGAAACGCGTCTTGTAGCTCCCATCCAAAGCGCTGTCGAAATAGGTTGGTAGCGCTGCCAACCCGAGCGCAAATAGAAGATCGGCCACGCGAAACAGTTGCCGTACTACTCGCTTCCCTAGCATCGTGGCCTATTATCCATCACGACAAGCAGGCTACACCAGTCCAAGGCCGTTCCCCCTGCCTCGTGCGATACGATATGGGCTAAGCCGAATCGGCGGCAACTCACCATGGAACAAGACGACTTTATGCAGGAGTCAGCCTCATCGAGCGGGCTGGCGGCTCTGGATCAGCTAGAAAATAGGTTGCAAGGTGTAATTGAGAAATTCCAAGGCTCGCGTCAGCGGCAGTTGGACGCCGAGCGCGATGTCACCGAAGCCAAAAGCCTTTTAGCGAAGAAGGATTACGAAATCGAGCGATTGATGCGTGAGGTCGAGGAGTTGCGCGGCGAACGCGATCAGGTTCGCAAGCGCATCGAGACTCTCCTCGACCAGGTAGAGACTCTTGATGCCTCAGGTAGTTAGTAGAGCCGGTTCGTCCGGCGACGATCCCTCATTAAGGGAAGGATGTGTATGAGCGCCAACCGCACCACGGAAGTCAGCATCTTTGGCCAGACGTACAACATTCAAGGTGGGGGCAACGAAGAGCAAGCCCGTCAAGCGGCCCAGCTGGTTGATGAGAAAATGAACCTGATTGCTTCGCAGGTGCGCACTTCTGACCGCTTTCGCGTGGCCGTACTCGCGGCGCTGGACTTAGCCGACGAGTACCTGACGGCTCAGCAGCGCGTGGCGGATTTCGAGCAGGGCGTGGCGGCGAAAAGCCGACGTATCACGGCACTACTCGACGAGATCGATAAGCCCGAAGAGTCCGAACCCATCTATCACGCCGCGGGCTAGCTGCATTGAGCTCCCGCGGTTCCGCTTCACCGGGTGTCGTGTTCGACGCCTCTACTCTCTCCCAACCCAATCATGAAAATCCTCTTTATCGGCGACATCGTCGGCAAGCCAGGTCGTCGCATCGTCAAGGAGCGCACCGCCGACTTCGCCCAGGAAGAAGGAATCGACCTCGTCATCGCCAACTGCGAGAATGCCGCCGCTGGTTTCGGGATCACACCTACGCTGGCCGACGAGCTTTTCAAAGCCGGCATTGATGTCCTCACAACCGGCAACCACGTTTGGGACAAGCGCGAGGTCCTCGGCTATCTCGATGCCGAGCCACGCATCCTGCGGCCGGCGAACTACCCCGAGGGCGCCGCCGGGCAGGGCCTCTACGTCGGCACGACCAAGCACGGCACCCGCTACGCTGTTCTCAATCTGCAGGGCCGCGTCTATCTCCCTGCCATCGATTGCCCTTTCCGCAAGGTCGACGCCCTGCTCGAAAGACTCGACCCGGATGTCAAAGTCCGCTTTGTGGATTTTCACGCGGAAGTGACCAGTGAGAAGGGTGCCTACGGCTGGTATCTCGACGGTCGAGTTTCGGCGGTAGTGGGAACCCACACCCACATCCCTACAGCCGACGAACGCATCCTACCGGAAGGGACGGCCTACCTCACCGACGTCGGGATGACTGGCCCTTACGATTCCGTCATCGGCATGGATAAAGAAGGCTCGATCGCCCGCTTCCTCAGCGCACTCCCCGGTCGCTTCGAACCAGCACGCGGCGGCGTCCGTTTCTGCTCCGTCGTCGTTGATGTGGACGAATCCACCGGACAGGCGCGATCGATCGAACGCAAAGTTCTCGTCTAGCGGGGACTAATCCAGACGCGCCGCGAACCCGCGTGCCAGCATGTCCGCTTCCTTCTCCGGCAAACCCACGAGGCCGAGAAGCCAGCGGCCTTTTTGCATCACCAGGACGTCGGTATCACCGTCCTTACCAAAATAGCCGCCCATATGCGCTAGGTATTTAGGGCTCTCCAACGCGCCGCGGTATTCGTTCAATAACAACGCCGCCGAAGTGGGTGAAGCATCGTACACGAGGAATTGCTGCCATTTCTTGCCCTTGGCATCGTAGGACGCCAAGTTGCCTCCGGGCAGGAAATCCTTCCCCATGATGTGGTTGTCGACGAGATCGACGCTGACACGATCCTGCAACGGAAACCGCCGCGTCTCATCGCTCGGCTTTTGAACGGGCGCAGTATCCCTCTTGGCTTTCGGTTCTTTCGGAGCGTCACTCGGGACGCTGCACGCTATCAATAGCAAAGCCAACACCGCGAGAGCTTGCCTGCGCATCGCTATTCCTCCCCTGATCCGACGATTTCTACGGCGCCACCCACAGTGACCAGTCCGCCTTGCAGAACCTTCCCGTAAACGTCTCCACGGCAATCCGGCGACAGCGCTTCCTGCAACCCGGGGGCAGCATCGTCCATCAATTTGCAGGGGCGTAGCTCGCTGATCACGTCGACCAAAACGTTGCCGACGCGAAGCTGTCCTCCAATCGCCTCTGAGAGCGCGACGCCCTCAACCACCAGGTTCGCTCGCCGTGCTCCCGCGTTCAGTGTACGGCCGAGATCCACACAAGCGGCTTCCCATTTCTCCCGCTCGATCAGCGTGATCTGCCGATTTCCACCGCCGGCGTGATCACCTTCCAGCCCCTGTCCGGTGACGGCCCGCGCCGCCTCGACCGCACGCACAGGCGTACGCGCCGAAGGCCGTGGATAGATTCCGACTACGCGCCCCATCGATCGACCAGGACCACCTTTACTCCCCAACGCAATGCAGCATGTGCTGCCAGAACTCTTCCCCCTCGATGGTCTGCTCGGTTTTGCCGAAACCGCCCTCTTCATACCGAGTGACCGCCACCATCTCGAGCTTCGCGCCGCAATCACAAACGATCACATGTTTGAAACGATTTTCCTGTAACGCCAAGGTTTTGATTCCTCCTGCTTATGTTTGTTTGCGGCCGTATTGAACGTTACCGCAGTTTTCTAGGGATGCAGCTCCGCGACGCCCGCTTCCAACTCGTGCAGCGCCGTGACCTCTTCTTGGGACAGGGCCCGGTCAAACAGTGCCGCTTCGTCGAACAACCCTACGTAGTTCACACCGAGCCGAAACGCCGCCTTTTCCATGTCCCAGGTGAATGCTTCGCCAATGCCTTCGGACGCGCCCTGCAATGCCCCGTCGATATACAACTTCGCCTCGCCAGAGCCCGTTCCGAGGCCGGAATATGTCGCCACGACATGCGTCCATTTGCCTCTGGCAAAGGGCGGCTTCTCCACCGTGACCAGACGACCCAGAAAGTCCGGATTGTCGTTCGGCGGAATATCCTCATGGTTCCAAGCCTTCAAATCGCCGAAAACGCCTAGCCGGAAGTGGCGCGGCGTATCGTCCTTCGTGAAGTCCACCCAAACCGCGCTGTTGTTGTATGCCGTGTCGGTGATCTGAATCGGATCGCAGTAGCCCGGTTCCAAGTCCTCGTCGGGATTCAGACTCAGCCAAAACGACACCGAGCCGGTCCAGTTGCCTTCGGTGAAGCCGGCGTTACCGGCGGCACGGTAGAAGACAGCGTGGACATTTTTCTTGCTGAACTTGAGTGCGTGACCGAAACGGCCGCCCTCGACGATCTCTACGTCCGGGTTACCAATGCCAGGTATCGCCTGGTCCTGTTCGTCATAGCTCGGCGCGGTATAGATGCGCCGGTCGCTTTTGGCGAATGCAGCGTCCGGGCCATCGTCAAACGGCGCGTGAAAGGTGAGTGACTGTGTGAGTGTTTCCACGGCTGGAGACGCCATTGCCATCTCTCCTTCACCTTCCACCGGACCGGCCGGCGAACAACCTGCCAAGGCCAAAAAGATCGCGGCCGCCGAAGTTCCAATGATTCGTGTCTTCATCCGTCCCTCCACCGCTCGCAACCCGATCAGTTTAGCGCGACCTTCGCTATGGGTCACGCTCGATCTCGCAGCCATGTCGAGCCGATGCGGTAGCTATCCCGTGTGCACCCCCAGCAGATTACTGCCGAAACGGGAATTCCGATGATGAAGGGGCAAGGCAGCCGCACTCCTTTGTGATGCGGTTCAAACAACACGAGGTGGTACTATGGGCGAACCCACCGGGAGCGCCCCCAGCAGGGATAGAGAGGAATCACTCTTCATCGCTCCTTTAAGAAAGACGTCGCGATGCAGCAGGACACCTGGGTTCAGGTCACCGAGGGAAGCCTTAACGCACGCTCTACTTTCTTTCCTGGCGAGACGGCTTCCTCTGCATTTGGGAACAACGATTGGACGCGGCCACGAAGCACCCCACCAGCGAAGCCCGCAGCATTCAGCACTTCCACGGCGCAAGGCGGATTCGGCTACGATTTCACCAACAAGGAACGGTACTTCGGCTTACACGAAATCGCCGCAAACATCCGGGTGGCGGTACCTCAACAGCCGATGTAGAGCGTGGCCTCAGAAGCAGCAATCGTGTTCAACTCACACCACATGATTAGGCCATGAACCTTGCGTTTCCATTGCTCGCCGGCGCAGTTGTGGCCCTAGGGGTCGCAGCGTGGTTGTACCGGAACGGGCGGCATCTTGAACCTTCCGAGCGGTGGCTACGGTGTGTCATCGTCTTCTGTAGCTACGCGGCGCTGTTGTGTGTTGCGAGCGGCGCCTACGAAGCTCAGCTCATTAGCTGGAACGCCGCCCGAATCGCTCCCTTACTGGGATGGATGCGAGGATTTCCGCTCTATTCGACTGCAACTGAAGGAGCTATACAGACGACAATGTACCCGCCTTTGTCGGCGCTCGCCTATGTGCCGGCCTCCGCGGCACACACTCCAGTACTTGTCATCTTGATCGGAGCGATATTTGCCCAGGCCTATTACCTTGTCCCTCTTGGCGTAGCATGTTATTGGACGTGCGCACGAAACAGGAGCCTCTCCCTCGTGGTTCTCTCTTCTCTCGTCTTCTGGAGCCAACAGTCACCGGGGCTATGGCAATCGCAGAGTTGGATCCACGCGGATGCTCCCGCTCTCGGTCTCGCTTTGCTGGCTTGTGTCGCGACCTTTCGCTACACCGAGAGCGAATCGAATCGCGACTTGTGCGTGGCTGTTGCGACGGCCTGACTCGCGATATGGACGAAGCAGGTAGCGATCGGTGTCTTGCCCGCGCTTGCCTTGTGGGTTCTCTGTGTGCGCGGCCCGCGGAAGTGTGCCGCCTTCGTGGGTTGGAGCGCCGTCACCGGCGGGGCTCTCGCGGCTTGCGTGGGCTTGGCGTTCAACGTGGAAGGGATACGGCTCAACCTGTTCGTAATCCCCGCACAGGTAAGCTGGGTCGGCCGCATCCCCTACAACCTTGTTCGCGCCCTCACAGAGTTGTTGCGCGACGCGTTGGTCCCGATTGCCGTGCTGATCGGCGGCGTCCTTTACAGCCGGTGGCACGCCGAAGAGCGCGAGCCTTGGCACTACTGGGCGCGGCGACAGCCATGGTTGTTGCCTGCGCTCGTGGGCATGTTCAACGTCCCGATCTCGGTACTGGGCCGGGTTAAGGCTGGAGGGCTGGAGAATAACCTCAGTTTCAGCCTGTACTTCTGGATGGCTGCGGCGGGGTTGTTCGTTCTGAGTCATCATCAAATGCTCGATCGCGAAGGGCGAACTCCGAGGGCTTCACGGTACCGGATCCTTGTCTGCACTCTCACGGTCTGGTTGGCGTTGCTATCGCTTCCCCAGTCGCTGCGCGTGTTCCTAACGGTGCTACCGCCCGGAAACCACGGATCCCAGATCAGCTACGACACGATCCGGCGGAATCCCGGCCGATACTACTTCCCCGACTACCCGCTCTCCCATTTGCTCGCCGAGGATCAGCTTTTCCACTTTTCCGCAGCGGTTCGGGACCGAGAGATACGGGCCGGCATTCCCGTCTCACCCGGCCAGATGCAAACCCATGTCCCTCCTGAGTTCGAAGTACTCTGCATTGAGGGCGATACACCGCAGGCGAAGATTCGCGAACACCACTTCGCCGTGTGCGGCGATCCCAAGGGAGAACCGAGTAAAACCGGGGTTATCTACCTTGTAAGTCATTGATTTACAAGCGGTGACTGATACGTCCTTGCAACACGCTGTAACTCTGTGTATGCTCTCTATAGGCGTCATTGTGTAGACATAGTGT
>Ga0315336_1002783_pt1 | contig 25522 bp, 18 predicted proteins | sample ASW5metaG_FD_204512 | JGI IMG/M metagenome (GOLD analysis project Ga0315336, IMG submission 204512) | Ammonia-oxidizing marine archaeal communities from Monterey Bay, California, United States - ASW #5 | ecosystem: Environmental > Aquatic > Marine > Intertidal zone | place: USA: California... | reverse complement strand
GAGCGTGGCGATCGCGAACGCGATGAACGAGATCGTGGTGAACGGGAACGTGGTGAACGGGAACGTGGCGATCGCGAACGCGATGAACGGGATCGTGGTGAACGGGAACGTGGTGAACGGGAACGTGGCGAGCGGGAGCGTGATGAGCGGGAGCGTGATGAGCGGGAACGCGGCAAGCGGGAACCCAAGCCAAGCCAACCCGGCAAACGCGTATCCCAGGACGCGTCGTCCACTGCACCGTAACATGATACCGCGGCAAAGTGTCGCGGACCGATCCGGGACTGGGACGCCAGCGACCAATAGCCCGTCGGGATGGGTGTCGCCGCTATCGGTCCAGCCCACGTGTTCCCGAACCATCCCATCCCCATGCGGTCCCAACCCCAGTCGAGCGGGCGGCGGATCCATTCCGGTTGACTTTTCACGGGCACCATCCATCCCGTATCATCGGTTGGTTCCCAGTGGACTCACATCGATGACAACCATCGGATCGTCCGCAACGGTCTCCAGTGAATTGTCGCACCGAGGCCGATTCGAGATTCTCGTCCGTTTGAGATCAAGGAGATGACAACCCATGCACCGCATGCTTCCGTTTGCTGCCGCTCTGATTGCACTGAGTTGTTCGCTGGTCACAATGAGTGCAGCGGAAGAGCCGGCCAAGAAGGCTCGAATGCTGATGTTGACCGAGAGCAAGGGCTTCACACACGGTTCGGTGCGCCGCCCGGCAAACAAGCTGGCTCCGGCCGAAATCGCCATGACCCAACTCGGCCAGACCAGCGGCCTGTTTACCGTCGACTGCGTACAGAACTGCAAAGCGGATTTCACAAAAGAGAATCTCAAGAACTATGACATTGTGGCCTTCTACACCACGGGTGTTCTACCGATCGACGACGCGACCCGCGACTATTTCCTCAACACCTGGCTGAAACAGAAAGGCCATGGCTTCATGGGATTCCATTCGGCCACCGACACGTTCCGGACCAAGAAGCCGGAACATCGCTGGTATCAGGATCTGATTGGTGGCACGTTCAACGGTCACCCCTGGGGAGCGGGAACCACCGTGACGATCACAGTCCATGACCAGCAACATCCCGCCATGCGGCCATTGGGCGCGGAATTCACGTTCAAAGACGAAATCTACCAGTACGTCAATTGGAAACCGGAAAACGTCCACGTCCTGATGAGCCTGAACATGGCCAAGAACAAGACCAAGAAGCCATACCACGTTCCCGTCGCGTGGTGCAAGACGTGGGGCGCCGGCAAGCTGTACTACACCAATCTGGGTCACAACAACCAGACGTGGACCAATCCGCAGTTTCTGAAATCAACCGAAGGCGCTGTCCGCTGGATCATGAATCTGGAAGAGGGTCAGGCGCAGCCGAATCCACAGGTTTCCGCAGCTCAGGAGAAAAAAGCCCGTACAGACGCTGCCCAGAAATGACCGAACGGCCCGGCCGGACTGGAACATGTGTTCAGTTCCTTCTGGAGCGGATGGCGACCCGCGGCAGGCCGCCGCCGTGGACAAATTGACAAATGGGCGCGACACGACATACTGGACAGTTTACGTTTGAGACATCAACGGCGATCTGCCAAGAGGAGACGGGCAATCGCCGCAGTCGCCGGCAGAACGTACGTGGTGTTTGCCGTCCAGACGTTGGGACGGTCGTTTGCAACGTAATGCGAGCAGATGCATGCGGGTCTTTCTGGAAATCGGCTCCAAGCACGGCCAGACGAAACGCGTGGCTTTGACCGCCGACGCGGTGATTGGCCGTGGCTCGTCGAGTAATCTGCGGATCGGTTCCGATAAAGTCAGTCGCAAACACTGCCTGTTGACCATCACGGACACGGGTGTGATGTTGCGGGATCTGGGTAGCATGAATGGGACATTTGTGAACGGATACCGTTTGCAACCCAACGAGGACGTGTCGGTCGGACCGAGTACAAAACTGGTGATCGGTCCGGCCCAGTTCGTGATTCAATTTGGTCCCGAGTACGAAGCCTCTCTGGACCGCCAGCCTGCGGAAACGGCGCAACCTGAGAGCCCAGCCAGTGATCTCCAACCGGTAATTCAGGCAGCCGTCGACGCGGAAAAGCCGACCTCACCTCAGGCCCATCCGCCACTGGTTGCCGAATCCGTCGCGGCCCCCGTGCCAGAGCAACCGCCGGTTATCAACCTACCCAGTCCGAATGGCAACAGCGAATCGCTATTGAACAATCTGATCCTCAACGAATCGATCGCCAGCGACGAAACCGTCGATTTTCAAAGCGTGGATCAGCAAAACGATCTGCAGGTGACTCATGGAGAGGAGTTTCCCGGCGATCTCGCCCCCGAGTCGCCAGCATCCGTTCCCGGCCAGGCCGCACCTCCACTGCAGGAAGCGCCATTGCCTCCGCCGGACCATGCGAATGACGGGGATGATTCTCTGAACGATTTTCTGAGCGCGCTGGAATAGTGCCGTTCGTCGAGTGTGCAGGAACGAGCGAAGCTCAGTCCAAAGGACGTGGAGGCCACTTGATGAACAGTTCCACGAGTGCAAGGAACGTGCGTCGCCGCCGCAGTTTCTGGGTGGCTGCCAGCATCATACTGGCCCTGCTCATGGGACCCGGGCCGGGAATTCTGTTGGTCAATTCGGCCAAGCCGATATGGGGATTTCCTGCGATCTACCTGTGGGGCTTGTTATGGTACGCCGTCGAATTGGTGACGGTCGTTTATGCCTTTCTGTTTGTTTGGGACGAGAACGACAGCGAGTGATGTGGAACCGAGCAAGCGATCCTTGATGCTCGCCCACACACGGATGCCATCCCAGTCCCTCCCACCCGCACCCTGCTCTGATGGAATTCCATGTTCGACATCCAATCGTTGCTGACACTCGCCCAGGCCGATGGGGCCGTCGAGTCCTCGTTGTCCGGGCTGGGCCGGATGCCCGTCTACATTCTGGCCGGCTACCTGGTGTTGCTGTTAATTCTGGGGCTGGCGGGCTGGATCAAGAGCAAGCGTGGTGAGGAAGACTACTATCTTGCCGGTCGCAGCCAGGGCTGGCTGGTGTCTTCGGTCACGATCATGGCCACGTTCTTCAGCTCGTTCGCCCTGCTGGGCGCTCCGGGAATGGTCTACCGCGAGGGCGTGATGTTCGCGCTGTTCAGCCTGAATGTGCCCATCGCCGGACTGTCGGTGTACTTGATCGGCAGCCGGATCTGGAAAGCCGGACGTCGCTTTGGCTACGTGACTCCCGGCGACATGGTCGCCGATTACTACGGCAGCCATGGCCTGTTGAAACTGTTGGTGGCCATCACCTGTGTGCTGTACGTCCTGCCCTACGTGGTCATGCAGATTCAATCGGGAGGCATTCTGTCGGAGAAGCTGTTTCCTGGCGAGCACACGATTGACCTGGGATTTCAGCAGTTGACCGTCGGCAGTTTCGCGTTGGGGTCCACGGTACTGGCAGCTGTCACGATGCTGTACATCATGGTCGGCGGCATGCGAAGTGTCGCCTGGACCGACTTGATTCAGGGGTTGTTGTTGATCAGCGGAATGCTGGTCAGTGGCATGGCCATGTTCCTGGCATTTGATGGTCCTGCCAATTTTGGACAGCGAATCTGCGCCGAGTTGCCGGACAATTCGCTGACGATTCCCGGCAATACGGGCGGATGGCCCTGGAGCCTGCTGCTGACCGTCTGCGCATTCGGTTCCATCGGCTCCATGGTCCAACCCGCCCAATGGATGCGCTTCTATGCGGCCAGCGGCACTCGGACCCTGAAGCGCGGAGCCGTGATCTTCGCCGTTGTGTTGACCAGTTGCTTTATTCTGGGCGTGATGCTGATCGGGCTGGCCGGGCAGCTGCTGTACCCCCTGAATTTCACGCTGCAGGAATCCTTCGAAATCCCGGCGGATCAGATCCTTGTGGAAGCCGACTCGGTAGCCGGATTCGAGCAATCAATGAATGCGGAGCACCGCACCTGGACCTGGCAAACAGACGACGGATACCAATTCCAGTTGCAAGAACCAACCACCAACGCAGAACAGCGGTCGGCGACGGTATCCTGGAATTGGATGGGAGCAGCCGACCGCAACATGCCGTCGACGGCACAGTCTGAGTTTTCCGAACTGAGCTCGCATCCCAACTTCCGCCGAGCCATCGATCGTCTCGCCGCGCAGTCCGCCGATCCCAGTCAGCGTCCATCCGTCGCCGCCCACGCGGATGTCAAAGACTACAATTCGATTCTGGTCGTGGTGGTTTCGCAAAAGCTGCCGGTCGTGTTCGGCCAGCTGGGAGCGATCGTCGCCGCATTGATACTCGTCGCCATCATGGCTGCGTCGATGAGCACCGCCGACAGCAACCTGCACGCACTGGCGGCCGTCGGCACACGCGACGTCTACGATCAATTTATCCAGCCCGATGCCAGCCAGGGACGTCGGGTCTGGGTGGGACGCATCTTGATCGCCGTGGCCACGGTGCTGGCTCTGATCGCCGTGATTTCCGGGCAAGACGAACAGGTTCGGAGCCAATACGACATCATCGCCATGATTGCTCAGATGGGATTGATGGCGATCGCCTTCAGCGCGCAGCTCCTGCCCGTAGTCGTGGACATGCTGTTTATCCGCAAAGGCACCGCGGTCGGTGCCATCGGCGGGCTCGCTGGTGGCCTGTTGGCCACGTTTGTCTGCGGACCGTTGTTCAAAATGCTGGCCTCAGCACTGGGTTCACCGCAGGTGTTGACCGACGTATTGAATGCGGTCGGTCAGCTGACAAGCACCGTTAAGGTCCACGGTTCCGTCTGGGGACTGGTGGTCAACGTCCCGATATTCGTGGTATTGAGCCTGCTGACCCGACACCGCAATCCGGGGCGCGTGCGGGAGTTTGCCGAGACCTTTGCTTCCCGCGGTTGAATCCCAACGGCTGGCATCCCCAGCACCACGGCGAGCAGAGCACCACGGGAACTGAGCACCACGGAAACTGAGCACCACGGGGAATGAGCACCACGGGAACTGAGCACGACGGGAACTGAGCACGACGGGAACTGCCGGTCAGGCCAGCGCCATCCGCTCGGCTTTCTCCTGCTTCCGTCTGGCAACGACTTCGTCCTGCAAACTCCGGGGCAGTTGCCGGTAGTTGGCAAACTCCATGCTGAACGTTCCCTTGCCCTGAGTCATGGATCGCAATTCGTTGGCGTAATCGAACATGGTCACCAACGGCACGTCGGCCAGGATGACGCACACACCGTGGCGCATCTCAGTCGAACTGATGACTCCACGCTTGCTCGACAAGTGCCCGGCTGCAGGCCCCTGATACTCCTCGGGGACTTCGACTTCCAGTCGCATCACCGGCTCTTGCAAAGCCATCTTGGCCGACTGCAGCGTCTCGCGCATGCAGTTGAAAGCGCAGATGTTGAACGCCATCTCGGACGAGTCCACTTCGTGATAACTGCCGTCCTGCAGATAGACGCTCACGCCAACGACCTCACACTCACATAACGGTCCCTTGGCCATCGCCCGCCGGAATCCATCACTGACCTTGGAAATATACTCTCGAGGAATGCGTCCCCCGCGAACCTCATCGATGAATTCGTACGGTTCCTCTGCGTCCATCGGCAAAGGCACCAGCTTGCCCACCACGTGCGCATACTGACCGGATCCACCGGTCTGTTTGCGATGACGATAATTGAAGGGGACTTCTCGTGTGGGACACTCTCGATAAGCCACACGCGGTTCCCCGACGATACACTCGCACTTGTATTCGCGACGAATGCGCTCGACATACACATCCAGATGCAACTGCCCCATGCCGGCAATAATGATCTGGCCGGTTTCTTTGTCGGTTGACACCTGAAACGTCGGATCTTCGCGTCGGAATCGATCGAGGGCTTTCCCCATCCGATCGGCGCCGTCGCGTTTCAGGGGCTCAATCGACCGTCGGACCACGGGATGCGGCACGAAAATGCTCTCGAGTGAGACGCGCAGGCCCGGACTGCAGAAGGTGTCGCCCGATGCACAATCCACACCGACGACAGCCACGATGTCTCCGGCGGAGACCGATTCGAGTTCTTCGCGTTCGTCGGCGTGCATGCGGACAATACGTCCAAAACGCACCTGACGGCCCGTGCGGGCATTGATGCAGCTATCGCCCTTTGTCAAACACCCCTGATAAATCCGAAAATAGGTCAGCTGGCCGAAGGACTCAACCACGTTCTTGAAGGCCATGGCCACGAGGGGCGCGTCTGCCGAGGACGACAGCCGCAAACGCGCCGGTTCCTCGCTTCCGTCGGTCGCAGCTTCCTGATCCAGATCAATCGCCTGCATCGAACGCTCGCTGGGGCCAGGCAGATAACCGACCACCGCGTCCAGCAATTCCTGGACTCCTTTGTTGCGATAGGCGGACCCCAGCATGACTGGAGTGATCTCCTGTGCCAAAGTGGCGGCACGGATCACGGTGCGAATATCCTGATCGTCGATTTCAACCTCTTCCAGCAATTTCATCATCAAATCGTCGCTGAACAGCGAAAGTGTCTCCAGCATCTCGTTCCGAGCCACGACAGCCTCGTCCGCCATTTGTTCCGGAATCGGCGCGTGTCGAACGTGCTCACCTTGGTCACCGTCAAAGTACACTGCCTGCATCAAGATCAAATCGACCACACCTGCAAATTCCGATTCCGTTCCGATCGGAAGCTGCAATAGCACCGGTGTGACACGCAACTTATCACGTAACTGTTCGATGACACTTTGCGGATCGGCTCCGGTGCGATCCATCTTGTTGATGAACGTGATCCTGGGCACACCGTAGCGTTTCATTTGTCGATCGACAGTCAACGACTGACTCTGCACACCGCCCACCGCGCACAACACCAGCACGGCACCATCCAGCACGCGCAGGCTGCGCTCGACTTCGACAGTGAAGTCCACGTGGCCCGGAGTATCGATGACGTTCACCTGGTACCCGTCCCAATGCACGGTCGTGGCAGCCGAGGCGATGGTAATCCCCCGCTCGCGCTCCAGTTCCATGAAGTCCATCGTGGCACCGCCATCGCCGCCCTTGACTTCCTGGACGCGGTGAATCCGACCAGAATAGAACAGGATCCGTTCGGTAAGAGTCGTCTTGCCCGAGTCGATGTGGGCGGAAATCCCGATGTTTCGCATTGTGTCGACGCGCGTCATGATCCAGGTCCGAAAGTGGACTCACAGCTCTAGGAATGCCATGGCGGTGAAACCGGTCTCACCACCGAAAAACGAACCCACGACTCGAATCGTCCAAACGGAGTCCCGGGATGACCGCTTGACACCCGTCCGCATTGATTCAAGCCAGCACGCCCACCACACAATCCACCGGAGTTCCTGGCTTCAAGAACACCGGATGTCCCTCCGGCCCGAACACAGATTCGGTCAAAAATACCGTACCCGAATCCGGACGGAACCGAACATCGGCTGCAGGACCGGTGGACGTTCCATGCAAACTCGGGTGTCGGGTCACCACGACGCTCCGAGAACCACCAGGCTTCTTGGCAGAGATGCTCAACAGGGGGGGTAGCAGTGCGGGCCGTGAATAGTATCGTCGGCGACGGGTGGTTAAAAGAGGAATTCTGTGAAATTTCAGCGTCCTGGACGAATTTTGATCAAGTCCATCGCCAACGGTCGCCGCCGACTCCGACTTTCTCCGCGCTGCCGGCCCGGCCCGGCACTCAACCGGCAACTACTCAGCCAGCGCGGCCTGAGCCGCCGCCAAGCGGGCGATGGGAATCCGGAACGGCGAGCAACTGACATAGTCCAGCCCGGACTCGTGGCAGAAAAACACGCTGGCCGGATCGCCACCGTGTTCACCACAAATGCCGATCTTCAAGTCGGATCGCGTTCCGCGTCCGCCCTCAACACCAATTTGCATCAACCGCCCGACACCCGCCTGATCGATGGTCTGAAACGGATCGGCACCGATGATGTCGTTTTCCTGATAGTGACCGATAAACCCGCCGTAATCATCTCGGCTCATCCCCAAGGCGGTTTGCGTCAGATCATTCGTTCCGAAACTGAAGAACTCGGCTGACTCAGCAATCTGCCCGGCGGTCAACGCCGCGCGGGGCACTTCCACCATGGTGCCCACAAGGTATTCCAGCTCCACGCCCATCTCTTCCATGACCAGAGACGCCATCTCACGGACGATGGCCTCCTGATTCTTGAATTCGGTGTCAAACCCGGCCAGGGGAATCATGACTTCGGGATTCACTTCGACTCCGTCTTTTTTCAACCCGCATGTGGCCTCGAAAATTGCCCGTGCCTGCATCGCCGTGATCTCGGGATAAACAATCCCCAACCGGCACCCACGGTGACCGAGCATCGGGTTGGATTCCTCGAGTTCGTCGATTCTGCGTTCAATCGTCTCGATGGAAACTCCCAGACTGTCGGCCAGTTTCTGCGCCAGGTCCGGCTGCTCCTGCAAGTGCCGATGCGACAGGAATTCGTGTAGCGGCGGATCGAGCAGCCGAATGGTCACCGGCCGTCCCGCCATGGTGCGGAACAACTCCGTGAAATCCTCGCGTTGGAACGGCAGCAGCTTGGCCAGGGCCAATTGCCGCGCTTCAATCGTCTCGGCCAGAATCATCTCACGGATTTCGTCGAGGTGGCTGAAGAACATGTGTTCGGTGCGACACAACCCAACCCCTTCGGCACCGAACGCGATCGCATCGGACGCTTCATCGCGTTCGGCATTCGCACGCACTTTCATTCGACGATATTGGTCAACCCATACCATCAATTGCTCGAACCTCTGATACAAGTCGGACTCACCAGCCGACTTGGTTTTGTGCAACATGACTTCCAGGACTTCGCTGGGTTTGGTATCGACTCGACCTCCAAACACCTCGCCGCTGAAACCGTCAATGCTGATCCAGTCGCCGTTGCCGAGTGACTGACCAGCAGCGGTCACGGTGCCCGCCGCATAGTCGATGTCCAGATCGGAACAGCCGACCACGCAGACTTTCCCCATCTGGCGGCTGACCAGCGCGGCATGTGAGCTGGCACCTCCGAAGGCGGTCAGCACGCCGTTGGCCACCCGCATGCCCCGCAAATCCTCGGGACTCGTTTCTCGTCGCACCAGAACCAGCTGAACGTTGGGGTCCTGTTCGTAAGCCGCCTCGGCGTCTTCGGCGTGAAAACAAATCATCCCACTGGCCGCTCCCGGTCCGGCATTGATGCCCTTGGCCAGCAGTCTCCCATCGTCGATGGCTTGCTGTTTTGCCGCAGGGTCGAAAATCGGCTGCAGCAGTTGGTTCAAATCGTCAGCGGGAATCCTCCGCTTTTCGAGCGCGACTTCGGGGGTAATCAGGCCTTCGTTGACCAGATCCACGGCGATGCGGACGGCAGCGAAACCGGTCCGTTTTGCATTGCGCGTCTGCAACATCCAGACCTCGCCGCGCTGGATGGTGAATTCGATGTCCTGCACGTCTCTATAGTGTTGTTCCAGTGTCTTGCCGATGTTCTGCAGTTGCTCGAACGGCCCCGGCATGATGTCACCCAGAGACTGCTCGATGCGTTGCGGTGTCCGAATCCCCGCCACAACGTCTTCGCCTTGCGCGTTGACCAGGTAGTCGCCATTGAAACCTGGCTCACCCATCGAACAGTCGCGGGTCAGTCCCACGCCGGTCGCACAGTCGTCGCCCAGGTTGCCAAACACCATCGCCTGCACGTTGGTCGCCGTACCCCAATCGTGAGGAATTCCATAATCACGCCGATAGACAATCGCGCGATCGTTCGTCCAGCTGCCAAACACCGCTCCGATGGCTCCCCAGATCTGCTCCCAGGGGTCGGTGGGAAAATCCTGACCCGTGCGCTGCTTGATGGCGTCCTTGAATTCCACAACCAGATCCTGCAAATGCTCGGCACTCAATTCCGAATCGAATTCGACACCCGCAACCGTCTTCTTTTTCTCCAGAATCGTTTCGAAGACGTCGTGTTCATTCTTGTCCTTGGGTTTCATATCCAGCACGACTCCGCCATACATCTGCACAAAGCGGCGATAGCTGTCCCAGGCAAATCGGGCGTTTTGAGATTGCTGGGCCAGTGCAGCAACCGTCTCGTCGTTGAGACCGATATTTAGAATCGTGTCCATCATGCCCGGCATGGATTCCCGGGCACCGCTGCGGCAGGACAGGAGCAGTGGATTGGTTGTGGACCCAAATTCCGCTCCCATCACGTCTTCGACTTGTTTGAAGGCCGCCTCAATCTGCTCTTTGAGTCCGTCGGGGTACTGACCATCGTGAGCGGAAAAGTAGTTACAGACGTCGGTCGTGATCGTGAAACCGGCGGGAACAGGCAGTCCAATATTGATCATTTCCGCCAGATTGGCCCCTTTACCACCTAACAGATTCCGTCCAGAAGCATCCCCATCAGCCTGCCCACCACCAAAGAAATACACATACTTTTCCGACATTTTGAGCCCTTTGAGTTGCTTGTGAGCACCGGAAACCATGCCGATGCGAACGTGGGTTGCCCAGAAGAGAAGATCGGCCGATCAACACGGCACGCACGACTGAACTGCGCGACGCTCCGCCATACCTCAGCCGCGTGAACGGAACTCGGTGCGTTCCGCAACGGGAGCCAGCCGGGCCTGGAGGCCAAGCGACTCGCCTGGGAAGCTATCATCGGTGATGCACAGCGTCAAGGCAACCGAGGCGATGTGGGACAGGACCACGGAGACCATGCGGGGTCTCGTCAATTTCATCGTCATTTGCTACCCAAAATGGCGCGCAACCCACTCTCCAAGTCCTCGAATTGGAAGCCAAACCCCGTTCCGGCCAGTTTGTGCGGCAGGACACGCGCGCTGGCGATCATCAAGTCATCCACCATTTTTCCCAGCACCAGGCGACCGATAATTCTTGGCATGGGAATCACCGTCGGACGTCGCAGTACCCTTCCCAGGATCTTGGTGAATTCCCGATTGGTCACCGGCTGTGGCCCGACCACATTCACCGGTCCTCGCAGTTCGGGCGTGTCGCGTACGTGGTTCACTGCCGCCAGTGCGTCGTCCAGAAACACCGAACTCCAGTATTGGCGACCGTTGCCCACGACCCCACCAAGCCCCAGCTTGAACGGCAGCAACATTTTTTGCAGCGCGCCGCCGTCCGGACTCAATACCATCCCAAACCGCAGGTGCACCACCCGCACACCGGCGTCTTCCGCCGCCTGCGTCGCGGCTTCCCACTGCTGACACACATCCGCCAGAAAACCCGAACCGGGATCGGATGTTTCCGTGAGTTCTTCGGCCCCACGATCACCGTAATACCCGATGGCCGATGCGCAAATCAGCACCTCCGGTTTGTGTTGCCAACCGGCAATCGCTTCGCTCAATAATCGGGTTCCCACGACCCGACTGTCACGAATCACGGCCATGCGTGCGTTCGTCCAACGTCCTGCCGCAATGCTCGCGCCCGCGAAATGCACCACGGCGTCCACATCGTCAGGCCAGCTGCCGGCCACCTGTCCCGTCGTCGGATCCCAGGCAATCTGCTGCGGCTCTTTGCGTGCGGACTGTCGGACAAGTCGATACACGGTGTGACCGGCCTGACGGCTGTCTGCGACCAGCCGGTTCCCCATCAACCCGTGAGATCCCGTTATCATGATGTTCAACGCATCTCTCCTGACCTGGGCTGAGCGTAGATCTCCAGCTCTCACGTCGCACAGCGCATTGCAGACGCGATGTCGCCCCACAGACTGACGCTCCGTGTCGGTTGCGTCAACCGGCCTGGTTCAGCGAGGCGGCCCCCCAGTCTTGGACCAGCCCGCGAAACTGATTGCCGCGTTCCACGTAGGTTGTGAACCAATCATAGCTGGCACACCCCGGTGACAACAGGATGACATCCCCAGCGCGTGACACGGCGGTGGCCCAGGCAAACGCGTCTGCCAGATCGCAGCTCGAGTGCATCAGCGGCCTGCCCCTCGGTGCGGCGGCTTCAATCAGCGATCTGAGCTGGGGCGCTGTTTGTCCCATCAACGCCACCGCGCGCACACGCTCGGCGATCGCGGTCGCCATGCCACTGAGGTCAATCTGTTTGTCGTAGCCCCCCGCGAGCAACACGATGGGACGCTCGAACGACTGCAAGGCGCACATGACCGACTCCGGCGTTGTGGCAATCGAGTCGTTGAAGAAAGCGCGATCGGCTGCGTTGCCAACCGACTCAAGTCGATGCGGCAACCCGGCGAAGCTACGGAGTCCGTCGGCCATAGCTGCCGTGGGAATTCCAATCGCAATTCCGGCCGCGGTGGCTGCCAGTGCGTTTTGCCGGTTGTGCCTTCCCGGCAACTTCAACACGGATTCCAAGTCCAGGTAACTCTCCCGCGCCCCCCAGCGTAAAACCGCGCCATCCCGTTGAGCAAACACTCCGTCACAACCCTTGTCGTGCAGCCCGAATCCCAAGCGGATTCCCTTGCTGGACCAGCGGGCAACGTCCGCGTCTTCGGCGTTGAGCACGAAAAAATCGGCTGCACTCTGATGACGCAGGATGGCCTGCTTCGCTCGACGATAATTCTCCAGTGTCCCATGCCGATCCAGGTGATTGGGACTGAAGTTCGTGACGACGGCCACGCGGGGCGCGGCCGCGATACGATGCAGATCTTCCAACTGAAAACTGCTGAGTTCGACAATGCACCAGTCGTCCGGCTGAATCTGGTCCACATCAGGCAGCAGGCTCTGTCCGATGTTGCCCCCCAACCAGCCGCGCACCCCGGCAGCCTCAATCAACGCATGGATCATGGCCGTGGTGGTCGATTTGCCGTTGCTGCCGGTCACCGCCACAATATTCCCCCGCTGGTGTTGCCAGAACAAGCGGATTTCGCTTGTCAAATCGGCACCGGAAACCCGCGCCAGCTCTACGAAGCGATTGCCATCTGAGACCGCGGGATTGACGACCACCAGATCGGCCTGCTGGAAATCTTGATCCCGATGACCACCCAGGCGGACCGCGTGCAACTTCAGCCCATCCAACTGAGCCAGCGAATCGCATAACTGCTCTTCGTCGCGCAAGTCAGTCAGCGTGACCCGCGCCCCGCGCTGCACCAGGAACCGCGTGACACCGACGCCACCGCCGAAGCGGCCCAGCCCCATAACGGTGGCGCGCACTCCGCGAAAGTCCTGAGTGGCCTTCGGTGACATGTTCCGAGGGATAACACGTCCATGAGCTTTGGGGAAGATCAGATTCGGCACCCATTCAAAGCGATCGACGAGGCCTGCCGCGACCAGAGTTGCACGTCGCTATGGCGGGTCTACAATGGAGCCCAGACAATCGCGCGCCGGGAATCACCACACGACCCACCTGCGCCGACCGGGCCAAATGTCAATTTCTCAGGATCGGATCTCATGCACCTTCTCGACTATGCCGTGCTGGTCGGCTATTTCGCGATCATGATCGCCATCGGCATCTACAGTTCCCGCATGATCAAAGCCCAGGAAGATTTTTTCATGGGCGGCCGCTCGTTCGGAAAACTGCTACAGACGTTCGCTGCTTTCGGAGCGGGTACCGGGTCCAGCGATCCGGTCAACACCGGTCGCACGACGTTTACCAGCGGCATGAGCGGCATGTGGAGCGTGATGTACTGGCTGTTCGTGACTCCGTTCTACTGGATCGCTGGAGTGTGGTACCGTCGCATGCGTCATCTGACTCTGGGCGACTGGTTTGTGGAGCGTTACGAATCACGGGCCATGGGCGCCGCCTACTGCCTGTTTGGAATCATGTTCTTCGTGTTCTATGGCTCGATGCTGTTTTCGGCGATCGGAAAAGTGGCGGCTCCATTGATCGGCACCGGCGATTTTATACTCGGAGGCGCATCGTACGGCATCGAGTACCTTCTGGTGCCGATCATCGGTGTGCTGGTGCTGGCCTACGGCATCCTCGGTGGATTGCGTGCCGCCTATTTCACAGACCTGATTCAAGGCCTGTGTATCATCGTGCTGTCGATCATCCTGGTGCCTTACGGACTGAATGCACTGGTCGACAAATTTGGCGATCCCGAGAAGCAGCAGACCATGATCGACGGTTTCCGGATTATGCACGAGCAGTTGCCGGAGCAACAATTCACGATTGTGGGAAGTAACAGTTCCAGCGAATTCCCACTGCATCGCATTCTGGCAGTGGTGATCATCAACCTGATCGGCATCGTCGTTCAGCCGCATTTCATCGCAACCGGCGGCGGTTCCGCCAAAACCGAAAACACCGCACGGGTCGGTTTGGTGGTCGGCAATTTCCTGAAACGCTTCTGCACTGTCGGCTGGGTCCTAACCGCCTTGATCGCCGCGGCGCTGTACGCCGGGCACCCCGAACTCGTGGCCGATCCGGACAAGACCTGGGGGGTGGCGTCGCGAGAATTGCTGGGACCGGGCCTGACGGGCTTAATGCTGGCCTGCCTGCTGGCCGCTTTGATGAGTTCCGTCGACGCCTACATGATCGTCGGCTCCGGACTTGTGGTCCGCAACATCTACGCTGCATACATCAATCCGAATGCCAGCGAAAAACAGTACGTGCGTGTCGGGCGTATGACGGGCGTCATCGTTGTTGCCGGAGCGGTTCTGGTCTCGCTGTCGGTGATGGACGTGTTCAAACAACTGCAACTGACGTGGGTGTTTCCCGTGCTGTTCGCGGCGCCGTTCTGGGTTGGCATGTACTGGAGGCGGGCCACTGCGGCCGCCGCCTGGTTGACCGTCATCTTTTGCGCTGCGGCCTTCTTTCTGATCCCCGCACTGGCTCCCCATTATGTCGAGGGGCTGCGAACCAACCCGGACTATCTGAAATCCACCGATCTGGTGCAGACAACGGTCGTGCGTCAGGCGGCTCCGTCCGACGTCGCGCGCCGGAATGCCGCGATTGCGTTGTGGAAACAGAATCCCACCAGCGGCGAACAGCCGCAGCCACTGGAACTCAACCAGTCGTTCTCAACGGTTACCACCCGTGGAGGTCAGGGCATCTTCTGGCCGGGAGGAGTCCAACCTGTTGACGCGAACGGCAAATTGCGAACCGATCTTGATCCACAGCCCGTGGGTCAACCGCGTCAAGTCGATGCGGAAACCACGGAAATCACCTTACAGTATCCAGCGGGCACTCAGTTCCAGGGGTTTGGCAACTTCAAACTCGATTTCCTGATCTACCAATATCTGAATATTGACCTGAGCAGCAAGGATGACGCCACGCTGGCTACGCTGGAATTGCCTCCCAAAATCATCGCCCCCTTCCTGGTGATGATCCTGTTCAGCCTGATCACACCGCGCAACAGCCGAGAAGGACTGGACCGCTACTACTCCAAGATGAAGACACCGGTCGTTCCCGATGTGGAACAGGACCGAAAGAACCTGGAGCAAGCGTACGAAAACCGCGCGCAATTGGAACAACGGAAGCTGTTCCCTCACAGCAGTTTCGAGTTCCAGAAACCAACGGCCGTGGATGTGATCGGCTTCGTGCTCTGCGTGATCACATGTTTCGGTGTGATCGGACTGGCGGTCTGGATCGCGAGCATCGGGGCCAACGGAACCTGAACGGCAGCAGCGACGCGCAAACGCAACGTGGTTCGCCAGCGGCGCCGTTGGCGAAACGACCGTGTTGCCTTCTCCCGTCCCACCCCCTTTCACGTATCAGGTTGGCTATGACACATTCAGTCAAATCCATTGACACCTTCTGGGTTGACCTGCCGCTCAGGCCGGTGCCGGCCCGCAACATGGTCCGTGAAATTCCCCACTGGACGCTGTTCGAAATCTGCCAGGTCACCCTGGATTCCGAAGTGGTCGGTACAGGTGAGACGATGGTCTACTACACCTGGGGCTCCGAGACCGTGACCGACGCCGCGCGGCAACAGGTGATCGGCAAACATCCCGCCGAGAACATGTGGGACGACAGTCTGGGCGCCGGGCTGCAGATGGCGTTGTTCGATGCCGCCGGAAAAGTGGCCGATGCCACAGTGGGGCAACTGCTGGGTCAGCGCATCCGAGACCGCTGCCACATCTCGTGGTGGGATATCGATCTGCCTGCCGAGGATTGGATCAGCGAATGCCGGCTGGCCGCATCCCAGGGCTACACCAGCTTCAAGACCAAGGGCCGCCCCTGGTGGGATCTGGTGGAACAGACGCGATCGCTGTGCGCGACGCTGCCGGACCACTTTGAAGTCGACATGGACTTCAACGGCTTTGGAATCGACACCGCCCACTGCACTCGACTGTTGAAAGAACTGGAGCAGTTTCCACACATGGTGATGTACGAAAGTCCGATTCCGCATCACGACGTGGCTGGATACCGTTTCTTGCGATCGCACACCCATGTGCCGATTTCCATGCACACTCCGAACCATCTGGGTGAGCCCTCGATGGAAACCGCGATCCGTGAGGAAATGTGTGATGGGTTCGTCGTCACAGGAGGAGCGACAAAGATCCAACGCGACGCACACGTATGCCGCGCCTTCAACAAACCGTTCTTCCTGCAGGTCGTTGGCACACGCATGGCCGCCGCGTTTGGTCTCCACCTGGGTTCCGTGCTGGAACACGCGCGATGGCCGGCCGTGAATTGCCACCAGATTTTCGAACGCGACTGCGTGCTCACCGAACTGCCCGTGTCCAACGGCCTCTGCGCCGTGCCCGATGGACCGGGGCTGGGAATCGAACTCGATCTGGATGCCATGGAACAGTACCGCTGCGACCCGAAATCCAAGCCCTACCCTCATCCGGACCTGCTGATCGCCATCCGCTGGCCGTCGGGCGAGACGACGTATTATGCGCATTGCCAGCAATACTGGGATGATTGGCACGCGGGCCGCCTGCCCTTCTTCCCTCGCGGCGTCAACCTGGAACACATCCCCAACGACGGGTCATCCGACTGGCTCGATCTGCGTAATCGGACTCTGCAAGCCGCCGTCCATTCGCGCCAACCGACGTATTGATCAGTTTCCACAGCCGATCCGGTCGACACACGTGATCGCACAGGCGTATGACCCTGCTGCGCAGCCCGCAACGGCAAATCCACAGCAACTGCCGCTTCAGCCGAGCCAAGATTCTTGCGGCGGCAAACCGGTGACAATCCACAAAGGTTCTTGCATTGGTCTGAACGATCCTTAGAATCGATAGTGTACCCCACGGTTCCAGCAAGATCGTCGGCCGATTGTGGGTCCGGTTAATGTGGTTCTAGCGAGTGATCAGTCCCCGATTTCGGCATTTCAGACGCGAGGCGGACTGGACCGAATTCCTGAAGACAGGGACGTTGTTGTCTGTCAGAATTTCCGTGGCAAGTTCCCGGGAACGGCCGCACCACCGCTGTGACGTCTGCGGAGTTGAGTAGAACATGAGCAAGAAGTACCTCAGTCTTGAAGAAGCATCACATCAACTGGGCATCACAAGCGAGCAGTTGATCCGCTACCGGGAAAATGGCGATGTTCGTGGATTTGCCGATCGTGCGACATGGAAATTCCGGCCTGAGGACATCGAGGCTTTGGGGCGTTCGTTGCAAGCAGACTCTTCCCCCGAAGTTCCGCTGCTCTCCGACGACGATTTGCTCCCGGGCGCCACGCCCACCGGCCTCGAAGAAACATCTCCCCTGATCGACCCAATGGGCTCGTCAGACAGTGATGTCCGCTTGATTGATGACAGCAGTCCCACGCGAGATTCCGATAGTGATGTTGCCCTCCTCAGCGACTCGGATAGCGACATCCGTCTGATCGACGATTCTCCGCCAGTCAGCGACAGCGACGTTCAGATTCTGGGCGGCGATTCGGACAGTGAAGTCCGGCTGGCTTCCCCTGAAAGTGACGACAGCGACAGCGACGTTCAAATTCTGGGCGGCGACAGCGACAGTGACATCCGGCTCATCGACAGTGACACCGCCGCCGACGACGATTCGGTGCTCTCGTCCGACAGCGAAGCCGAACTCTCTGACGCCGCGACCATCGCCGCCGGCAGCGGAATACTTGATCAGGCGCCGGCCGACAGCGGCATCTCCCTCGAAACCGCCGACAGCGGCATCACTCTGGATTCGCCCGACAGTGGCATCGCACTGGATTCGGCCGACAGTGGCATCGCACTGGAAAGCCCCGATAGCGGCATCGCTCTCGAAGTTGTTGATAGCGGCATTTCGCTATCCGACGATGACGACGACGCGTTCCAACTTGCCGTCGATAGCGGCATCGACATCGATGGTCCAGCCGACAGTGGTATCGCCCTGGAAGACCACGACCAGTCCGACAACGATCTCTATCAAACGATCCCCATGATCGAATCACCCGTCGGAGCGGATTCGCTGGATGCGACGCAGATCGAAGTCCCCACACTGGGTGGCGGAGAAAGTGATTTCGAAATCGGCGCCTTCGAAGAAGACGAAGACGACGCCGAAATCGGCGAAGACAGCAGTGCCATGCTGTTTGATGACGACACGTCCGGCGACGCGGCCACTGTCGTTAAGCGAACAGCCGACGAAGATTTTGATCTCGACGACGAATTCGACGAACTCGAAGTCGATGACGATGGCCTGGAAGGTGAAGACGACGAACTTGATGTCTTCGATGCCGACGACGACGACTTCGACGATGGATTCGCAACAGGCGAGAGTCAAGCGGAATTCGTCGCCCCTCAAGTCGGCATGGTCGCAGCAGTCGAAGCCGATTGGGGAGCCGCCACGTTTGTGGGACTGTTGCTGTCCGCCAGCGTCATGTGCGTGTGCAGCGTCGTCATCTTTGACCTGGTCCAAGCCATGTGGGGCTGGAAACAACCAGCGGCATTCAACAGCAGCCTGCTGGACACCGTCCGTAACATGTTCTGAGAACACCCACGCAGGCACGTCGACAAACCAACCGCCCAAGCCCCCCCACCAGCACGCGCGGCCCTGGGTTCGCGGAGCATCACGTTTGATCGCTCGCCTGCCAACCTCAACACCATCGCCATACGGACTCGTATCCCGAGCCGTGGCCGCCAGGACACCCGTCGGTACCCCCGGCTACCGTCCCATCACGGATATTCTGGAATGCAGACGCGCCCCGCGCTCGCAATGCGGAACGCGTCTGCCATCGCTTACAGCACCCACAGCCCACGTACCGGCCGGGGAACTACGCCCGACTCAAACGCATCCTGGCCGACGACACCAGCATCGCCTCACAGATGCGATGGACCAGAATCGAATCCACAAGACCCTCCGAACCTGCCTTCGACAACCGATGCAGATGCAAGAGGATGACCTGTTCGAATCGTGATCGGGGCTGCTGGGAACGAGCCACACGCGCGACGATGACCTTGAGGCAACGTCCATACTCCGACTCGAACTCCGGCAACGCCCGACCATCACCGCCCAAGTGCCGTCTGCCATATTCATGGACCGCGAGATCAATACCTGTTGATTTCATCTGAAAACTCCTGAAATGGAATCCGTCGCATGTGTAATCATGCAAACTCGACCAACCGCAGTGCCGACTCCCGACCATTGCAGTCCACGGCAATCAGCGTCACGAAATTGAGCGTACGATCCGTCCATCGGAACATCCCGAAGAAATTCCCCATGGCGTCGGTGGTCAGCGTCTGCTGACCTATCGCGCCTCCCAGCCGAACCGTCGCCGTGTTGTTGTTCGCGCTCTGGACGCGGCCACGACAGCTGATGGAGTTGGTGCCCATCAATTTGACTTCCAATGCGGCAAAATACGGTCGATCCGCGTCCGCATCGGGAGCCTTGTCCTGCTCACCAGGTGACACCCTGTCCCTCGCAACCGGACCGCGATCTCGAAACACGGGAACGCCCAGCCGAGTGTCTCGCCAACTGCGGCCATCCACCGATGCGTCATCCGCGCCAATCGGATCCTTGCGATCTCGGAACGTATCGCGGAACCGCTGCACCGGAGGGTTCCAAATCCGATCACGCTGGCCTGGGTCTGTTCGACCGTGCCCCGGCCCGTCATCCGTCCGGCCACGACCGCGGCGAACCATGCGATCACCCGGACTCTCCGAGCCTCCGCCCGTAGAACCCGGACCTCCCGCGTGCCCCTTGCCCTGACCCGCTGCCGGCAGGACCACCGTCACAACCTTCCAGCGGGTTGTCTGTTGCCCCAGTGACATATCACAAAACTCAGCCCGCACGTACAAATCGACCGTGCCGGAAATGCCCTCTGTGGGCACACTCTGACTGAACCGGCCACCGGCCCCCTCCATCCGCAAAGACGCTTCACTGGAACCGTCGCCGCCAAAATCAAAGTAGACTTCAATCCCCTGGTGGGCTTCGGTTCCCCACGTGGCAATCCCGCCCATCTGCAGGCCGGTTTCCGTCTGCTGCAGAATCGCCACGTTTTCCAGCACGGGCGAAGCACTCAGCAGACGGCGGCTCTCAAGCGACTCCGAAGAACCGTTGCCCCGATGCGACCGGCGTCGCCGACGCGTCGGCAGACACGCCCGCCGCAAACCACTCCCCACGTGCAACAGCTTGCCCCATACATTCATTTCTCATCCTTTCAAGAAACCGAAAACATCAAATACAAATGCAGAATTGCCAGACAACAGCAAACACGCGTTCAACAGGTGCGCACGTACATGGACACATCAGTACACGCATTCAAAAGAACACCCTTGCCGCGCATCCGGCTAGATCAGACCGCAACAAAACCCAATTCGTCTCACAACTTAGGCAGTTTTGGACGCTTTGGTAGATTTGAACGAGCGACCCGATAATACCGATTCGCCCACAAGGTCGGGGTAGATTTGTGCAGTACCCACGACCGCTGCGCGTCAAATAGGGCATTTCCCTCCAGAGAATCGCACAGGGCATCACGACAAGGCGGGCAGAACACCACGATTGCGCATCGGTGCGGCCGTCGCCCGCGGCAACTCCAGCCCATCGCCGAGGAGGAGGGACCGAGACAGACCGAGCGCGCGGGAGACGCGGGCTGGTTCAGAGGCGACGCATGTCGCTCCGCGGCAGCGGCTCGGTATAGTACTGAATGGCCGTGGGTGTCGTTTCCGCTCTCGACGACTCCCAGAACACCATCAGTCGGCGCTCCCGCGCCAGATAGTCGTTTTGGATCACCTGCCGATACAACCATTCCCGACCCGCGCCAAGTCGCATCGCCTGTTCGAGCAACTTCAGATGCCGCTCGTACTCCGGCGTACCCGGCCGTGAGCGCCAATCACCGTACACCCCGGCGGCGTACTTCACTGCGGGTCCGGATTCCATATCGACTTCCAGTGCCCAGTCGATTTTCTCGCGCAATTCGCGGGTCAGTTCCCGCACCAGCACCTCGTCGCGATTCAACTCAAACATGCGGTCGATCTGTAACAGCGACTCGCCTCGGTGCTGCAGGTAAAACGTCAGGTCGCGTTTGCGTGCCTGATGCGCCTGAACTTTCTCAAACGCACGGTGGCGCAATATTTTGACCAGCACCCAGCGCGAGATGGGGCTCGTGTCATCGACCTTCAGCGACCGCTTGATCAGCGACTCCGCTTCGCCAAGATCGACAGCGCGGATGGCATCCGAACCGGGATAGACCAGCGGCCGATAGAGAATCAGGGCATTGGCCAGTCCTTGTTCGGTTTGGGTATTCTGAAATCCGTGTTGATGCGAACGTTTGTAGTACTCGACAGCGAGCGTTACGTTATTGAGTCGGCCAAAGCAGCAGCCCAAATAGGCGAATGAGACCGGACTGCGGGTCGCCTCGGCCACTTCCCTGAAATCCCTCAGAGCTCCCATTTCGTTATTTGTTACCAGCAGGCAGCGTCCGCGTGCGAATCGAGCGGAGTGGTTTTCCGGTTGGACATTCAGTACCGAACCGAACGAGACGATGGCCTCGTCAAACCGGCCCAGCGACTGCGACGTCCACCCTTCTTGCAGCAGTCGTTCCGCAGCCATCCAGGTGGGTTCTGGAATCGCTCCGAGTCGAGACAAGGCGTTGCGTCCTTGTGGCAGTGAGAGGCCGATTGTCAGGCACAGGAAGCTGGCAAGTGTCAAAGCGGTTACCGCGACACGATTGCACTTCAGCCAGCGGCGACACTTGCCGCGTCTGGTCCGGAACGACTTCAGTTCGCGTGCGACGTATTCGGCCGACGGTGGTCTGCGTTGGGGCTGCTCGTCCAGGCAATCGGCCACGAGTTCCCTGAGTTGGGGGTCCACCCAGGCGAGCTTTTCGTCGCAAACCGCTTTCTGCGACCGCCGCGCGGACCGCAGCAGAAACTCAATTTGTTCATCCCGACTGAGCGATTCATCGATCTGGCCGCAGGGAAACTCGCCCGACAGCATTTCGAACATCGTCACACCGAGCGAGTAGAGATCCAGTTGTGCGTCGACATGAAAATCGGCCGCGAGTTCGGGGTCCACCACAGTCCGCAATTGCTCGGGTGCCATATACGGCAGAGTTCCTCCCAGCGCGACGTCGCGGCGTTCCTCGACGACCGACAGATTGAAATCGAGCAACATGGCGTGCCCGCTATCGGTCAACAGCACATTCGTGGGCTTGATATCGCAGTGAAAAACGCCCTTGTTGTGCGTGTACGCCAGCGCATCGGCCAGCTGCGACGCAATGTCCACCACAGCTCCGACAAAGCTGTCAAAACGATTCCAGCGCGGCCGTGTTTCGCGGTCCGGAGTCTGATTGATGTTGCTGACGGCCTGATCGATGCACGAGGAGCTGTGAGGAATCCGGTTACCTGAAAACACCTGCTCGATGACGTCCAGCAATGTGGCTCGACTGACGAACGGCATGCAGATTACGGACAGTTGCGTCGACTCGTCGAACTGGACTGAATACACGGGAACCACTCCGATATGCTGCAGTCGCCCCAGTGTCTGTGCCTCGTAATCACCTCTCAGGCAGATCTTGGCAACCACACTGCGTTGTCCCATGCTGTGTTCGACAGCGCGAAACACGCGCGACATCGCGCCACGGCCAAGTTCTTCGACGAGTTCGAAACCATGGAAACAGGCCCCGACTTCGGGCCATAGCTCATGCTGCATTTCCTGAGTCAGGTCAGAATTATCGTGCAGAAAATCCTCGACCTCGATGAGCTTGAGAAGCGAGCGCCGCACGGAGGGGAACTGATCGACGAATTGACTGCGATCGACGTCCTGCCCATCGGCGGTTCGACGGCAAAATTCTTCGAACGCCAACGTCAGTACAGCGTCGCGATCCTGCTGGATTTCGGGATGGCCGCGCAAGACGGACTGGACGGTCAGGGATCTTCCGAGTGGAATTTGGGCAATGATATTGGACACCAGCCGACTGACTCCTGTCAGCGGTGGCTTGCGTTTGAGGTCGGTGTCGATCGAGTCAACCATTGCACTGCGAGTCCACCTGCGGATGGTCAGTCGCGAATGAGTTCGCCGACACGTTTGAGAATCCGCCGCACCGTTCGCTCGTTGTAGCCCGACCGACTGGCGATCTCGCGCAGTGGCAAGCCCTGCTGTACGCGCATCGTGGCCACTGCGTGATATTTTTCCGGAATCCCCTGAAGCACTTGCTCCCACTGCTCGTGGGCCAGAGCAATCTGGCTGGCCGTCGGATCGTGATTGTGCAGCAATTCCGCACGAATCAGGTCGATCGAACGTTCACGACTCATGTCACGACGCAGCGTCTGGGTTTGCCGGCGACTTTCGTCGATCACCTTGTACGTGGCGGCGCGGATCAGGTAACCGACAAACTCAGCGGGGGTTTTTAGTTTGGAGATCTGTCCCAGGTTGCCGAAAATGGAAACCCAGACCGCTTGAGCAAAGTCATCGGAATCAAAGCGTTTGCGTAGCCCGGTTCCCATACGTCGGCGGACGGCAATTTGTATTTGCCTCCCATACTGGTCGTAAAGCTGGCGGGCAGCATCCTGGTCGCCCGACTGGACCTGTGAAATCAACGTCTGAAAAGGCTGAGAATCCGGAACCACGGCTGAAGCCCGATCTGGCCATATGAACACTACTCAGTATAGCAGGCTCGGTCACGGCTGGCCACGTCAACCGGCAAACGCGCGATGACGGTGCGCCGGCACGTTGGGCTCCGCAGGAGGGACCCGGTACATCAGTCGCGTCGCAGCGAACGGATCATTGCAGCTGGTGGCGGTGTTGTTCGAGCAGCCGCACCGCATGACCGATGTCCTGCTTCTGCCGTTCTCGATCGTGGGCAATTTCGCGTTCGATGGTTAACGGCCCAGCGTATCCCAATTCGTTCAATGTCCGCAGGTAGGTCTCAATGCCGACATCGCCATCACCGAGCGGCACTTCGGCGCCCCAGGCGGTACCGCGTTCCCCTTCCGCGGCCCAGGTGGCGTCCTTGCAATGTACGCTGCGAACCAGATGACCAACCTTGCGCAAGGCTTCGATCGGATCACCGGTCCCATACAGAATCATGTTGGCAGGATCGAAATTGATGAAGATGTTGTCTCGCTCCACGTCACCCAGGAAGTCCAACAGATGGTCGGCGGTCTCCTGACCGGTTTCGAGGTTTAAATGCTGCTGATTAGCGGCAGCGTGATCGAGCAGATCGCGGGTCACATCCAGCAATCCTCGATAGGAATCTCCGGACTTGTCTTCGGGAACGAATCCGATGTGCAATGCGATCGTGTCGCAGCCCAACACGCGAGCGAAATCGGAAATCTCCTTCATTTCCTGGAGTCGACCAGCGCGCGTGTCTTGCGGTACAAGTCCCACTGTTCGCGCCGTTGTCGCGATGTCCGCGTAACTCTCTCCGTCGAATCCGCCAAACACGGCTGTGATTTCAATGCCAGCATCTCGACATCGTCCCAGAAACGTCTCGGCTGCCTCGGCGGTCCGCGTTTGTTGGTGCGGCGCATGCACCTGCACAGTGGGTATCTTCAATTCCTGCACGACATCGAGGTGAACTCCCAGTCCCGCGTCCACCGAAGCAAACACACCGATCGGCCATTTCTCCATCGATCACTCCTGTTGCGTCAAACGTTCCAGCGTGGTCCGGCTGCCTGCAACGCACTATACCGAGTCCCGCGCCGCGGCTCCAGCGGAGTCCGCTGATGTCCCTCTGTCCGAGCTGTTGTCCCTCTGTCCGAGATGTTGTCCCTCTGTCCGAGCTGTTGTGCGGGCCGACAGCCCTGCCCCGTCGAAGGTGAACACGGGAATTAGCCCCGTCACAGTCCACACACGACCGGACATCAGCGCGATGCCACCTGATCCAATAACTGCCGCGTCGCGGTCAACTCACGGGACAGACCTTCGACCAGATCAAGAGATCGACCGTCCGGCAAGACGCCCCAGGTGTATGTTTCGACTTCGAGATGCGGCGCGTAATCCAGTTGGTGCACGGCTTGCAGCGCGCGATTGAGATCCGGCCGAGTGGTGTGCAACGGCCCCAGCCGTTCCGCGTCCACGGGAACATGAAAATGGATCCGCCACACATCGGATTCGGCGAATTCCGCAGGAGGATGCAATGCGAGTTCCTCGGTCAAATCGGTGATCCGCGCGACCCGCCCCGACGCAGTCAGAGCCGTCGTTTGGTGCAAATAGCGTGGCTCGACAAACTGAGCCAGTGCCTGTCGCCTTTCGGGATGACTGGCTGGCTGCCGCAGTTCAATGGCACAAGTGATGTGGACCTTGTTTATCCGCA